>Ga0194122_10002821_pt1 | contig 18497 bp, 25 predicted proteins | sample TA2MahCa10mmetaG_FD_155487 | JGI IMG/M metagenome (GOLD analysis project Ga0194122, IMG submission 155487) | Freshwater microbial communities from Lake Tanganyika, Tanzania - TA2015021 Mahale Deep Cast 10m | ecosystem: Environmental > Aquatic > Freshwater > Lake | place: Tanzania: Lake... | reverse complement strand
GCCTGCGGCGCCCCCCGCCCGGAGCCCCCTGACGCCACGGCGGGCAAGGCCTTCAAGGTGGTCACCACCTTCCTGCCGATCACTCTGTTCACCCGCGCCGTGGCGGGCGACTGCGCCACGGTCACCGTACTGATCCCTCCCAGCCTGGGCCCCCACGACTTCCAGGCCAAACCGGGTGATCTGACGGCCCTGCGCCAGGCCGGGGTGCTGGTGAAGAACGGCCTAGAGATGGAGGGATTCCTAGGCAAGCTCGTTGCTGCCGCCGAAAACCCCCAGCTGGTGGTGATCGACTCCAGCCGCGGCGTCGCCACCCTGGAGTCGGCGGAGCACGGGGATGGGCCTGGACATGATGGTGATCATGACCACGGCGATGACCATGGCCATGATCACGGCGCTGTTAACCCCCATATATGGCTGGACCCGCTGCGGGCGGTGCAGCAGGTGGCAACCATCCGCGATGGCCTGATCCAGGCCGATCCCAGCTGCGCGGATGGATACCGGCGCAACGCTGCTGCTTTCACCGCTCAGTTGAAACAGCTGAACAGCGAGATCGCCGGCCAACTTGAGCCCTATCGGGGCAAAACGTTTGTGGCCTTCCACGACTTCGCCCCCTACTTCGCCCAGCGCTATGGGCTCAAAGCTGATTACCTGGTGGATGTGCCCGAGCTCAATCCATCACCGGCTGATCTGCAGCGGGTGGCGGCCGAGGTGAAGAGCAGCCAGCTCAAAGCCCTGCTCAGCGAGCCTCAGGAAGGCAACCGCTCCTTCAATACCCTGGCCAAAGATCTGGGCGTGAAAGTGGTGGTGTTCGATCCGATGGAGACGGCCACGGAGGAAGCCTCGCGTGATCCGGCCACCTACGTCAGCGTGATGCGCCGCAACGTGGCTGATCTACGCCAGGCCTTTGGCCAATGACAGACAACGCCCCAGTGCTTGTGGTTGAAGGCCTGAGCGTTCGCCGTGGCGAGCAGCTGGCTGTGGAGCAGGTGAGCTTTCAGCTCGCCCGCGAAACCGACACGGCTCTGGTGGGTCCCAACGGTGCTGGCAAAAGCAGCCTGGTAGCTGCTTTGTTGGGTCTGCTGCCCAGGGCGGCAGGGTCCGTTCGGATCCTTGGCCATGCGCTCGGTCCGGCGGGCGAATTGCCCCGTTCGGTGCGTGCCCAGATCGCTTACTTGCCCCAGAGCCTGGCGTTGCAGGGGCGCTTCCCCCTCACGGTGGGCGAATTCGTGGGCTTTGGCTTTGATCCACCAGGCCTGAGCTTGGCCTGGCTGGGCAACAGCCGCCGATGCAACGCCGTGCAGCGTGCCCTGGAGCGCACCGGCTGCCAGGACCTGGCAGAACGCCGGCTCAGCGAGCTCTCCGGTGGTCAGCTCAAGCGGGTGTTGCTGGCCTTCTGTGTGGTGCGGCCCCGCCAGTTGCTGGTGCTCGATGAGGCTCAGGCGGGTCTGGATGCCCCCAGCAGTGAGCAGTTCCAGGAGCTGCTGCTGGATCTGCGCCGCCAGGAAGGCTGGACCGTGCTGCAGGTGTCGCACGATCTGGAGATGGTGCGCCGCAGCTGTGATCAGGTGTTGTGCTTAAACCGCCGCCTGCGTTGCAGCGGTGCCCCCGACCATGCCCTCAGTGCGGCGCGGCTGGCCGAGCTCTATGGCCCCAATGTGGTGCCTTACCGCCATAACCATGCCGGGATTGCTGGCCATGGCTGATGCCGCAGGCTTGCTGGAGATTGTTGGCCAGCCCTTCATGCAGCGGGCCCTGCTCGGCGGCTTGCTTACCGGCGCCCTAGGTGGGCTATTGGGCAGTTTCGCGGTGCTGCGTCAGCTCTCGTTCTTCAGCGATGCCCTCGGTCATTCCGCCCTGCTGGGCATCAGCCTGGGAATCCTGCTGGGGGTCAATCCCACCCTGGTGCTGATCCCTTTCGCGGTGGTGTTCGCCCTGCTGGTGAACCAGCTGGTGGCCCGCAGCGGCCTACCGGCAGACGCCCTGCTGAACATCGTCTATTCCACCTCCCTGGCCTTTGCGGTGGTGGCCCTGAGCTTGGTGGAGACCTATCGCGGCGGCATCCAGCAGCTGCTGTTCGGCGACATCCTCGGCATCAGCTGGAGCGATCTGGTGGTGATCGGCCTGCTGCTGCTGGGTGCATTGGTCTATCTCGCCTTGAGCCTGCGGTCCCAGGTGCTGCTCACCCTCAACAGCGATCTCGCCGGAGCCTTCGGGGTGGGGGCCAACCGGCACCGCCTGATCTTCATCGTGCTGCTGGCGGTGGTGGTGGCGGTGTCAATCAAAGCGGTGGGGGTGCTACTGATCAGCGCCTTTGTGGTGATTCCGGCCTGCGGGGGACGGCTCGTGAGCCGCCACTTCCCGCTCTATGCCCTCGCCTCAGCCACCTTGGGCGGCGGCTGTGCATTGCTTGGCCTACTGGGCTCAGGCCTCACCAACCTGCCCTCCGGTCCGTGTGTGGTGATCGTGCAATTTGCAGGATTCCTCGTGGCGCTGCTGGTGAGCCAGCTCAGTCCCAGGAGCGGGGTGCTGGCTTCAGCCATAGCAGTGGCAAGCAGAAGCAAGCCATCAGGGGCCCGGGAGGCAGGTTGAATCCCAGCGCTAGGCCGCAGCCGGTGACGCCTACCCCCATGCCCAGCCCGGCTACCAGGCGTAGGGCCTGAGCCATGCTTTGGGCGCGTGAAAGAACTGCCAGAGAAGGGGCGCAGATCAGCGCCATCACCAGGGCTAGGCCCACGGCGGCGGTGGCACTGACTACGACCAGGGCCGTGAGAGCGGCCATCAGCAGCCGCAGGCCGCGCAGCGGCAGTTCGATGTCAGCGGCGCCCTCCGGGTCGAGCCCCAGCCACTGCAGCTGGTGGAAGCGCAGCCGCAGCACCAGAAGGAGTAGGGCCAGGGCCGCTAGCAGGCGAAGCAGGTCTGCCGGGCCTGCCACCAGCAGATCGCCGAACAGCAGGCCATCGAGATCCACCGGCAATTCCAGGCCTTGGACCAGGAGCACCCCCAGTCCGAGGCTGGCGGCCAACACGGTGTTGAGCACGGCCTCCGCCTGGCCGCTGCCGGAGGGGCGGCCCGCCATCAGCAGCTCGGCCAGGAGCACCGCACCCATGGCCCCGCCCATGCCCCCCAGCAGCTCCGGCCAGCCCAGGGCCTTGGCTATCACAACGCCGGGCAATACGGCGTAGGCCATCAGATTCGTGGTGAGCACTCGTTGCTGCACCACCAACAGCGTGCCCAGTAGGGGGCACACCAGGCCACACAGCCCGGCCAGGAGGAAGGGAATCAGCCACCAGGGCTCCATCAACACGTTCATTGCCGATCCCCTGGCCCCAGCTGGCCGTGCTCCAGCTGCATTTGCGGCACCTGCTCCAGGCTGCTTGGTAGATCCCCGTGGGCGGTAAGAACCACCGCCGTTCCATCAGCCGCCAGCGCCTGGATCAGGGCGCCCAGCTGCTCTCGGCTGCGGTTGTCAAGGCAGGCAAAGGGTTCATCGAGCAGCAGCACGGCGGCCTGACGGGCCAGGGCGCGGGCAATCAGGGCCCGTTGTCGCTGGCCGCCCGAGAGGCTTGCGATCGGGGCTTTGGCCAAGGCGGCCAGACCCACCTGCTCCAGGGCGGTGTGGCTGCGTTGGGGGTGGCCGCCGCAGCCCAGGCCCACCAGGCCGGTCAGGGTGATTGGGTAGTGCCAGCGCAGGCTTGGGGCCTGGGGCACCAGGGCCAGTCGCCTCCGCTGGCCTTTAAGGGGGCGGCCGCATAGGCGCACCCAGCCTGCGGTGGGCTGCAATTTGCCTTGCAGCAGCTGCAGCAGGGTTGATTTGCCGGCCCCGTTGTCACCCCGTATCAGGGTGCAGGAACCGTTCGTGACATCCAGGTTGATGGACCGCAGAACGGCGGTTTTGGCGTAGCCAAAGGCGAGCTGGCGAGCCTGAAGCAAGGGCGCATCCACGGGCGGAGCCAAGAAACAGAGGGGCCGGCGCCCCATGTGGCACCTATTGTGACTGGTATTGAATGAGAATCGTTATCATCATTATTGTGCTGCAGGGTGCTGATGTCCGTGGTTGTTGTCAGTCGGGTGTGTCGCCCGGGGCTGCTGGGTGCGCCGGTGTCGGCTCTCGTCGCCCTGCTTGCCTGCCTGCCCCCTGCCGCTGCTGCCCCGGCTCCGATGGTGGTAGCCGCTGATGGTGTGCTGTGTGACCTCACCCGCACCCTGGCTGCCGAGCAGGTCAGGGTGCTCTGCCTGATCCCGGCCGGCGCCGATCCCCATCAGGCGGTCCTGCGCCCCCGGGATCGCCAGGCCCTGGCAGAGGCCAAGTTGGTGCTGGTCAATGGCTATGGACTTACCCCTGCCCTGCAACGTGTGAAGATCTCGGCTCCGCGGGTGGCGGTGGCGGAGCTGGCTGTGCCGGAAAGCCCCGGCCGTGATCCGCACGTGTGGCACAACAGCAGCCAAGTCGCCGCCATGGTGTCAGTGGTGGAGGGTCGCCTGGTGGCCGTGTTGCCCGCCGCGGCCGCCGCCGGCGTGAAGCAGCGCAGCCAGGCCGCCCGCAGCGTGCTCGATGCCCTCGGCACCTGGACCGGTGCCCAGATCCGCACCGTGCCTGAGTCAACACGTGTTCTGGTTACTGAACACCGTGCATTCAGCAGCTTTGCGCGGCGTTACGGCATCCGGGAATTGCCCCTGCTGGATGCCTACACAACTGCTGGCGTGCTGCGGCCCACCAGTCTCGCCGCGATGACCAAGGCGATTAGGGAATCGGGCACCCGTCAGCTGTTCGCCGAATCATCGCCGGTGTCGAAAACCCTGCGGCGGGTTAGTCGCAGTAGCGGCGTGCCGGTGAATCCCACCCCCCTGGTGGCCGATGGCCTGGCTCCAGGGCGCTCCACCGTGCAGACCGCCACGGGCAATGTCTGCACCTTTGTAGATGGCCAGGGCGGTCGTTGCGATCGCGCCGCTGCCGACCAGCTCGCCCTGCGCTGGGCTGCCATCCGCTGACCTGGGTCGCCGCATCAATCCCCACCGCGCCCAATACCCCAGTTTTGCCTGCATCAGCCATGCCTTTGTTTCGCCCATCCCCGTTGGCTCTGCCGCTTTTTCTGCTGGCCCCCGCTGGGATTGCCCTGGCCTGCGCCTTGCCCGATCCGGTGCGCGCCCATGGCGCCGCCGGCGGCGCTGAGTTGGCTCCCGGCGAATTTCAAATGGCCCCGGTGCTCACCATCGAGGGCCATGCCGGCCTGGAAAACAACCTGGAGGATCGTCCCCGCCACTACGCCATCGATGGCCTGATTGGTGTGGTGATGGAGTGGGGGCTGCCCAATCGGGGCAGTTTTGCCATCGAAGCCATGGTCGGCCCGGCCTTTGTGTGGGGGGAAGCTGAACATTTCTATGGCCGGGTGCATCAACACGATGACCACGACGACCATGACGACCATGACGACCATGACGACCATGTTGACGAGGAAGACGACGACCACGCCGAGCACGATCACGATGATCACGACGACGCGGAGGGCCATGGCGGCGCCCCTTTCCAGCGCGTCGACATCAAGGGGCAGCTGCAGGCCCGCTATGCCCCGAACGATCGTCTCTCGTTCATGGCCGAATGGAAGCCTTATTACGTCACCCGCAACCAGGGGGAAGACATCAAGGGTCTCAAGAATGAGGTGGGGGTTGGCGTGGTGTGGGCCCTGGGGGATGGCGATGTGAATTTTGCCCTGGGCGATGGCCTCGAAACCATTGCCGATGGCTTTTTTCTATCCCTAGAGAATCGTACGGGCTGGGAATCTGATGGCACCTACATTGGCAACTACACAGACCCATGGCTGGGCTTTGGATTCAATGTTGACAAGCTCAATGTGACCCTTACTGGGGGGCCGCGTTTCTATAGCCCCGGCAGCTACTCAGGCCTTTCCAGCCGCACCGACTGGGGTGGTGAGTTGGCACTGGAAGTGCCTGTGAGTCCCGGCACAGTCTTGTTCGCCCACTGGAAGCCGATCTACAGCAGCCAAGGGGGTGATGGTTGGGGTCGTGGCTGGCAGCACCACATCGGTACGGGGGTGACCTTCCGCTTCTGAGTCAGGGTTGGGCCAGCAACTGCCTGCCCAGGATCACGCTGAGCCGTGCCGTCACGCGAACCCCCGTGCCCGCTGCTGGGGCCTGCTGCCGGCGGTCAGGAAGTCGAGGCGGTCACTGCCGGGGTCGTAGATGGTGTAGTGGACGCCAGCCCCGATGCCGATCACCTGGCGCTTGGGAACGCTCTGCTGCTGGTGCCGTTGGCCCTCCAGATCCCGCACCTGCGACTCAATGCCGCCGCCAGTGAGTTCGATGCTGAACTGCTGGCCGCTGCGCGCCGTGAACAGCCGGTTCACCTCCATGCGGGTGAGCCGATCAAGCAACAACAGCGGTGAGCTGTCCGGGCCCAGGCTGTCTTCCACGGTGGCCGAGCTGCCATGCAGCAGGGCGCAGTCGAGCTCGATGAAGCCGAACTGCAGCTCCGCCAGCCAGCCCATGTGGCCGGGATCCACGGCCTGGAGCAGGGCATCCACGGCCGCTTCCCCCTGGCTGAGGCGCAGGGCATCGGCTCGCCGCCCGCCCCGGTAGCCCCGTTCGGCCAACAGCTGGTCCTCCCACCAGCCATATAGGCACTGCGGCTGCAGCTCGCCACGACGAGGCTGCTGCAACCGGCTCAGCAGGGCATCGCAATTCCGTGCCGGACCGATCACATCCCCCAACACAAATAGGGTGTCCACCCGCCGGGTGTGGCGCAGATCTTCCTGGATGGCCTCATAGGCCTCCAGATCTCCGCGCAGACCACTGATAAGAGCCCAGCGTGCCATCAGCGCTCACACACGTGGCTGGCGTCATCGGCCCGCTCGGCGTATTCGAAGCCATGGCGCAGGCGCCACGCGAAGATCGCCGGCAGGCCGGATTCGACGATGGCCCGGCAGGTGCGCTCCACGTCGTAGGCCACCTCCCGGATCTCAACGGTGCCCGTCTGCTCGTCGTGAATCACATAGGTGGCGTTGGTGTTGCCATGGCGCGGCTCACCCACCGAGCCGGCGTTGATGATGCGGCGCAGCGGCAAATTGATTTCTCTTTCTACGGATGGGCCGCCGCTGGCTACACCTTCTTGCACGCGCACCCGGATCGATCCATCCCGCAGCTCCCTCACATAGGGATGATGGGTATGACCACAGAACAGGGTGTCGGCTCCGGCGGTTTCGACCCGCTCCAGCGCCGCGAAGGCATCCATGTTGGGCAGCAGGTATTCGTGCTGACTGTTGGGACTGCCATGGACGAACAGCAGCCGATCGCGCCGCAGCGACATCGGCAGGTTGGCAAGAAAATCCTTGTTCTCCTCGCTCAGCTGATCGGCCGTCCACTGATGGGCCAGATGGCCTCGCCTTTCCGCCAGCTGGGAGGGGTAGCTGCAGTCGCAGGCGTTGAGGCCTTCGATGATGTCCTCATCCCAGCAGCCCTGGCAGGTGGGGATGGCGCGCTGACGGATTAACTCCACCACCTCATTGGGCTGGGGGCCGTAGCCCACCAGATCGCCCAGGCAGGTGATGGTGTCGATGCCCTGTTGGTCGATGTCGGCGAGCACGGCCTCCAGGGCGGCGTGGTTGGCGTGCAGGCAGGAGATCACGGCGTGGCCCATGGCGATCAGGCGGAAGGGGATGAATGGGGCAGGGCTTGGCTGAGCAGGCAGTCGGCGAGGGTCACCTCGATGGCGGCAGGTTCGAGGTCCTTGCCCTGCACAACGAGGCGCGACATTCGCTCCGGGCGGCAGTCAGGCGGGGCGATCGTCTGCAAAGGCAGAAACTGGGAGCCCTCCTGGCTCACAATCCAGTTGCAAAAGAAGGCCCGGCCATCGGGCAGGTTCATTAGGGCCTTGGCGCGGTACACATCGCCATAGGCAGCGTTCACCAGTTCAAACCAGAAGCTGCTCAGGCTGGCCGGATCCCACACACTCCCAGCCAGGTTCCTTTCCCAGGACTGCAAACTGCTGAAATCCAGGGTGTCCTGGCGGGGCAAGGCGGTGTCTCGCCCGAAGTGCAAATGCTCGTCGGGCTTGAGATGCAAGGCCTCCAGTTGGGGAATCACGCGCCGGTCCACCCCACCAAGACCCGATTCCGTCGGCGGCTGGAACTGGGGTAGCTCAATCAGCGCCAGAAGGTGCTCCGGCCTTGGTGCCAGGGCCTGATCGAGATCGGCCAGATCCAGCAGCCTCGGGCACTGGTCCTGCAGGTAGGCCAGATCGATACCGCCGTCAGGCGCCTGGGCGAGCCCTTCGTCGGGGTAGCCGGCCAGCCGCAGATACCCGCATGGGCCTCGATGAGCCTGGACCCGCTTCAGGATCCAGCTGGTCTTACCGCAGCCGGGCGGTCCGGAGATAAGCAGGGTCTGGCTCATGGCAGCGCAACGCAGGCCTCGAGCTGGGCCTTAAGCGTTGCCTGGTCAATGCCCTTGCCGATCACCACCACTTTGGTGTGGCGCTCTGAGCCATCGGGCCAGTCGGAGTCATCGATTGTGAAGCGCTTGCCGCAGAGGTGAAACAAATGGCGCCGTTCGCTTTCGCGGAACCAGAGCACCCCTTTGGCGCGAAACACCGATTCAGGCAGCTGGATATCAAGGAAGTGCTGGAAGCGCCGCAGATCGAACGGAGCGTCCACCGCCAGGCTCACGGAACTGAAGCCCTCCAACTCCGGGGTGTGGGGATGGTGGTGATGCTCGTGGTGGTGGTGATCCCCGTGGTTGTGATGTTGTTCATGGGCATCTTCCTGGGCCTGAAGCGATGCCAGGCGATCAGTTTCAAACAACCCCACGCTCAGCAGCAGGCCCAAGGGAACATCACCACGGCTGGCCCGCAGAATTCGTGCGTCGGTTTTGATCGCCCGCAGCTCGGACTCAACCTCCTTCAGCCGTTGCTCATCCACTAGGTCGGACTTGTTGAGCAGCAGGATGTCGCCGTACACCACTTGGGCGCGAGCGATCGGGCTTTCGAGGGCTGTGATGCTGAAGTGTTCGGCATCGATCAAGGTGATGATCGAATCGAGCCGCAGCCGATCGCGCAGGTCCCCGGCCATGAACGTCATGGCCACGGGAAGCGGATCGGCTAGGCCGGTGGTTTCCACCACGATCAGATCCAGTGGCTCGGGGCGTTCGAGCACCCGATGCACCGCCTCCTGCAGCTCCCCATTGATCGAGCAGCAGATGCAGCCGTTGCTGAGCTCCACCATCTGATCACTGGTGGCCACCACGAGCTCGTTGTCGATCCCCACCTCTCCGAATTCATTGACCAGAACGGCGCTGCGCAGCCCCTGCTGGTTGCTGAGGATGTGGTTAAGCAGGGTGGTCTTACCAGCGCCGAGGAAGCCAGTCAGCAGCGTGACGGGGACCTGGATGGCCTGCTGCTCCATAGCCCGTCACTGTCGAGAACGGTTCTCATTCTGCACGACAGGCGCTGACCATGTCGCCGCCGAAGCCCACTCCTCCGGCAGCCTGTGTATGTGTGCACACCTCGTGTCCATGACCACGCCTGAGCGCCATTGCACGTCCAGCCGGGAAGGCAAGGGCATGTTGTCCTGCTTGATTCCAGTGCGCCTTCTCCAGGAGCTCGACCGCGCCTTGCGCGCAGGGGGATTGGACCAGTGGCCAGCGACAGCAAAAGAGATCAGCAGCTGCGGGCTATTGCCGGCGGGAGCAATTCACTATCAGCCGGGGGGTTCTTGGGAGGGGTGGCTGCCGTGATCGTGTAGCTGATTGAACAGGTGGTTATCGGACTCGACCATTCAGCGTTTGAAGAAACAGGCAGAAGGGACTTGCAGCGGCCTTGCCGCTTGCCGACGCGTAGCCACGGGGCTACAGTGGTCCAGTGGTTGAAGTTCGGCAGACAGAGCGGTTCGCTCGATGGCTCGAGAATCTGCGTGATCTCAGAGCTAGGGCGCGTGTGCAGGCCAGGATTGAGCGTCTGATTGGCGGCAATCCTGGTGACATCAAGCCTGTTGGGAGTGGCGTCTCTGAATTACGGATCAACTACGGCCCTGGATACAGGGTTTACTTCCAGCAGAAGGGCTCCACATTGATTATTCTCTTGGCCGGTGGCGACAAGTCAACACAGATCAGTGATATCGATGAAGCGTTGATGCTGGTTCGTCAGATCAAGGAGGAGAGTCCATGACTATCAAAACCTTGCCTTATGACGTCGCCGAAACGCTCAGAAATCCCGACGAGATGGCGGCTTATCTAGAGGCCTGCATTCAAGAAGCAGATGGAGATGCCGCCTTTATTGCCAAGGCCCTCGGTGATATTGCCCGCGCCCAGGGGATGACAGAGATTGCCCGCCAGACCGGTCTCTCCCGCGAAAGCCTTTATAAGGCGCTTTCCGGTGAACGCAGCCCCAGTTTTGATACAGTCCTCAAGGTTGTATCAGCCTTGGGCTTGAAGCTCAGCGCGGGTGTGCGTGACGAAGCTGGTGTGGCCTGATCGATCAGTATTCAGCGCAAGTCCGCCTTGGATGCTTGTTGTGAGGGCCCTTCTGGCGACGTAATGCACTGGAGCTGCACCTTAAGGACTATGCACATAGCAAATAGATCTATTGCAGAGCTCCCGCGGGCAGGTGATCTCTGCCGTTAGCTGGCTTTGAAGCATGAACCTAAAGGGCATCTACTGGCAATGAAACGAGTGCTGCTCGCTTTACTCACCTCTGGCTTCACCGCCCTGACCATTGGTGGTCTGGCAACGGCTCAGACTGTTGATCCGCTTCCATCCTGGAACAACGGCAAGGCGAAGAAGTCCATCATCGAATTCGTCGTGAAGGTGACGAAGAAAGGCTCGCCGCACTTCGTGCCGCCCTCCGAACGCATTGCCACGTTCGACAACGACGGCACGCTGTGGGCCGAGCAGCCGATGTATTTACAACTCTTCTTCGCGCTGGACCGCGTCAAGGCGCTTAGCTCGCAACATCCGGAATGGAAGGACAAGGAGCCGTTCGTCTCACTGCTCAAGGGCGACGTAAAGGGCGCGCTCGCCGGCGGTGAGCAGGCAATGCTGGAGATCGTCATGGCCACGCACGCCGGCATGACCTCCGATGAATTCGCACAAATCGTCAAAGACTGGCTCGCCACCGCGAAGCATCCCGGAACCAAGCGGCCTTTTACCGAGATGGTTTATCAGCCTATGCTTGAAGTGCTCACCTACCTGCGAGCGAACGACTTCAAGACCTACATCGTTTCTGGCGGAGGCATCGAGTTCATGCGCCCGTGGACGGAAAAGGTCTACGGCATTCCGCCCGAGCAGGTCATCGGTAGCAGCATAAAAACAAAGTTCGAATTGCGTGATAGCAACCCCGTACTCGTGCGCATGTCCGAATTGAACTTCATCGACGACAAAGCCGGCAAGCCCATCGCCATAAATCAGCACATCGGCCGCCGCCCCATTGCGGCATTTGGCAATTCTGACGGGGACCTCGAGATGCTGCAATGGACCGCTGGCGGCACCGGTGCACGCTTTGCCCTCATCGTTCATCACACCGATGGCGTGCGCGAATGGGCTTACGACCGCAAGTCCCATGTCGGTAAACTGGACAAAGTGCTCGACGAAGCACAAACGGAAGGCTGGACAGTTGTTGACATGAAGAAGGACTGGAAGGTCATCTACCCGCCCGCGAAAAGGTGAGGCACGAAGCAGCAGTTAGCACCGGCAGCTCACAATCCGTTGCAGCGGACGCGCAGAGATGCGCTGCTGAACTAAAGGATTTTATAACCATATCGATGCGTCACTGGGCGCTAATATGCCTAAACAGACATGGTTAGCCGTTAAGACTGTTGTTGGCAAGCCGGTGAGCCAGGAAGAACTTCTTGGCCGATGAACTCAGAACAGCTTCAAAGCCTTGCTGTGCTTGCTCTGGCGATGGTGCCGGTGGCTCTGCTGTGGTGGGTCTGGATCCGGATGCTGGACTGATTGCGGCCTTGCTGCCGCACCACCCAGCTCACCCCTCCCCCTCGAGCCACGCCGCCAGCAGCTCGTGGCGGGCCTAGCCGTCGGGCAGCCGGCGCCGGTGAGGATGCGTAGCGTTGGCGGATGAAGCAGCTGCCCGGTAAAGCAAGGCCGAAATGGCTGGTGGCGGTTGGTCAGGGCATCGCTGTGGTCGTATTTGTCGCCATGACCGCCAGCATTCTTCCGGTGTTGCTGATCGCGAGCCTTCTGGCGGCCCTGTTGCTGATTCCTGTGATGCGCCAGCTCCGCAAAGAGGTGGAGCGGACTGCGGTGACCCTCAACACGCCCTCTAGGAAGGAAATGGTCGACATCACGCCGCTGCACCAGCGATTGCGGCAGGATTTTTTGAAGTTCATCCGCCGCCGCTCATAGGCGCAAGATCCTGCTTACCCGCCGTTCCCGCTCTCCCCTCCTCAGCCACGTCGCCACCAGCTTGTGGGGGACTGGCTGCGTTTGAGCAAAGGCGCTCGTTGTCATTCGGTCGTCGGTCCTGCCGGGCCACAGACCAAGACGGGACGCGACAGCATGTAACGAAATCGTTACTTGGCTCTCATGACTGTCGGGGAAGTCTTTCTGGAGTCCCTCTCCAGCGGCGTGATCACGGAACGAGAGATCTCCTGGGTTGCCTCCCAGCAGGGGGCTTTTGCTCGGCACGAGGAAGCCCTGGCGATTCGGTTGGGTCGCTTGGTCGACGAAGGGCAGATCAACCTTGGCTGCCGCCTGCCAAGTCGTCTTGCCCAGCACAAGGTTGTGTTGAACGAATGGATCGAACCGCTGGGCCGGCGGCGCGGCAGAGGGACCGTTTGCGCCTGAGACCGCAGGAGCTCCCATGACTCAAGACCAAACACTGCACTACTGGCAGAGCATGCGCATTGCCATGGAGGCTGCCGGCGAGACCTCAAGCGCCATCTACAAGCGCGCCCTTGCGATCAGTCAGGGGCTGCCCGACCCACTTGCAATTCCCGAAGCAGCTCAGTCCTGATAGCAGCGCCGCCTATGGAGGCCAGCCCAGATCCACCTGAGCAATGAGCTGACCTGGTTGCAGAACGGCCGCCGCGTCGTGACCAACAGCGTCACCGTGGTGGCGCCCTGCGCAGGCTGGATCTGGCTGGGCGACCTCACCCTGCTCAACTCAGCCGGCGGCGCTGATGTGGATCCCTATGCCCAGCACACCCAGTTCAGCGTGCTGGAGTTCGGCGCCAGCTACGGCGGCTCCGGCGGTATCGGTGTCCTGGTGCAGCCGCTGATCGGCGAGCGGGTTTTTGGCACGCTCAAGCCGAATCGGTTGAGCTGAGTAACCGTGCCGCGCCGTTTGCTCCCGCTGACAAGCGCGGCACATCGGCTTGCGCTTAGGGACAGTGGGCTCGGGCCGCTCTGCAGAGAAGAACCCTGAGCGCCCCAAACCCTTTCAATGACAACGACAAACAATTACCGCGCCGCGAGGCGCAACGCACGTAGCGAGCGGTCCAGGCCCGATCCCGCCCTGGTGCATGGCGACCAAGCGTGGATGCAACCAGATCAGGACTACCGGCAGCTGGAGGCCAGCTACCACCACTCGGCCGAATACGCCGCGATGGTGCAGCGCTACCCGGTGCTCAAACATGCCATTGAGGCCTGCCAGCAGGCTGAATTGGTGGGCGACCAGCAGAGCCTGCTGCTGTCGTCGCTCGATGGTCCTGGGCTGCACTGGCAACGCAGCCATGGAGAGCCATGACGCCATAGAGGTCTGGTGCACCGTTCGGTGCACTGGTCAGCTCGGCAACAGGGGATGGCAGCGCGGCCTTGGGAGACCACCACACCACGCGTAGCCACTGTCGGTTTCATGCCCGCGGCATCCTCCCAACGCTGTCCTGGTTGGTACACATCCAGCAGCAGAAGGGTAGGGGGTGTGAGGTGCTCCATTAAGCCCAGTGCCTCATCCACTGAGGGGCAGATCGCTACCAGCTCCAAACCAAATTGCTCGCAGAGCAATCCACCGATGGCTTGTCCGCAGATCTGATGATCCGCCACAACCAAACAGGTTGGAGGAGCGACAGATGCAACGGCATCAAGGGGCAGCACCAGCAACCTTGTCGAGACACACCTCAGGCATACCCACAACTGGGAGCCTTGGATTGGGCAGCCGCGAATGGGATCTATTCAGCAGCACGAGGGCTGCACGACACTGAGATCTGTTCCCAGGCAGCATCACCATGACTCCTTCCTCAGCAGCAAGGTTGCCGGTCTTCCGCAGTCCACGACGGATCAGTATCACGGTGCCGCACCACGCGTTCTCCGCCCTGCAACAACGCAGCGACGTTGAGGGCCGCTCACTGAATCCCATGGCTTGACACAGGCAAGCAAACCCTCCGCTGAGGCGAGGAGCGATTGTTGGCTGCAGGCCTTCAACCTCGCCCAGCTTGAGGCGCTCTGCGTGATTGCTTGCAAGCTGGAAGACGGATGGGGGCGGATCCTCACTGATTGGCAACAGGAGGTCGGCCTGCCCGGGCAATCCGCAGGCAGCGGGGCCAACGGGGACTTGAGCGGATCACCTCTCTACTTTTTCGCATGGAAAGAGCTGGGATCACAACAGCTGTGGCTGAAGCTGAGTTGCTGAAGCTTCAAGGCCCGACAACACCGGATCGGCGACGCCAGCAGGAAAGGCAGGTGGCAATTGTGAGCGCACAACGCTCGCCACTGCTGGAGTCTGGGCGATCAACTCGCCCAGGAGTGCTTGTGCATCACCGAGCCCAAGCCGTTTGGCGGTGAGCAGCATCCGCCGGGCTGTGATCTCCAGAGGCTTGGTGTAGCGGCCTTTTTCACCATGCCAGGCCATGGCCATCCGGAGCTTCTGTTGTGGCCATTGGCCACTGCGGCGACCGATCACCGGCCAGGCCGAGAGCACGTCGTAGAGCGGCGTGAGCTGAAAGCGCCCGCCGGGGTTGAGGAAGAGGCTGAAGTTCTTGGCGTGGCCATCAATGGCGCGCAGCATCCAGAACAGCACCTGTGCCTTGAAGAAGGTTTCCAGGTCGCTGCGTTCTGACGATTGGGCCAGCAACGCGGCGATGGTCGCCATTCCGGGCCCACCATTGTTTTCGTATTTGTTGGTGGCCGGTGTGGAGGTTGCCTGGCAGCAGTCTTCCGTGGGCAACCGCAACCAATGGCTGCCGCTGACATCGGGCTTGCGATCAAAACGCTCAACGATCAGGCAGCGTTGCTCGTCAAAACTGGCGATCTCGCTGGACGCCACCGACAAGCCGAAGGCATGCAGGATCCTGCTGCAGAGCCACTCGTTCTCCACCGAGTTGCCGAAGTCGATCTGCCCCTCGCCGATTACACCCATCGGCAGCTTGAACAGGTGGGTGGTGGGTGTACTTCCCAGGGGCAGACACCACTGGCCGTTGTGCCATAGGAAGGCCGTCTTTTCCTGCGCACCAGCCACCGAAAGCCGCAGCTCATCGACGTCAGTGCCCAGGAATCCTGGCGCTGGTGCGGCCGTGACGGTGCGCAGGCGCTGGCCGATCTCCTGGTCGCTCAGAGTTCTGGCCTCGATGCGATCGATGCCACTGGGCTCCTGCTCTGGCGGCCAGCAGGTCGAAGGCACTGGTGCTGGCGGCCTGAAACCGGTCTTGCGCTCGGCGGCGGATGGCGTCACTGTCGGGCAGGAGGTTGTCGAACCAGCTCTCAACGGCGGCCCCTCTGAGGGTGGTGGCCCCGAGGCCAGCAGGTAGCGACAGCGACAACGGCCGGAACTGGCTGGAGCGGAGCCAGGCACCGCTGTAGCTGAACTCCTGGGGGCCCCGGGCTGGTAGCGACCAGGTGCCCACCCGCACGCCGTTCATCCACACCGCCAGGGAGCGCGCACGCGTGGGCCTTCCTCTCACCACTCGGATGGCTCGCTGGTGCTCTGTCGCGTTCGCACCACCAGCTCGAGGTCGAGGGCCGCCAGGATCAAGAGCAGCCGCTCCACAGTGAGGCGCCCGGGCTGCAACTCGAGCTGGGACAGCCTGGCCTGGCTCGTGCCACCGGCTTTGAGGGCTAGATCCTGCTGGCTCAGGCCCTGCTGCTGCCGCACACCCCTGAGCAACGTCCCTAGCTGGACAGGAGCGCGGATCACCTGCTCGCTTGCGGCCATGCCTCACTCAGAATCTCAATAAACGCACAATAACAGGATTATCAATAAAAGGTAGGTGTTGGGATTCTGGCTGGCTAGGGGCATGGGCAATGGCAGGTCTTGCTGGGCTCGTCCTGGCCATGCACGGTGCAACGCCGTGCCGCCCCGGTTTCGCAGCGGTGAGTGGTGGGCCGAGCTGGTGCGCCATGGCCTGCTCGATGCGCCCATCGGATCTCACCAGAGGGTTTGGCAGGGGAAGGTGGACAGCTGGGGATCGGCGGTGAGCAGCACCAGGCGATCCAGTTCGGCCTGGGCGGCCAGCATGCGATCAAAGGGATCGCGGTGGGGCTGGCTGTAGCCGCCCGCCCGCAGCCCATGGGCCAGGGAGATCGGCAGCGCTCCAAAGCCATCGGCCTGCAGCAACCCGGGCAGATCAGCAATGGCGCCGTTGAGTTCGGGCAGCTTGCCCTGGTGGTGCTTGAGGCTGAGTTCCCAGATAGAAGCCGCACTCACCAGCACTGGCGTGACGGGGTCGCCGAGCAGCTCGCGCACGGCGGTGGAGAGGCGATCGGGATCAAACCACCACCAGAGCAGAGCGTGGCTGTCCAGCAGGTAGGCGTTCCCACGGCTCACGGCTGCGGCGCCCCCGGCAACAGGGGGCCGGACTCCCAGCACTCCAGTTCACTGGGGTCCATCGGTTCGAGCAGCACGTTGGGCTGGCTGAGGGGGCCCTGGTTGCGCAACCGGCCCGGGATGCGCTGGGGAACGGGCGGCGCCAGGGGCATCAGCCGCGCCCAGGGCTTGCCGGCCTTGGCGAGCACGATGGTTTCGCCCGCATGGGCCTCATCGATCAGGCGCGACAGATGGGTTTTGGCCTGGTGCACGTTCACCATTCGCATGGGATCCCCCTGTATGACGCCCTCAGCCGTTGACTGAATTAGTTTAGGCATGGACTAAGTCCTTCAGAAGTCGTCGAACAAAAGGCGCCCCGTGGGGGGCGCCTTGGCACCGGTTGCGGCGGTGACCTCCTCACACAAGGTCTGCCGGTCGGGTGTCTGTGGGTTCACGCATCGCCTGTCTGGGGCCTCGCAGGAAAGGACTAGGGATCACGTTTGGGAGAAGAAATGCTCGGGGCTTGACCTTCTCAGTTGTGATCCCGGCCCGGGTACTGCAGCCCGGGGGGTCAACACAGGGGAAACAAAGCTGGCGTCTTGCTCTCTGCGGTTGCGAGATGGCATTCGCACCTCCGTTGCGTGCACCGGCTCGGGTGATCCCTGGCCTCCCCTCAAGTTCAAAGTACGCCGCTTTTCAGGCGGTGGTGGCGTTTGGGAGGTCCTGTTCCCGTACCCCCGCGACCCCAGTCAGCGAAAGGATTTTCAGGCCTCTCCATCGCTGTTGCCATCCAGGTAGGCGTGCCATCGGGGATGGAGGCTGAACGGCGCCCACGGCGGAAATCCCAGGGCCGGGTGATGCCGCCTCGCACTTGCCAGACGCCAAAGCGCCGCCGGCCTGCCCGGAGCTCGGCATCCAGGTAGTCCTTGGCGTTGCAGCCGCTCAGGTACTGGCGGTAGGCAAAGGCCTGGCCGTCTTCCACCAGCGCAAGGTTGATGTTCACGCTGCTGAACACCTCAGCCACCGTGCGTCCGTAGCGATCGGTGGTTTTGACGTCGAGGACGAACTCGCGGCCGATGGGCAGGCGCTGCTGCAAATAGAGGCGTGCCTGCTGGCCATAGGGGCTCTGGGCTGCCTCCGGGGCATCAATGCAGGCCAGCCGCACCGTGATCGCCCGGCCGCCCTGGCGCACCCGGATGGTGTCGCCATCGCCGATCGAGAGCACGATGGCGCGGATCCCTTGCCCGGCTGAATCCCCTGGCCAAACCACGGCCGCCAGCGCTGCCACACCCAGCAGAAACGTCCGTGCCATCGCCGGAGTTTGCCCTGGCTGGAGCCTCGATTGTGGAGCTGCAGGACACCGGTTTGAGTTGGAGCATGGAACAGACCCAAGAGCGATCCCTCCTGATCCCTGGATCAGGACACACTGGCCGTGTCGGCAACGACCAGGCCCCACTCCAGCAGCAAGGCGGTCACCATCGCAATGGCGCCCACGGTCCAGGCCGAGCGCGTCAAGCGGCTGGGCATTAGAAAACGCATTGGAATCATGAGTCTATTCAAGTTGGTTTTGGCAGCGGTGCCGGGCTCAGTGCCTGATCCCTGACGGCAGTGCTGCACCTCCCGGCGCGCCTGGAGATGCTGGTCAAGCAGGCGCCGCCGCTGCCGCCGCTCAGCGCTGAGCGGCGGCAGGGTGTCGAGGAAGGCAGCGGGATGACCGCCGAGCTGCTGGGTGATCGAGGGGCGAGGCTGCTGTTGCTGCCAGCGCTCACGGATGAGCTGACGGATCAAGGAGCTTTTGTCC
>Ga0194122_10002820_pt1 | contig 18498 bp, 14 predicted proteins | sample TA2MahCa10mmetaG_FD_155487 | JGI IMG/M metagenome (GOLD analysis project Ga0194122, IMG submission 155487) | Freshwater microbial communities from Lake Tanganyika, Tanzania - TA2015021 Mahale Deep Cast 10m | ecosystem: Environmental > Aquatic > Freshwater > Lake | place: Tanzania: Lake... | reverse complement strand
GCTGCCGCTGCTCTACACCGGGCGCGCGAAGCGGAAGCGCATGGAGGTCTACGAAGCGCAGTTTCCCGATGCGCTCGAGAGCATCGCGCGCGCCATGCGCGCCGGGCATCCGCTGCAGGGTGCCTTTGAGATTTTAGCCGCCGATTTTCCCGCACCCCTCGGCGTGGAGTTCCGGCGCATCCGCGACGAGCGCAACCTGGGAATGCCATGGAAGGGCACGCTTGAAAACTTCGCCGCCCGCGTGCCCATCGCCGAGGTTCGGCTATTTGTGGCGGCGGCGATGTTGAATTCCAGGACCGGCGGGCGGTTCACCGAAGTTCTGGAGAACCTGGCGGAGAACATCCGCGACGGTTCGGCGCTCAAGGGCGAGGTTCGGGCGATCGCGGCGCACGGCAAGATGACCGGTTCGGTGCTGACGGTGCTGCCGTTCGGCATCGCACTGATGCTTCATACGACGAGCCCGGACTACCTTTCGACGCTCACCAATCATCCGTTGGGCCCGAGCCTGATCGGCGCGGGAATCGGATTCATTATCGCCGGACACTTCATCATTCAGCGGATCGTGAGGATTCAGGTCTAACGCCATGCCGGACGCGGGAATCCTCATCCTGTTTTTCACCGTCGTGGTTGGCGGCGTGTTCGCCGCAGGCTACAAGATGCTCGACCGGGCCGATGGAACGGCGGCGGTGGAAGCCACGCCCGCCGAGCCGCTGCGGGAGGCCCTCAAGTCCTTCGGCAGCATCGTTCCGAAACGCTCCTCGCACGTCGACCAGTACCGGCGAATGCTCTACGTGGCGGGCTTCCGCCAAGCCGATGCGCTCACCACCTACTTCGGCATCAAGGCGGCCAGCATCCTTGGTATCGGCTGCATTCTGGCGATGATCTCGCTCATCATAACCGGCGAATCCGAGGGCGTCGTGCTCGCGTTTCTGGCGGGCAGCGGCCTCGGCCATCTGCTGCCGGACCGCGTGCTTCGCCGCATTCACCAGCGCCGGGAGCAGGCGATTCGCCGTTCGCTGCCCATCACGCTCGAGATGATGATCTTGGGATTGGAGGCCGGCCAATCGATCGATGCCGCAATCGGTGAGACGGCTCGGGAACTCGACGGCTCGCACCCGGAGATCGCCGAGGAATTAAACCTCGTCTTGATGGACATGCTGGCCAGCCGCGGCCGGCAGGAGGCGTTGCGCCAACTGATCGACCGGAATACGGAGCCCGAGATAAAACGTGTGGCGCAGGTGCTCATCGACGGCGACCGGTTTGGCACCGGATTATCGACGGCGCTGCGCAGCCAGTTGCGGTATCTGCGAATCCGCATGCGCCAGTCGGCCCAGGAACAGGCGCGGAAAATCGGCGTCAAGCTGGTCTTCCCCGTGTTCTTTCTGATCTTCCCGGCAATCCTGCTGGTGACGCTGGGACCCGCGGTGATTCGCGTGTTTGAGGCGCTCACGCGGATGTTGGCCCTATAAAGCCAGGCGGCGCACCACTTCGGCGCCGATGGCGAGCGACGCGGTGGCGCCGGGGCTGGGCGCATTGAGCAAATGCAGCGCGCGCGGCCGTTCGGCAAACAAGAAGTCCTGCACCAGATCGCCATTCGGCAGCATGGCCTGTGCCCGTACGCCGGCGCCGCCGGGCGTAAGGTCGTCCTCCCGGATTGCGGGCACCAGGCGGCGCAGCGATTCGCAGAACAGCCGGCGGCTGAAGGACCGGCGCAGTTCGTACCAGCTCACCGAGGGATAGCGGCCCAGGAACCGCCAGAGTCCGGAGAAGCTGAGAGCGTCGTACAGGTCGGCCGCGACGAAGTCCGATTTCGTGTAACCTTCCCGCGCGAAGGCCAGCACGGCGTTTGGCCCCGCCTCCACGCCGCCGTGAATCAACCGGGTGAAGTGAACGCCAAGGAACGGGAACGCCGGATCGGGAACGGGGTAGATCAGGTGCCGCACCAGCGACTGGCGCTCGGGCTTGATCAGATAGTATTCGCCGCGAAACGGCACGATGCGCATCTCGCGGGGAACGCCGCCCATCTCGCCCACGCGGTCGCAATGCAGGCCGGCGCAGTTGACTAGAAAGTCCACTTCGAACTCTCCGGCAGTGGTTTCGACGGCCCAGCCGGCGGACGTCGCGCGGAGCGCGCGGACGCCGCAGGAGGTCTTTACTTCGCCACCCAGCGATTGAATCTCCCGGACCAGCGCGTCGCAAACGGCTTTGTAGTCGACGATGCCCTCTTCGGGCACACGCAGCGCCTTCACCCCGCCCACGTTCGGCTCGATCTCGCGCATCTCTTCCGGGTCCAGCACGCGCAATCCCGCAAGGCCGTTTGCCTGGCCGCGCTCGTGGAGGTCCATCATCCGAGGCACCTCCGCGTCCGTAACCGCCACCACAAGCTTGCCGCAGATCTCGTGTTTCACGCCGTGCTTCTGGCAGAATGCGACCATCTGGCGGATGCCCTCCACCGCCAACCGGGCCTTGTTCGAGCCTGGCTTGTAATAGAGGCCTGCGTGGAGAACTCCGCTGTTGTGGCCGGTCTGGTGCCTGCCGGCGCCGGGTTCCTTCTCGAACACAATCACCTTGCGGCCGGGATAGCTTTCAAGAAACCGGTATGCGGTGGCCAACCCGATGATTCCCCCGCCGGCGATGCCTAGAGTCTGCACGAATTATTTAGCGTACCGCTGAAACGCACTGATTCCCGCATAGCCCGCCGCGCCGGCGGCGACACAGGCGGGCGCGTTCGACTCGTCGACGCCGCCCAGCGCGAGCACGGGAATCTCGACCGCCTCGCACGCGTGCGCAAGTTGCGCCAGGCCCAGCGCAGGACCGTAGCCGGGTTTGGACGGAGACGGAAAGATGGGGCTCAGCAGCACGTAGCTGGCGCCGAGAGACGCGGCGCGCCTCACCTCCGCCACGGAATGGCAGGAGAGACCCACCCGCAGGCCTGTGCCCGCCGGAAACGGAGCACCCCAAGGCAGGTGCACGCCGTCCGCGCCGGCCTGGATTGCCACATCGGCGTTCGAATTGACAATCAGCTTCGGCCCCAACAGGACCAGTTCCCGCGCCAACGCCAACAGTTCATCGGGAGGTAGATCTTTTTCGCGAAGCTGGATCCAATCGACGAGCGGGGCCACGCGGCGGGCGTTGCGCAGCAGCGCCTCCACGCCGCCGATAGCGAGACGGCCGGTAATGTAACAGCGGATCATCCCTTAATCAGGCGCACCGCGTGCGGCGCCATCTCGACGGCGAATTCCCCGGCCTTCTCGATCGAAGACCATTCGACGCGAGTAATCTCGGCGCGGATTCCGCCGGCAAACCAAAGTCGCGCGCGGTGCGGCCCTTCGGCCACATGTTCCAGTTCCAGCGCCATCTGATTCGCCCGCAGGGATCCGTTGCGCGCATGGACGGAAACCGCCGCCGGGTGCACGCAAAGCAGAACGCGATCGCCGATCAGGTGACCGGGATAGTAGCTGCCCGCCACCTCGAATTCGCCGACACGCAGGCGGCTCGTGTTGCGTCCCGGATCCAGGGCGAGGATCTCGGCTTCCAGCAGATTGTAGATGCCAAGCTGCCGGGCGATAGCGGCCGAGGCCGGCATGCCGGCGACGCCGGTGGGCGTGCCGCTCTGCACAATGCGGCCTTCGCGATATACGTGCATGGCGTGGCCGACCTCCATGGCTTCTTCCAGATCGTGCGTGACCAGCAATATCGGCGTGCGGAAGTCGCGCACCACCTCCCGCAGCACGCTGTACAGTTCCTGGCGCAGCATGGCGTCCAGCCCTTGCGCCGGCTCATCCAGCAGCACCAGCCGGGGTTCGGCCAACAGCGCGCGGGCGATGGACCCGCGCTGCTTCTGCCCGCCGGATAGCGCATGCGGCAGGCGGGAGGCGACCTCGGCGATTTGAAAACGCTCCAGCATCTCCGTCACGCGCTTATGGCGGTCCAGGTTCTTCCGGGCTCGAACGGCGAACTCCAGATTTTCGCGCAACGTCATATGGGGAAACAGCGCGTAGTTTTGGAACACGTAGCCGCAGTGGCGCGTCTGCGGCGGAATCTGGACGCCGGCCGCGCCGTCGTAGAGGATCGCGTCGTCGAGAAGAATCCGGCCTTCGTCGGGACGGACGAACCCGGCGATGGAATCGAGCGTGAGCGTCTTGCCCGAGCCGCTGGGGCCGAACAGCACCGTTACGCCGTCGGCCGCCTCGAAAGCTACGTCGAGCGTGAAGCCGCCGGGAAAAACCTTCTTGATCTTCGCCGAGAGCATTACAGCGCCCTTCGTGGCGTCAGACGGTTGGCCAGAGAGAGAAGCGCAACGGCCAGCAGGCTGACGACGATCACCAGCACGCGTGCCGTGGCGCCCTCGCCCGCCTCGACGGCATCGTAGATCGCCACCGCCACAGTCTGGGTGTGGCCGGGAATATTGCCCGCCAACATGATGGTGACGCCGAAGTCGCCCAGCGAACGGGCGAAGGCCAGTGCCGCGGCGGCAAGGATCGGCCGCCGGGCCAGGGGCAGCGTTACGCGAAGAAAGACCTCGAGCTCCGGCGCGCCCAGCGTACGCGCCGCGCGCTCATAGACATGGTCGACCGATTCCAGCGCCGCGCGCGTCGACTTGATCAAGAGCGGCGCCGAGTGCAGCACCGCAGCGACAACCGCCGCCTGCCAGGAGAACACCAGCGGCTCGCCGGCGATCCACTCGTAAACCCCTCCCAGCCAGCTATTGCGTCCCAGCACCACCAGCAAATAGTAGCCGAGCACCGTGGGCGGCAATACCAGCGGCAGCGTCGTGGCGGCGTCGACAATCTCCTTGCCGCGGAACTCCCGGTTCACCAGCGCGTAGGCGGCGGGAATCCCGATAGCCGCGGCCGCCAGCGTGGCCAGCAGGGCGACGCGCAGGCTAAGCCAGAGAGGGAACCAGTCGATGGCAGGCATGGGCGCTGAACAAAGTATAGCGATTATGTTTTGGCTCGGCGGCGCCCCTGGACCCGTCGTATCCTCAAAGAGAATGTTTCCCGGACGAAAAGCGTTTCTTGTCACCGGCGGCGCGTCCGGCCTCGGCGCTGCCGTCGCCGCCGCGCTGCGCGCGCGCGGTGCAACGCCCATCGTCCTCGATCTGCAAGCGGCGCCGCCGCCGTCCGTGCAGGGCTCGGTGCTGGTGCACGGCGATGTGCAGCGCGCCATCCACCTGGCCGTGTCCGAATTCGGCGGTCTGCACGGCGTGGTGCATTGCGCGGGCGTCGGCTCGGCCGGGCGCACCGTGGGCCGCGACGGCCCAATGCCCCTTGAAAGCTTTGAACGCGTGATTCAGGTGAATCTGACCGGCGCGTTTAATGTTGTCCGGCTGGCCGCCGCGTCGATTCTGCAAAACGAGCCGGATGCCGAAGGGCAGCGCGGCGTGATTGTTCTGACCTCATCGATCGCGGCGTTCGACGGACAGATCGGCCAGGCGGCCTATGCCGCGTCGAAGGCGGGGGTAGCCGGCCTGACGCTGCCCTTGGCCCGCGAATTCGCGTCCAAAGGAATTCGAGTCGCCAGCATCGCCCCCGGCCTGTTCGACACGCCGCTTTTGGCCTCGTTGCCGGCGCAGGTGAAGGCGGAACTGGGCCAGACGGTCCCCTTCCCGCCCCGGCTGGGCCGTCCGGAGGAGTTCGCCCAGTTGGCCATGGCGATTCTGGAAAACCCGATGATCAACGGCGAGGTGATCCGCCTGGACGGCGCGCTTCGAATGCGGCCGTAGAGATCTCGTGGTACCATGAAAACTGACATAAAGCGATTAAGGTAAGACTAAGGAGTATCCACAGCATTCTCATGGCCCTGGCAAACGAGGCAAAGTCGGCGATTATTACGAAGTACAAAACCCATAAGAGCGATTGCGGCTCGCCAGAGGTTCAGGTAGCGATCTTAAGCACTCGGATTCTGCAGTTGACCGAGCATTTTAAGGCGCACAAGAAAGATTTCGGCTCGCGCCGCGGCCTCCTAACAATGGTCGCCCGCCGCCGGCGTCTGCTTGACTACCTCAAGAGCCGGAGCCCTGAACGGTACCAAACGCTCATCGCGAGCCTCGGCATCCGCCGCTAGTGGACTTCCAAACGGTACGGGCATGTGGTTAAGCCCGGCAAACCCGCTCCGGTGAGTGGGACCAGCCGCATAGAGTGACTCCCGTCTCCTTGATCTGAATTCAGTTTCAAGGACATCACATGCTGCACAAAGTAGCGATCGACGTTTTCGGGTGCCCGATCACGATCGAAACCGGCGTTATGGCCAAACAGGCCAACGGCTCGGTCGTCGTCCGCTCAGGCGACAACGTTGTTTTCGTATCCGCCTGCACCTCCGGCAAGGAGCGTACAGGGGTGAGCTTCTTCCCGCTCACCGTGGATTATCGCGAGTACACCTACGCCTCCGGTAAGTTTCCCGGCGGGTTCATCAAGCGCGAAGGCCGCATGTCGGAGAAAGAGACCCTGACCAGCCGCCTGATCGACCGCCCGATCCGGCCCCTGTTCCCGGAAGGCTTCAAGCACGAGACGCAGATCATCGCCATGGTGATCTCGGCCGAGCCGGAACGCGATCCGGCCCCGCTGGCCGTTGTCGGCGCCGCCGCCGCGCTCGCCATCTCCGACATCCCGTTCCATGAAGTGCTGGCCGGTCTCCGCGTCGGCTGTGTGGACGGCAAGATGATTGCGAACCCCAGCTACGAAGAAACCAAGGCTTCCTCGGTCTCCATCCTGGTGGCCGGCACGGAAACCGGCATCGTGATGGTGGAAGCCGGCGCCCAGCATGTCGGCGAGGAAGACGTTCTGAAGGCTCTGGAGTTCGGCCACGAAGCGTGCAAGAAAATCGCCGCCGGCATCCGGGAACTGGTCGCCCTGTGCGGCAAGAAGAAGTACTCCTTCGAAACGCCGAAGATCAACGAGGAGATGTTCGCGCAGATCGATACGATGATCCGCGCCGAACTTACCGACGCGCTGGACACCAAGAAGTATCCCAAGCTTGAGTCCTACGCCCGCGTCGACGCGGCCCACGAGAAGGTCGAAGCGGCCTTCCCCGAGGAGCAGCAAAAGGAAGCCGGCGCGCTGTTTGACCGGCTGAAGGAACAGATCTTCCGCGACGAGATGTTGAAGGCCCGTCGCCGTCCCGACGGACGCGCGTTCGACGAGGTTCGGAACATCGACGTGCAGATCGGCGTCCTGCCCCGCCCCCACGGTTCGGCGCTCTTCACGCGCGGCGAAACCCAGGCGCTGGTGACGGCCACGCTGGGCACCAAGGACGACGAACAACGCATCGAGCTGCTGGACCCGACCGTCGTTTCCAAGCGCTTCATGCTGCACTACAACTTCCCGCCGTTCTCGGTCGGTGAAGTCGGCATGATGCGCGGCCCCGGCCGCCGGGAAATCGGCCACGGCGCCCTGGCCGAACGCGCATTGAGCGCGGTTGTGCCGGACGAGAAATCGTTCCCCTACACGCTGAAGGTTGTCAGCGACATCATGGAGTCGAACGGCTCCTCGTCGATGGCTTCTGTGTGCGGCGGCTCCCTGGCGCTGATGGATGCCGGAGTTCCGGTGTCGAAAGCGGTCGCGGGTATAGCCATGGGTCTGGTGAAGGAGGGCGACGCCTACGCGATTCTTACCGATATCGCCGGCGCCGAGGACCACTACGGGGACATGGACTTCAAGGTCGCCGGCTCCAAGGAAGGCATTACCGCCCTGCAGATGGACTTGAAGGTCCCGAACGTTCCGATCAGCCTGATGCGCGAAGCGCTCGAACAGGCCCGGCGCGCCCGGCTGCACATTCTTGACAAAATGAACGCCGCCATCTCCGAGCCGCGCGCGACGTTGTCCCCGTATGCTCCGCGGATCACCAGCATCACGATCCCGGTCGACAAGATCCGCGAACTGATCGGCCCCGGCGGCAAGGTGATTCGCAATATCACCGACACCACCGGTGTAAAGATCGACGTCAGCGACGACGGTCAGGTGAACATCTACGCCACCGACGGCCGCGCCGGCGACCGCGCTCTGCAAATGGTGCAGGACATCTGTGCCGTGGCCGAGCCGGGCAAGACCTATCTGGGCAAGGTCGTCCGCATCGTCGACTTCGGTGCGTTCGTCGAAATCTTCCCAGGCACCGACGGTCTCCTGCACATCAGCGAGATTTCGGAGAGCCGCGTGAAGAACGTCCGCGACGAATTGAACGAAGGCGACCAGATTATGGTCAAGGTTCTGGCGCTCGAAGGCAACAAGATCAAGCTCAGCCGCAAGGCGATCTTGAAGGAACAGCGCGAGAAGCTCGCCTCCGGCAAAAAGGACTAACGATCCGGCAAGCCGGATTGCGCGATACTAAAAGGGCAGCCGGTCCGGCTGCCCTTTTTTCATGTCTGAGTATCTGTTGCCCATCGCCTTCTTAGCCGCCTATTTCGTAGTGATGAAATGGGTGCTGCCGTACTTCGGCGTGGGCACTTGAATCGGCGGCTCCTGCGGCCCCGAGGTTCGGGGCCGCGACAAACGCGACACGAGTTCGCACTGACGTTCGCGGAGACCCTCCGGGCGGAAGGTCCCTTGACGGCTGCGGTGCCGCCGTTGGGTAAACCTCACCGGACGGCCGGTAACGGCTTGACCCCTTGTTGGCCCTTGCGAAAGACGATCTCCCAGGACGAGTCCGAACCGATATACATTCGCGCCACACCGCCCGCCTCCTTGTCGGTATCGCCGGCGGAGAGGCCGACCGTCATCGGGTACCAGCCGCCCTTGTTCAGAACTTTCTCCGGCTCCGTCCAGCGGCCCGGATCGGACAAATCGGGGTTCGTACTCACGTAGATCCCTTCGGCCGGCCAGCCGGGTTCGCAACAGGCGCGGTTCAGCAGCATGACAAACTCGCCCAGTTCCCGGTTGAAATGGACGGAGGGTCCCCAGAATGCGTCGGCGTTCGCCGATTCCCAAGGAACACGGACCGGAAATATGGGCGTCACCGGTCCTTCAATGCCGTCCGATTTCCATGCTTGCTGGTGGTACTTGAACACTTTGCCTTCCGGCTCGGCGCGGTCGCCATATGCCATGCGCGCGACGGCAACGCCCTGCTCGGAAGGGCTGCCGGTATAGTTCGAGAACAGAAAGTAGAAAAATTTCCGGTCCCGGTCGAGAAGGACGGAAAAATCTCCATGCCCCCCCGCGAAGTAGCCGTTCTCGGCGTTGCAGTTCAACTCGGGCCGCGCCCGCAGGACGATGCCGAGATTCCGGAACGTGAAGCCATTATCCCGGGAGACGGCGGCGCCGATCATCGGAGTGGAAAGATACTTGCCGCCGGAGGCGCTGTCGCAGATGTCCCACAGTTCGTGGTGATACCACGCGTAGAGCGTTCCGTCGTCATCCCGGAACGTCGCCTCCACCCACCAGGGTGAAATCTGGCCCACCACCATATGGGTGGCGCGCACGTTCCGTAGGTTGTTCAAATTGGTCCCTTCACTGCGCAGGGGATTGCCGTCGGAGTTGTACACGTAGAGCTTGCCATCGTTCCAATGGAGCGGACTATTGGAATCGGCAACGCCTGGAAAATACTGGAGCTCGGCGGACCGGACCTCGATCTTCTGCCCTGCGGCGTGGAACGAAAAGATCGACAGGAAAAAAACGGCTGCGAGTCGCATCTCGTCTAGTAGTGCAGTTCACGGGCCAAACGTAACGGGGTTTATAATTCTTTACACCGTCCGGAAACGAACACATGCAAATCTCCGTTATCGATTGGATCGTTGTCGCGGTCTACTTCCTCCTGAATATTGGAATCGGTTTTTACTACAAGCAGCGCGCCGGTTCGTCGGTCGACGAATTTTTCCTTTCCGGACGCAACGTGCCGTGGTGGCTGGCCGGTACGTCGATGGTGGCAACTACCTTCGCCGCCGATACGCCGCTGGCGGTGACCGGCATGGTTGCCCGCAATGGGATTGCCGGCAACTGGCTATGGTGGAACTTCGTGGCGGGCGGAATGCTGGTCGTGTTCTTCTACGCGCGGTTGTGGCGCCGGTCCGGGGTAATGACCGACATCGAATTCTCCGAGATTCGTTACTCGGGTAAACCGGCTGCGTTCCTACGTGGGTTCAGGGCCCTCTACTTCGGGCTTCCCATCAATTGTATCGTGCTTGGCTGGGTGAACCTGGCCATGGTTAAGATTCTCATGCTCGTCTTGGGTGTCGACAAAGGTACGGCGTTAATTGCTGTCATCTTTCTGATTGGCGTTACATCGTGGATCTCCACTCTATCGGGACTTTGGGGCGTGCTGGTGACGGACGTTGTCCAGTTCTTTATCAAGATGGGCGTGGTGATTGTTCTGGCCGTGTACGCGGTCGATGCGGTGGGCGGCCTCGATGCGCTGCTGTCGAAGCTTGCGGCGCTGGACACGGCGCGCGGCGCGGTGCCGGGCGGGAAAGGATCGCTGCTTGCGTTCGTGCCGGATTTGGATTCGCCGTGGATGCCCATGATCACGTTCCTCGTGTATGTGTCGCTCAACTGGTGGGCGACCTGGTACCCAGGTGCTGAACCCGGTGGCGGCGGATATGTTGCGCAAAGAATGTTCTGCGCCAAGGACGAGAAACACTCGCTGCTGGCCACCTTGTGGTTCAACATCGCGCACTACGCCATCCGGCCCTGGCCCTGGATTCTCACGGCGCTGGCCAGCGTCGTTCTCTACCCCGATCTCGCCGATCCGGAGACGGGCTACATCAAAGTGATGATCGACCACATGCCGCCCTCCTTGCGCGGCCTGATGCTCGCCGGCTTCGCCGCCGCCTATATGTCGACCATCGCCACGCAGCTCAACTGGGGAGCCAGTTACCTGGTCAACGACTTCTACCGCCGCTTCTGGAAGCCCGCCGAATCGAACCGGCACTATGTGTTGGTCTCCCAGGCGTCGACCGTCTTGATTACTCTCATTTCGGCCGGTGTAACGTTCTATATGGACTCGATCTCCGGCGCTTGGAAACTGCTAATCGTCACCGGCGCGGGCACCGGCGGCGTGTTACTGTTGCGCTGGTATTGGTGGCGCGTGAACGCCTGGAGCGAAGTGGCATCCATGGCCACGGCCTTCGCCGTCAGTGTCGGACTGCAGGTCTTTGGCGGGCTCGACTCCGACAAGCCCGTCGAGTTCGCCTGGCTGATGATCTACACCGCCGGAGCCACGACCGCGGTCTGGCTGGCGGCGACCTACCTGACGCCGCCAGAGCCTAGCGAGACGCTGGTGAGCTTCTACCGGAGGACGCGCCCGTCGCGGACAGGCTGGGGGCCGGTCGCGGCCGCCGCGCCGGACGTCCAGCCGGCCGGAGATGGACTGAACAATCTGGCCTGCTGGCTGGCCGGCTGCGTCATGATCTACGGCGCGCTGTTCGGAATCGGCAAGGTCATCCTGAAGGAGCCGGCGATGGGCTTCGGCATGCTCCTGCTAGCCGCCGCGGCGGCGGCGTTCATCTACCGCGACCTCAATCGCAGAGGCTGGAGTTCGGTTTCGGAGTAGCCGCGGCTCGATTCGGAATAAGATAACTGAATGCTCACTCGACGCGCCGTACTTGCGGCCGCACCCGTGGCAGCCCAGCGCCAGCGCAAGCCAAACTTCCTGTTTCTGATTTCGGACGACCACGCGGGCTACGTGCTTGGTGCCGATGGCAATCGGATCGTCGAGACGCCGAACCTGGACCGGCTGGCCGGTGAGGGCGTGCGGTTTGCGAAACACTACTGCAATCAGCCGGTCTGCACGCCCTCCCGCCAGAGCTTTCTGACCGGGCAGATGCCCCACGCGGCGGGGGTCACGGTGCTGCGGACTTCGCTCGATCCGGACAGGCCGACCCTCGCCAAGCAGTTTAAGGGTGCCGGATACCGGACCGCCGTCTTTGGCAAAATGCACCTGAACCGGCCAAGCGCGCCGGGCCTGTACGGCTTCGACGAAATGATGACCGAGCAGGACATTCAAAAAGGTTGGGCCGGCGCGCCCGTGCAACGCGAGTTGCCTGCCGGCATGAAACGCAAGCCGCGCTGGCAGCCGTTCAAGGATCCCGCCCGTGTCTGGCTGAACGCTGAGAAACTTCCCTTCCCGCGCTACTACGAAGAGATGCGCGGAACCTTTACCGCCAATCGCGCCATCGACTGGTTGAAGCAGCACAAGGACGACGCCGAGCCCTTCGCGCTGTGGGTCAGTTTTCCGGAACCGCATTCGCCCTACGACTTCCCCATCGACCTGGCCAACAAATACGACCCGAAGAAGTTTGAGGTTCCCAAAGTTGGCCCGGAGGACGCATGGCAGGTGCCGAAGATCTTCCGCGAGTTGACGCCGGAGGACAAGCAAGGCATTGCCGCCGCTTACTATTCAAGCGTCACGGCGCTGGACCGGAACATAGGAGACGTGCTGAAGGCGCTGGATCAGTTCGGGCTTGCTACTAACACGTGCGTCGTCTACATGGCGGACCACGGCTATTGCCTCGGCCAGCACGGCCGTTTCGAAAAGCACTGCGGCTACGAACCCGCGCTGCGCGTACCGCTCCTGATGCGATTCCCAGGCAGAATCCGGAAAGGCGCGGTGGTCTCGGACTACACCGAACACATCGACGTTCCAGCAACGATCACAGACGTCATGGACCTGGAGAAACTCCCCGTCCAACACGGCCAGTCTCTGCGGCCCTACCTGGAAGGTAAGAAGCCGCCCAAGCCGCGCACGGGCATCTTTAGCCAGTACCTGGAGAACGAAGAGGTGTTCGCGGCCGATGCCCGCTGGAAGTACATTTTTTGCTCGGGAAAACGTCGGCGCACCGACGGCTACGACATCGACAATCCCACGCCGGGCCGCTACATGCGCCTGTACGATCGCAAGAGCGATCCGGGCGAATTCGTGGACGTCGCGGCCAAACACCCGGACGTGGTGAAGGCCATGCAGGACGGGATCCTGACGCGATACCGCGCCACGCATCCGGACGCCCCCGCGGAGCCCAGGAACCTGCCGAATCCCGAAGCGTTGGAGTTCTATGTCCGCCCCCGCGACGCATAACTGCCGCGTATGCGGCGCGCCGGCCGCCTACCTGGGATCGAAAAAGGAGTTTCACTTCTACCGCTGCGCGAGTTGCGCGTTCGCCTTTATCGGCAACCCTTGGACGGACTACGCGCGGATCTACGACGAGGCGTACTACAAGGGCCAGGGGGCCGATCCGCTAGTCGATTACGTCTTCGAGCTCGATCATCCGGACCAGACCATCCGGCTCTACGAATGGCGCGGGATTCTAGAGACGGTCCAGTCGCTGCGGCCTCTGAACAGCCAGACGAAATGGCTCGACTTCGGCTGCGGCAACGGCGGGCTGGTGCGCCACGTCCGCGCCCATTCGGATTGCCAGATCCTCGGCTTTGAGGAAGGTTGGATCACGGCCAAGGCCAGAGAGATGGGGATACCGGTTCTGAGCCCGGCGGAACTCGATTCGCAAGACGGCTCCTGCGACATCGTCACGGCCATCGAGGTGATCGAACACGTCGAGCGCCCAGTCGAATTCTTGCGCCGCGTAAACCGGCTCCTGAAACCGGGCGGCCTGCTGTTCCTCACGACCGGCAACGCCGCGCCGCACCGGGACAGCCTGCTTCGCTGGGGCTACACGACCCCGGAGATTCACATGAGTTTCTTCGAACCCGGGACGCTGGCGCACGCCATGCGGTCGGCCGGATTCGAGGTGCAGTATCCGGGCTTCCGTTCCGGCTACACCGGCATCATCCGCTTCAAGGTGCTGAAGAATTTGGGCAGACGAAAGCGCGAAACGTGGGAGCGCTGCCTGCCCTGGAATCTGCTCAGCCGCATCGTCGACGCCAAACACCGGGTGTCGGCGCACCCGTGCGGAATCAAACCTACCAGTGCATGACCTGGCCGCCATCGACGTTGATCGTCTGGCCCGTGATCTGGCGGGCCCGCTCCGAGGATAGGAACACAACCATGTCCGCTATATCCGCGGGAGTCTGCCAGCGGCCGAGCGGTGCGACGGCGCGGACCTTCTCCAGGCCCCACTCCTCGTAGGTCTTTCGCTTTTCGGGCGGCTGCTGGCTGTGCCAGGATCGCCAGACACTCTCATTCAGCGGGGTTTGAACCATGCCGGGATTCACCGTATTGACGCGGACGCCATGCGGAGCGAGGTCCTTGGCGAGGCATTGGGCGAAGTTGATGTTTGCCGCCTTGCTGGCCGAATACGGAGGGTCGGTCTGGGAACCGATCTGCCCGGCGACCGACGCGAGGAAGACCATGGTCCCGGACTTTCGCTCAGCGAAGGCGGGCGCCACGGCCTGGGCGACGTGCACCATGCCGAGGATATTCACGTCCAGGACCCTGCGCCAATCGGAGGCGTCCAGATTCGTGAACGGGAAGCCGAAGCGCCCGGAGCCGATGGCGGCCGCATGAATCAGGTGGCGGACCGGACCGATCCCGGCCTCAGCCTTGACGAAGGCGGCGCGGACAGAGGCAAGGTCGCCGACGTCGACGCCGGTGGTTAGATCCCAGACGGCGACCCGGCAGCCTTCGTTCTCGAGGGCTTTGACGCATGCAAGGCCGATGCCGGAAGCGCCGCCGGTGACGATGGCTGAATGGCCGTAGAGTTGGAGGTCCATGGGTATAGGGTTACATGCAAAAAGCCCCGCTGGTAAGCGGGGCTTCGACTGAATTTAATTGGGCGACTTCCTACTCTCCCACACACTCGCGCGTGCAGTACCATCGGGGCTGAGAGGCTTAACTTCCGTGTTCGGGATGGGAACGGGTGGGACCCTCTCGCTAGGATCACCCAAAGCTGGAGAGCTTAGGGAAAGAATACTGACGGGATTCACAAAACAGCGTGCAGTGTATGCACAGTAAATTTTATGGTCAAGCCGAACGAGCTATTAGTAACGGTAAGCTCAACGCATTACTGCGCTTACACATCCGTCCTATCAACGTGGTAGTCTTCCACGGCTCTTGTTACCTTACGGTTGGGAAATCTCATCTTGGGGAAGGTTTCGCACTTATATGCATTCAGCGCTTATCCTAACCAAACTTCGCTACGCAGCGGTGCCTCTGGAGAGACAACTGCATCACAAGAGGTTTGTTCAGCCCGGTCCTCTCGTACTAAGGCCAAGCCCCCTCAAATTTCCTGCGCCCACCACAGATAGGGACCGAACTGTCTCGCGACGTTCTGAACCCAGTTCACGTACCGCTTTAATAGGCGAACAGCCTAACCCTTGGGAGCTTCTACACCCCCGGGATGCGATGAACCGACATCGAGGTGCCAAACCGGAGCGTCGATGTGAACTCTTGACTCCGATCAGCCTGTTATCCCCGGCGTACCTTTTATCCGTTGAGCGATGACCCTTCCATACAGAATCACCGGATCACTATGCCCTGGTTTCCCACCTGCTTGACTTGTAGGTCTCGCAGTTAACCGCGTTTATGCCATTGCACTCGACGGTGGATTTCCAAACCACCTGAACGCAGCTTCGGGCGCCTCCGTTACAGTTTAGGAGGCGACCGCCCCAGTCAAACTACCCGCCTACCAGTGTCCCTCTCCCGGATTACGGGAGTAGGTTAGAATCACAGATTCAACAGGGTGGTATCTCACCGCTGGCTCCATCGAACCCAAAAGTCCGATCTCAAAGCCTCCCACCTATCCTGCGCAGTTGAACCCATAATTCACTGATAGGGTATAGTAAAGGTGCACGGGGTCTTTCCGTCTTGTGGCGGGCATCCGGCGTCTTCACCGGAACCACAAATTCGCCGGGCAGGTTGTTAAGACAGTCGTCAGATCGTTACGCCATTCGTGCAGGTCGGAACTTACCCGACAAGGAATTTCGCTACCTTAGGACCGTTATAGTTACGGCCGCCGTTCACCGGGGCTTCAGTTCGTAGCTTCGCTTGCGCTAACCACTCCCTTTAACCTTCCGGCACCGGGCAGGCGTCAGCCCCTATACGTCGTTTTCGACTTAGCAGAGACCTGTGTTTTTGTTAAACAGTCGCCTGACGCTATTCACTGCGGCCCACTTGCGTGGGCACCCCTTCTCCCGAAGTTACGGGGTTAATTTGCCTAGTTCCTGAACAACCCATCACCCGAGCGCCTGAGAATATTCTTCTCGTCCACGTGTGTCCGTTTGTGGTACAGTCACCTAACTTTCCTTAGAGGATTTTCCTGGCGGCTTGTACGGCGGATTTGCCTGTCCGTACTTCCCTTCACCTGGATTCGTAACCATTCCTCCTCCAGGCTTACGGTCCGCGTCTCCCCATCGGTCTTGATCAAGTTTCGGTGGTCACGGAATATTAACCGTGTGTCCATCGGCTACGCCTGTCGGCCTCGCCTTAGGCACTGACTAACCCTGAGCGGATTAACCTTTCTCAGGAAACCTTAGACTTACGGCGACCAAGGTTCTCACTTGGTTTATCGCTACTTATGCTGGCAGAGTCTCTTCCCACAACTCCAGCCGTCCTTACGATCGACCTTCGCTGTCGTGGGAATGCTCTCCTACCGCGTGCATTGCTGCACACCCATAACTTCGGCACTATGCTTTAGCCCCGTTGGATTGTCGGCACCGGAGTGCTCGACCAGTGAGCTATTACGCTTTCTTTAAAGGATGGCTGCTTCTAAGCCAACCTCCTGGCTGTCTGAGCCTTCCGACTTCCTTTACCACTTAGCATAGATTTGGGGGCCTTAGTTGATGGTCTGGGCTCTTCCCCTTTCGACTACGAAGCTTAGCCCTCGCAGTCTGACTCCTGTACTCTACATTCCCGGCATTCGCAGTTTGATTGGATTCGGTAACCTGGAGAGGCCCCTAGTCCATTCAGTTCTCTACCACCGGGACGGAACATACAAGGCTAGCCCTAAAGCTATTTCGGAGAGAACGAGCTATCACGGAATTTGATTAGCCTTTCACCCCTACCCTCAGCTCATCCAAGCTGTTTTCAACCAACACTGGTTCGGACCTCCAGCCGCTGTTACACGGCCTTCATCCTGGCCAAGGGTAGATCATCCCGCTTCGCGTCTTATCCCAGCGACTGAATGCCCTATTCAGACTCGCTTTCGCTTCGGCTCGCTTACGCTTAACCTTGCCACTGAGATAAACTAGCCAGCTCATTATTCAATAGGCACGAGGTCAGACATTCCGCTTGCGCGGCATAGTCCTCCCACTGCTTGTAGGCATGCGGTTTCAGGTACTATTTCACTCCCCTCGCAGGGGTTCTTTTCACCTTTCCCTCACGGTACTAGTTCACTATCGGTCGCAAGAGAGTATTTAGCCTTACCGGATGGTCCCGGTAGATTCTCGCTGGGTTCCACGTGTCCCGCGATACTCAGGAGCCACTAAAAAGAGGATTGCATTTTCAAGTACGGGGCTATCACCCTCTATGGCCGGCTTTTCCACGCCGTTCCTTTAACACTTTCCTATCCTTTGTTTAACCAAGTGCGCCTTACCCGGATCGCTCCGTGCACGACTACTTGATTATTGTGGTCCTACAACCCCAGGCTCTCTTTTCAAATCGCCTGGTTTGGGCTATTCCGAGTTCGCTCGCCACTACTATCGGAATCACTGTTGTTTTCTCTTCCTCCAGCTACTAAGATGGTTCACTTCGCTGGGTTTGCTTCTTACCCCTATGAATTCAGAATAAGATAACCAGTGTTCTCACTGGCTGGGTTCCCCCATTCGGAAATCCCCGGATCACAGATTGCTTGCATCTTCCCGAGGCTTATCGCAGCTAGCTACGTCCTTCATCGCCTTCTTGCGCCAAGGCATCCACACGCATGCCCTTAGTAGCTTGACCATAAAATTTACTCTACACACATCACGCTACTCAGGTTCCGTCTGAACTCGCCCGCCTTTCGGCTGGCTTACTACGTTCGGACGGGTTTTGAATTTGTGCTTTATTATGCCCGTCAGTATTCAATTTTCAAAGATCGGTTTCCGTTGCTTGAAAGCTCAGGAGTAAGATCCGGCGTTGCCGAAGCTTACTTCAAAGCTCTCTCGAGCAGTTGCTAGTAGATGGTGGGCCTGGGAGGACTTGAACCTCCGACCTCATCCTTATCAGGGATGCGCTCTAGCCACCTGAGCTACAGGCCCGTTTGCGGGTCGTGTAAACGTCCGTCATCAACTTGGTGGAGCTGATCAGGATCGAACTGACGACCTCCTGAATGCAAATCAGGCGCTCTCCCAGCTGAGCTACAGCCCCTAATCCCGTTGATGGCCTACCTTGCGGCGGGCCATCACACGAGGGGAAACTCATCGAGGCCAATTGGATGTTCCTGCTAGCCAGACAAAGCCGGCCAGCGTAGTCACTGTGAATATCTAAGCTAAAAGACGAGCGACGTTGTGGGATAGAACGGCTGCTACTTACTCTGTTCTTCGTAGGCGTCTGTGTACCCGCTAGGGGTTGTCAGAACAGAACTTTTCGGTAACTCTATCCACGTCCTCTTTTAGAAAGGAGGTGATCCAGCCGCAGGTTCTCCTACGGCTACCTTGTTACGACTTCACCCCAATCATGAGTCATACCTTGGGCCGTGGCCTCCTT
>Ga0194122_10002816_pt1 | contig 18520 bp, 26 predicted proteins | sample TA2MahCa10mmetaG_FD_155487 | JGI IMG/M metagenome (GOLD analysis project Ga0194122, IMG submission 155487) | Freshwater microbial communities from Lake Tanganyika, Tanzania - TA2015021 Mahale Deep Cast 10m | ecosystem: Environmental > Aquatic > Freshwater > Lake | place: Tanzania: Lake... | reverse complement strand
ACCATTATCTAGAATTTTAGCGTCATAATATTTGTTTTCATTTTCATTTAAATTCAACTTATTATGTAGAAGTTTAAGATGCTTTTGAAATGTTTCATTGACTATTTTTTCTGTAACTTTATCAGGTAAGAAATTAATTTCACCTTTTTTCAATGCATCTTCATATCCCGGAGCTTTATCTGTTTGAGGCATATGACTTCTTGGCAAATTTCCACCATCAGCTGCACCTTTTTTTCCAATAACAGCAGTTGCAGCATTATCAGAAATATAATTAGCAATAGCGTTATTATCTGTCAAATTCTTTACTGTATTATATATTTGAGCAAATTCAGGTTTTATATTTTTTGTTACATGAGAATATACGGTTTGTTTATTTGAATTCATCAAATTTTCCCCGGATGATTTTGCCACAGTAAAAGATCGTGCAAATTTTGCAATTGCCAAATGAAATGCTTTTAACACCATTCCCACATCTTTTAAATTTGGACTATGAAAATTTAGACAATCAATTGTGGCCTCTTTATTTCCACAAGCAATCTTGCTCCATCTATGATGACCATCTATTATATATTTATCAGCAAATACAACAACTGGAATCAATGTTCCTCCTGTACCAGCTCCAAGCATAACATTTTTTCCCACTAATATTTTATTTAATTCTTTTAATTGTTTATCTTTACTCCAAGTTGGCATTATTAAATCATTAATACTGTTGCCAAATCCAATTTCATTTTGTGTTGGAATTAAATCTGATGCCTTGGCATACATTCTATCAACTTTAAAGTTTTCATCATTGAGACCATCACTTACACCGGCTATAATAAATGCATGGAATTTTGGGTCACTCATTTGAGACCCGTATTTATTAACGAAATCTTTTACAGTTGATGATTGAAAATCATTCCAAAATGCATTTTTTATTTCAGGTGATAACACTGCAGCTGATACATCTGGATTTTTATTTACATTTGGATCTTCTATTTCAATTAAAAGATCTTTATGTAATTTTTTAAGGTGTCTTTGAAATGTTTCGTTTAAAATATTACTATTCATATCTATATAAATATATCTATAAAATAAAAACTCCACTAAATTAATAGTGGGGTTGTTGTTTAGTTCTTTATATTAATTCATTATTCAAAAAATCCTCTACCAAGCAATTTTTCTGCTTTTTTAATTGTCGTCGTAATTATTTTTATATCATTTTCTTTTTTCTTATAATCCGCTGCTTTTAAACGATTTACAAGTTCATTATAATTACTGCCAAGTTCGATTTTTAATTTTTCTTTATTATCTGGAATGAGAGCTTGTGTCAATAATCTAGTAATTTTTCCTTTAGTATCTAATCTCTTATATTTTTGCCATCCAATCGTTCCAAAAGTTTTTATCAAACTACTCATTGGTGTTTTGAGTTTATCAGATACATTTTTAACTTCATTTGATAATTCTTCATCTTTTTTCGATTGGGCCGCAAATTGGGCCGCCAATTTTTCATCCTTCATCCATTGATGAAATTCATAACTATCCCCCATATTATTATATGGACTGCCCAGTTGCCACCCTCCTCTACTATCTTTACGGTTATTTAACCAATATATATAAGTTTTGGTCATTGAATCACTCCAACCTACTTCTTTTGCATAATCAGCAATTGTTTTGGGTTCTCTATATGATGATGGTTGTTTTATTCCTGTTATACCATCAGGATCCCAATCAGGTCTTTGACCTGGATCTCTCATAGCCCAATCAAGATGTGCAGCATCACCGTATCCTTCATTTATATTCAAATGTTTGTGAAGCAGTTTAAGATGTTTTTGAAATGTTTCGTTTAATTTATCACTCATAAGTTTAAAATTTTTTCTTTGCGTTAAATATAAATATCTATATAAAAAGAAAACCCCACCAAATTAATAGTGGGGTTATTGATTTAGTTCTTCAGCACTTCATAATCATTTACTTTTTAATACTTGCCAGAACAACTTTTTATGTTGGTCACTAGTAAGTGTTTTGCCATCAAGCAATGAAAAAATCATTGATGACCTATTAGACTCTGAATATGATGATATTACCTTCTGAGCTTGTTCCTTACGGATTAAACCTTTTAGTTGATTATTAACGAATGATTTAAATCCATCAATAATCTTGTTCACTTCCTTAGAAGCGTCACAAATTTGTGAAGCATAACCTCTAACCATTTCAAAACACTCATAATCAAAAGTTTCAGTCAATTTAGATTCAAACTCTTGGTATGATGGTTTGCCATAAGAAAAATACAAATCTAAAGTATTTTCCAAAGTTGCTTCTGACTTAAATCTGTGTTTAATTAAATAATCAGATGACTTTACCTTATGAATGTATTGATCATTCTTGGAATATACACAAACACCTTCCTTACCCTTCCATTTGTCAACATTCCGTAACAAATCATTGACATCAGTGAAAGTATAAGTTTCTGGACGAAGAAAATCATACTTCTTTGCCATCAAATCCAACATATCTTGAGTAGCAAGTGAATAATCAGTGTGGTCAATAAAACCAATCAACTTCCACATAGGTTCATCACCATACGATAAGACAATTTTATTGACAGGAGACAACCATTCAAACAACACAGAATAACCCCAAGTATCATTGTTATCCTCCAACTTGTTTAGAATAGTTGACTTGAACACTTCCAACTCAAAACCATTAGCAAGAACAGAAGCATCAACGGTTCCACGGGTTCGTAGAATATATTGGCCCTTATACTTGCTAACACTCAATAGAGAACCATCAAGCTTTTCCATGACGGTGCAGTTACGTAATGAGTTAGGAACAGGAAAGTGATCAGGATTTTCACCCCAGTTAGTAAACTTAGGAAACCCCGCACTAATCACTTCACCTTCATAGTTCACAACCACACTACGCATGTGCTTGTTGTCTTGGGTCCACTTGGTGCCAATGTGTTGAGGTTGAATCAAATAAACAATTTCTCCGTTGAGAATGTGTTCATGCACCATAAATTGGGTGCGGTCAATCTTGTCAATTTCAATTCTCACACACTTTAATTTTTTTCATTTGTTCCACACATTACATATTAATTAAAAGAAAAAAATTCACTAGCTTTTTGATTGACAACTATATTTTTATCAAATATTTCTAGTATCATTTTCTTTTTACTATTCTTTTTACGAATAATTGGATACAACCAAACTCTTTTAGGTAAACCGGTTTTAACAACTGCTTCACCTGTTTTGATAGCCTCTCTCAATTTATAACTATAATCTCTATCAATACTTATTGAACGAGGATGATACATTTTACCATTCCATTCTACATATTTGGTTGGAGTGGTTAATCCTATTTCTTTAAAATTAGAAGCTTTGTATATAGTTCCGTTGTGTCCAACTGTCATATCACTGTATGAAATTACATTTTCGTAATTGGTGTTACATGTAATCCATTGAATAATTTGTCCTAAAAACCAACTTTCACTGTTAACAGGTGAATCATCTAGACATGCCATTCTTCGTATATCAATACAATTCTTGTATTTTTTTTCGTGTCTGGGTTTACCTAATACACTGCCGCCAACTAAGTTTTCATCTATAAACATAGCAAAACAAACACTTATTCCACCACCCATATGACCTTTCTTATAATGAAAATTTTCAAATATTTCACGAATGTCATTATATCTACAAGTCTTTATCTTACATTGAGTTTTATCTAGACGTTCTCTAACATCATTCATTCTGTAATAGAATAACCTAAGTTGGGTATAATGTCAAGATTTAGGCAATTTATAATCAGGTATTTGATCCATAAACCAAAAGAAATCCTCCTCGAAACTATAATAAAATCTTTGGTCTGTGACAGGATTATGTGCTTCAATTACAGTTCTATCATTAATAATACGTTGTTTACCCCGAAATTCCATATTGGGATATTTACTTTTAATTTCTTCTGGAACATGAATATTCATTTTTTATTGCATTTAAGCCTATTACTCCATTTATCAGGTAACACCATATACAGTGTAATTAGTGCGAGACTGATAATTGTGGGTGATATATCAATCTTAAATAACTTATATGCTAGGTAACTTACAAGATTGCAAAATATAAAGCTAACTAGAAAAATTACAAATAATCTCATAGAAACACTGCTTGAATACTCTTTAACCTACGGGTAAGTTCATTATTAAGTTCTTTTAGATGTTCAACTTCTTGTTTGAGTTTTGCATTTTCTTCATGAAGATTTCTAATGTTATCAATTAGATCTGCTAAAATCTCTGTATTACTTTCGTAGTCCATATTATTCAACCTTTCCATATACTTTATCTACATCAACATAATAATTAGTCAACCCAAACGGACGAATAGTAAACCGCCAAACCTTTTCACGTTCCTTGAAGTTATAACCACTGATATAGCCAATACCCCTGTCAGTATTTACCTTCTCCCCAAACTTATAGGGAAGTGGATTTTCAGCAAGAACCTTGGCGAACAATTCATTATTATTAATCATATATCAACAATACCACACTTTTTTTAAATGTCAAGAATTTTTATTAATTCTTCATCATCAACAGGTATGAAATCCTTTGGTTTGGATAAATCTTTGTGATGCGTTTTAATCCACCCAGTAGTATTTCTTCCAACATTATCTGTTTTACCTGTAGTTTCACAAATGTTACTGCTTAAGTATTCTGCAAATTGAACAACCTCACTAATTTTATCATCGCCGCCTGAATAATAATATCTAAGAGTTCCAAACTTTTCTTTTACTTGTAAAACTTTTACTTGTTTAATTGGTTTATATTTATCTGGATATTTTTCAGCCATTCTATTATTTTGATCCAAATAATCTTGAATATAAGTACTTAACCACAAAATCAATCTAAACCATCCATCACTACATTCAAATCCAAATAATGTAAAGACTTCTTGTTGTCCACAATCAGTATAAAGTTTTGGATATTTTTTACACAAATAATTTTCCAATTCTTTTTTCATAAATCATATTCTTTACCGTCAAAAAATGCTTTACATCCAAGTATTTTATTAATAATAATTACTTTTACACCACTTTCATTAAACATACTGAATGTGATATTATCATGTCCCTTCCATTGTGCTCTTTGTGTGTTATTGCATAACTCATTAAATTGTTTATGAATATAAACTTCTTTAATACCACATTGAATTATACCCCTAGCACAATCAGCACATGGCAGAGCATTGGTATATAACAAAGATCCATTTGTATCAATACCATACTTAGCAGCCGCATATATCGCATTACGTTCTCCGTGTTCATACCATTTATATTTTTCTGGACGTTGATGTCTTAGTTCATTATTGTCATCTACACCAATAGGAATACCATTGTATCCCGTTGATATAACCCTTTTATCTTTTACAATTAAAGCACCAATCTTCGTCTTTGGGTCTTTAGATTTACTAGCCACCCAATAAACTCCCTGCATAAACCATTCATTCCATTCCGGCGGAACATATTCATTCATATTTTACCTACTATATCATACAATATCTATTTGTCAATCCTTATGACAGTAATAACAAAACCAACAATATAGATTTTTCTAAATTCATATTAATACCTTTTTATAATAAATAACACTTTAACATTTTTTATGATATGATATTGTTATTAAATATTTATAGATATATGAAAAATTCCTCAAAATCAACTGTGCACGGGGTTTTTTATGGCATTCAGGTTTTGATTTTGGACGAAAAGATAATAAGAGTCAACAACAGTCAACGTTTAGCAATTAAAGATTTCAAACCTTGTGTAGATAAAATTGCACAATATTTAATTGATGAAGGATTCGTAACAGAACTGATTCCAAAAATACAAATAGTTTCGATATGAGTTTGATAAACAAATCAATAGGCAAAAATTATCCTAACATAATAAATGCAATAATAGAAATAGAGAAAGACAGTATCACCAAATATGAATACTGTCCTAATATGGATATGTTAAAATTGGATAGATGTTTAATTAGTAGTATGAGATATCCAACTAGTTATGGATTTATCCCACAAACATTAAGCGACGACGGTGATCCATTAGATATATTAGTTTATAATACAGTTCCACTATTACCATTATCATATGTAGAAGTAAAACCTATCGGCGTGTTATGCACATTAGATAATGATGTATCAGATTGTAAAATATTGGGAATACCATTGTATAACCCAAATAGTTATAATGACATTACCGATATAGATGACATGTTCTTGGATGTGTGTGAAGATTTCTTCAAACATTACAAAAATAATAATAAGAAAAAAGAAAACCGTGTTAAGATACAGGGATGGGAAGGTAAAGACGTTGCTATAAAAACAATATCAGAAAAACATGAAAAATATCAAGAAACGTATCAGTTAATATCAAAGAAACTTCTTCTTGATTGATTCATTGAATAACTTTAATTTTTCGTTTTCGTAGGTAAATTTCTTTACAAGTTGACCCGCAATTGCATTTGCATCATCTTCTATTTTACCACCAATATCCTTAACTTGTTCACTATTCTTTATTTCTCCGTTCTGAAATTGACGATGATGAACTAATTCATGAGCAACACTCCTTAATACATCTATAATTGCTCTGCCTTTGACATAAACCGATACTTCACCCGTGCCATTATTATAATAGGCAGTTGTTTTAAACTTATCGTGATTATAAGATATAGTTAGTTTAAAAGGATTTTTGATATTTAATTCTTTCTCAACAAACTTGACAAACTTATAAAGTATATATTTGTTCTTTTTAGTCATATTATATAAATATGCAAAAAATCCATCAACACTCAATAGATTGTTGGATATTGTTAAGATAATTGTATCTTTGTTCTTAATTCTTCTGGAACAAACTCGTCATTCACATTGTCACATTTGGCACATGCAAATGTTGGAATGGGAATATAACTTGGTTTGCCTGTACCAGTCATAATCGCACTTACTTTCCGCATAAAGGATACTTCTTTAAATGTATTACCTTTGCATTTATCACAAGTTACTTCATACGTGTCTTTAATACCAACAGGCTTTCCCCGTGGTGCTTGATTCATAATATCATTCATAAGTTATAATCTTTCAATTCAATCTTACCGTTAAAAATAGTAATATACTGGCTCAAATTACAATCAATACATATGTTATCGGCTTCAACAACGTTAGCAAATCCCTCACGGTGATATTGTGCTGCTTTACCAGTTCTATATTGATTGGTATGTCCCACAATTTGTCTCAAATCAGAGATAGGTTCAAACTCCTCGTTAAAATCACACCAAACAATACCACCAACGCTAGCTATACCACCCCTCGAACGACCAGCCTCATAAAACCAATGTCTTTGATTGGTCCTAATCTTTATGTTAGCATCATTGGTTGCTTCCTCCAGATACTTGAACACACATTCTTTGTTCACACAAACTGGTGACAACAAACGTTGATCCAATCCAGCATGTGTCAGTAGAATATTATCCACCACAATAGACCAATGAAACTTTTCTTGAATGGAACCTCTATCTCCACCCAATACTTTGTCTATGGCTTTATACTTCCACGATTCGTATCCACTACACCATGTATTAGGCGTATTAAATAGATAATGAATGTCATGGTTACCAAAGAGTGTATAGTTCTTTGGATTTGATAGAAATTCGTCTTTTAGATACTTGGCAGTTGCCGTGTAATCGGATGGATTATTCAAGTTAAAACTATCAAACCAATCACCAAGACAAATATTGATATCACCATCTTCTTTTTTTAAAATACTATTTAATTTCTTGTAATCGTTATGCGGGTCTGCCACAATTACAATCTTTTGTTTATTGGAACTTAACTTTAACACAATACTATTTTACCACTTTTTTGTTATAAGTCAAGTGTTTTGGCTTTTATTTTTGATATCAACCATTGTAACATATGGGTTTTGGTTGACGGATCGCCATATTTTTTTATTTTATAAGACTCTAATTCCAACTCGTATAGATGTTGTGTAGCACCCATTTTATCAAACCACTTTTTTTCCGCCAAAGAATTATCAGTATAATTCAATGATGAATTCAAATGTTCAATCAATAATTCATATTCTATTTTAGATAGAATTATTTTTTTCATCTATAACAATATACAAATTACCTAAGATTATCTTTAATTGCTTTATCGATAGCTTCTCTTTCGGCATCTGATATAGCTTCACTGGCCAATATTTCTTGGAATCTACTCATTACAATTGATTTTGTATTGTTATCCAAATTTCTATTCATCATCTTCAACAACCCTTGGAAACTTCTGAAATTATCAATATCAGTTGCACTAGGATTTTTATTAAATATAATTTTGAATATTTTATTTAAATCTATGATAGAAGAAAATTCAGATCCCATCTTTTTTCCAAGTTGTGCTTCAATGAACTCATAAGCATCTTTTCCTTTTACTTTGCCAAGATACTTGTATGCTTTTCTGATACCTACCCCTCCCCCGCCAGTGTTCAATGTATATTCTGATGGTAAGGAGTCACGTTGATTCTTTGAAATTTCACGATCCTTTAATGCGCCTTCACCTTTTTCTTTGAATTTTGTTGCACCACCTGGGGTCAATACAATAACGTTATCCAAACGTGTTGTTCCTCTTGCCAATGCTCTTAATAATATTGCACCAGCTAATCCTTTGATACCTTTTGCTAAATCATCGAGGGGACTATCTTTTGAAAACTTTGTCCATGTAGATGGCTTTTCATATCCATTACTATCAATAACCATATTATCACCTTCAAAGTCTACTTGAACAACTAAATTGTTTGGTTTATACCAGAATATAGTAACTAATTGGTCTGGTATAGCTGCATAACTCTTTGTTCTACCAACATAATAAAATTCATCAGTTATTTTATTTTTGTCGGTTGGTGTCCATTCTGCTTTATTATTATCTTTGTTATCTAGCCAACTGGTCAATTCTTCCAACTTTTCTTTTGGAATTATAATATCGATGTCACCATATTTGTCTTTGATTCTTTCTAGAGAAATACTGGGGTCATTTGTAATCTTTTGTAATACTTTATCAATTGCCGGATTCATCAAATGTTGTGAACTACCATTGAAGATATATCCATTTTGAATGTATGGATTGTCATCTCTCCAAAACTTTAATGATTTGTTGATTGTTACTGATAACTTTCTAATGTGACCAGATATAATTTCTTTTTTACCACCAGCAATACTTAGTTTTTGACTTGCTTGTGCTGGTAGTCCATCAATAGTCTTTGGAGTTTTTACATCAACGGCAGCTACGGACTGACCGCTCTCTTTTATTAAAAAAGATTTCTTGATTGATTCCCAAAATAATTGTGTGTAATTATTCATACTATATTAAATATCTAAAAATTTTGTTAAACTTTTGTTGTGACATTTCTTTTATTATTTCGGTGGCAATGTCGATACCAATATCTCCATGTTTCTTTACTTTTTCTATTGTTGAAAATGCTTGTGCGGTAGTATCTTTATCAAATTTTCTCCAACTGCCTTCTTGTAATTGATTGCCTTTAAATATATTCCAAATCTTTTCTTTATCAGAGGAAGAAATTGGTTCTGGTAAATAACCAAGGAAAGAATCCTTATCGTTATTTAATAAGAATCCTCTCATTTTGGTTCCACTGATATCTACAGTAGATGTTCTTTCTACACCTCTCAATTTAATTTTACCCATCGAACCCAATTGTGCATACTTTGCATTAAATTCAGATAAATCATAGTTCTGAATATCTTCACTGTCACTATATATACTCACTACAGGAGCATCTTCCGCGTCACTTTCAAGGTCCAATAATACATATCTTACATTTGAAACTGGACTTTCAACAAACTTTATTGATACATTTTTTGATAGATATTTCTTCAATATATCATTCCATACTTCAATCATTTGTTGGCCTTCGATAGGGAATTCTCCTTTCTCCTTTCTTCCTTTTTCACTTATATATACGATTACTCTTTCATTTTCTTTTGCTGCCAATTCTATTAACTTCCAATGACCAGCATGAACTGGTTTACCTGCCATAGGAACGATACCCAGAGTTTTTGTGCCTGTTCCAACAAACAATCTTTGTTGTATAATAAATTTACCAGTCAACATCAAATCATCAAGTTTATTTACGTCTATCTTTTTATCGTGTTGAATTTTATTGAGATTTACTTTTTTTAAAAATTCATTGTATTGACCCAATACAACATTCAATGGTTGATTTAAATCTAATTTAGAAATTATTTGTTTTGAAATTTCACGAACGGTCGCTTGATAGACTTTTTCTTTTTCTGGGTCCATCACATATTGTGCTTTCTTTGTTCCTCTCACATCCAAACTATACTGATCTTCTTGAGTTACTTTATATAGTTTACCATCGTTGGTTGTAATAACCACACCTTCAGGCAATCCACCTAATGAAGATTCTACTTTGACAACCATATTTGTAAATTTAGCAACAATATCCACTGGATTTGAATAATCAATTTGGGTCTGTTCAAATACAGATAAAAGAGCTTTATTTTTAATAGCGGCTCTAAAATTAACTTCTGTATTGATATAACCATCCAACCATATAGGAAATGTAAATACACCTAATGTTTCAGCCATTGATTCTATTCTCTTCTTATCTGTGATTTCAGCGCCAGACATTGATATTGTAACAAATCCTTTATTAATATAATATTTTAAAGGTGCAAATGAACGTAAGAACAATGCTTGTGTAACATTATATGTTCGTGTCAATGTTTCTTTATTTTGCGCAAATTCAAGACTGAAACCTGTATTCTTTGGAACACTATCAGCATTTATAGAACGTAAACGGTCAAATACAATTGAATATTGTGATATGCCAATAGAACCAGTTTTAATATTTTGTTTTTCTTTGTCTGATAAATATTTGAATTCTTCTGGATAAAGAATATTACCTTTATAAGCAACTATCCAATTGTTATACCAGTTTTCTTTATCATCTTTATCTGTTCTAATAATGATTAATTTAGTTCCATCAATCTTTTCTTCTACTTGTAGTTTTTTATTTATAAATTCTAATGCTTTCCTATCAGTATTTATTTCTTTCTTGAGATGTTTTATACTAATATCTAATGTTCCTATACCCTCGTCTACTTTTTTGATATCTATGGAATCAAGAATATTTTCTACTATTTCAGTATAAAGTTTTTTCATCAAATATAAATATATAATTTTTTTATTGTTTTAACATATATTTATACATTAAAAGGATACAATTTATGGCAGTGACTCTCAGTTATAATATAAATAGTCTTCAATCCTACACAACTTATGACCAATATACCGATGTTGTGATTAGAGTGGATTGGAGTTGTGTAGGAACAGGTATCGGTCAAGTTGGACCGCAAAGTGGTAGCACTGTATCTTATTCATATCCAAATACGACTCAATTAACTCTTAACACAGGTTCATGGATTCATAACAATTTTATTCCATACAGTCAATTAACAAAGCAGATTGTCATGGATTGGGTATTTGTAGAAATCGGTAATCAAAAAGACGCAATCGATAATTATGTAACCACACAAACACAACAATTAGTAAATCCAACAATTGTAAATTTACCTTTACCTTGGTCACAACCAACCTTCAGTAATTCACAACAAACTTAATTACAAACTTAATAAATCACTATGAGCGCAACTATCACATGGCGAGTCGGAACAATGGAATGTTATCCAACCTATCAACAAGAAAAAGATGTAGTTTTTACAGTTCACTGGGATTGTTTAGGTTCACAAACTGTAAATAATAAAACTTACAACGGCAGAGTTTATGGAAGCTGTGGAGTAACTTACCTGTCTGGTTCAGAATTTACTCCTTATGAACTTTTAACAGAACCCCAAGTTTTAAATTGGGTTTGGGAAGCAATTGGATCGGGTTCAAAAGAAAATTATGAATCCTCTGTTCAATCTCAAATTGATAATCAAATCAATCCACCAGTATTAATTTTACCTTTGCCTTGGACTCCACCTTATATTAGTGGACAACCATCTAGTGTAGCTGCAGTGACAGGATCTACAGTAACATTTACAGTTATGGCTGGTGGACCCTCAGAATTAACCTATCAGTGGAAAAAGAATGGGAATGATGTAAGTGGAGAAACATCATATTCATATACAATTAATAATATCCAAACTACTGATGAAGGTGATTATACTGTTGTAGTATCAGCTACAAACGGAATATCAATCACAAGCAATCCAGCAACACTAACGATTATTAATCCTCCACCTCCGCCACCACCACCACCAACGCCATCGCTTCCAACTATAACCGAACAACCTGTAAGTCAAACTATTATTATAGGAGACGGTGCAGTATTTAATGTGAATGCAACAGGTCAAGGTCCAATCGTATATCAATGGTTTAAAGATGATGTAGAAATTCAAGGTGCTACTGGAAATACTCACATCATTCAAACAAGTGCATTGACTGATGCTGGTGTATATACCGCTACAGTAACGAATATTGTAGGAACAGTAACGAGCAATCCAGCAACACTTACAGTGAATGAACAACCAACTCCGTCATAAAACCCAGTAAATTCTTAATAATAAAACAATTAAACCCCGTCTAATTAAAGACGGGGTTTTTTATTACTATTGTTTTTTATATTAATTTGACAATCCTTAACAAACTTGAGCCAACAACTAACAATTTATCATCTTGTCACTCTAATTAATTGATATAAGGACTCAAATTTTAAAATGGAGCGGAATCTCGGACTTACACCGGCCTTTTCACTGGAATGTGAACGTGCTCCTCATAGACACTAATTCCGCATTAAATTCAAATAGGAAGGACTAATCAACGATGATTCTTCATCATCATTGTGCGTTACCCCTATACAAAGGTTGTTCCGTCACTATCTTAAATTGTTAAAGAACTATCAAAAAATGGTACCACCGGCCGGACTTGAACCGGCACGCTTTTGGCGAGGCATTTTAAGTGCCTTGTGTCTGCCTATTTCACCACGGTGGCGTTTTATTGTTAAATCATAACACAAAGTTTTTTTTTGTCAATGTCTATTTTTTGACCGAAATGTTTCGGTTTGACTATGACAATTAGGACATAACATCCTTAAATTAGATAATAAATGATTGGAAGAATCTCCATCAATATGATCTAATTCACAATTGAGCGGCTTGTTGTTCCATACAGGACCAACATTACACGACTCACAAACATTTTGCTTTATGTTTTGACTTAAAAGTCTATTTTTAAGTTTGAAAGTTTGATATTGTGGATGTTTTCCTTCCAAAATTTCTTTAAGAGAAATTTTACCACAACCCTCAACTTTAGGTTTTAACCTTCCTTTAGATCCTTGATTTTTTCTATAGCAATTTAATTTAACTGCCCTTCTTTTAAAAGAATTAAAATGGCAATTTAATTTTTTGCTAGCCTCCATCATTGTTAAAGAACTATTGCAAACTTCAATAAACTCTTTATCGGAGATTCTTTTTTCCGGAAAATAATTCCGATATGTTTCACTTTTTTATGTTAAAGAACTATCACTTACTACTCTACTATCTTAACCTATCATTGTTGATTGTCAAGCATCTAAATTGGTGGGTATGGAGGGAGTCGAACCCCCACGCCTTTCGGCGGTTGATTTTGAGTCAACTACGTCTGCCATTCCGTCACATACCCGAAATCTTTTATTAGAATACAGCAAAACCTTAAAAAGTCAAATAAATTAAATTAACTTTTTAGGTTAGATTCAAAAATACATATAGATACAATTGATAAAATATGAACAATTACGAAAAAATCGTTGGTTATTTGGAAAAAACAAAAATTTATAATGAAGAAATTGTTATACCAGGCTGGTTCAATATTAATGATATTTTATGTTTTTATTTAGTATCTTCCCTTCAAAAAATCAACGGTATAAATGGTAATGCTACTGAAATAGGAGTACATTTTGGTAAATGTTCGATATTTTTATCCAATCTGTACTATGATAAAGTTTACAGCGTAGATTTGTTTGAAGATAATCAAAGTGAAAATGTTTCCAATTCAGGCCACGGTAATTTAAAAATTTTTAAATCTTTATTAGATAAGTATGGTACGCCTGAAAAGGTAAACGTTATTATTAAAAACTCATTGAACCTAATAAAAGGTGATACTGAAGAAAATACATTGTTTCATATTGATGGTGGACATTCATTTAATGAAGTGATGTCGGATTTAAATTACGCCTATAATACAATGAAAAAAGCCGGTGTGATAGTTCTAGACGACGCTTTTTCTTTTAGATATCCAGACGTTTCTATGGCACTAGCATTGTTTTTAAACAATAATAAAAATGTGATGCCGTTTTTGATTACCGCAGCTAAAATTTATTTGTGTGAGGTTGAGTATTTTGATTTTTATCATTCACTATTTTCCAATGAAGAAACTCTCAAAGCATTTGGTTTGAGTAAAAATAAAGGTCACGCCACTACCTTTATGAATAATAAAGTAGTCATTCTTAGTAACGAAGAAAATATTTTATTTAAGAACGATTGTAACTTGATTAAGTTAGTTGAAAAGTAAAAAGACCGTGGTGGGATTGGATCACCCACAACTAGTTTCAAGGCTGGTCAGGCTATATCTAGCACCCGTTGGCAGACATGGTTTGATATAACTGTACTCTGGAACCACCCAGAGCCTCGTACTCCATGCTAACTGTCACACGTATGTCTAATTCCATTACACGGTCAAAAATGGTAGTCCTGTCAGGTAACGCTCCTGATTCTTACGCTAGTCCGGCGATTAACTGTGTTATAAGCACAGCGGAAGCTACAGGACCATTTTAAATTTGGTAGTCCAGGTGGGGATTGCACCCACGACCTCACCCTTATAAGGAGTGTGCTCTGACAAACTGAGCTACTGGACCACTAAATGGTAGCGGGGGGAGGATTTGAACCTCCGAGGCCAAATGGCACTACGTTATGAGCGTAGCCAGATACCGGACTTCTGACACCCCGCAAATTATTTTAACAAAGAACTAAAATGGTAGCTGGTATGAGTGCTACCCTCACTTAACAAACCTTATGAGGATTTGTTGTTTGCTGAAATCCCAGCCATTATAAATTTTGGTAGCGGAGGTTGGAGTTGCACCAACCATAGCTTTCGCCGTGGTTATGAGCCACGATAGCGTCCTTCGGCTTGTCCCCGCAGTCCAGTTAAATTTTAAAGAACCTACAAAAATTGGTCGGATGTGACTATTGAACACTTTATCCATCCGACAAACAAAGTGTACCATTTACTAACCCCGCAACCAAGAAGTTTTTTTAAGAGAACTTCTATACTCTAGAGGTATTATGGTAATACCCTCCACCAGTTAGTTTTTTGTTGAGTTGCTAACAAACTCAAAATTTCTAAAGAACCGACTATAAATAGATAGTAAAATATACTTTATATGTTGTCAACTATCTTTTTAGATTTTTTATTTTTTTACCAGAACAAACTCTTGAATAAGAATCAAAGATTGATTTATTTTGTGTTAGAAAATGGCAGCCCTATGGAGATTCGCACTCCAGTCCTCTGGATGAAAGCCAGATATCCTAACTCCTAGACGATAGGGCCATTTAAAGTAAACTGGTAACCCGATTCGGTATCTCTTGAACCGGTTTCCTACTGTCTTAGGCAAATGATTTGTCGATTTCCTCCTTGCGTCAGCACCACACATACGACAGCGTATGGTTTTTTGTCATTTTCTTTCGTTAATATTACCAGTTTAAATTGGTGGTCCCGGTGGGACTCGAACCCACGACCAATTGCTTAAAAGGCAACTGCTCTAACCAACTGAGCTACAAGACCATTAAAATTTTTAAAGAACTTACTTACTACTTTTTAATCTTATCACAAATTTTTTTAAAAGTCAACTGTTTTTTTATTCTTTGTTGGTGACTCCCTTCGGTTAAAGGCCGAGGCAGTTCCGCCATTCTTAGATGTTCTGGAGGAGTGCTTCTCCCACCATGCCTAAAGAATAAAGAACAATCACTTACTACTTCTCAATCCTACCACTGATTTTTCAAAGATAAACTACTTTTTTAAAATTTTTATTTTTAATAAATATAGTTAAATATGTACTAAAAAATATATGCCAGCACAATTACCAACAAATATTAATCTACAAACCGATATAATCAAACAAAAATTAAAGTGTTATGTTGAAAAAAGATCTAACTTTAGAGTAGTTTACCCGAACTAGAATCGCTTGTCAATCAAATTTGAAACAAGCTAAATTATCGTTAAATCAAACTAATACCCAAGTTAATTTTCTTATTTAAATTGGTACCCGCATTAGGATTCGAACCTAAACAAAGGCTTTAGAAGAGCCTTGTGCTATCCATTACACTATGAGGGCACTGAAATTAATTATTTTTATCCAATTCTTTCTGGATTTGTTTACCAAGTTTAGTTAACCCGAACAGTGGTTCACCGTCTTCATTTGTACCGATTACTTCTACGAGACCCTCTTCTACCAGTTCGTCAACTGTATTTTGTACTTCGGCATTACAAATTTCTTGATAGATAAATTCTGCTTCTTCATCTGAACATTCAAACTTACGTTTGATATATTCGATAGACTCAATTTTATTGACCTCTACAAGATCTGCGTTTAATTCTTTTGTGTCGAGATTACTACAATGTTCTAGTAGTTCATCTACTGTGCCTGTGAATGTACCCGGATGTTTTGACTTATTTTTTTTGTTCATGTTTTTTGTTAATTTATAAATACTGAAAGAAACCTGAGTAAATTGATACAAACATTCTTAGTTCAGAGTCAGAAAGATTTGGCAATGTATATAGATTATTTTGAATCTTAATACAATCATAAATATCTTTAATATTGTTTAAAGCTTTCATATCAAAATTAAATTTGTTTTCTCTAAAGAGTTGATAGATTGTATTAGCATCTTGTTTATGACAATCCGCTAATATTTTAAGTTCTAGTGGCCAAAACCAAAGAGTTTGATGATTGACATTATTTGATACTTTATATACGTCGTTCAAAATATGTTCCATCGTTTCGAGTTCATAATGGTCCAATAATAATGTATCACATTCACCTTTATATTCTTCGCTTCGACAACAAATAATTTCTGCTTTATCTAAAACAGGAGTTTTTAACTTACGATGAAAATCTATTACTGCGTTATTCGCTTCAATAATTGTAAGCGATTTAACGTTTGGATTAGTTAATAACCAAGTTTCTCTCGCGGCAAATCCCAAGCCAGTAACTACTACTTTACCTTTTGCTAGATAATAGTGTGAGAAAACTTGAGCGGCTTGAATATGTGACAACAGATAATATTGCATCCATGTTTGGCCATCAACTTTCAAGGTAAAATTTGATTCATTTTTTATTACCTCAAAGTTGTCAAACTTTGATGATTCCAGATTTGGTGGATTATAATTAAATTGTTGTAAAACTTCTAACATAGATAGAACGGTTTAAAAATACCATAAATCTTTACTTAATTAACCATCAATCTGTTCTGCATATTCCTCACTCCTATTTTTAAACTTATTGTTAAAAACTATATGGGTCATACTGATGTTAAAGTAAGTAGAAGCACGTAGTGATATACGTTTGTATACGTTGTAGACACGTCGAGGAACCATAACAGTTGAACTCCAACCATTTTCAGCACGGCCAAGTGCGATTATAAATGCCTTCTTCTTATCGAATCGATCTCCAGCTTTTACATTAGTATAACTCCATCCAATACAAATGGTATTATCAATTACAGTAGCAACAACCATGCCACGTGGTTGACCATTACGGTCACGGACGAACTGAGTTAGTGCCGGCTTATCAATAGTATTCATTTTTTTTTATTTTTTGTTAATTGTTACTGACTACTTTTAAAGTCTACCACATATCTTTTGGTTATCAATAACTTTTTTAATTTTTTTTGTCGAGTAAAACCGTGCCGATAACGTTAATTATAAATTTGTTGGTGATGGTACCTTCCAGATTACTAGTAACAATATAACTCTCTTGAACGCTGCCGTCAAGAAAAAAAACTATTTTTGTAGAGCTTGCTTCAAGTATTTTTAAATCATTTGTAGCAGCATTCAACAAATAAAAATCATCAAATGTACTATACATATTATAGTTTTCATCAAATGTTAATTCAAAATCTTTTTGTTGAAATGCTGCTTGATGTTTTAGATTAATTAAAAATGTTTTTAAATTTTGTCTAGCTTCAAAATACCTGTTGTTACCCATCATAGTATCAAAATTAATAACAAATGCAGTAATTATACCACCCAATATAACCACAACTAATAACAATTCAATTAGTGTAAACGCTTTATTGGGTTTCATTTATTAATTTTAACTTTTGTTGACGGGTTAATTGTTTGATTTGATATTCTCTTTTCATTGCTTCACTCTTATTATCAAAGCATTCAGTATACACTAGTTTAACTGGCAATCTAGT
>Ga0194122_10002813_pt1 | contig 18566 bp, 15 predicted proteins | sample TA2MahCa10mmetaG_FD_155487 | JGI IMG/M metagenome (GOLD analysis project Ga0194122, IMG submission 155487) | Freshwater microbial communities from Lake Tanganyika, Tanzania - TA2015021 Mahale Deep Cast 10m | ecosystem: Environmental > Aquatic > Freshwater > Lake | place: Tanzania: Lake... | reverse complement strand
CGCATTGGATCTCTCTATTTATTGATACACGACAAAAGTTCATCTTCTTTTTTGATAGCACTGGGGTGAGTGAGCAGGACCATGTGAAACGTTTTATAAAAACGGTCGTAGACCAAGGGCAAGAGGTGGGGATTACGTTTCGTGTTATAGTAAATGATGTTGTTCATCAAAAGAATGATACTGAGTGTGGAGTGTATTCATTATTTATGATAATTCATCTGTTGACAGAAGAGATGAAACCGGAAGATTTTCTTGATCATTCAAAGAGAATGAGTGATAAGTATATGGAGAGATTCAGAGAGGAATATTTCAATGTTGATGATATTACCAAAGGATGATATTACAAAAGGATGATATAGGAAATAAAACATAGTAAATAAAACATAGCAAATAAAACATAGTAAAAATAAAATATGAATATAACACCAATATAATAAATAATAGTATGACACAACCACTCGAAACAAATGAAAACAAGCAATTACTATGGGGTATTTTAATGGAAGAGGGGGTGTTTAAAGGATTGTCGGGGTCAATGTTGCCGACGATACAAGCAGTATTTGAAAACACGATTCAGGAAATAAAGAAGGCATCTCCGGCGGGTACTCCTTTAAAAATATTAAACATGAGTGTTATTCAGCGTCTTGCGAGAGAGATTCCGCAGTTTTCAAGAAATGCAGGACAAGTACTACCAACCCAGCCTCATATCTCTCCGATAGAGTTGATATATGCGGATGATATTCACAAACATAAACAGTCTGAATTGGAAACGAGATTGCGACAGCAAGAGAATGATATGAAATCATTTTTAGATAGGCCAAAGCCGGAAGAGATCGACTTTAGTGATGAACTGTATGATAAACCTCTAGGGGATGACATGGAGCGTATTATAAATGAAACACTTGCTGCGAGAGAGAGGGACTTGGAAATGATATCAAAGTCGATTAAGCCGCCTGTATCAACGACAACAACATCAACTACTGCGATGTTGGCAGCAACTCAACCAGTAAGTATTATGAAAACGCCAGTTACACCATCAACTTTTATACAAAAAACACAACCACAAGCCATGACTGCGATCGAACTTTCAAGTAGAGACGAGTATATATTATCCTCTCCGCCTCATGATAAGAAACAGCCACAGCAACCCAAGGCTGTTTCATTTTCAGATATAGTCACTACAACCGAAATAAATGAAGATGATTCGATCCTTCAACGATTTAAGAGGATATCGCAGCCGCAGCAGCAGCAACAGCCATCCATCTCAGGAACAAACGACCAAATTATACAACTCCTCCAAGAGATTCAAAGAAACCAAACCATTATTTTAAAAGAGATACGGTCATTGCATGAGGAAATATTCCCATCAAATGACGACACAGTAAATATACCCGACCCAGAATACGCCGACTTATCACAACAAATACAGCATGTACATGATAGCCAGAATGCAGAGGACTAAATGACTACTCCTGTACTATTTTATATCCACCAGGCTCTCCATTCTCTCCGCTTGGATTCATGACTAGTTTTCCAACGAGTATAAGATTTCCGCTCTGATAATTTTCAAAATCATATAAAGTGTTATTTGACTTGTCCATTGCATATTTGACACCTCCAATATTAACTAATACAGCATTCACTTGTTTCTTCGTTCTATTTGCAGCGGCAGTAACATCGCTCTCTTGATTCGCAATATTTGGACTATACACATATTTCGTCTCAGCCACATCACCAAACGTAAAGCATTTCACATTTTCTTTCGATCCAGCGCGTGTATGAAGTCCACAATCAAACGACGACGACTTAACAGCACTCAATATTTGTTTATTTATTTCTTCTTTGATTCGTGATATTTCATAGAGAGATTGATCGGTGGTAAGTGGTGTGCGATGATCTATTTTGCTTACATCTTTCAATCGAAGTTCGAGAGATTGGTCGCTTTCTGGAGATATCTGTTTCTCGCTGAACTTCATGAGATACATAAACACATCAACTGTTCTAAGTTCTTCGGGAAGGTCTTTATGACTACAAATACGTCGCGCACGTCCGATGACTTGGTCAATTCTAACGGGATGCCAATATGGTTCGACAATATGTACAAATCTGACATTTCGTAGGTTAATTCCTTCTGCGCCGGATGCAGTAATCATAAGAATCTTAATAATCTCTCCATATACGTTATTATTTGCCATGCGTTTAAGATCATCGGTGATTGTATTTGGCACATATTTCCACTGGCTATTAAATATGTTGCGGATAATTTCCTTCTCTTCGGGTGTTTCAGTACCAGTATATAATGCGAAGCATGGTTTTCCGCGTTCTTCATCGGTCATATCGATAGTCCATTCGCCCATGGAGCTTTGTTTAATACGAAAGTGTGCAAATCCATTTGTCTCTAGAATAATCTTGATAACCCCAACACCTTCTAATGTACGAAACTGTGTATATAATAGATGAAGTCCAACATTCTTTTCGTCAACAAGGTTCTCTAACACGCGGACAAGTTTCGGGCTGTATGTGATTAAATGTTCAGGAGTAAGATAGCTCATCGCACTGGTCTTGAGATCGCTGAGAGCCTTCTTTATTTTCGCCTGGTATATATCATTGACACTGGCTTTTGTTCCAGTTGTAGAGAGGTGATTTTGAAGTTTGTCGCGGTCATCTTCATCAAAGAGTCCATCGGGATTATCTAACCTCTCTTCAACTCCGACACCGTCGAGCATATCTTCATCAATTTCTTCTTGATCGGCGATGGATGTGCGTGCATTTCTACCCTTCTTTACAACGGGTTTATCATCGTCTTTTGTTGGTTCAGATGAAATAATCATGTCGATTTGGTTGATGTATGAATCAATGTTAGGATCATTATTATCAGCATTACTATTCGCATTATTATTACGAATCTTATCCTTTCCAGCATCACCGACTGTGGTTGTGTCATCATCACCAGGCAACGGGCGTTTAATTCCGGATGGAAATACAAAGTTGCATGAAGCTCGTGAGAAAATGCGGTATGTCGATGTTTGTGTTTTATATAGGTCATTCGCGCCTTCTCCGGATTCATTGACGGCCACTCCACCCTTTGACTTATTTTTCCGCGATCTCTCTTCTTGTTTTCTCTCAACTTGTCGAATCTTTTCATAAATATTGAATTGAAAATCGCTCATTTCGGATTCAACTACATGAAAGTTGGTATGAAAGTCGTATGCTGGAAGTAATTTTTCCTGGGCGCTTCGAAAATAAGATGTAAGTCCGAGGATTCGTCGCATAAACAGTTCAACATTTTTGAATCCAAGATTATCATTTCCAATAAACATGGCATTAAACTCGTCCAATTTATCAGGAAGTGCTTTATACTTCTCTTGTTTAATCATGGTAGTGGTTACATCAAGTTTATTCGAACGAAGGGTTTCAACAACCATTTTTTCGAATTGTGCATCGCTCATCATTCCGGCTTCGTTTGCGGCGGCATCGACGACATTCATCGGGTTATTAGTTACCATATTATTAGTTATCGCGTCGTTCTTAACTCCCCGATATGAAGAATATCGGTATGTATTAATAAACCCCCATGGGTTTCGTGTAACAGAGAGAATCTTCGTGGTAGAATTATAATCGATTGAATCAAACAAATCCCCGGACTTGCCACCATTTCCGCCGCTTTTTCCGTATCCAAATATTTTCTTAAAAAGGTCAATGTTAATCTTCGTGTTTCCGGGAAGAGATGCAGCAGCAGTAACAGGAAAGTTCCATGTTTTGATGTATCCGCGTAAAATATTAAAAAGCACACCAATTTCATTGGGATAATTAATAATAGGCGTACCAGTTAATAGGACAACCTTCATGTTCTGTGCATTCATAAGGTATTCGTACATTCTCATCGCCAGGCTTCCAGGTCTCTTTATTTTATTTACAATTCGACTAACGAAATTATGTGCTTCATCAACAATAACGACCGAGTTATCAAAGGGATTCTGAGTATAATCGTTTGTCATTACTTTGAAGTGTTCGCTGCGTAACCCATTATAGTTAATAAACTGGTATTTGCTGCGGATCATTTCATTTAATTGGGCATCGAGTGTCACCTTCTCCGCGGGTGTGAGTTCATCAAAGTTGCTGGGTTTTTTCACGTTAACTAGCCACGCCCCGCCATTTCTGCGAATAAAGTCAACTGGGATCAAGAGAATACGGGATAATGTGGCGGTAAGTTCATCGTTTCCGCGACTATCGATAAACTCCCAAAACTGATTCTTCTTGTACATGACATCGCCGCACTTCTTAAGTTCCTCCATATAGTTCATCCGAAGAGAAGCAGGAGTCATGACAATTACTTTTTTATAGGTCTTGAGACCTTCGGCAATAGCAATAGACCCGCATGTTTTTCCACTTCCTAGACCATGGTAAAGCATGAGTCCGCGGTATGGTGTATGAATGTCAAGGTAATCTTTTACAATTCGTTGGTGCGTAAGTAGTGTGCGATCATCAGTGTCTCCCTTTTCGCAGCTAAACTCTGATTCGGAAGACAGAAGTTGTTCTCTGTATGGTTTAAATAGAGTATTAATAAAGTCGATAAACTTCTCTCGGTTGTTCATGTAATAAGATGGTGCAATAATCGCGGTTTCCTTTGCGGTTTTATCGGCAATCGTTTTAGGAAGCCGTTCTTTAATAAGTTCATCGCCTATTTTGACCATGGTAATCGGACCGCTGGCGATAACACCCTGTTGTTTCTTTGGCAATCTTAGTTTTTTAATTGCTTTGGTTACTGCAGCAATATCTGCCCCCTCTGATGCATTCTCCCGCTCATTATCCCGCTCATTCTTCTTCGCAATTTTAAGTATTCCTGTAGCAGGTGTTTGTACTGCAATCGGTCTCTCTATTAACTTGATGCGGCGTTGTACCTTTTTGATAATTATTACAGGTGATGCTTTTGTGGTGACTTTATCTGACATAGAAACCTCCGGTTGATCTACTTTTCCTGTCACTTTCATAAGTCGTAATTGTTCACTGCTTTTATCCTGGATTGTTTGTGGTGGTGGCTGGATATCCTCCAGTGTTTTGCGGTATTCGGGTGCATCTAGTTCCTTTACACTCGACGAAACAACCCGCTTTGCCCTAAGCGCATTCATAATAGATGCACGATCAACGACACTTTGATTTGTTTTATCAATAATCCCGATTTGAAATACGGAACTAGAAGGGTCAGGGCGTTTCGCTGCAACCGGTACCACAATTTCATGTTGTATCTTCTTTTCAGGGACTGGTCGATGTTTTAGTTTTTCTAAAAATGCTGACATATGTTGTAATTATATAGGTTATAATATAAAATGGCAGTCACCGCTTATATATAATTACATATAAAAATCATATAATAACTCCGCGTATACGGAACCATTCAAGTAATGATAACGTGTGCGTTTTCTTTTGTATAGTCATTGTCAAATACAATATACTCTCCTGTATGGTATCCATATTTTCCCATATTCTTGGCAACATTCCATGATATAACGTATTTTCCATATACATCAAGAATGCTTTTAAAAAACGACACTTGACTGTATATTTCATTTCGCATAATTTTGGCACATCGAATCGAGTATCCATCTCCGCTGAATCGTCGACTTCCGAGTTCATTGTATACCGAAATAACGTGTGGGTTGCAACGGAACGTAGGGGTATCTTCATCATCGATGGTAAAGGGGCGTGCATACCCATTCGTGACTTTATAAATAAGTTCTCTTGCTTCGTTTGAACAGCGAAACCCTGGTGTATATGAAGTATTGATTAGTACCTCATTAATAGGTAGGCCGTATCTAGAGTTTAACTCGGTCATAATAATACGTTTGTTAAAGTTATTTTTATATATTATTTTTATGTTATATTTCATTATGTTGTTGCAAGTGATAGCAAGTGATAGCAAGTGATAGCAAGTGAATTAATGACCAAATCAAATTGAAAGTAAAAATCATGTATCTTGTATATGGTATAGTAACAAGATGCCACTCAACTTATCGTCCGCATATGAAATAATCCGAAGTGAGAAATACCAGCGTCTCCAAATATCGGGTGAAGATGTGTACAACGATTTATGGGATATATTCTTTGGTCCGCTTATTTCAATGGACCCATCCGAACAACAACAACATTTGTCAACGATTCCTGACCGCGGCTACATAATGAGGTCATTTACCTACGCAATAAACGATGCCGAAACTAAAAATGTAAATAGTAATAGTAGTAAATATGTAAAGTTACGTGTATGTTTCTACTTTATCATGTATTTGTATCATTAGATAGATACGATGATGCACAGTTCTCTCACTTATATTACACATTTCCCGCAGATTCACGTATCATAGTAATAACCTTACTACATACTTGCTGTTCTGCTTTTTTCTTGATCTTATGGCTACTTACACCAAACAAAATAAGAACCTTCCCATCTCTCTCAAAAATCGCTCGAATGGTCGAGAAAGACCGCGGGATGAGTTCATCAAACTTGTATGCATCAGGTATAGAGGCATCATAAATCGGTTGTCCTAAGCATAAGAAAACCCCCATTTTATATCCCTCTTCATCGCTGTATCCAAGTTCAATATAATCCGGGGTTGTTTTAAACTCTTTCTGAATCATAACTTGCAAAATGTTCTTGTAGTTGTCATCGGTTTTAATGAGATTAATCCAGTCGATATGTTTTTCAAATACATTTTCAACAAATATTTGCGCCATTTGAAACCCGGGTCCACACACAAATACGGATTTGAACCATCCTTCTTCATCTTCGACACTAATCTTGTTAAAGTCGAGAAATAAAGCACCGATGAATGCTTCGAACAAACACCCAAGTTTTTTTAAACTGGTACGTATTTTCTTCTCTTCTGCATGTTTGGAAATAATAAACCATTTATGAAGACCGATTTCGAGTGCGAGTTTACCGATAGCTTCGTTTTTAACAATCGCGATTTTCTTCTCAGTCATAAACCCTTCATTCTCTTTAGGAAACCGACGGTATAAGTAGTATTTGGTAATGCATTCAAGTACGCCGTCTCCGACAAACTCGAGTCGTTCATTGGATTTGGTACGAAGTTTCATACAGTTATCTGGTTTTTCAACAATGAAGATGTTATCCTTTTCATTTAGAAGTTGGGGGCGTTTTACGTATGAACGATGAATAAATGCGCGGCGATATAATTCGGGATTGAATGCTTTTGTATGTACGCCATATCTAGTAAGAATTGATTCGATTTCGTGTACAGTGATTTCACAATTGTCTGGGTTATAAGGATTGAATATATAGGTTCCAGATGTCTCATCTTTTACAATATCATCGTCATTATAAATGTTCTTTTCACTTGCTCGAGGAATAATCGAATCATCGATTGCAGACATTCCAGTGGTTTCATCAGCGCTGTCATATTCATCATCATCAGATGAATCGGAGCTAGTTACTCCATTCAACAATGTGCAGTTATGTGAATGAATAGAAGGGGGGGTAACTGGTTTATTCCTGCTATTATAACTCGTTGCATTCAATGATAGCGATGAATCCAACGAAGAAGAGGAGGTAATAAATGAAACAGGAGTATTTGGAGGTGCTTTTTCTGATGATGATGATGCCTGGGTTGACAAAGGAGTTGGCAAAATGCCCTGCGTCAATGAAGAACTGCGATTCATTTGGTATTATATAAAATAGTCGAGGTATCTTTAAGTGTGTATTGGAATGTATTTCCGCCCAAAATGTATCTGAAAAGATGCCAAAAAGTCACAATAAAAATAAAATATTTAGCGAATATATAATATATAATGGTTCTTAGTGGCGGTTCTAAAAAAGCTCGTTATGCTTCCTCTTTAACTAGTCGCACATCTGTTTTCGGAAGTATGCCAGGGTCTGCTCCTGCGATTGGCCGTGGAACAAACACATCTATCGCGTATAAGCACAGTGGTTTGGTTTGCGCCGGAAAGTGCGTCCCAGTTGGCACTCCTGCACAGCAGTATGCTAGTTTGCGTTCTCGTGGGTTGATCTTTAATTGCAAGTTGACAGGTGGTGTTGGTCGCCATGTGTTCAGCTCTAACTGCAGAAGTGGTCCTTTGTAAGTGTAACAGCGGATGTAAGTGTAACAACAGTCGTAAGTGTAACAACAGTCGTAAGTGTAACAACAGTCGTAAGTGTAAAAAGTATATTCTCTATGTGATATACATTATTTTGCATACTGATGTAAAATAATATATGATAAATATATACGACTATATAGTAAATATAATGGCAAACAGCAAGGCAGCACGAATGGTGATATTTAGTGGAGCAAGTCCGTCCCATGGGTTAAAAGGAAATACTGGAAGTGGCGGTGGTGTTAAGAAGGGTGGAGCGCATCCATCCGGAACTGGGTTTATGCGTAGTTTTGCACAGAGGTCAACAATTGTTGAGCCGGCTAAGAACAAGAACTTCTTGTTTAACTTTAAGCAGTATTTGAATCCTGCTAGGCATTCTGGGCCAATGCTTTAAGCAGTATTTGAATCCTGCTAGGCATTCTGGGGACAATAATTTCGGTCGATGTCTCAATAATTATTCATCAACGTTGTGATAGATGATGATGAATGATATATGAACTAAGCAACCCACTTAATGAAGAAAATATAAGAACAGTAATAGTGATAAAGAAAAGTTCTTTATTATCGGGAATATGAATTAAGATCTCGTCTGTTATTCGAATGAATCGATGTTTTTTCTCGAACTCTTTTTCTTGTTCGAGTGTAAACTCATGAATCATTTCAACCTCGGTATGATTGGCGGATGATGTAGGTAAAGGGATGTATCCGTTAGCGATTGGAGAGAATGGTTGCTGTTGTTGCTGTGGCTCTGGTTGTTGCTGTTGTTCTTGTAGTACTCGTTTCTTCTTTCGGTTCTCCATACCGTTAATGAAACCATTTACATTATACCGTCCGATATTGAAATGGATCATCGCTTCAATAAAAAAGAGAATAAATGTAATCGCCGTAATAAGAAAAAACATTGCACGCATGGTTTTTAAAATATATAATATTATGTTATATATTTAGGAAAGATTATATATTTTGGTTGCGGTGGTGGCTGCTGCGGCGGCGGCTAAGATCGAAAGTTATGTAAATTACATATTAGAACAATAAATGGTTAAATACTTTTCAACACATATACGTAAGAAAAATAATGCGTATTCGTATTGATATTCGCGAACATGACCTACTTGAATTACTAAATACGATGAATAATATATCTGCGCTAACTGTTAAACCTGCCTCAATGCCGGTACCTACGCATACGATCAAATTAAGCGATGATATGACGATGGAAGTACCGATACCGACTCATATATTGAAGAGTACAGTAGTAAAAACAACGAAGAGAACTGATAAGGGGGAAACAGTATTTGGAATTGTTGCTCCCCATACGATTCTTCCTCAACGATTATCGGTCGGTGATATAATTTTAACGGACTCGTCCAATGAGGAAGATATTGTTATTATGGAACGCAAATCTCTCAATGATTTGGCGGCAAGTATACGGGATGGGCGATATAACGAACAGTCATTTCGACTATCGCAGTATCCTCATCATAATCATAACATTATTTATATAATCGAAGGTGATTTATCGAAGTATAATGAACATCGTGGCGGTATTACGAAGAAGGCATTGAATAGTGCTATGATGTCAATTCAGTATTATAAGGGGTTTTCGATTATACGAACAATGAATATACACGAAACAGCAACGTTTATTTATGACTTTGCAGACAAATATGACAAAGAGAAGAAACCTGGGTTTTATAGTAACAACAACAATAATAACAACACCAATAATGATAGTGCGGTGCATGGAACCGCTGTGCCTTTGAATGACATACGTGTATCAAGCACTCCGACCTCTTACTGCGAAGTATTAAAGGTAAAGAAGGAGAAAAGCGATAATATTACTCCTGATAACATAGGAGAGATTATGTTATGTAGTATTCCGGGGATAAGTGCAAAGATTGCGATTGCTATCATGCGAAAATACAAAACAATCGGTGACTTTTTGCAGGATTTAGAAATAAACGCACGACATGCGATGAAGAAAGATTGCCAGGGTTCAGATAGCGAGTATATATCCGCGTTACATCTAGAGTCGAAGTGTATTGCAGGATGTTTTTCGGATATTTATACGGAGACAGAGAGCGGACAGCGAAGAAAGATTGGTCCTGCCACGATTGATAAAGTGTTTCAATACTTGGTTCTTCCGAAGTTAGAAGAGCGTCGATGTTCGCCGACATTTCCAGAGAATGTGGTTGTTCCTTTTTCGTAGTTAAGGGACGATTGATTTTATACCATTATATTATACATAGATCCACAGCAATATACCCGCAGCAGTAAATAGATGTCAAGCCCCATTCCAGTAATTCATGTTCCTGAAATGCCAGAAATGCCATCTCAAATGGAGTCGAACAAGTTTATAAAGTACGGTGTGTATACAATACTAACAGGCATTGTTATTTTTCTCGCATACCATGTGTTTACATTTCAGTTTCGCGTGTTTGAAGGTATGACACAATCAAATAAGAAGTCATCAAGGTCCGCGAGTGATGTCTTAGATGATAAAAACGATACAGATATAATAACGATTGCAAAGAATCAGAAAGAAAAGGCTGAAACAATTCAATCATCGCTCAATATTGACCAGAATTACCCGCACTATACTACAATTATCGATAATATGGATGGTTGGGTAAATGCAAAGATCGTTACTGCTCTTAAGAATGTATCATACAAGATACACAATGATGGTAAGATGGAAGATATTATACAACATATGAATGAGTTGAATACTATGAAGAAGTTTAGAACAACATTGAATGATTGTGCAAAGTATATTGATAGTAACTAGAGTAATTAGAGTAACTAGAGTAACTAGAGTAACTAGAGTAATTCGAGTAAGGAATATGATATTATGTGACGACGGGTACGATAATAAGGAAGAGGTAGGTCATCCAAGTGTTCTAGTTCTATCGGCATATGCACCAGATGCAACAGATGCCTGACTAAACTTTACTCCACCCCAATTGGTATCCATGGGATTATCGCTTAGCCCACCTCTAAGTTCTTTCTGATGAAAGAGTGCGTCTTGTTCAGTGTATTCACCAATGTGAAGATTCATCGGATCGAAACCTGGATAGTTATTTTGATTAAACGGTGCATTTTCTCTCGATGCATCCATATTCTTTACCAACTGTGTAGAGGCGGTTGTATATGGAAGATGCGGCGACAATCCTCCTTGTGGGTCTTCCGGACTTGGTCTCATTTTATACACTTCGTTCCCCTGGGGGTCATATGACTTTTGAAGAAATAACGCAGGGCATCGAATACCGCGATTTCGTAACCAGTCCATGAACTCTGTATACTCTTCTAAATTATTGAATCGAATTGGGTTGACACCTGGAACCTTGGCAACCTTTGAGTTATACAAGTATATGGCAGACCCTTCCTGAATCAAAATATTGGGGCATCTACTTGTGTCAACTGCCCCCTGGATAGAGGATGTAGCAGAGGAGACTGACGCATCGAGTGTATCAGTGAATCCTTCTTTAGCCTTCATCGACGCGGTGTCATGTGTATATGTCATATATGCACCCATTAAAAATATGATAATAATAATTGCAACTTTTACATATAAAAATAAATACATATTATTTGTGTGTTGTCTAGTCAAACCTACTTATATAATGAAATGATAAAAAATATATCATTATATATATACATTTTTCATATATAACAGTAATAATCAATGGCATCACAAATCCCCCGATTTGATGTTAATGATTTGAAAAGTGGGCATTCTCTCGATGCGTTCATTGAAGACTCACATAAACACCATAAGTCACCACTTGTTGTAACTAAATATTTTAGTGACGATTGCGGTTTCTGTAGAAACATGAAAGATGAATGGGAAAAGACGATTGATGTTGTATGTAAGTCATACATGCAACCGAATGGTGAAAATAAAACTGTTTGCTTTGCGAATATTGATGTAGATCAAGGTTTGGAACATTCTCCAAAGTTTATTCAGTCGAAGTTTCAAGGCGGAGTCCCAATGATTACGATTGTTTCACCAGATAATGATAGTGGACCGGTGTTTGAAAGCAATCGAACATCAGATGAAATGTCTAGATGGGTCATTGGTAATCTGCATCTGCCTGTAAAAAAAAATACTAAACACAAGCGTCGCAGTCATCATCATTCTAAGATGCAGATGGGTGGTCGCCAAACACAGTCGAAGAAGAAGTCTATAAGAAGATCTATGAAAAAGAATGATAAGTCAAAAAAACATAATAAGTCAAAAAAACATAATAAGTAACAACCATGTTACTTGCCACATGTCACTCTTCACTTACCACATGTCATAAATCCCCAGCTTAATCATGAATGTTTTAACTATTCATCATTGACGCGATAACCCATACATAGTCAACATCATCCTCATCATTTACTAGTTGAACCATCGCAGCAGGAGTGATACCTCGTAATATTTTGCATAGTTGATTTGCACAAAATTGGGTCGTATCTGTCTTTTCAAGTAACCACGCACCCTTTAGAATTGGATGGATACGAAGATCAATGATTGCCTTACACACAAATGCATACGCAACCTCACGTGCTGATATATCAACCTCTACATTATTTTTATCATGTGTATCAATGAATATCATCGGGTTTATCAAATGAGACCGAATGGTTGTATATACAGATGAAGGAATAACATTGCGAACCCCGTCATATACAGGATTATGACACCCACACATTGAAGGTTGTCGAGACTGAATGATTGTGTGAGATTGTGCTTGATCCGGAACACTGGTTACTGTCACTTCCATGAATGCAATGCATAATACCGAATTGTATAAAATGTATTCAATTTTTTACACATTTTATCGATTATAAATTACTAACTATCATTGATCAGTATATCCTGCCAACCTTCTACCAAGTGGTGTAATAAATGGCAAATCAAGGTCTCTCACTTTTTTTATTTCAGCGCCATATGTGTACGGCATTTTTGGAAATAGTTTAACCCTGTTTGCCCAATGAGATGTCATACGACGCTCTTCAAACGCCTTCATCTTTTTCTTCAAAACGGCGGATGTAACTCCTGTACGCGGCATATAACATAAATAAACAACACATCGTGTATTTGGCGCACTTCTACCTTTCATCGCTTCCACGCCACAATGTGCAGTTCGGCTGTCCCAGAACACCATTGAACCTCTTGGACATTTTATACATACAGGCCGACACCCTCGTTCATTGTAAAACTGTTTTTCCTCTTCTTTATCGAACTTATACCAATCATCTTTGCTTGTTATGTTGAAGTACTTTCCGAACTCTTCATGATATTTGTTACTACCTTCCAATATTGCAAGTGTTGCATCCCCATCATGTACATCGAACGCGGTAACCCAACTCTGTATACACTCGAACTGTGGGCGACAAGGAGACTGGTCAACATGAAACCATGTATTGCGATGCCATCCAATATTTGTTACTTCGGGTGGCATATGAAACGACGCGGCATCAAAACTTACAAGTAAATCCTCTGGTGTACATTTCCACAAATCAGCGAATAATCCAACGCATTTTGGATTTTGTCGTAACCGCCAAATAAAGTCAGCATGCCCTAATCCATACTGTTGTATAAGCATAGAGTGTTTGGGAAACAGGTGTTTAATTTGCTTCCAGCTCTCAGAATTATCTCGATTGATTTGCATGTCCCAATCTGCAGTCCACTGTTCAAGTGTATTCCACATACCTTCTTTCATTTCATTACACTCATTTTCATCTAAAACGGATGGTATAATTGCGACTCCATACTTGTCAATTGTTTCTCGTATTTTATCGGGTGTTGTGACATATTTTTCATATTCATATGCATATGCAAGACTTGACGTTTTTCCGGATTCATGTAAAGCATTCGCAGTAGCAGTACCAGTAGCAGTAGCAGTAGCAGATGGCATGTGTTTCTTCGACATGATAGTGTATTATGTATTATATAATAATCAATTGTTTATGTTTGTTTATTTCAATCGATCGTAATTCCCTTTCTACCTAAATCATCCTTTATTTTATTGTGTGCTGACATGTCAGGCTTCAGCGGTTCTATACTGCTATCCTCCAAACCCTCCAGCTCATCAACCACCATATTTTTAGACCGATAACTCTCCGTCATGTAGAAGTTCTTCGGAATACGAATACCTACATTCTCGGGTGTAGTTGTACACATTTTGATAATCTCTCGAATCTCTTCATACCCCGCACGTAGCCGCATTCGAGCATTATCATCTTTCATACGATTTACAAACCTCAGAAGATCAAACGTTAATGCTGACTGAAACTCCCGCACACCCTTAAATACCACTTTATCCAACGGTACACTGTATATATCATCACCATCATCCGAATTGTATGACCCAATTTCTTCGCCCCATAGATGCAATAGCAAACGTCGATTACTGCTATTCTCTCGCCGATAATTGATGACGTTCACCAGAAAGTCCATCCATGTCCAGCCGACAATACACATATGAATAAACATCATTGTTGGTTCATAATACCATTCTGTCATCTCTTTTTCTACATTCTCTTGCTGACGAATACGTTTTAGGTTGTTGGCCAGATCATTCTCTTGTTCATATAACTCGTAACAAGATGGATGAAGATCGTTAATCGCAGACATATAATACATATATTTTGTATAAGTAGGATGTGTGCTTCCTTCTGGTAGACGATATAACCGTCGAATCAACGCATCAAACTCTGATATTGGGGTTGTTCTTCCAAAGTCAATTGCGGTTACACGGTTATCTCTCTCATTATATATCCAGTTTCCAAGATGTCCGTCGATCAAACACATTTTTGTACTTACCATGATGATAATCCCGATCGAGAGAGCGTAGTTATGTATATATCCAATATTCGGGCTTTTATTAGGAACATTCACAACCTGAATACCGTCCTGTTTTTCCATGACAAAAATCCCGAGACTCATTCCTCGGTTGATATACAGCGCATTTATTATATATTTGGTTATCCATTTGTAATTTTCGTGTAAGTGAATATCTAATGCAGCAATGAATCCGATTGCTCCGCTAGATGATTCAGACGACCCAATATATGGAAGAATGCCACTCTCTATAATGTTGGGAAGTAGGGGGATCCCCCCTAGACGAAATGTTGTATCATATGTTGTTGCTTGTGCAATTACTTCGCGTTTGAAGTTAGAAGGGGTTGGGGCATCTTTCATAAATGCTTTCTTGGTTATATAGTTAATCATTGGTGCAATAATACGAGTATCTGAATCCCCGGAGCGTACAATACATAGTTTTATGATGAGTTCTTTTACTGGCATTCCTTCGTTGTACTTGAGCTTTGAAGAGGTTTTCATGAGAGATGAAGAGGACTCTGATGACATATCATTTCTTGGGTGTTTTCTAGATGATGGTATGAGAGATGATGATTCATCATTTTCATCAATAACATCAGGTTGTCTAATAACATCGGCATAGTAGTCACTTCTAAATATAGGCGGGTCTTCGGGAGTGAATGATATACTGAATACCAACCCCTCTACTGAGTTATATGATATGACAGTAACAGTTGTGTCATCTCGTTTTAGTATTTGTTCAATTTCGGAGATAACAGGGGTGAATACTCTTTTGCGGGACATAGTAGGCAAAGCGTCGGCGGCAGCCGCCGTTGGTCGCAAAGGAACAATACGTCCAACATACTTTACACCACTTCCCACTTTTATGCGATTGTCTCGTTGATGTATCCGACGTTTGTATCTCTCTGGTTCATTTACCGACTTTCGCCGTAAAGAACGAACCAATGTCCCAACTTTACGTCGACGGTTTACACTATGCAGTCTTTTATGTGTTATACCACCTCTTCTGTTTTTACGTATATTCCGTTTAGAATTATATAATACCATAACGTAAATGTGTCCCTTCTGTATTATATTGTACATAGACAAAATTGAAATAAACAAAGAATAACATTTATTGTAACAACCCCAGTTATTATCAATCATGGCATCAGCGATTCAAAAGAAGTTTAAGATTGTCCGTCGTACAAAAGAAGAACCCGAAGCCGAAGACCCCTCATTTCGTCTTATTGACTTTAATGTAACAGATAGTCCAGTAACGACAGAAGAGAGTGACAGTAGTGGAAGCGATGAATCCCCCCAGCGTCGAAATTATACAGATGATGGTGAATATGTTCCTAACCCGATGGGCAATAGTAAAAAGTCAAAGTTCGGCGATAAAAAGGTGTTTCGTATTCAGATGTTTGGAATTAATGAGAAAGGTGAAACATGTTCCATTTTCGTGGATGATTATTTGCCCTTCTTCTATGTAAAAGTGGACGATACATGGACCTCGCAACATAAGAGAGAGTTTATTGAGTATCTCAAGAAAAGTGTCGGCTCCTTTTATCAAAACTCGATTATCGAGGATAAATGTAAGTTTGTAAACAAGCGTAAGTTATATGGATTCGATGGCGGCAAGGAACACAAGTTTATACTTATCACCTTCAAAAATGTTCCTACAATGAATAAAGTCAAGAATATGTGGTATGAACGTGCAACAACAAAGCGAGACGGTACATTTACCAAACTTCGCGAGGAAGGGCTTCTCTTTAAAAACACGAACATTATGTTATATGAAGCAAATATCCCTCCCTTACTGCGGTTCTTCCATATTCGAGATATTAGTCCCTCTGGATGGGTACAACTCCCACGATCTAGGATAGTACCTCCATCCACACGAACCACCACATGCACATATGAATATAAAATAAGCGAGTCAGATATTATTCCTCTCAATCAAAAGGAGACGATTGTTCCTTATAAGATATGTAGTTTTGATATTGAAGCAAGTAGTAGTCACGGTGACTTTCCTATACCCGTAAAAACATATAAAAAACTAGCAACAAATATCATCGACAGTTATGCCAAATTGGTTTCTATAAAAAAGGAGTCAAGTGATTATGCCGCATCAGCATCATGTTCAAGTGATACTACTAGCGGCACGGACCACATATTAACCAGAGACATCCTGACACGTATTATTAATACTGCATTTGGATATGATACATATCCGGATATAGAGACCGTGTATCCAAAGCGTAAACCATCTCAGACAGATATGAATCGTCTTATAACGATGCTTTTGTCAAAACAGTTAAAAGCACTTATCAATGTTGAGAGTGTAAATGATGATAATACGATTGAACGCATGTTTGAGAAGATGAAGCAACAATATGCTGAAAAGCCGAAAGAAGAGAATGCAGGAACTACGTCAGCTACACCGGGTTCGAATGACGGCGACAATAATAATGAAGATGATGATGAGGATAATGATGACGAAGAAAGAGAGGATGACAGCTGTCATGGCGATGAAGAAGGCGACGGAGAATCGATGGTTGTAACAGATAAAAAGATCCTCAAGGCGCGAAGGAATGACGCAATTGCAGAAGAGGTCGCCGCATCCGCATCTAACAGTTCCTTCAACACACCTCCACCTGCTACGTTGCCAACCCATAATTTAACAATTACGATACTTGACTTGATAAATGGAAAATCATTTGACAGAGAGACAAAAATCACGTATATCAGTAATACTCTGGGTAGCGTATTTCCAAAACTCGAAGGCGACAAAGTAACATTCATCGGGTCAACGTTTATTCAGTACGGTAAGAATAATAATACGCCTTATTTGAATCATTGTATTGTAATGGATACATGTGATAGCTTGGAAGGAAAGGTTTCCAACTCAGTAATCGAGTCATATAAAACAGAGAGAGAGGTTTTGGTTGCGTGGACAGACCTAATTCAACGTGAAAATCCCGACATCATCATCGGGTATAATATATTTGGTTTCGATTATGAGTTTATGTTTCGTCGGTCACTTGAAACAAATTGCGAGACGGAGTTTCTTCAGTTGTCGCGAAATAATAACGAGTTTTGCGGAAAAACGGATGAAAAAACAGGTAAAGTAATGATCGAAGAAAGCAGTATTGTCCTGGCTAGTGGCCAATATGACCTTCGGTTTATAAAGATGACTGGTCGACTACAGATTGATTTGTATAACTACTTTCGTCGCGACTTCAACTTGACATCGTATAAGTTGGACTATGTTGCGAGTAGTTTCATCGGGGATGGTGTAAAACGGATTGAACATATGGATAATGGGCGAACGCGTGTATATACAGGAAATATGACAGGTCTAGAAGAAGGTAATTTCATCAGTTTTGAGGAGTCGAGTCATTCGACCGATAATTACAAAGATGGTCAAAAGTTTGAAATCATCGGAATTAATTATGATGCACGGACATTTGAAATAGCCGGGCATGAAAGCCCCGACATGAAAAAGAGTGTTCGCTGGGGTCTAGCAAAGGACGATGTCACTCCTCAGGATATTTTCAGAATGACGAAAGAGGGGCCATCCGAACGTGCAATCATTGCGAAATACTGTATTCAGGATTGTAACTTGGTGCATCATCTCATG
>Ga0194122_10002810_pt1 | contig 18575 bp, 19 predicted proteins | sample TA2MahCa10mmetaG_FD_155487 | JGI IMG/M metagenome (GOLD analysis project Ga0194122, IMG submission 155487) | Freshwater microbial communities from Lake Tanganyika, Tanzania - TA2015021 Mahale Deep Cast 10m | ecosystem: Environmental > Aquatic > Freshwater > Lake | place: Tanzania: Lake... | reverse complement strand
TTAACAAGTAACGTACCATTTGTTTAACATTCCAGACCAAATAACGTATTAACGTATTTAAATTGATTGGTGATTTGGTTAAATTCTTAAATTCGTTACCATTTTGCTGAAAAAAGGCCCCCCCCCCACCGCAGCGCGCGAAATTAGTTATGTCCCTCGCCACAAGGTAAGCAAATACAGCAGGGTGGGGTGGCTTGCCGTTATTTTTGTGAAACGTTGTTACCGATATAACTCTTTTAATTTGTTTAACGTTTCAACGATGAATGTACTGGTGCCTTAACGGCTGTAAAAGCTTTTAACTGTAACGGATAAAAAAATTTATCATCCAAACGTTAAAATAGTTAACGAAGTTCTCCAGCATTATTTTGTTTGTTTGTACCTATATTTCGCTATTTTCGCCAAAAATAATGAAAGGGCGTCCAGCAGGAAGGAGTACAACTGTAAGGAGTACAACAAGAAAAATTAGAATCAGAAGAAGTGAAACGAGAAGGAGTACAACGAGAAGGAGTACAAGGAGACGGAGTACAACAAGAAGGAGTACGTCAAGAAGGAATACGACAGGAATTATTACGACAATAATGAATATGACATGATGAAGTATGACAGGAAGTAGTGACAGGAAGGAGTACGACAATAAGGATTACAACAAGTTGTACGACAGGAAGAAAGTAGGACAGGATGGAGTACAATGAGAAGGTTGATGAAAAGAAGCTGGACGACGAGAAGGGAGACGTTGAGAAAGGGGACGATGAGAAAGGTGAGGACGAGAAAGGAGAAAACTAGAAGGGGGATTACTAGAAGGGGGACGACGAGAAGGGGTAGATGTTTAGGGGGACGATAAAAGTGGGACAATGAGAAGGTGGACGACGAGAAGGGGGACAATGAAGAGGGGGACGACGAGAAGGGGGAGACCAAGAAGGGGAAACCAACGGGGACAACACGAAGAAGGAAGAGGAGAGGGTGACAAGTCTAACGCGGTTGAGGAGAAGGTAGACAAGGAGAAGGGGTACGTGGAGAAGGGGGACGATGAGAAGGGTGACGACAAATAGGGGACAACAAGAAGGGAAACGCCGAGAAAGGGGACGACGAGAATGGGGAGTAAAAAAGGGGGACGAGGAGAAGGGGACAACACAAACTTCTTTATGACATGTACTTCATTGTATCGGTTAACGTGTAAAGGATGTCAGTAACAAAATTCAAAAGTGTTAAAAGCGTAAACCTTGATTGGTACATAGTTAACGTTTTTTAACATTTTGAATGCTATTAACTGGTAACTTCCTTTTTTTTTGGTTAACGCCAAAAACTTTTAACTGACTTGTTTTTTGACGTTTTTCAGTTATCTTTGAAAGCCTTTAACGCTGTTTATTTTTGAGTTAGTTATGCCCACTAATGATTAGTAACGATACAAGTAAAGTCCCACCTGTTTAAAAAAACCTGAAACCTAAAATGACCCTTTTAGTGTTATATACAGTACTGTTAATTAGACATCGTTAACCGCTACTGAAATGTCTTCTCAATAACAACGGTACCGTACAACTTTGGTAATACATTTGCCATGGTATTGTCTAACCTAAGTTTAAAATTATTTTCAGTTAAATCCACCGAGAGAACCGTGCAGACCAGTGATATACAAGAATCGTTGGATATATATCCCACATTAGACAATGTTAGTGAATCGTTGGATGACCTACGGGAAACTCATTCAGAAGACCACACATCTGGTATGAATGGTGAAAGCATCATTGAGAACGTTGCAAGCAGCACCGTAGGCAAATCTTTGAGCAGTACTACCTATGCTAAATATTCTGTTTTGAATAATACAGAAGAACCTTTTGATGAAGGTGAACATTTTGGAGAAACCATGAAAAGAGAGAATGCCACGAGCAATGATGGAAGTGATCATGAAGGCAGAGTAGAGGAGGGAAAAAAAGGACTGAAGAAGCCTGATGTTGTGAACAGTAAAAGAAAAAGATCCTTGAATGATTACAATTGCAATTTATGTACCAAGAGATACAAGCAGAAGGCTAATTTATACCGACACATTCGTGAAAACCATAATGTTGATGAGCAGATGTGCAGTACGTGTAATCAAGTTATGAAAAAGCGTTCACTGAGTAAGTTTGACAAATGTTATTTATTTATATATGAAATTGTTTAAAATTTGTACCTGTTTATAAATAATAAGCTAAAATATTTTTTTTTAATTTAAAAATTTTTTTTGTTTTAATATTTTTTCTGCAATCCTTTAAATTTTGAGTTACTGTAACATTAGAATTCCTTTTTTTGTGTTTTTTCAATATTACAATTATACATTTTATTATAACGGAAAAATTTGTTTGTACTTTTGGCAGTAAAGTTCCAAACGTTCTGAAATTCTTAATGTCTCCACTATTATGAAAAGTTATTATTTAAAAGCAGTGTTGTGGATCCGGATCCGGATCCGGATCAGGATTGGATCCGGATTCAGAGGTCCCTCCTGATCCGGATCCGGATCCAGAATCCCAATCCTGATCCGGATCCTTAACAAGGCTGTAAAACCGCCATATAAAACAGGACGACTGTCACATGGACCACGTGTAAAAAGGGTAACTTCATTACCAGAACATTACAGTGCAATCATGAATTAAGATCAAGTGTATAAAAAAAAAACCAAAAGGACATTCTTGTACAGAACAATGCCACTCATTATTTTGCGTTCCGAGTTTAATAATATCAGAATTCGGATCCGGGATCAGGGATCCGGATCCGGATCCGGATCCTGATTGAAATTTGTTGCCTGGATCCTTATCTGATTCCGCATCTGGAAAAAATGAGGCATGATCCCCAACACTGTAATTTGAATTTTTTTTTTATTTTTTTATTTTATTTAAATAAATTTATTTTTATTCAGGACGTCACATACTGAAGTGCGGTGTGAACGACGACTCAACAGGTATTGTAACTCTGTTGTCCTAAAATGTAATGATAGAATTGTTATGGTCCTAAAATTGTCCTAAAATTTAAGGATACAATTGTTATGGTAACCATTATTTTTGTGTTAAATATTTGTTTGAAATTAATAAAATTAGACTTTTCTGAAGTGAATATAAGAATCTAGGGATACAATATTGAAATTGAAATACTAACCAAGGAATAGTTTAAAGTTTATAAATGTGTAAAAGAAATGTTCTTACTACTATTTGATTTAGTAAATAGGCATGACCGGAGATCTTATAACCTACCGTTATTAATAACAATTTCACCAATTAGATGACCTCGAAGTGGAAGAGGATAGCGACTTCATGGAGTCCACAGAACCTGTGAAGATAAAGTAAGTTTGAGACCATATACTAAACTAACCTTAATATTACCTTTTTATTGTGAAATATATATTTATAGGATTATTGTAAAACTAAAGAAATAAATATTTTTTAATATAAAACTACAAGAAATTGTTTTTTGTTTCATAAAGGAAATTGTTATTATATGAAACTGATCACATAACCAAGGTTGAAAACATTTAACATTTTCTTTTGTTCCAATGAGAGGAAGAGTATTTTATTTTATAACGTTATTGTTAAAAACTGTTCGTTGTTTAAAAATAATTTCTTTTTGTTCAACCAGTGTTGCGGATACTGGTCATTTTGGACCGGATCCGGATCCGGTTTCTAACCTCAGACTGATTCCGGATCCAGATCAGCCTCCGGATCCTGCTTATAAGGATGAGGGGAAAAATATAAGAAAACACCTTCAGGAAAATCATACTGAGCAAAGCTGGATTTACTAGAAAAAGCTAGGTACAAAGCAGTGTTGTGGATCCGGATCTTGAGCCGGATTTGATTCCGATACCGAAGTCCCTCCGGATCCGGATCCGGATTCCCAATCCGGAACCGGATCCGGATCAAGGCTGTAAAATCGCCGTAAAAACAGGAGGAATGTCACATGGTCCACGTGAAAAATGCTACCTTCATCACCAGAACTGGACAGGGCAATCAGGAAATAAGATCAAATGTATACAAAAACACAAATAGGACATTATGGTACAGAAATAAGCCACTCATTATTTTACGTTCCGAGTTTATTACTATCATGATCCGGATCCGAATCCGGGATCCAAATCCGGATCCGGATCCGGGAAACTGAATGCGGATGCACAACAATGGTATAAAGATTTTTACTCTTATGATATAAATTTACAATTTTAGAAATTATTTTAAGTCAAGTGTTGTGTGAAATAACATGTCTGCTCTTGAACCTGAACCGGATCCTGATGGGGATCCGGTTTGAAATAACAATTCGTGTTCTGGATCAGACCAAAAGGTGGGGATCCGACCAAATCCAGCTCCTTAACCGGATCCCTATTCACAACACAGTTTATAACTGATGTAATGTACTAACCTAGGGACACCAACTTATCTGCCTTTTCTTCCCCATTGATTGGAGTTTGCCCACTGACAGGTAAATGAAAATATTATTTGTAAAACCTTTACTAAACTACATTTAAAATGTGTAAACATTATAAAAAAATTTTAGATAACAGCGATGATGAAGATGGTTTGGACTCCGACTGTTCTGATTTCATGGAGAACAATTTCGGGATGTTACTCAGCGTGGAAGGCAAAGATTCACCAGTTGAGGTACTAAAAGTTACAACAAGCTTGTTTTAAATAATTTGTAAGATTTAATTTTTTAATTTTAACCTAGTATATAGAAAATATTTTAAACCATTGCCGATATTGTTGCTATAATATCATAAATTTATTAAAGTTTACCTTCCCTTTTCCCATTAATTTATTTCTGTTTCATACAAAAATTATTATGTTATTTTTTATTTTTTAAGATGGCCGAGACGGAGGTAGCCGGAACTTTTTTGAACTGTACCCCAAGCCAGGTATACATCGGACAGTTGACTATATATATTCTGTTAGTGTTTGGATGCGAACTTCTTGCATTTTAAATATTACCGGTACCTGGTACATAATGAAAGGGACAGTCTCACGAGAAGTTTGGGTTACTGATGTTTGAAATAGGAAAAAAAAAATTTGTAAATAATGTGTTTATGTATTTTTTTTAATTTTGTCGCGTTTCCATATCGAAAGTTTTGAAAAAGTATCTAAAGCCGGTAGATCTTTTTATCATTAGTGTTCCTACGAGACTTTGCTGACGGTGATTGATAAGTCACCGCACAGCTGATAACAGTCTCTCGGCAAATATTACCAGGCAACTTGCCAGTTATCCCCCCCCCTCCCCCCAGTTTTACACCTCGCTGTCACAGCGAGAGGTGGAGGGGAACACCAGCACACGCATGTGCACCACTTTGGTGTTATCCCTACAAGCTCTGTCATTGGTTTTACGCTCCCCAGCAATTGATTGATCTCTATTATATCAAATCAACGCTAAACTGACCACGTGGTCAGTCATTCCCCGGCAATTGGCGCCCTCCCCAACAAGTAAATCGCTCCAAAACTGCCCACGTGGTCAATCATTCCCCTCTCCGGCGTTTGGCGCCAGACGGCAAGTAAATATTTGTTAGAGTTCCATCTCCAGTCAATGATATTGCCGTGTTAACCGCCAGTGGTTGATCTACGGAAATTGGCGTTGTGCAGAGCTTGTAGGGGGAATTTAATTAACTATGGAATGAAACCTCCAACTTGGAACATTTCCTGGTTCTCTATTTTGCTCCCCATGATCAAAGATTCATTTTTGCGCAAAAGTTAAAAAGAATTACCTGATCGTATATCGTTTGTATTTTTTAGATTAAACCGAGATTAGAATTAAAAATAAAGTAACACATATCCATCAAAATTACTAAAGTGCACTTTATTTGATTCAACAATCAGGAGCTTTCCAAAATCGCGTGATACTGTTTGTTTAACCTACATTAATGATGAGAAAAAAATGATTTTGTTTTTGTACCTTATTTTAATGTAATGAATTCTTATGAAGAATATTTGTAAACTTTTCTTCATTGTGAATCTTATATGATGTCATTCTTATAATGTTTGCTAATAATGAGTTTTCTATTTAGAATGATGATGTTAATGATGCTTCAAGCCCCGGTAGTGGTACATCTGGAAACTCCGAACAGAAAAAGGTAAAATTTTAACCTGTACTTACTTAAAGTAAGTAACAAAATTTCCTGATAATAATATATTTGAAATGGATTTTAATAAATTTTTTAATCTTATTTACTATTAATAGGACGAAAAAACTAATAGGACCTTCAGAAAACGCAGAATAAATTGTTAAAGAGTACCGAAAACTTATTATTTTAGTAAACTAAAGAAATGTACCAATATTAAAAAGGTATATTCTTTCCATTATCTTCCATGGTATACTTTTGAGAATAAATTTAACCCTTTAATTATTTTGATTTGAGAAATAATGGTGTGATGTAACTGTTTGACAAGTTGAATCCTCAAACCATATTTTGTTAAGAAAATATCATTGTATTAAACAAAACTTTTCCCTAAATATTTCCTAGTAAAATGTAAACCCTATATAGTAGGTTCGTATATGTAACATTTAAGTAACTTATAATAAAAAGTGTTATAAAATCCAAAATACCAGAAAATATATTAACTTTATAGTCCAAAATTAAAATAATGATTATTACGAAAAAATATATTAAAATATCCTTTAACCCTTTTTCCTCATCAGAGTAACAAATTATTTGTAATTTTTTTTTTTGTTTTTTTTTATTAAAATATAAAAATATTGCAGGATGAAGTATGTACAGATACAAGAGAAGTAGACGACGAAGATACGAAACAGGAAGGAGCCGATAAATGTCTCCTGTATGGAAAACTGCAGAGCGGCGACAGTTATTTCATAGAACAGCAGGAAAGGATTTTTTTATTATTTAGTTACTTATATTAACGATGCTTATTTGAAAATTTTCCAACGAAGTTTTGTTATTGAAAGAATAATGTCACCATCTTTTTTGGTATATAACTATATTTTTAAACAGTGTTGCGGATCCGGATCCGGATCCGCATGGATCCATATTATAGGAGGCGTCCTGGATCCGGATCCGGATCCGTATTGAAGATGTTGATCCGGATTTTGATCCAGGTGTTGAAAAACAGAGAAAATTGTATCTTTTATAGTTGTGGTGGTGGTCATCGTAGTGGAACCGGTAGTCTTAGTGGTTGTGGTGGTTGTGGTGGTGGATGTGTTAGTTGTCGCATGGTGGTGGTCGTCGTGTATCCAATGGAGAGTTGTATTGGATCCATGAATTCTTATCCGGATCCAAATGAAAACTACTCTTGATCCGCAACACTGTTTTTATTGAACCTCCTGTTAGGTAATTTTCACTGTCATAATAAGAATCTTAATCCGCACGTGTCTATTGTACTATTTATACCAGAAGATGAAATACCGGTAATAAAAAATTAACCTGTTACGCAATACTTAAAACTTGTTGAAATTTATAAAACTTAATTATTTTTTGATATTTGAAATAATTATATAAATTTGTCGAAAATACTTGATTACTCAAGAAAAAATTCTTTATATGAAGGACCTGCGGCGACTTCGACCACGAACAAGGGATACTTCTGGAGAATCTTGGTTAACGAATAGCATTGTTGATTATACTGTGTCCGTCACATTAAAAAATTTTTTCCCCACATTAATGGAAAAGTGTACAATATTACCAAGCGTATTTTTGCCACAGCACGATAAGAAGCAGAGGACTCTAAGAGACTTTGTTATTTGGCCCTCATTAATTGAGAAACATTTCTGCGTTATTTGCTATGAAAAAGATCATGAGAAAACGACAATATATAATAGCCTTCATGGGACAGTGACAAAAACAAACGAAGTTGTTAAATCGTTTAAAAATTATTTAGAGAAATTCAATTGCTTTACCAAAAAAATAATTGTTCCCCGAAATGTCCCACAGCAAAGAAATGTCAACGATTGTGGTTTGTATTGCATATTATTTACCGAACAGTTGTTAGGTCACATCTTTCAGAACCAATCTTTAACGAAAGTGAAATTTATCATAAACAAGGGTGATGTCGAAATGAAGCGAAGGTGTATATTTGACCTTATAGTTGAAGATTATTTGAAAAACAACAAGGATATCGTTTCCCTTTCGAAAACCGAATTGGAAAATTTTTGGTAGTTTATTGTTTGCGAAATATTAAAGTATGAAAAAATGTGGATTTTTTTAATTAAACTGTTTGTGTACTCGTAATGTAACGAAAATAATTGATGTTTTATAACTCCTTTTTTTATTTCCAAAAATGTAATATTTAAGGCGAAAAGCTAAAGATGTCCTTTTATTCTTAAAAACTGAATAAAAAAAATGACTCAGAAAAATTTTTAATTCTTTCTTAATTTTTGCCATAAAATTTTATTAAACCTTTAGTCTGTTTCCTCCAAAAAACAATACTAAAAATATCTTTACTATGAATGTATAAATGTTACTAGTGATGACGGATCCGTAGCCGATGGAAACGTATGATTTTTTTTCTCCGGAGCGTTTATGTAAAACAATACGGCTCCGAATCCGACCTTACAAAGTTGTACGTATCCAGATCCGCACAAAAATTTACAATTGGTACTAGTACAACTATAATGTTCAGAAAAATCTTTAACATTTATCTATTTTTTAGTGGATCCTGATTTGAAAACACCTATTCTATGCAGATCCGGATCAAATGATCCTCTCATAATGCGAATCCATGGTACAATTACCAATACAAAATATGACAAATTTACTGTATTATAAAGAATAATCTGTTTTTGAACGCAGATCCGCCTTTAAATCCATTATCTTCTATTTTGATATAGATCAAAGGATCCTCTCGTAATGCGAATTTGTATATGCCCGCGAAGTTACAACTAGTAAAATTACAAATACCTGACAGACCGAACTTTATAATTATGCTTTTTTTGAATGAGGGATCTTGATTTGGATCCGCATATTATATGCAGATCAATATCCAAACGCGTCTTATAATGGTTATCAGTGCTGACCCTGATAAAATTAATAATTTTCAATTATTATAATGACAGAGAAATACGACTATACTTGCACACTCTGTTTTTGTTTGCGGGATCCAGATTTCGATCGACATATTTATCGGGCTCCTGATCCAAAAAGCATCTCAAAAGGTTGAACCTTGCGTATCCTGGATTCGCCACACTGATTTACCTACTAATGTTACGAGTATGTATTTATTTGATAACTTTTTAGTTATTATCGTGATCTCTCCTTAAAAAAATGTTTATAGATAAATTTTTGCACATATTTAGGACTAGAATCAGGAGCCGGAGCCGCCATCTGAGATGTCATTAGCCAAAGCCGGGAGTTTAAAAAATCGTATGATTACGCAAACACTGCATATTACCACTGGTTGATATAATTTATGTTCCCTAATTTTTAACGAGAAAGGAATAGATGTGACCTAGTCCGTAATTACATGAATCCGTTATTCCGACGATACATTTAGATTTAACAGCTGATCAGATTGTAATGGAAAATTTATTTGGAAATCAAGACCAAAGTAAACCTAGTTACTTACCATTTAGGAAACGAATTTACAAAGAATGATTAACGACTTACAAATATTGTTTAATGAAGATCTGAAAAAGTTGAACATTTATTTGGAATTACCCACTTTCACCCTAAAACTGTACTGAGTAGTATTGGATAATTACGAAAAAACGTTTGTGAGTTATCCAATATAACAGAAAGAATAGGGAGTTGGACAAAAAGTAGGAAATATGGTTTAGAAATTTGAATCGGGATAGGGAGAGAAGAAATGTAGCATGAATAAGGACCGGGAGTTCAGGGTTATAACATTCTCCTTGGATCCAGATATGCCTAAAATATGCGAATACAATTCCGGATACATCGTCCAAAATCGATAATTTTTCAAGTTGTGTTTTATTATTGTATTTTTACAGTACTTGTAATAGTTGCAAAAAAAAGGTGCGTATCCGGATCCGGACGGATCCGCATTATGATAGGCTCCTTCGAATTTGTTTTGCATAGAAGATGAGGATCCAAATCCGGATCCATAATAATCCAGAAAATATTGCATAATTTTTGTGATATTTTGTATTTGTACTTGTACTAAATGTAAATTGTGTGCGGATCCGGAGTTGCACAACCATTTAATGTCTGATCCAGGGCCGTATAGTTTTTGACAGCCACGGCTCCAGCTGGAAAAAATGATACTGTTCCCGTTTTATTCCGAGTAAGACAATAACGCCTAAAGATCTTGTCTTAAAAAAACTGTATCTGACCTTAACCCAAATCCATCCTCCGTACTGTAAATAACAATATTTCATGATGTTCCAGACATTACGCCTTTCTTTTGGCTGTTCGAAGAGCGTGATAAAATGATGGAGTTATATGAGAGGGCCAGCGGGTATTGAATGCACGCTACCTACGTCAGGCCGATAGGCGTTTACCAGGACCGCCGGTAAAAATGCAAAAATATAATTTTTTTTTGGCCATTGACTGGTAGTAGTAAAATACAACTTCAATGTAGAAGTTATGAGGAATATAGTTCAGAAGGTGTAACGTCATTCGATTAGTTAGCGATCTGAACAGTAGTTTCAAAGTACCTTTAATGGTTAAAAAAAAAATGTGTTTTTTTAAATTGTTTTTGTAAAACCTTTTCCGCTTGAAACATTTTCGTTATTTGCCTATAGTCAGGGTTGCGGATCCGGATCCTGATCCGGATCCGTAAGGATCCATTACTTTTTGAAGGATCCAGATCCGGATCCTGATCCGTCCAGTGGCTACGGATCCTGATCCGGATCCTGATCCGCCATATAATTGTATGTAAAAGAACCATGCCACAATCATATTAAAAAGTCTCTTTTTCCTAGGTCGCAAAGTGATTCATTTTCAAAATCGCCCAAAAAAAATTTCTGCAATTTTTTTTTCCCGATTTTTGTTTTTGCAATATTAGCAATATGGTTAAATCTTTTTCATAAAATTCAAAAAGTTATGACTACAGTCTGTTGCCAATCCAGGTATGTTCTGGTACCATCCATTTTTTTGTAAAGGTAGGATCCGGACCCGGATCCTGATCCGAATCCGGATCCGGATCCGTTGAAATTGAAACTAGGAGCCGGATCCGGATCCGTCAAAAATGTCACGGTTCTGCAACCCTGCCTATATTACCGTTTCCTCCTTTTGACAATTATCTTTTTATGCAGGATATGCCGATTGACCTGTTTGATTACATCTATTAGTTTATTTCCAAGTTTTCCGAGATGCTTGATGCTTGTAAATTGGGCATGCATTTTTTTTGCATTTAAAATTAAAAAATTACCTACACTGTTCGTGGAAGCTTTAAAATCTGATCACCGATAACCTGGTCTTTGATGGGAGAAAAGACCAGACGTATGACGCCTACAACTTGGACTATGTCGACGTGGGCGTAGGGACCAAGGTGGATTGTTACGACAGATATATGATGCGCAAGCTCACGATGCGCGAGTCGCTGCGGATCATTAAGAAGTGTCTAAACCAGATTCCCTCTGGTGATGTCCAGTCCGACGAAATTGTTTCAACATTACCGGAAATGTTACAGTAAAATAACAAAGAGGTATTATTGACCTTGTATTTGGACTTAATTTTAAATGTGAATCGGGTGAGGAACTGTATATGGATGAGGATACTTGATGATGATCCGCAGAAAAACTTACACGTCAAAGTAAAAGATGAGCGGATATATCGGTTTTATATCAAATATTTTGGAAAGTTAGTAAGGAAATAAAGTTAAGCGCCCACCGCTATTGACACATTTATTGGTTTAAGTAATTTTTTTTTCTTATTTCTATAAATTTTGTTCGTTATGGAAAAGTGACTGTAATGCATATAATTATTTCAAATCTACATGTACGGTACGGTTTTCGCCCCTCTCTTGTTCTTGTTTTTGTATTGTCGTCTGTTGTAGGTGACGTGATACCTGATGAAGCAAAGTGTGTCCCGCCCAGCAGGGCCGAGATGAAGAGCTCCATGGAGGCGTTCATCCACAACATGAAGCTGTTAACCCCGGTAAATAAGCATATCATTAGTTGGTGCAGAAATTGCTGGTCTGCTCCCTACATTGGCACGGTTACCTGTATTTTTTCTTCTTACTACCGATTGTCGACATCGATCTAGTAGCAGTACTGTTAAATAGGATTTACCGGTACAGTACCGTTACCGATCTACATGTAGCGGTATGAATTACAAATTTTTCGTCGTGTGTTACTATTATATCCTTTGTAAAAGTTTGTTTAATAAATACCAAGACCGGTACCTAATTTGTGATTGAAATGACTCAGCCGAATATCCAGCCATTTTTTCTATATCCGGTATCTAGCAAGATACCGATACAAGATATGGTCTACCGGATATAAAGCCGGATATCCAATATCCTGTTTTGCAAATTTCCTGACGTAGATTAGGATACATCTGTAGGAAAGAGCACCTTTCTTTGGGGTAATATTTTAGATATCATTTTCCCGGTGATGTCTTCTCCGTATCTGCCAAAAACAGGAATACATGATTTTAAAATTTAAAAAAAAATTTTTTTTGGTTATCCTCCCCCTTGCACTTCTCCTTCTTGTCCTCCTCCTTTTTGAAATCTTCCTTCTAGTCCTCATCCTTTTTATCCTCCTCCTCCATATCCTACTCCTTCTTGTCCTCCTCTCCTTGACCTCCTCATCCTTGTCGTATTTCTCCTCCTTGTCGTCGTACTCCTTCTTGTTGTCATTTTCCTCCATGTTGTCATTCTCCTCCTTTGAGTCTTCCTCCTCCTTGTTGTCGACCTAAAACTTGTTGTCATGATCCTTTTTGTCGTCCTCCCCCTCCTTGGTGTCATCCCATTCCATGGCGTCATCCGCATCCATGGCGTTTTCATCATTGTCGTCCTCCTTGTTGTTGTCCTCCTCGTTGTCGTCCTCCTCGTTGTCTTCCTCGTTATCGTCCTCATCGAAGTCGTCCTCCTCGTTATCGTTGTCCTCATTGTTGTTCATCTCTTTGTCGTCCTTCTCATTGTCATCCTCCTCATTGTCGTCCTCCTCTATTGTTGTCCTCCTAATTTGTCTTCCTCATAATTGTGACCCTCCTCATTGTTGTCCAGCTCATTTGTCGTACTCCTCATTGACGTCGTCCTCATTGCCGTCCTCGTCACTGCCTTCAACCTCATTAACGTCCTCCTCATTGCCACCTTCCTCAGTGACGTCCTCCTCCTTTTTTCCTCCTTGTCATCCTTATCCTTGTCATCCTACACCTTGAAGTCTTGACGTCCCCCTGCATGGTTATCGTCTAATATTTTTAGGTCGCAAGTTGGGTGGGAGGTCGGGTCGGGAAAAAAAGTGACGGTTAAATATCCTAAACTGATGATTTACAAGAGGGAAAAAATAAAAAAATTAAAATTAATAATATGAATTGTAGGTAATGACAATATTTTATATGGAAAAAATATGAATAATGCCGATAGGAAATGGAATGTAATAGTAAAATGAAATATTTAAGCATTCCTCATTGACTGAATGCATGGTACTGCTACTGGTATATTAAGCCAAAGCTGATTAAGGGGAAAAAATATCACCTCAAGCCCCACGGCCCCACCCCCCTTGGAGACGCACATGCCGATACTCGAACACGCCCCCCCCCCCAAATTGATATTTTTAAAAGTGTTGCGGATCCGGATCCGGATCCGCATGGATCCATATTATAGGAGACCTCCTGGATCCTGATCCGGATCCATATGGAAGATGAGGATCCGGATCCGGATCCAGGGGTAAAAATACAGAAAATTGTATCTTTTTAAGTTGTGGTGGTGGTCTTCGTAGTGGTACCGGTAGTCGTCGTGGTGGTGGTTGTCATGGTGGTGGTTGTGGTAGTTGTCCCATGGTGATGGTCGTGGTGGTGGTGGTCGTCGTCGTGGTGGTGGTGGTGGTGGTCGTTGTGGTTGTGGTGGTAGTGGTGGTGGTCGTGGTGGTGTTGGTGGTGGTTGTTGTCGTGGAGATGATGGTCCTCGTGGTGGTGGTCGTCTCGTGGTGGTGGTCGTTGTCGTGGTAATTGCAGTAGTCATCCTGTGCTCGTCGTTGTCGTGGTGGTCGTTGTGGTGGTGGTCGTTGTGGTGGTGGTCGTTTTGGTGGTGTTCGTCGTCGTCGTAGTGGTGCTGGTTGTCGTCAAAGTAGTGGTCGTCATCATGGTGGTGTTGGTCGTCGTTGAGATGGTGGTGGTCGTGGTCGTGGTGGTCATCATGGTGGTTGTGGTGGTCGTCCCATGGTGTGGTGGTGGTGGTCATTGTGGTGGTGGTCATTGTGGTGGTGGTGGTTGTTGTGGTGGTGGTGTTTGTCGTTGTGGTGGTGGTGGTCATTGTGGTGATGATGGTCGTCGTCGTGGTGGTAGTGGTGGTCTTTGTGGTGGTGGTAGTCGTGGTGGTGGTGGTGGTCGTTGCCGTGGTGGTCGTCGTGGCGGTGGATGTGGTGGTTGTTGTCATGGTGATCGTCTTGGCGGTGGTTGTGATCGTTGTGATGGTGGTGGTCATAGTGGTCGTCTAGGTGGTGGTGATCGTGATGGTGGTCGTGTTGGTGATCGTGGTGGTGGTGGTCGTGGTAGTGGTGTTCGAGGTGGTCATCGTTTTGGTGGTGGTGGTGGCGGTGGTGGTCGTTAAAGTGGTCGTGGTGGTCGTTTTTGACGCAAAAAAGTTGTTGAAATAAGTTTTGACCACATTTAGAACTCAAAGGATGCTTTAGTGCTAATGCAAGTTTGTCCAATTCTCTTATTCGCGAGAATCGCGCTTGTTGTTGATTTATGTAAGACTTCAAAATTTTAATTAATAATTATTCATAGGTATATTACTGAATAGGAATTAACCATTGAGCTCCAGTTTTTTGAAAATCATTGAAGGTCTCAATAGCTTACACAACTTATCTTTCCAGGATCCGGTTCCGGATCCGGATCCGGATCTGGATCCGGATCCGGATCCAAATGGAGTTGTATTGTATTCAGGATCTGGATCCGGATCCGGATCCAAATGAAAACTAATATGGATCCGCAACACTGATTTTAGGAATTCCGACGGTCACCTCATTCCCCGACCTCCCCCCCCCACCACTTGACACTATACAATATCAGACGGTCACATCATTCCCATTCCCTCTTAGAGAGGTTATAGACACGCTGATAGCTGCTCTTAGCGTGGGTGTAGACACGATGAGGGCATTGTTCTCAGCGTGTGAGTAAATTTTCACCCACGCTGAGAGGAAATTCGTACAGAAAATGAGAATTCTTACCTAAAAAGAGGACACGGGTATGCGCGTAAAAAGATTATTTCTCTGCGATTGCATGACGTTAAAAGTTTATACTCCTAAGGGACATAACCTAAGTCATGCCCATTGATTGGTATGAAAAAATCTCCGTGAAAATCTCGTGCTACATTTCCTTTAAGATTATCATTTTCCATGACAGTACCTGTATTTCCCTATTTGTAACATTTAGTTAGATAACTATTTATTTCCCGCTCGAATACACCTGAATTTTATTAAATTGAATTTTGGTTACAGTTCCTATAATCGGTTTCGTCCAAAACTGCAAGATCCAACTAAAGAAAATCTGTTTGGACCAAAAAGACTGGTTCTGACTTAAAAAAAGTAACTGTGGGGTACAGTTGTCACCGCCTACCGAACGTTACCTTCTTTGATGGACTAATTTATCATCTATTTATTTCTAACAACTGATTTTGACACAATTTACCGGTACCAGTATTGTTGAAAGATTTTGGGGAGGGAATGGTTACACAAATAAGTAGAGTACTGGTGAAGGTTTTTTTGAAGTTGGTTGTTGAAAAAAAAAATTATGCTTGATGAATCATGGGTACCGTTAATAAGAGAAATATCTGTACCTGTACATTTTACGTAATTAATCTTACTCGGTACATTTCCAAGTGGAGAGCATTTTCGTCAGTATCTAAATCCTGATACGGTCTGAAATACCGGTACTTTGCGTAACAAATGGTCTAAATAATTTCAAAGCATTTTGCAACCCAATGGTTATACAGAAAATAATGAAAATTAACTTTACATTAGCTTTATATACCTGTTTTTAGGCCTGTACAAATCTTGGAAGCAGCGTTGTGTATCCCTAGTTGACTCCGCCAGCCTATTTTTGTATTCTGAGCTGTATCCGGAAAAAAGGGTCGATCCAGCTCCAGTTCCCGCCTAAGTTCGAACATTGAATTATTACCCTCCAATTTAAAAAAAAAATTTCACTGGAATTCCATTAACTTACAATTGCTATGAGCGTGGGTGGGGGGGTGGGAAAGTGGTACCAGGTAGTATTAAGTGGCTCATGGGTAACCTATAAAGGTTAAAATTATACAGAAGTACCGGTACCATTCAGTGCTGTAATCCTGCCTGCGATTGTCATTAAAATCCTTTTTAATCATGGAATGTTTAAAAACTTTTAGTAAAAATTTTTAGATGTATCAATTAGCTTGAGTCTGAGCCGGCTTCAGGGAAAGAACTTAGGAGCCAAAACCGGTCAAAGAGCTAACGGCTTAACAACGCTGTTTGTAAGCGAGTGTTGATCTAATTACTTAATTATTTTGTGCACAATAAGTCAATATCAGGATCTTTTCATGTAACAGTATACTGGTTATAGAAACCGGATCGGCCATACTAGTAAAATGTGTTTGTCGCTCACTAGGCCACAGATGTGGCGGGGATCATCGAGAACGTGTTCAAGTTCAAGCTGCAGCTCCTTAAGCAGGACCATACTCGCAAAATCTCGTTGTTGGCCCACCTCAGGGAATCAACGATCATCTAGAATCAACAGGCTGCAAGTTCCTTAAAGGTGAGAGTTTGTTAACGGTACCGGTATCACTGCTGATCCGAGGCCCCCCTCCCCTCCACTCCCCTCCTGTGATTTCATCATGGTTGGAAAAATGCAAATTTTGAAACTTGATGATCGCAAAAATTTTTGGTCGGAAAAATGAGCTATTTTGGTAACACTCATTTTTTGCTCTATTTGACAGAGCGATTGATTGAGCAAATGCTGTTTTGCAATGAGCAATGATCGAGCTTGCTCTTCTACAATGAGCGAAGAGCAACAAATAGCTAAATTGTTCTTTTACACTAAGAGAAAAAGTGCGATGAGCAAAGTAGCATACAATTGATTGCCCAAAATGCAAAAAAGACACCCCTATGTACGTCGTTCTTTTATTAGGAGCGCAAAAATGATCGCTCGTTAATTAAATTTGTTTGAAAAGAGCTAAATAAGACTGATCCATCATTTGCTTTGTAAATTAGATCGATCGTTCATTTTCTCTTGTGAAAACAGCGAAAAAAAAGGATTGCCCTTTCGCTCTTTTACATGGAACAAGAAAATGAGCTTTCCCTCTTTCGCTCTTTTTCAAAGAACGAATGTGCAACCATGTGCTTAATTACTCTTTTGAAAATAGAGGAAATGATCGATAAGCAATTGAGCGATTGCCCAACCCTGGGGCAATAGCTAATTCGTTCCTTGGTCATTCCTGCTCATTGCAAAAGAACAATTATGCAAGTTTTTGCTGATTCACACATTAAAAGAGTGATTGAACGGTTTATTGATCATTTGCTCCTTGTCAAAGTTGAAATGAGCAATTACTCGCTCATTCGCTCATTGCAAAAGAGCAATCGCTCACTCAACCGGTCTTTCAAAAAGAGCCAAAAAATGACGGAATTCCAACATTGCTAATTTTTCACTCCAAAAAATATGCGTTCACTCATTTCAAAAAAAGCAATTGCACAACCAACCCAAGAACCCAGATCCGGATTTTTCATCCGTGTTCCGTGTTGACCTAACCATTAATTTCCGGATGTGGATAATGAAAAAACAAAATCGTTAAGAATAAATTTAATTCTTCTTACTGCAAGTAAACCTCAATACGGTAGATTTTTATTTTAAATACGATATATCGGTTTAACATTAGGATAACATGTAAATAACATAGGTTACACTTAAGTAAGATTTTTTTAACTGTTGTGAACCATTTATTTAACATTAGATTACACTTTAGTAAGATTTTATACCGGAGAAATTGATGTAACATTAAGATAACATGTGGTAACATTTTAATAAAATTTTGTTAGGATGAGAACTATGGTTATATTTGACTAATATTTAAGAAATAATTGAAAAACCTTTGACTATCATTTGGATAATAATTTGATAAAATTTGGGTAACTTTGGGTAAAATAAGTTAATACTTTGGCGACATTTGTGATACATTTGGGTAATATTTTTTTATTTTTTTAATAACAGTTTTGTTACATATTGGTAACATTTATGTAATTTTGAAAACAATTTAATTATGTAGGGAATTTTTTTTTTTTGCAATTGATACTGGTAATCTTAAAAATGATGAATTTTCAGAAGGATAACAAGTGAAAGTGATTCATGGAGCTGTGCAACGTAGCCGTATCGAACAAACAGACAGTATTCATCCAATTCAAATGAGAAAATTTTTTTGCATATATTTTGTTTTCGTTTAATATTATTTGCGATATAACAAAATTTCGTTAATCATTGTTAGTGCCCCAGAATTCCTTATAGTAAAAATAATTTATAACAAAACCTCAAC
>Ga0194122_10002804_pt1 | contig 18588 bp, 24 predicted proteins | sample TA2MahCa10mmetaG_FD_155487 | JGI IMG/M metagenome (GOLD analysis project Ga0194122, IMG submission 155487) | Freshwater microbial communities from Lake Tanganyika, Tanzania - TA2015021 Mahale Deep Cast 10m | ecosystem: Environmental > Aquatic > Freshwater > Lake | place: Tanzania: Lake... | reverse complement strand
AAGTGGATTTGTCCTTGGGGATCGGCTTGCTGGCCGCCGCGCGGGGCGCTGAATCCAGAGCCTCGCGGAAGGGGCCGTAGTAGGCGGAGGCGTATTTGGCCGTGTAGCTGATGATCCCCACGTGCTCAAAACCCTCTTCGTCGAGGGCTTCGCGGATGGCGCCGACGCGGCCATCCATCATGTCGCTGGGACCGATCAGATCCGCGCCGGCGCGGGCCTGAGCCACGGCCTGCTTGCACAGGATCGCCACGGTCTCATCGTTGAGCACCACGCCCTCATCGCTCACGATGCCGTCATGGCCGTCGCAGGAGTAGGGATCGAGGGCCACGTCGGTCATGATCGCCATGCCCGGGTGCACCTCCTTCAGCCGGCGGATGGCGCGGGGGATCAGGCCGCCCTCGTTGAAGCACTCAGCGCCGTCTTCGGTTTTCAGACCGTCGGCCACCTTGGGAAACAGCACCACGCAGCGGATTCCCAGATCCCAGGCGCGGCCCACTTCCTGCACCAGCCCCTCCAGGCTCCAGCGCTGGCAGCCCGGCATGGCTCCGATGGGCTCGTTGCTGGCGCCCTCATGCACGAACAGCGGGTAGATGAAGTCGGCGGCGCTGAGGGAGGTCTCCCGCACCATCGCCCGCAGGGCGGGGGAGCGACGCAGACGGCGGGGGCGGTAAGTGAGCTCCATCAGGGCTGGCGCAGGGCCTTCAAGCAGGGCCGGATCCTACGGAGCATGCTGTCAACCCAGATCCAGCTCCACCTTCACCACATCCACAGGCCCGCGCCCCTCGGCATTGAGCTCCCGGGCCGCGCGCAGCGCCGACTCGTGCACATGAAAGAGGTGGGCCTGATCGGCGCTGCTCACCTCGATCAAGGCCTCACCATCGGGCCCCACCGCCAGATAGGTGCCTTTCCCCAGGAGCTGGATGGCATAGCGCTCCGGCTGGGTGCAGTCCTCGGGATGGGCCGGGTCGAGATGGGGCGACCAGAAATGCAGCACCGGCCTGAACAGCGCAGTCGTTCCAGATCAACGTAATCAATTTCGGCTGGCGCGCCAGCTGGCAGGTTCGAGAGATTGCAACTCATTCGCTATAGGTATCCATCGATGCGATCTGTGTCCCGGCTGGCAGATTTGCCCACGGGCGCCACGGCCACGGTGCAGGTGCGCCGCCGCGACGCCGCCAGGGTGAGCACCACTGCCGTTCTCGGCATGCCCAACACGGGCAAGTCGACCCTGTTCAACCGGCTCACCGGCCACCACACCCAGATCGGCAACTGGCCAGGCCTCACGGTGGATCTGATGCAGGCCGAGTTGCAGCTGAGCGGCCACAGCGACGACGAAGCAGGGATGTTCCAGGGCATCTACACGATCGGTGTTCCGGTGCAAGAGGCCCTCGGCGGGCTGCTCGATCAGTTCGGCCAGCTGGTGCTCAAACCGCTTCTGGCACCCCTGCCCGCCCTGTTGCAGGGCTTCCTGCTGGAAGGGCTTGATCAGGGCCTGGGCGCGGTGATGGCCTTCCCGCCGGGATCGCCCTGTTCTTCCTAGCGATGGGTGTGGTGGCAGACAGCGGCTATCTCTCGCGGGCGGCCGACCTGATGGATGCCTCCGCGCCTGGCCTGAGCGCCAGCACGGCTTCAGGTCCAGTTGCCGCCGAACATGTCGTCGTACCCCTCATAAGGGTCGTATTCCGACCAACCGGGGCTCGCTTCATCGAAGAGGCCGTAGCGAGCCGCCTCGTCATCCATCAGGGTGTTGCCCGTGGGCCTGGTGTCACAGGTGACCCCACCGCCACTGGCCGGCTGGCAATCGGTGAACTCCACCCCGGCGCGGGCAGGCAGGGTGCCGGCGAGCAGGAGCAGCACAACAAGCCATCGAGTCATGGACGCCACGCGGGGTGCACTGAGATGATGGCCCCTGCCTGAGCGCCTCACAGCGATGTACACCGACTGGACCGCCGTTGCACTGTTGCTGCTCACCGCGGCCCCGCTGCTGCTCGTGGTGGCCACCACAGCCTTCTTCATCTGGCGCCAGAAATCGAAGCGCTGACGCGCGACGGCGGCGGGGCCGCTGGATCCGGCAAGCCGAACACGGTTTCAAACACGGGTGTCTTGCCCTGGCCAAGACACTTCAAACAGGTGCGGTAGCCGGCATCTTCGGTACGGAGCACACCGCTGCCGCCACAGCAGCTGCAAACACGGCCTCTGGCCTGGGCGCCTCGCTGAGAGCTGGTCATCGTGGATCACGCTGATGACGATCACTCTGGGGAGTTTTCAGCGGTTTGATCCCGAAGCCTTCCTTAAGCCTTCCGCCGGCCTCTTCAGGGCCACGTGAAGCCCATCCAGGCTGCACTCCTGCAGCAGTTCAGCGCTGCTGAGGCGGCTGCCACCAGGAACCAGCCCCAGGCTCGCCGCCAACAGGCCCACCACAGCGGGGGCATCGAGGCCCTGGTCGGCAAGGCTGCCCAGCCCCAGGCCGCCATCACGCTTCGACAGCCGCTGGCCCTGCTCATCCAGCCACAGCGGCAGATGCCAGTACTGCGGCGGGGCGCCACCCAGCTCACGCATCACGGCCACCTGAGGGCCTGTGGCAGCCCAGAGGTCGCAGCCGCGCACCACATCGGTGATGCCGAGGGCCAGCTCATCCACGGCCGTAGCCAGGTGATAGGCGAGGAAACCATCGGCGCGGCGCAACACCACATCGCCCACCTGCGTGTCGGCCGCCAGGCTGCCGCGCTCAGCCAGCTGCTCACACCACTCCAGCTCGCCGGGCCGGAGTCTGAGGCGCCAACTGGGCAAACGCCCCTGCTGCGGCCCCCAACCACTGGCGCGGTCGCGGCAGGAGCCCGGATACACCGCTGTGGCGCCGTGAGGGGCCGACACATCCGCCAGCATCCGGCGACTGCAGCGACAGGGATAGAGCCGGCCGCTGCGGCGCAGCTCCGATAGCGCTGAGGCGTACAAACCGCGGCGCTCGCTCTGGCGAATCAGCGGCCCATCCCACACCAGCCCCAGGCAAACCAGATCACTGAGAATGGCCTCCTCAGCCCCAGGCCGGTTGCGGGGGGTATCGAGATCATCGATCCGCAGCAACCACTCGCCGCCCTGCAGGCGGGTGATCAGCCATGAGAGCAGGGCCGTGCGCAGGTTGCCCAGGTGCATCCGGCCTGTGGGCGAGGGTGCAAAACGGCCACGGTTTCCGCGGCGGCCGTCGAGCTGGCGCTGCAGATGCTCGGGCAACACAGAGCTGGGCCTGTCTGCGGAGGGCTCTTCAGCATCCCGCAGCCAGGCGCAAAAAAAGGCGGTCCTCAGACCGCCTCAGCTGCTTGTTGCCGCAGTGGCAATCAGCCCTGCACGCGGTCCTTGAACAGCTTGCCGGCGGTGAAGGCGGGCACGCGCTTGGCGGGAATCTTGATCTTGTCGCCGGTCTTGGGGTTCAGACCCTGACGGGCGGAGCGCTCACGGGGCTCGAAGGAGCCGAAGCCAAGGATCGACACTTTCTTGCCTTCCACCACCGAGTCAATGATGGTGTCGATGGCGGCGTCCACCACCTGGGCCACATCGGTTTTGGTCAGCTCGGTGCGGGCAGCAACGAGGTTGACGAGATCAGCTTTGTTCATCGGAATGGGGGGAAAGCCTCTGGGTCAGTAGCAGCCGGGCGGCTCGGGAACACCGACCGCCACTGGGTTCAGCGCGCCAATGGTATGGGTGTTAGCAAGGCCCGGCAACCATCGGACCCCTTTTGCAGCCATGGTTTTGCCACTTTTGTGACCCATTGGCCACCTCCGCGGCCTCGATCGAGCCTCAAACGGGCTGCTGGGTCGCCAAGGCAACGAGGTCGAGCTGATCCAGCAGCGCCCGCGCCGAAGGCACCAGCGCCTCACCGCGCAGGGCACCCAATCCGGCACCGCTCGCCAGCCACTGCGGCTGCTGAGGCGGCAACCAGCTGCGCAGATGCTCCAGGCTGCGCAGCCAGCGCTGCCAATGAAAGCTGCGGCGCGTGCGCAGGGGGCCTGCCTGCCCGGGCGCCAGTGGGCTCAACAGCCGGCCGCAAAACAGAACCCCAGGCTGCTCCGCCAGAAGCACAGCGGTTCCCGGGCTGGGCCCCGGCGTCCACAACAGCCGCAGCCCCGGCGCCAACTCCGCTTGCTCGGCAAACCCGATCAGCTGTTGCGCCCCGGGCAGCAGATAGGCCTCCTGCTCCTGCACATGCACGGGCCAGCCCAGAGCCTCCTGAAACCGGCGCAGGCGGCCATGGCCTTCGCGGCCGGTGAGCACGATGCGCCCCGCAGGCTGCTGCTGCAGGAAAGCGAGGTTAGCGTCGTTGAAGGCTGGGCAATCGATCAGCACGCCGCAGCCATCCGCCGCCGAGGGCGCCAGCCACCAGGCGCTGCCGCCCTGGGTGTCGCGGTTGGGAGCAAACAGCCAGAGCCCCTCCTGAACCTGGCGAGGCGGGCGCCCAGCAGCTGTGGGTTGTGCTTGGAGCCGTGACATCGGGGGGCAGGACCCGCAGACAACACCTAGCTTGTGGCAGCGGCCTCCAGGCTCCGGTGCGCACGATCCGACTGGGACAACCCTGGCCCCTGGGCTCGAGCGCCACTGAACAGGGCGTGAATTTCTCCCTGGTAGCACCGATGGCCACCAGGGTTGAGCTGTTGCTCTTTCCGGCGGGCAACGCGCCGGAACCCGATCAGGTGGTGGAGCTCGACCATCGCCACCGCTCGGGCGACATCTGGCATGTGGAGGTGAGCGGGGTCGGCATCGGCTGCTGCTACGCCTACCGGGTGTTCGGCCCACTGCTGCCGGGGCGCCACGGCTTCAACCCCTCCAAGCTGCTGCTCGACCCCTGCGCCCGGGCGATCACCGGCTGGGACGTTTACCGCCGGGTGGACGCCGTTGGGGCGATGCCCAACACGGCCAGCTGCCTGAAGGGGGTGGTGACGGAGCGCGACCGCTTTGATTTCCGCGCCGCACCGCGGCCCCGCCACAGCTGGCAGCGCACGGTGATCTACGAGCTGCATGTGGGCGGCTTCAGCCGCGGCCCCGGCAGCCCGGTGAGCGAGGCCGCGCAAGGCACCTATCTGGGGCTGATCGAAGCGATTCCCTATCTCAAAGAGCTGGGCATCACCACGGTGGAGCTGCTGCCGGTGATGGCCTTCGATCCGCACGATGCCCCGGCGGGCCGGCTCAACTACTGGGGCTACAGCCCCCTGAGCTGGATGGCACCGCACCACGCCTACCAGCAGGGCGACGAACCGCTACAAATCCGCCACCAGGTGCGCCAGCTGGTAGCGGCCTGCCACCAGGCCGACCTGGAGGTGCTGGTGGATGTGGTGTACAACCACACCTGCGAAGGCAATCAGGCCGGGCCCACCCTGAGCTGGCGCGGCATCGATGACCGCAACTACTACCACCAGAACGCCAAGGGGGATTACCTGGATGTGAGCGGTTGCGGCAACTCGATCGCCGCCAACCGGCCCCATTCACGGCGGCTGATTCTCGAATCGATGCGCTGCTGGGCGCTGGAGCTCGGGGTGGATGGCTTCCGCTTCGATCTCGGCATCGCCCTCAGCCGCGGCGAAGAGCTCACTCCCCTGGATCACCCGCCGCTGTTTGAGGAAATCGAGGCCGATCCCGAACTCGCCGATCTCAAGCTGGTGAGCGAACCGTGGGACTGCGGCGGCCTCTACCGCCTGGCCGACTTCCCCTCAAGGCGCGTGGGCGCCTGGAACGGTCGCTTTCGCGATGACGTGCGCCGTTTCTGGAAGGGCGATGAGAAGAGCTGCTGGCCCATGGGGCAGCGCCTGGCGGGCAGCCCGGATCTGTTCGGCGGCCAGCCGGCCCTGCTGGGCCGCAGCATCACCTTCCTCACCGCCCATGACGGCTTCACCCTGGCGGATCTGGTGAGCTACAGCCAGAAGCACAACCTGGCCAACGGCGAAGACAACCGCGACGGCGACAACCACAACAACAACTGGAATCACGGCGCCGAAGGCCCCAGCACCGATGCGGCTGTCATCACCCTGCGCAACCGCCAACTGCGCAACCTGCTCAGCTCCTTGCTGCTCAGCCCCGGGGTGCCGATGCTGCTGATGGGCGACGAGGTGCGCCGCAGCCAGGGGGGCAACAACAATGCCTGGTGCCAGAACAACATCCTGGGGTGGATGCACTGGCAGCCTGATGCCGAGGATCAAGCCCTGCGGCTGTTCGTGCAGCGGCTGATCCATCTGCGCCACCACCTGGCGGATCTGCTCAACCCTGAGATCCCACACCCGGAGGCGGGCAAGGCCCTGCGCTTCGATCAGGCGGGCCACCTGATGCGGCAGTGGGATGGGGTGAAGCTGGGTCAGCCGGATTGGGCCGCCTGGTCGCACACCCTGGCCTGGAGCCTCAACGACCACGAACACGGCCCGCTGATCTGGTGCGGCATGAACGCGTATCACGAAGATCTGAGCTTCGAGATCCCCAGCTGCAACAGCAGCTGGAAGCGGGTGATCGACACCCATCAACCCAGCGGAGAAGACCTGCCATCCCAGGCGCCGGGAATAACAGGCAACACCGTGGCGATGGGCAGCCGCAGCCTGGTGTTGTTGGTGACCGAGCCCCTGATGGAGGGGGTTCAGCTGTAAGCGGGCTGCGGGAATCGAACCCGCATCATCAGCTTGGAAGGCTGAGGTTTTACCACTAAACTAAGCCCGCAGCAGTACAAACGCATCATGCGTTGGTGCTGGGCTGGCGTGCTCTGGATTTCACGCCGGCTGCAGCATTATGACCTGCGTTCGGATCAGACCTCTTGTCCGCTGCGTCTCCAGCCGCCCCAGCCGCTCCCTTTGATGCGGCAAGACTGCGGGGCCTGGCGCGGTTGCGGCTGCTGGTGGCCTACGGCCTGGGCGACGCCGGCACCGGCATGGCGGCCTCCCTGATCGGCTTCTACCTGTTCATCTTCTATACGGCTGCCGCGGGCCTGCCCGCCTGGATGGCCGGCCTGGTGCTGATGCTGGCCCGCCTCTGGGATGCGGTGAACGATCCGGTGGTGGGCTGGCTGAGTGATAAAACCACCGGCCGCTGGGGGCCGCGCCTGCCCTGGATCGTGGGCAGCGCCCTGCCGCTCGGGGTGGCGATGGCCCTGATGTGGTGGCTGCCGCCCGGCAGCGAGTGGGTGCGCTTCTGGGTGTTCGTGGCCATCTCGGTGTTGGCCAACAGCCTCTACACGTGCGTGAACCTGCCCTACGCGGCCCTGGCGGCGGAACTCACCACCGATGTGTCGTTGCGCACCAGGCTGAACATGGCGCGCTTCACCGGCTCGATCACGGCAGGGCTTGTGGGCATCGTGCTGGGGGGCCTACTGCTGCGCGATCACCAGAACCCGCTCAGCTACTGGAAAGTGGGGGTGCTTTCCGGCCTGATCATCGCCGTGTGCACGCTGCTGTGCGCCTGGGGTGTGGCGCCATCAGCCCGCAACTGTCAGAAGCCGCTGGCTGAACGCGGCTCCACGCGGCGGCTGATCAAACGGGTGCGCAGCAATGGCCGCTTCGTGAAGGTGCTCGGCCTCTACCTGCTGCTCTGGTGTGCGCTGCAGATCATGCAAACGGCCGCGCTGATCTTCCTGCCCGTGGTGATGCGGGTGCCGGAGGGCTGGAGCAACTGGATCCTGCTGCCGTTCCAGATCAGCACGCTGGTGGGCCTGCAGCTGTGGACCTCGGTGTCGCACCGCCAGGGCCGCATCCGCGCTCTCCAATGGGGCAGCGGCCTGTGGATCACCGGATGTCTGGCGGCCATGCTGCTGGCGCCGCTCGATGCAGCGATCAGCCCGCTGGGGTCGGCAGGCAATGGTCTGCGGCTGGCCCTGCTGATCGGCGCGATTCTGCTGGTGGGCCTTGGCGCCTCCACCGCCTATCTGATCCCCTGGGCCCTGCTGCCCGATGCCATCGATGCCGACCCGGAAAAACCGGCGGGCCAATACAGCGCCTGGATGGTGTTCACCCAGAAGATCTGCATCAGCTTTGCCCTCTTCTTCTTCGGCAACCTGATGAGCCTCAGCGGCTATGTGGCGTCGCGCGGCATGCTGCAGCCCGATAGCGCCCTGGTGGCGATCCGGCTGTGCATGGGCATCATTCCTGCAGTTCTGGTGGTTCTGGGCCTGGTGGTGATGCGCCGCTGGCCTGAGAAGGGTCTGCACCTGCAGCACCACCCCAGCGCCGGCTGAACCCACCCATGCCCTCGATGACCCGCCGCCGTACTCCCAGCTGGCTACGCCCGCGCTGGCTCACACGCCTGGGCGAAAGCTGCCTGATCGGCGGTCAGGCGATGGCCGCTCTGGCCAAAGGCCAGGTGGGGATCAACGATCTGATGGTGGAGCTGATGGAAGCGGGCCCCGGCAGCTTCCTGATCGTGATCATCACCGGCCTGGCGGCAGGCACCGTGTTCAACATCCAGGCCGCCTCCGAACTGGTGAAACAGGGCGCTGGCTCCACAGTGGGCGGCATCCTCGCCCTGGGCCTGGCCCGTGAGATTGCGCCGATCCTCACCGCCACGCTGGTGACGGGCAAGGTGGCCACGGCCTATGCCGCCCAGCTCGGCACCATGAAGGTGACGGAGCAGATCGATGCGATCACCATGCTGCGCACCGATCCGGTGCAGTACCTGGTGGTGCCGCGGGTGCTGGCGATGCTGATCATGACCCCGGTGCAATGCCTGGCCTTTTTCGCCGTGGCGATGTGGTCGGGCCAGGTGAGCAGCACGCTGCTGTATCAGATCCCGCCATCGGTGTTCTGGAACTCCGTGCGCACCTGGATGGAGCCCTCGGATCTGCCCTCGATGCTGCTGAAGGCGGTGGTGTTCGGCCTGCAGATCGCCGTGATCTCCTGCGGCTGGGGCCTCACCACCCGCGGCGGCCCCAAGGAAGTGGGCACCAGCACCACCGGGGCGGTTGTGATGATCCTGGTCACCGTGTCGCTGATGGATGTGGTGCTCACCCAACTGCTGTTCGGCCAATGACCGCTGAAGCACCTCTGCCCAACCCCAGCCAGGGCGTGATCCTGGCGCCGAGCCCCTGGCTGCCCCTGGCGGTGGTGGGCCTGGGGCTCGCCTCACTGCTGCTCAATCTTTGGCTGTCGCTGGTGGTGAGCCTGTTCGGGCTGTTTCTGCTGATCCAGAGCCAGATCCTGCGGCTGCAGTTCAGCGCCGATGCCCTGCTGGTGTGGCGCGGCAGCACGGTGCTGCGCCGCTTCCCCTACAGCGAATGGCTGAGCTGGACGCTGTTCTGGCCTGTCCTGCCTGTGCTGTTTTATTTCCGTGAACAGCGCAGCATCCACTTTCTGCCGGTGCTGTTTGATCCCAACACCCTGCGCGAGCAGCTCAACCTCCACGTGAGCGCCCAGCCATGAGCGACGACGTCCAGACACCCGCACCCGACAGCGCAGCTGCCCCGTGGCAGGAGCTGGCGTTGCGCGAGCTGCAGCAGCAACGGGAAGCGCTCGAGAGCGAGATCACCGCACTCAGTGCCCGCCGGGATCAGCTGCAGCAGGAGATCAACAGCAGCTTCGCCGGTCAGTCGGATTCGATCGCCCGGCGGGTGAAGGGCTTCCAGGATTACCTGGTGGGAGCCCTGCAGGAGCTGGCGGTGGCGGCCGAGCAGATGGAGCTGGTGGTGCAGCCGCTGGTGGTGCAACCCTCGCCGCTGGATCAAGCGGCGGCGGCGCAGCCCGCCAGCAACGGCCCTGGCACCGCCAGCCCGCCGCCGGCAGCTGCAGGCCTGTTCAGCGCCGATGAAGCGCTGATTCGCGAGCGGCTGCAGAGCTTCCAGGGCCAACCGGATTTCTATGCCGACCCCTGGAAACTCCGCCGCAGCCTGGAAGCCTCCGGCGCCGCCGTGCTCGACGACTGGTTCCTCAACCAAGGCGGACGCGGCGCCCAGCCCAGCAGCGGCAGCCGCAACCGCAATGCCCTGATCACCGCAGCGGCCGTCTCAATCCTCGGCGATCTCTACGGCGAACGCTTTCAAACGCTCGTGCTTGCCGGAACCCCCGAACGGCTGGGCGAGTGGCGCCGCGGCCTGCAGGATTGCCTGGGTCTAGCCCGTGAAGACTTCGGCCCCCAGAGCGGCATCGTGCTGTTCGAGCGCCCGGATGCCCTGATCGAACGGGCTGATCGCCTGGAGGAGCGAGGAGAGCTGCCCTTCATCGTGGTGGATGCGGCAGAAGCGGCTGTGGAGGTGCCAATCCTTCAATTCCCCATCTGGCTGGCCTTTGCCGGCAGCCCTACCGAACTCGCCCTCGACGACGACCTGCTGTGACTTCACTGCTGCAAACGCCGCTGTTCTGCCTGCTGGCGGGCTACCTGCTGGGTTCGATCCCCAGCGGTTACCTGGCGGGCCGCTGGCTCAAGGGTGTGGACATTCGCAGCCTGGGTTCTGGCTCCACCGGCGCCACCAACGTGCTGCGCCAGTTCGGCAAAGCGCCCGCACTGGTGGTGTTTCTGGTGGATGTGCTCAAGGGCACCGCAGCGGTGCTGCTGGCCAAGGCGCTGCTGCAGCCGCTCGGCATCACCGCCGAGAGCGACTGGTGGGTGGTGGCCACGGGCCTGGCAGCGCTGGCCGGCCACATCTGGCCCGTGTGGCTGGGCTGGCGCGGTGGCAAGGCGGTGGCCACGGGCCTGGGCATGCTGCTGGGCCTCACCTGGCCGGTGGGCCTGGCCTGCTTCGGCGTGTTCATGGCCGTGATCTCGCTCTCGCGGATCGTGTCGCTCTCCAGCGTGATCGCCGCCCTCAGCCTGCCGCTGCTGATGCTCGGCTCCTTCGCCAGCAGTGGCACCGGCCTGCGGCCGGCCTACCTGGCCCTCGCCTTGGTGGCGATGGTGCTGGTGCTCTGGCGGCACCGCAGCAACATTGAGCGCCTGCTGGCGGGAACCGAGCCGCGCATCGGCCAGAAGAAAGCCTGAAGGATCAGCAGGCGTCGTCGAGCACGTTGTTGAGGATCCCACCGCCAGGCAGTCGGTAAACACCGAAATCGCGGCGATCGAGCGTGGCGATGTGCCGAATCCCGCTCTGCTGCGCCAGCCAGAGCAGTGAGGCATCCGCCAGATCCATCGGCAGATCGCCGTATTGGCGCATCCAAGGGCCGATGCTCAGCAGGGCGGCTGCGGGCAGCTCTGCCAGCTGCAATCCACCGATCTGAACCCACTCCAGGAAGCGGGGCGCCACATCAGCAGGCACGAGATGGCACACCTCGGTGAGCACGGGCCAGGTGGAGAGCAACGGACCACTCGCCTGGGCAAAGAACCGGCTGCAGAGCTGGTGATCCTGATCACTGCGATCCAGCCACGCCACCAGTGGACCGGTGTCCACAAGCACGGGACAACTCAGAACCGAAGTGCTCATCGTTGCGCCTGGTGCTGCCGGCGCAGCTTCTGACGGATCCGATCGGCATGCTCACGGCCATGCGCGTGATCGCCACTGGCAAAACACCCCTCAAGATCGAGCGCCTCCGCCAACGCCGCCGGGCTCTGGCGCTGATGCTGCAACAACTCCAGACCAGCCTTCACCACATCGGTCTGCGACAGACCGAGCTGCCGGCAGAGACCATCCAGCCGAGCCTCACTGGCGTCATCCAGGCGAACAGAGATGGTGCGCATCGCCGCCAACACCAGGCGTATTAACGCAATAATACGCCTGGCACCAAGGCTGTCTTCAGCCCAGCTGGCGGCTGCGCTCAGCAGCAGCCACCACCGCTTCGATCAAGGCAGAGCGCAGGCCACCGCGCTCCAGGGCGCGGATGCCGGCGATGGTGGTGCCGCCGGGGCTGCTCACCATGTCTTTGAGCTGGGCGGGGTGCAGCTGCTGCTGTTCCAACAGCGCGGCGCTGCCCGCCAGCGTGCGGCCGGCAAGGTGCAACGCCTGCTGCCGCGGCAGACCCGCCGCCACGGCGCCATCGGCCATGGCCTCAGTCACCATCGCCACAAAGGCCGGGCCCGAGGAGGTGAGCGCCAGGAAGGCATCGAGCTGCACCTCCGGCAACTCCAGCACCTCACCCACCTGCGCAAACAGGTGCTCCACCCAGCTCTGCTGAGCGGCAGACACGCCCTCTCCCCAGGCCAGGCCGGTGAGCCCGGCTCGCACCAGGCAAGGGGTGTTGGGCACCGCCCGCACGATTCGCCAACCGGGAAAGAGCCGCTGCAGCCGCGCCACAGTGACACCGGCCAACACCGAGATCAGCAGCGGCGGTTCCTCGGCCGCCGGGGCGGGTGCAGCCGCCGCCACAGCCTCCAGCTGCTGGGGCTTCACCGCCAACAGCGCCACAGCACAGCCCCAGGAGTCTGCCGCGTCGGTGCTCACGGCTAGCTCAGGCCGCGCAGCACGCAGACGATCAGCCGAGGCCTGGGACGCCACAGCTGCGCGCACTCCGGCCGGCGGCACCAGGCCGCTCTCCAGCAAAGGAAACAGCAAGGCCTGGGCCATGCGACCCAGGCCGATCACCCCAAAGCTGGCGGGGGAAAAGCTGCTCAATGCGGTGCGAGTGCGCTCAGCCGACGCTAGCGCCGTAGGTTTCGCGGCCCCAGGCGGGAGCGGGAGCGGCTTCCGGCTCCTGGCTCACCTCGCGGGACACCACGGTGGGGGAGGAAGGCTCCTCGCTGGCGGCGGTGGTCACCGTGACGCAGCTGGGGGCAAACAGGAAGATGCTCTCGCCCACCCGCTCCTGATGGCCGTCGATGGCGAAGGTGCCGCCGGCCACGAAATCCACGGCGCGCTGGGCCTGATCCGGCTCCATCATCGTGAGGTTGAGGATCACGGTCTTGCGCTCGCGCAGGGCCTGGATGGCGCGGGGCATCTCATCGAAGCTGCGGGGCTCCATCAGGGTCACCTCCGCCGCCGAGGAGGAGATGCCCGGCATGCCGATCACATTGCTGCCGGCAAAGGGATCAACGCTGTCGAAATCGCTGGTGAGGGCCAGGGCACCGGGGCTGGTGGTGCTGCTGGTTTCCGGCACATCGCCGTGGTCGTAATCGAGTTCGTCGTCGTAGCCGTCGAGGTAGTCGTCACCGGAGACAACTGCACGCAGGCGGGAGAGCAACGACACCGTGGAACCTCGGTCTTGGCACTAGACCTAGATAGCGTCCCACGCGGGCGGTGACAAGGGTTTCGGGCCGAAGAGGGCTGAGCCGATACGCACCCAGGTGCTGCCGGCCGCTGCGGCCTCTGGCCAATCGCCGCTCATTCCCATCGAAAGCTGGTCAAGCCCGAGCTCCCGAGCCAGGGCCGCGCAATCGCCAAACAGGCTCTGGCGCTGCTCTGCAGCAAGGCCCAGGGGCGCCATCGTCATCAGGCCCACCAGTTGAACCGAGGGCAGAGCCCGCAGCTGGGGCCAGGCTTGGCGCAGCTCCTCCGGAACAAAGCCACCCTTGGCCGGATCGGGCCGCAGCTTCACCTGCAGCAACAGCTTGGGGCACACCTCTTCTTCACCAGCAATCCGCGCCACCCGTTCAGCCAGGGCCAGGGAATCCACGGAGTGCAGCCAGGCAAAGCGCTGCAGCACCGGCCGCACCTTGTTGGCCTGCAGGCGGCCGATGAAATGCCAGTCGAGGCTCAGATCAGCCAGCTCCTCCTGCTTGGCAGCGGCCTCCTGCAGCCGGCTTTCGCCGAAGCTGCGCTGGCCCAGCCCGGCCAGTTCGCGGATCGCCGCGGCGGGATGGCCCTTGCTCACCGCCAGCAGCTGGGTGGAGGCGGGCAGCTGGGCGCGGATCGCCGCCAGGCGCTCGGCTGCTGACTCAGGCACCACGACTGATCAGATGAAGGTTTGATCGAACAACTGACGCCAGCGGGCGTGGGCTTCAGGGCCTTCGCGGCGGGCGCGGGCCAGGTTCTGCTCCGCCAGATGGCGGGCATCCATCAACGGAATCACCTCAAATTGCGCGCCGCGCTCCTGCAGCGTCACCACAAAAAACATGCGCTGGGCATAGAGCGTGGCGTAGAGATCGCGCCCCTCACCCACCTCCGCCACGCGGTAGAGCAAGCCGAAGGTGGGGTGATTGAGATAACGCTCTGTGCTCACTCAGCGCTCACGCGGTCTGTGCCGACGGTGACCAAATCAGACGTCACCGTACCTCCACCGCAAACCGAGCAACAGCGCGAGGCCCACGGCGCCGAGCCATTGCAGCGCTGGCCTGGGCAGCGGATCACGCAACAACTGAGCCGGCGCAATCCAACGGCCACCCTTGGCCATCAAGGCCTCGGCCCCCTGTTCAGCCCGCAGCAACACATTGGCCAGCAAGCGCTCCCCCAAGGCGAGCACCAGCGCCAACGAACCCTGCAAACCAAGCTTCCGCAGGTTCACCGAACGGGTGGCCACCGAGCGCAGCAGGTTCTGAAATTCCTCCTGCACCAGGGGCAGAAACCGCAGCGACAGCAGCAGGGTGAAACCGAGGCGATCGACGGGCACCCCAAGCCGCGCCAGCGGTGCGATGCACCAGCTCAGGCCCCACACCAACGATTCCGGTGGCGTGGTGAGCAGGAGCAGGTTGGCGCTGTGAATCACCGTGAACAGCAAGGTGGCGCTGTTGAGGCCCAGCTCGGCAGAGCGACGCGTGATCACCAGCGGCCCGAAGGGCAGCGGGCCCAGCTGCACCGGCCCCCAGCGCAACAACTCCCAGCGCTGGCCTTGATCCGCGGGAGCCAGGCGCAGCTCCTGGGGTGGCCTGTTCTCAGCCACCGGATCGGCCCCGCCCGCCGGAAGGAAGGTGGCCAGCACGCCCACCAGCAGCGAGAGCGCCAGCAGCAAGGGCAGCGTGCGGCGCCAGATCCGCCAAGGCAGGCCGCTGCACGCAGTCACCAGCAGCAACAGCCCCACCAGCGCCAGGCGCCACCAGGGGCCCGCCAGGATCGGGGTGAGCAGGAAGGCCACAGTCCAGGCCAGCTTCAGGCGCGGATCGAGATCCCGCAGCCAGCTACCCGTGCCATCGACGTATTGACCGATGGGGATCTGACGCAACCAATCCATCAGAGCGGCATCCAGCGCTGCAGCACGCCGAGATGATCAGCGGCCGCGGGCCTGCTGCCGTGCCAGATCCTTCTCGGCATCGCGCTGCTGCTTGCCCCGCCAGAACAGCTTGAGCGGTGAACCTTCAAAGCCCAGGCCTTCACGGATCTGCCGTTCCACGTAGCGACGGTAGGTGTCGCCGAACAGCTTCGGGTCGTTCACGAACAGGGTGAAGCTCGGGGGCCGGGTGGCCACCTGGGTGCCGTAGTAGATGCGGCCCTGGCGGCCGCCGCGGCTGGTGGGCGGCGAGCGCCAGCTCACCGCTTCCTGCAGCACTTCATTCACCACCGAGGTGCTCACCCGGCGGCGGTGTTGCTCCACCGCCACCGCCGCGATCGCAAAGATGCTCTGCACCCGCTGGCCGCTGAGGGCCGAGGTGAACAGCATCGGCGCCCAATCGAGGAAATAGAGCTTGGCGCGCAGCTCTTTTTCCATCGCTGGCATGGTGTGGGAATCCTTTTCAATGGCGTCCCACTTGTTCACCACCACCACGCAGGCGCGGCCGTCTTCTTCAATGCGGCCGGCGAGGCGCTGATCCTGCTCCGTCACGCCATCAAGGGCATCGATCACCAGCACGCACACATCGGAGCGCTCGATCGCCTTGAAGCTGCGGTTGATCCCGAAGAACTCAGGGCCGTAGTTCACCGAGCGCTTGCGGCGAATGCCGGCGGTGTCGAGGATTTTCCAGGTGTGGCCCTCGCGCTCGATCGTGGTGTCGATCGTGTCGCGGGTGGTGCCGCGGATCGGGCTCACGATCGCGCGCTTCTCACCGCAGATCGCATTGAGCAGGCTGGATTTACCCACGTTCGGCCGGCCCACGATCGCCAGCTGGATCGGCTCCTCACCGGTGAGCTCCTCGGTGGGGGGCAGGTGATCCACCACCTTGTCGAGCAGATCGCCGGTGCCAGCGCCGTGAATGGCGGAGATCGGGTAGGGCTCCCCCAGGCCGAGGCTCCAGAACTCGGCCGCCATCGAGAGGCCGGCCTCGGGCGATTCGCACTTGTTCACCGCCAGCAGCACCGGCACGTTGTGGCCGCGCAGCCACTCGGCGATCGCCTCATCGGCAGCGGTGAGGCCCTGCTGACCATCAGCGATCACCAGCGCCACGGAAGCCTCAGAGAGGGCGAGGTTGGCCTGCTCACGGATCTCGGGCAGGAATTCGCTGTCGTCGTCGAACACCAGGCCGCCGGTGTCCACCACCTTGAAATGGCGATCGCGCCAGTAGCCGTCTTGGTAGGTGCGATCCCGAGTCACACCGGGCTCGTCGTGCACGATCGCCTCACGGCTTTTGCAGAGGCGGTTGACCAGGGTGGATTTGCCCACATTGGGGCGACCAATGATGGCGACGACCGGCAGAGCCAAGCGGGTATCACAACAACTGTCGTGACTTGACCCTACAGGCCGGCGGAAGCGAAAAAATTTCCAACGTCGCAAGGCGCGACGCAGCGAGTCTCGCTACGAGGAGGGTGTTCTCAGCCCCGCCCCCTGCGGCGGCCTGCAGCGATGGTGGAACTGATCGCCTCGATCGTGGTCGACCTCTCCGACCAGAAGCTCTACGTGTACAACCCGCAGCAGGAGCTGGTGCGCACCGTGCTGGTGAGCACGGGCAAGTCGTCCACGCCCACCCCCACCGGCAGCGCGCAGGTGTTCACCAAGCACCGCAGCGTCACCATGCGCGGCCGCACCTACGTGGCCCCGAATGTGCCCTGGGCGATGTGCATCACCGAGAACGAAATGATCTGCATGCATGGGGCCCCCTGGCAGGAGGCCGCTGGGCAGGCCTTTGGGGTGGCCCGCAGCAGCGGCTGCATCCGCATCCCCAGCCCCCATGCCCGCTGGCTGTTCGAGAACACCCCAGTCGGAACACCCGTCACCATTCAGGTGTGACAGCCCTCAGCTGATCGGTAAATCGCCCAGGTGGCCCGCCACCGGATCGGCGGGCTGCTCGCGCAGTTCGGGCAGCGGGCCGCTATCCGGCAGCGGCTCGCCTCGCTCGGCCAGGCGGGCCAGCAACCAGTTCACCGCTGTGGCCCGGCGGGTGCGGCGCGGGTAGAGCTCACCGATGCGATACCCCCCGAAGCCCAGCTGCTCCTTGAGCAACTGCTTGTGCTGCTTCGGGATCGAGCGCGTGAGCGCCACCGAGGGCGGGCGCTGGGCGATGAACTGCGGCTCGATCGGAAACGACTCCCGCCAGCTGGCGTCCGCGGCCGGGCCCGCGCTCCAGGTGCCGGAGCCATCGAGCTCGTATCCCAGGCGCGGCCAGATCAGTTCACACACGAAGCGATCGCTGGTGCGATCGGCCAGCACGGCTTCCAGCAGCGCACGGCTCAGGGGGTAGGGAACGGGGGTGGTGGCGGCTTCGGCAGGAGGCATCGGCCTGGAGTCCGACAATCGGATCACCATGATCACTGCCCTTCCACCCCTGGAGCTGGCCGGCCGCGGCACCCCCCGCGCCCTGCGCTGTCGTGTGCTGCAGTCGCCCCTGGCGGGGGTGAGCGATCGCATCTTCCGCAGCCTGGTGCGGCGCTGGGCCCCGGATGCGCTGCTGTTCACCGAGATGGTGAACGCCACCAGCCTGGAGCTGGGCCATGGCCTGATCAAGGTGGAGGAGCTCGCCAGCGAACCCGGCCCGATCGGGGTGCAGCTGTTTGATCACCGCCCGGCCGCCATGGCCGATGCCGCCCGCCGCGCCGAAGCCGCCGGCGCCTACCTGATCGACATCAATATGGGCTGCCCGGTGAAGAAGATCGCCAAGAAAGGCGGCGGCAGCGGCCTGATCCGCGACCCCGATCTGGCCGCCCGCATCGTGGAGGCGGTGGCCGCGGCCGTGGCCATCCCCGTGACCGTGAAGACCCGCCTGGGCTGGTGCGGCAGCGATGCCGATCCGGTGAGCTGGTGCCAGCAGCTTGAGGGTGCCGGTGCCCAACTGCTCACCCTGCACGGCCGCACCCGCGAGCAGGGCTTCAAGGGCCAGGCCGATTGGGATGCCATCGCCGCTGTGAAGCGGGCGCTCCGCATCCCAGTGATCGCCAACGGCGATGTGAACAGCGCCGCCGATGCCCTGCGCTGCCTCGAGCACACCGGCGCCGATGGCGTGATGGTGGGCCGCGGCACCATGGGCGCCCCCTGGCTGGTGGGCCAGATCGATGCCGCCCTCAGCGGCCGGCCGATCCCGCCCAGCCCCGGCGCCCGCGAGCGGATCGCACTGGCCGCCGAGCAGCTGCAGGCCCTGGTGGCCGCCCGCGGCGATCACGGCCTGCTGATCGCGCGCAAACACATGAGCTGGACCTGCACCGGCTTCAGCGGAGCGCCGCAGCTTCGCCACGCTCTGATGCGGGCGCCCACCCCGGCAGACGCTCTAGCGTTGCTGGATCAAGCCGCGGCCCAGCTGGATGACTGCGGAGCTCTGGCTCCCCTGGCTGCTGCTGCTGTGGCCCCTGTGGCTGAGTCGCCGGCCTGAAGCGCAGCAGCCCCTGTGGAGGCGGCGCAGCCTGCTGCTGCTGCTCGCGCTGCTCACCCTGCACTACCTGCAGTGGCGGGTGCTCCACAGCCTCAACCTGATCAGCCC
>Ga0194122_10002797_pt1 | contig 18624 bp, 16 predicted proteins | sample TA2MahCa10mmetaG_FD_155487 | JGI IMG/M metagenome (GOLD analysis project Ga0194122, IMG submission 155487) | Freshwater microbial communities from Lake Tanganyika, Tanzania - TA2015021 Mahale Deep Cast 10m | ecosystem: Environmental > Aquatic > Freshwater > Lake | place: Tanzania: Lake... | reverse complement strand
TTCGACGGTTGCCATCCAAACAAGCAGGCTCTAGTTCGGAAGTAGCGATCACAGTAACCGAGATCTTTAACTTTTTGGCGGCAAAAGCAAGGTATTTGGCCAACTGACCCGCACCTAAAATTGCTACCCGTTTGTCCATGCGCTGCTATATACTATTCCTCGTAGAAAAGAACAACTTTGGTTTTTTTAGTCTCCCATGTTTTTTATTAGAAAGAGCTTATGAATTCAGCTTGGATTGTTTTGGGAAATCAGCTTTTTCCCTTTGATACCGTGCCAAAAAACATACCGACGACCGTTTTTATGGCAGAGGATTTTGGCCTGTGCACCCACTTTAAATACCACAAGCATAAGATCATTCTATTTTTGACAGCCATGCGACGCTATGCGGGAGAGCTAGAGAAAAAAAAGTTTAAGGTCCACTACGAACAGCTAACCCAAAAGACAATTAAACTTAGTTATGAAGACAAACTATTGTCTTTTGTCTCAAAGAACAAAATCTCACGCCTAACTTGTTTCGAAATCGAAGACAAATTCATGGAGAAGCGGCTTATCGAATTCTGTCACAAACACAAACTTACATTTGAGATTTTCTCGAGTCCCATGTTTCTCACCAGCCGAGAAGAATTTCAAATATATCTTTCTAAGACTAAAAAGCCTTTCATGAAGACTTTTTATGAGACGCAAAGAAAGCGGCTTAATCTCTTAATGACGGCTCAAGGAGAACCCCAAGGAGGCAAGTGGAGCTTTGATACCGAAAACCGCAAGAAGCTAGACATTAAATCTAAACCACCTAAGCTGTTACAGCCGGAAAAATCTAAAGAACTCGATCAAGTTAAAGCTCTTACTAATTCTCTTTTTGCTGATCACCCTGGTAACTGCAAGGATTTTTGGCTTCCAACCACACGGAAAGAATCATTGGCGTGGATGAAACAGTTTTGCGATGAGCGTTTAGTGTGTTTTGGCGATTACGAAGATGCAATCTCTCAGGAATCTGATTTTGTTTTTCACTCCGTTCTCACACCAGCTCTAAACCTTGGGCTTATAACACCTTCAGAGGTTGTTGATGCAGCAATCGCTTGTGCAAAGAAAAACAAAATTCCCATCAATTCACTCGAAGGTTTTGTAAGACAAGTTATTGGTTGGCGAGAATTTATTCGAGGTATTTACCAGAATTTTAGCGAAAAAGAGGATCGAGCTAATTTCTGGAACCATCGCCGTCAGTTAAGCCAAGCCTGGTACGACGGCACGACAGGAATTCCTCCTTTGGACCATGCGATCAAAAAATCAGTCCGACTTGGTTATACCCATCACATTGAACGGCTGATGATTTTAGGAAATTTTATGCTTCTCTGCGAAATCGAACCCCAAGAGGCTCACCGATGGTTCATGGAGCTTTTTGTCGATTCCTCCGATTGGGTTATGGGACCCAATGTATATGGAATGGCCCTCTACTCCGATGGAGGAATCTTTTCAACCAAGCCTTATTTTTGTGGTTCGAACTACTTATTGAAAATGAGTGACTTTGAAAAGGGGCCCTGGTGCGATGTCGTAGACGGCCTTTTTTGGGGATTTATTCAAAAGCATGAGGCTTTTTTTCTAAAAAATCCTCGATTAAGCATGATGGCTCGGTCCTTAAAACGGATCGATCCTAGCCGACTTAAAAAGATACTCAAAGCCGCCGCAGATTTTAAATCCCGAGTTTGCCCAAATTAGAGCCTCAACTTGACTCACTGCATTATTTTGGGTATTGTCCCGTATGCAGAAAATCACTAATCTATTCCAAGTTGCTGTATTTACGTCGTTTTTATCATGCTTTGCTTGTGGGAGTGCTCTGACCAAAGACGAAGAGAGAAACATGATTTACGAAGCCTGGAAATTGCCCTCTCAATTTACCCTTCCTCGAATGCAACGGCTTCTGACTGAATTTTCCAACGAAACTTTTCAAAAAGCTTTTAGGTATATTGGCATCGAAGAGGATTTTTTTCATGGCCACCTTCTTTTTGAAAAAGTGGGAAACGGAGAAAATGCCCTTCTCTACCCCCGAGCCATTCTCTACCACACCCAAGAAGAGGCTCACAAAGCCCATTGGGAAAAAACCATCGACCCTAAATTTGATTATCTCAATGTAACCACTCGCAATTGGATTCAATGGTTAAGCGATCATGATCCAGAAGACGGGGAAAAAATTGAAAATGCAAAACAGTATTTAGATATTACCCAACGAGATCCCAAACAATTCGAAGGCGAATTCGCTGAGCCTCAAAAAGAACTTCACTACACCATTCATGCTCGAATGCTCGACCCCCACAAACTGGGCTTTATTTTAGCTGGAGAATTGCAATTTGAATTTCAGCTGGAAAATAATAAAGAAAACGAACCCTATTATTCTAAACTGGGTGAGAGGGGGCCTATCACAATCACTCTTCCTAACGGAGAAGAGATCAAACTTTCGTTAACCACTCAAACGATGTTCATTGAACGAGGGAATCCCTAACCACCTCAATTGAGATTTGAACATCTTCAAAATGAGTTCGAAAAGAGAGCACGCAGAGCCGAAGATATAAGAAACCTTGTATCGTTGTGCTTGAAAGATGGATTTTTCCACCATTCAGAATTTTAGCCAAAAGCTCAGTCGTTTTTTGGTTTGTAGAATCCTTATCCGTTCCTTCGCAACGAAACGCAACAATAGAAAGCTCCGGCTCAGCGAACAATTTTATCCCGGAAATTTGGGAAAGCTCAGAAAACAGATAGTCTGCTAAAAGAAGCTTTTCATCAAGGGCGGCTCGGATTGCCTTCATTCCATAGGCTTTTAAAGAAAACCAAAGTCTCAAGGCTCTAAAGTGACGAGTTAATTCGAGAGAATAGTCTCCCGGGGAGCTTACACCCTCTTTCGTCAAGTCCTGCAAATAGGCCGCTCGGCTTACCAGACTCTTTCTTAGTAGATCCCCTTCTCTAACGATGACAATGCCCAATCCATAAGGCTGAAATAGACCCTTATGTGGATCTAAAACTAAAGAATCTCCAAACTCCAATCCTTGAAGTCTCTTTTTTCCCTTCTCAGTGAGCCAAAAAAATCCGCCATAAGCGGCATCGATATGCATCCAAATCTTCTCTTGCTGGCAAATTTCATGGCACTCTTTGAGAGGATCAATAGCACCTAAATTCGTAGTCCCAGCCGTAGCACACAAAATCCAAGGAGAAAGCCCATCGCTTTTATCAAGAGCTATTTGTTCTTTTAGGTGGCTCATCAACAGGCGTCCCCGGCTATCGGCCTTTATTTTTCTAAAAGGGACATCCTGTAGACCGGCAATGAGCAAAGCCTTGTGAAAACAATGGTGGGCTTCTTCACTGCAGTAAATAACGCTGTTAAACCAATCTTGAGTCTTTCGAGTCGAGCGGGCGGCAACGATTGCCGTTAGAGTAGCCATCGAACCACCACTTTGTAGGGTTCCCCAGCTAGTTTCAGGCCAATCGAGCAAGAGCCTGATCCATTTCATCACTTGATTTTCTATTTCGACTGCTCCAGGACACGCTCCGGCTACACCAGAATATCGATTGGTCAAAGCAGCAATCATATCTCCAATAGCAGCAACCGGAAGCCCACCGCCCGGGATATAGCCAAAGAATCTACCTGAAGTAGGCTCAATGCCAGACTCTAACGCTAATTCGGAAAAATCTGATATTACTTTTGCTAAAGGCTCCGGTGAGTCTGAAGGGGTAGGGCTGCCTTCCACAAAAAGTTTAACGGGAAAAAACGCAGGGGATTTCGAAAGTGCGGAAAGATAATTTTGCCCAAAAGAGTCACATAACTTCATGGCCTCTTTCCACTGCTGAGCAGAGTAATCTAAGGTCCTGGATAAAGCTTCGAGCTTCTCGATTTCTTTCATATTTTCACTTTTTCTTAACTCTATGGTAAAGCCTATGTCATGAAAAGTGGAATTTGTTCATCCTGCCGACTTCCTAAAGCTTCGCTTGTATGTGAGTGTTGCCAGGCCAGCCAATGCAAGTCCTGCGCGATCAAATTAAAAAAGGATAGTTTTTCATTTTTACCGGTAATACCGACTGAGCTAACCCACCTTATCTATTGTGGTCTTTGTTTTGACGAAAAAGTAGCCCCTGCACTTGCAGCCTATAATGAAACTATGGCTAAAGCTCGAAACGTGAATGTCTTTTTCAAAACACAGAGCGAAGAGACTCGATTATTAAAGCGTGCTGAAAAACCGATTACTGTAAATCAATGTGAAGACAAAGACGAAACATTGTTGAGACTTGCTTTTCTGGCAGCTCAAGCCCATTTTAATACGCTGATTGATGTCGTGATTAAATCTGAAAAAGTGAGAATGCAAGCGTATCAAACTACGCAATGGAATGGCTCTGGGATTCCCCTTTACATTGATGAAGCCCGTCTCCCCAAACGGTAATGTCACTAATTAACAAGCCCAAAATTAGAAACCCCTGACAAAACCTATCGAATTTACGAAGAGTTTTTAATTGTGAAGAAAGTGAATATATCTCCATCATTATGCTCTATCTCTCCCATTCGCCATGTGTCTATAATGTTTGAAGAACCTTAAATCTTAAGAGAACGAAATGCGGAACGTCGGCTACATTTTTTTTCTAATCTTATTTTTTTCGAGTGCCACGGTGGGCCTTGGTGAAGTGGAACCTAAAATATTTTCAATCGAACCCACAGCTCAAAAACCTGGTGAAACTATTTTGATTCGTGGTCGGAACTTACCCATGGTCATTTCCGTTAAGTTTGATTCTCATGAGTCACCACTGATTAATCCCATTTCAAATGAAGAATTAGAAGTGATGGTTCCCTTACCAAATTCGACAACCCAATCCGGCCCATGGAAAATAACGGCTCTTAATTTTGAAACCGCTTTTGGTCCGATGTCGATTAGCGACAAACCAATAGTTATCTTAAAATCAAATCCACCACCAAAAATCATTTCGGTTGTGCCCTCTCATGGAAGCAGAAAAGGGGGGACAGAAGTACGTATCTTTGGAAAAGGATTCCACAAGAAATCGATTGTCAAATTGGGTGGTGTTCCCTGTACCGTAACCAGGTGGAGAGGCCCAGGTGAGTTAACTTGCAAGACTCCGCCCCATCGTGCTGGGTCTATTGAAATTACCGCAGAGAACCCTGATTCTCAGAACAGCCGCTTAAAAAATGGGTTCTTTTATAGTTGGGCGCAACATTTTGGGCTTGAAGAAACATTCTCCGAAGGGACTCAAATAGTTTCTGATAAACAGGGTAACTTTTATGTCGCTGGAAACAGCAGTTACAACTCTCAAGATGGAGAATCTTCGGAAACTACTAAAGGATTCCTGCTTAAACTAAGCCCAGATGGGACTAGTCATTGGAATGTCTCGCTGGGTGAAGAGAATCAGGCGAGTTTTATCAAATCGATAACTCTAACTATGGACAATCAGATTCTTATTGCAGGTCATCAAAAAGCATCTAGCGGGAATCAAGCTTTTATTAGTAAGTACAGTGCGCAAGGAAAGTTAATCTGGAGCCAACCGCTACTCAAAATGAAAAAAAGCGAAACCTTGGCGGGTTCATCCTTTATTGAGCAAATTCTTTCAGATAAAACGGGAAATATTTACATAGTGGGCTCGACCGATATCGATTTGCAAGACAAAATGCCTATCTCAGGATGGCGAGCATTTATGGCAAAGCTCGATTCTAATGGAACAATGCTTTGGAGCCATCATGAGGGAAGGCCCGACTCTTCGGGCTACCATTTAGTCCTTGGCAAAACAGCTGTTTTGGATTCCAAAGAAGATCTTATTTTGGGAGGCGTTGCCATTACTCAACTTAACGACGATAACGGCTCGACGACAGGCCCATTGTTTATTTCTAAATACCACGTTCAGGGGTCAGAACCTCCTAACAGGCTTTGGCTTAAAAAAATAAATGAAGTTCCTAACTCGACTCCTCACACTCTTGATACCGTTTCTATTTCTTTATCACAACAAAATGAGGCTGTTGTATTAACCCGATACCAACCACTCAACACTTTAGAAAATCAGACCAGGTTTTATTCGCTGAATAAACTGTCCGCTTCGGGAGAAATCGTTTTCGGTAAGAATAAATATGATTTTTTCGAAAATGTTGAGCTTGAAAAACCCATTGTTGATTCAAAAGAAAATATATTTCTAATCGGAAAAAGTTTTAAAAAATGTTCGGATAATACTTCTCACAATGGGTCGGATATTTTTATAGCAAAGCTGGACAAGAGCGGCAAGAAGCGTTGGCAGCAAAGCAAAGAAACCCTGGCCTCAACAACTGCTTCAGCCGCAATCATTCACGATGGGGAACTGTACGTTACTGGCAGCGTTCAGGGAGATTTAGAGGACCAAACCACTATCGGCCTTCGGGATATTCTTGTCTCAAGGTATACGCTTGATGGAGAGGCGCAGTAACTAAATCAGATTTGATTCTATACTGCTGTCCACAATCGTGTCATTACCGACAAGTCTTCATCCACATACTTTTCAAAATCGGGCATTTATTTTAGGTATAATTATTTGATAAATTAGCAATGAGACTTTCGTTAATTAATAGGGTAACATTTTTGTCGAAAAACGGATAAAAAAGACAAATATTGTTTTATTAAGAGCTTGCAATGGACAAACGTAAACTAGTAGACGCTTTCGTAGTACAATTCAAAAATGATTTAAATATTCTAAATCAAGCTGCGGTCTCGACCTATCAGGGGGCTATCCACTCCGACAGTAAAGCCGAAGATCAGTATGATACTAGGGGTCTTGAGGCCTCGTACTTAGCGGGAGCTCAAGCGAAACGGGTTATCGAACTCGAAGAAATCATCAAAACCTACCAATACATTGATATTAGAGATTTTGGACCTGAGGATAAAATTTCAGCGACCGCTCTTGTGGGACTTCAATCAGATAATAAAGTGTCTTACTTTTTACTGATGCCCAAAGGTGGAGGACTTTACCTTCACTACGAAGAAAAAAATATACAAATCTTAACCCCGCAATCCCCCATCGGAGAGATGCTCTTGGGTAAAAAACTCCATGAGGAATTTGAAGTTCTTATTCAAAGTAAAGTTCGGGATTACGAAGTGGTTTCAGTAGAGTAATTTTTAATTACGGCTTTATTATCCTTTAGTCCTTATTCCCCGCTCAGCCAAAAGCCTTCGGATCAAGTCTCTTTTATCACCCTGGATTTCGATCGTTCCCTCTTTACCTTCAAGATTAAATGTTCCACCGGAGCCACAACGATTTTTAAGAACTTTGGTGAGGTCTTTCAAAAAAACATTAATTTTCGGTAGCCCATCTATGACCGTGACTGTTTTACCTGAGCGACCCGTTTTTTCTATTCTTAGGACCGCAGTAAAGTTTGAAGATTTAAGTTCTACCGAAGGAGGGCAGGTACAATTAGACACTAGCTCCTTACATTTTTGGCATTTCTGATTGAGCTTAGGATCGGTTGAATAGACGATTTTACTTTCCACTTTTGGGTTTCCTTAATCGAATCCCTTCTTCCTCAATAGTGATGAGATTTTTTTTGTAGAGAGTTCCAACGGTCATTTTGTATTTCTTCTTACTCAAGCCAAAAAGATTCTTAATCTCATCGGCCGAGGATTTGTCAGTTACTGCTAAAAAACCGCCCCCTTTTTCAAGGAGGTCCAAAATTTTCTGCCCAAAATCCTTAACCCCCCGATATCCGGAAGGTTGAAGACTTAAATCGATCTTCCCGTCTTCTCGAACAAATTGGATATACCCTTCTACTTGTTGTCCAATATGAAGGGGTTGGTAGATCTCATTCTTATACAGAATTCCTAAGTGGCGTCCATTGATAATGGCTTTAAAGCCCAAATCGGTCGCGCTAAAAATAAAAAGGTTAACTTTAAGCCCTTCAAAATAGTTTTCAGGTCTTTTATCCAAATACTTTTCGACTCTCATCGAAGCCGAAATACGCTGGCTACTATCCAGATAGAGATAGACGACCACTTTATCCCCGACTCTTAACTCTCTAGTTTGTTCTCTGAAAGGCAAAAACAGATCTTTCGGCAGTCCCCAATTCAAAAAGGCCCCAACCTTTTGTATCGAAGCTACTTTGAGAGAGGCGAATTCGCCGACACTCGTCATCGGAATTTTAGTGGTTGCAACAAGCTCCCCATGAGCATCAGTATAAATAAATACTGAGAGCACACTTCCCACCTGGCAGTCGGGTGGAGCCTCTTGGGTCATCAGCGCAATTTTTCCTTCAGAACCTCCATCGAGAAAGAGTCTTCCTGGGGTTCTTTCTACGACCATCAATCGATTCTGTTTGCCTATTTCAATCATAAAATAATACTGTACCAATCTGAATTAAGAACAAAGGTATCTAAATTTAAAATTTGAGATTTCATTGAGCGGGAGTTCTATCAAAAACAGTATCGTGCCGCAACATGCCTCTTCAAAAGCTCACGCAAAGGGTGCAGGTAACAAATTAAAGTGAATGAATAAGCTCTTTACCAAAGCGAACTCCAAAGCCACTTGGTTTTTTAGGAATATGACCTAGGGCCTCTTCAGGATCCATTGCACCAAGATCGATGTGAACCCAATCAACCCCTTTTTCGACAAACTGGCTTAGGAAATAGGCAGCTTCGATGTGATCGACTCCGCCAGAGAGACGACATTGTTTAATATCAGCGATTTCCGATTTTAAACAACGCCCATAATCAGAATCATTGGGAAAGGACCATACTCTTTCTCCACTTAAGATGCCCGCTCTGCGAATGAGTCTTAGAAGTGATTTTCGGTTGGAATATCCGCCTGAATATTGAGTGCCTAGAGCCCGAATAACACTGCCTGTAAGAGTTGCAAAATCCAGCACCAAGTGAGGTTTTTCTCTTGAGGCCAAGGTCAAAGTATCAGCCAAGATCATTCTTCCTTCGGCATCGGTGTCTACGACTTCGATCGTCTTGCCCTTAAGAGAAGTGATAACGTCATTTGGCCGATAGGCCGAGGCAGTTAGTAGGTTTTCAGTGATAGCGAGATAGCCCGTGATTTGAACTGACCATTTTTCTTGGGCGGCAAGCAGACAAAGTGCTAAAGCAACGGCACTCCCTCCCATATCATTGTTCATCCCAAACATATGGGGGCCAGTTTTCAGGTTGTTTCCGCCAGTATCAAAAGTGATCCCTTTTCCCACCAAAGCAATTTTTTTCTTCGCCGTTTTGGGTTGATAGGAAATTTTAAGAATTCCGCTCGAGTTATGCCCACTGCCCTTAGCAACTGCAACAAAGGCACCAGCCTTCATTTCTTCAAGTTTGTTGAAGGAGAAAAATTCAGTTTTCAGTCCCGCTTTTTTAGCCAGTTCAGTTGCAGTTGCCACATAGACGGCAGGGGTAAGATCATTTCCTGCTCTTTGAACAAGGTGTCTTACTAAGTTGGTCTTTTCGGCAGACGACCGACTAGATTCCAAGATTTTTTCCAATCCACTCAACCTGGCATGAGAAAGTTTAAACGATACTGAAAGTTTTTCTTTTTTTTGGGGCTCTTCTTTTTTTGAAGGAGTTTTATATTTGGGTGGTTCGTAATTTAAAATTTTGGCAGCCGAAGTGAAGCTATCCACCAGAATTTTTTCCTGAGAGTCATTTGTTCCTGTAAGAAAGATGAGAACGTTGACGGGGCTTTCAACTTTCAGAGAAGTTAAAACTTCACGAGAAAGTTCTAAGGAAGAAAAAACACTTAAATTTTTGGGCAAAACAAGAATTGAAAATTTTTGTTTGGAGGTAAGATCAAAGGTTAGATGATTTTTAGCTTTAAATTTGAATTTTCTGCTTATTAGAAAATTTGAGATTTTGGCCGCCGTCTTTTCATCAAAATGTTTTTTTAATTGCGTGGATGAGAATCGGGTATCAACGATTAAGACTCTTGCCGAATAGTCGCGGAGGTTGAAATTGTCTTTGGGGGCGAGAAGTTTTTGGGTATTAGTTAAAGTTTTCATATGAGTAAAGATAATGTAAAAAGTCAATAAATACAATTCTTTAGTGTGTTGTCTGGCGATTTAAATTCATTGTCTTTAAAAGAGCTTGTCAATGGCGCATCGTTCTAGCATGGTGAGTCGTATCGGCTTGGATTAGTTTTTGGATTTTTGTGCAGGCCGAGATTCGGGGGGAATGCTAGGCGGTCTAGTTTTCCTATTTCAAAATTTATTTGAGTCAGGAGACTTCCATGAAAGCAATATTAACTGCTGTTTTGTTGGTTTCAAGCAGCATAATGGCAACTCCGGTTGCCGAATTCTATAATCAAGATCTCGATATCTATCAATACGTCGAAGAGATTAAAACTCCCAAAAGCTTGGAGGTTAAGCTGGATAAAATGGGGATTCCTCGATCGGAAATGGAGACTGGAGAACTAAATGTTATTTTTGACTCTATTGTAAACCTAGGAAAAAAGGTGTGGGCTATCGTAGAAAGCAATAAACCTGTTGTGAATGTCAGCTATCTCTATGCTAATGCTTTACCAAAAGGCGTTAGAAGCTCTGAAGACTTGGAGAGCTTTTCTCCGCTTCAAGCGAAGTCATTCCGCGTGTATGGTAAAAATTTGTATGGGATAACAGTGTACGACCTAACCTATTCGCTTATTCATCGTTACGGCGGAAACTATCAAGGAAGAGGAAGGTATTTGGAAAATGTTGCAGTCATTCCCACTGCTTTAGATGTTATGTGGGGATACACCGTTGATTATAAAGTTGAAAACGTGTCTGTACTCAACGTAGGAACTAGAGAGAATCCTATTGGGTCGGTTCTTCTTGGGACTCTATTCAAAGTGTCGACTGTCATAAAATCGTCTGAATCTCACTCTGTTTATGATTTTCGAGGAGACAGTGCGAACGTTTTTGCAGTTAAACGTTAATTGTAGTCTTTAAAAAACCAAAGGGGGACCCTTCTCGTTATGAGAAAGATCCCCCTTTTTTTTGAATTGGTTCTTAGGCTTGACTAAACCCAACCGTCTTTAACATCGCTGTAGGCGGTTTTAGAGTGTTGATAATCGTAACCACTAAAGGAATGATCACGATTAAAGCCTGCACCACGGGAACAAACTGTGGAGCTGCAACGGCAATTAAAGGCAGTGCTTGATTCAAAATAGCAAGCACAGTGTTTAAGTCCATTTTACCTTGCTGAAGATTACCGGCGAACATGCCAATAAGACTTAAGGCAAGAGTGAAAGAACTCAACTTACCGTTAGTTTGAGGAATGGCCGCAAAGATAGCATTAATGGAATTGAGTGCATTAGTGATATCATTAGCGGTGGCTCCTCTAACTGGGCTCACTGGAACTTTAATTTTTCCATCTTTTACCATTTGAATAAGAAGCGCTTTTAATTCCGCGACCGAAATAGGCGGAGCTGAAGGCTTGGTAGGCTTCTTCCGAGCTGCATAATAGGCGTTTAACTCTGTGACATTGGTTAAAGCATCTAGCGCCTGTTCTTCGGTCATCGAGCGATTGTATTCTCGACCGCAAGCGGCGAGTAATATCAGCCCGATGGAAAAGATTGCTATGGTTTTGTTAAACATAAGGGTTCCTCCAGTTTAGTTTTTTGGATTACTTGGTTTTTTTTCGCGGGAGGTCAACGTACAACAAGGCCGCCACAAGACTCAGTGTGTCATAAATTTGTGTAATTATTGTTAAGCGGTCGTGAAAAAGTTGCGTAAAGATTATGTGTAAAAAAACAATATGTGCCCCAGTTGAGGTGGTTTTTTAAGAAACTGGTCCGATATCTCTCTTTTTAAGTTGCAAAGATTGATAGAAGGCCAAAGACATGTGAAAAAACATTTTTTGCAGCCCTTGATAATTGAGAGTAGAAATAAAGGCCATGTCGACCTTTTTTCATCCCTATCCGGATTTTGCGGAAATTCAATCTTTACTCTCGTTAGAGCAGAAACAGATTCAGAACTCAGTTCGAGAGTTTGTTCAAAAGGAAATTGAGCCCTTGATTGTAGAGTCCTATCGGAAAGAGTCGTTTCCTATTTCGATTCTTTCCAAAATGGGTGCGATGGGACTCATGGGCCCCAATCTAGTAGGCTATGGTTTGCCGGGAATGGACAGCATCAGCTACGGCTTAGTCATGAAAGAGCTTGAACGGTGTGATTCCGGAATTAGAAGTGCCGCTTCTGTTCAAGGGGCGTTGGTTATGTTTCCGATTCATGCTTTTGGGACAGAGGAACAAAAATCGTTTTGGTTGCCTAGACTTGCCAAAGGACAGAGTGTCGGATGCTTTGGATTGAGTGAGTCAGAAGGGGGCTCGGACCCCGGGGCTATGAAGACCGTGGCTCAAGATAGTGGAGATCACTATCTTCTTCAGGGTTCGAAAATGTGGATTACTAATGGAAACCTAGCCGAAATCGCTGTTGTTTGGGCAAGAATGGTCGAGGGAATTAGGGGTTTTCTTGTGCCGCTAGATTTGGAAGGGGTCCAAGTCATTAAGATGCAGAACAAACTCTCTCTAAGAGCCTCTGTGACTTCGGAGCTTATTTTTGACCGTGTGAAAATTCCCAAATCCGCTTTGCTTCCCAAAACCGAAGGCTTAAAGTCGGCGCTTCAATGTCTCAATCAAGCTAGATTTGGCATTGCTTGGGGAGTGATTGGTGCTGCAGAGGCTTGTTATTTAGAGGCTTTAAATTTTGCAAAAAATAGAATTCTATTTAAGAAGCCGTTGACCTCATTCCAGTTGGTTCAACGAAAATTAGCCATCATGGCGACCCAAATCACTCAAGCACAGCTTTTAGTATTTCGTCTGTCTCAAATCAAAGATCAAAAGAAAATCCAGCCCGCTCAAGTTAGCATGGCTAAACAGGTTTGTGTGCAGATGGCTTTAGACGTGGCTAGAACTTGTCGAGATATTTTGGGAGCCAATGGGATCATGGATGAATACAAAACGATGAGACATATGGCTAACCTGGAAACGGTCTACACCTATGAAGGCACTAATGACATTCATCTTTTAGTATTAGGGCAAGAAATCACCGGAACCCCGGCCTTTAATTAAAAAGGGACCTTTTTTACAGACAGAATTGTTCTTGAGCGAGGCGGAGGCACTCGTCCTCTTATACCAAAATTTTGTGAGCTCTCCCTATTGCTTTAGTACTTTGCAAATTTATCAGTTGCCGCAATGAGCCCCTTTGAAATTCCAGTCTCGAAAGCCGAATGGCCTGCATCGGGAACTACAATCAACTCTGCTTCAGGCCAAGCCCGATGAAGTGCCCAAGCGCTGTCCATGGGACAAACGACATCATATCTTCCCTGCACAATTACAGCTGGGATATGGCGAATTTTATCGATGTTTCTTAAAAGCTGTCCATCGATTTCCATAAAGCCTTTGTTGATAAAGTAATGGCATTCGACTCGAGAAAAAGCGATAGCAAATTCATCTTCTCCATAATGAGAAATAAAATCAGGATCTGGAAAAAGTTTACTGGTGCTTCCCTCCCAAACGCTCCAAGCTTTAGCCGCTTCTATCTGAATTTTTTTATCTGAATGAGTGAGACGCTTGTAATAGGCCGAAACCATATCATGGCGTTCATTCTCTGGAATATGGTTCCAGTAGGGTTCCCAGGCATCAGGGAAAATTTCACTTGCCCCTTTTTGATAAAACCAATCGATCTCTTTTTTTCGAAGAAGAAAAATGCCTCTTAAAACAAGTTCAGTGACTCGGTCGGAGTGAGTTTCTGCATAGGCAAGAGCGAGAGTGCTTCCCCAGGAGCCTCCAAAGACTTGCCATCTTTCAATTCTGAGATGGGTGCGAAGCTTTTCCATGTCTTCGACTAAATGCCAAGTCGTATTGTCGATTAAGGAGGCATGAGGAGTGCTTTGGCCACAACCACGTTGATCGAATAAAATGATGCGATACTTTCGAGGATCAAAATATCTTCTGTGTTTAGGCTCAGTCCCTCCGCCAGGGCCACCATGAACAAAGCAAACAGGCTTTCCTTTGGGATTGCCGCTTTCTTCATAATAGATCTCATGAAGTTCTGAGACTTTAAGTTTCCCTGTATTATAGGGAGTGATATCTGGATAAATCCAGCGGTGTGGGTCTTTTTGTAGTGTTTCCATATTGGAAAGATTTACATAAAAATCTCTTTTCGTCACTGGTCAAAAGGGTTAGAAGAGAAAACAGAACTAAAAAAAATCCTATGACAGTAATCGAGCTTAAAGAAAAACTAGACAAAAAAGAGGATATTCTAATTCTAGATGTCCGGGAAAAGGACGAATTTGAATACGCTAATATTGGCGGTACTCACATTCCTTTAAGCGAGTTTGCACAACGGTTTCAAGAACTCGATTCCGATAAACACTGGGCGGTTCTTTGCCATCATGGAATGAGAAGCGCTCAAGCAGTTGCCTTTTTGCGGAGCCAGGGATTTAAGAACGTTCAAAATATTAGTGGCGGTATTGAAGCTTGGTCGGTGCAAATAGATCCCAAATTACCTAGATACTAAATGTCTACACCTCAATGGCACTTCCCTTGCTGCTTTAGGGGAAGTGAGAAACTCATAGGGTGTAGTGTTTGTGAATACAGCTATTTGGAAAAAGAAAAAAAAGCGCAAAGAGGGTGAAGAGGAAGATTTTAACCGTGAAGGGCAATGGACCCGTGCCTTTAATGTCAGACAAGAATCTTGGTTTGCGTTCGAAAATTGGGCCCACGAGTACCACTACCACATGGTAGCTTGTAAAGCGCACCGCCGTCTCTACTCGAAGGGGGCCGACCCCAATTACTATACGACTTTTGTTGATATTCGACACGATTCTGAGCGTGTTGTTTTGGCTTCTTGGATTCAAGTCGGATTTCGACTAAGGGCTTTAACTTTCTTTTTGTTGCCTGCTATATTGCCTTTGAGTCCGGTGGGTTTTAGAGGAATTCGTACTCGAAGGCGAGCTTGTCATGATCTTAATGCCATTTTAGAGAAGTTTAAACAAACTCCGATCCACCAAAGCCAAGGGCTACACATTGCAGACATGGACTTAAGTTCCCTTGTTTTGCTTGGGAAGATGCTCCTTTTAATTGCTGGATTCACCTCTGTGCTTTCAAGTCGCATCGAGCTCTCACCTGGACTGTCCAATTTTTTAATGAATGAGCTTTTTAAGAGAGTTATGGTGATTTCCGGGGTTGGAACTTTGATGTTTTTAGTCCATCATTTTGGTGTGGCTCGACGGGTGTTGGAGCCATGGAAAAAAATGGTCTCTGCCGGAATCGTGAGTTTGCTATTCACCGCATCGGCTGTGTTTTTTCTTACTCGAACACGAACCGAAGATTTAGAGGCCAAAGTTAACTACCACTGCCTTCTTCACTTTAACTCCAAAAGATGTAGTTCGGCCATTGAATCTTTGCCGGAAAAAGTTCGAGAAAATTTGGCTCAACGGATACAAGCTTTCCAAAAAGAACTTGCTGTAAAAAAATAACATTTCTCGTCTTGGCATCCCAATCTGATTAGGATAGCCGTTTAATCATGAAAAAATATTTATATTTGGTTTTAGGGTTTCAGGCGTGTGTAGTCTTTGGAAGCACTAAGGCTCTCAAAACAACCGCCGAGCTAACCCATTGGAAACAGACCGGACGTTATGTGGAAGTAGAAAGGCTTTGTAAGGCCTTTACCAAAAAATTTCCGCAAAATGTGGACTGCATTAGTTTTGGAAAAACTCCCGAGGGACGTCAAATGAGAGCTCTCGTTGTTGCCGATTCCAAAAAAGGGCTTTTGTCTTTTTATGCTAAAAAGAAAAAACGGCCGGTTGTTTTTGTTCAAGGGGGTATTCACGCAGGGGAGATTGATGGTAAAGATGCTGGTTTTTGGTTGATTAGAGAGATCCTTGAAAATGAAGCCAATCCAAAAACGGTCAAAGCTCTTAAAGAAGTTACTTTAGTTTTTGTTCCTGTATTTAATGTCGATGGACATGAACGGTTTGGAAAACACAATCGCCCCAATCAAGTAGGACCCGAGGAGATGGGATGGAGAACCACGGCGCAGAACTACAACCTTAATCGCGATTACATGAAAGTGGACAGCCCCGAAATGAAAGCGATGATTCAACTCCTCAATCAATGGGATCCTTTGATCGCTTTAGATTTACATGTCACCGATGGGGCAAAGTTTCAGCATGATGTCTCGATTATCATGGAGCCGTTGTTTTATGGTCTCAAAGAAACTCGAGAAATGGCGTTAGAAATTAAGGAAATGGTGCTTAACGGGCTAAAAACTGAAGGCCACTTGCCTTTGGGTTTTTATCCCTCTTTTCTCAAAGAAGATGAGCCATCATCGGGATTTGATTTAGGGGTAGCCCCCCCAAGGTACTCCCAAGGGTATCTGGGAGTCAGAAACAGGGTAGGCATGTTGGTGGAAACCCACTCTTGGAAGGATTATGCCACTCGGGTTAAAGCGGCTCGGAATGTTGTGGAAAACACGCTCCTGATTATCGCAGAAAAAGGGAAACAGTGGCGAAAGCAAATTGAAATATTAGACGGTCAAGTCAGTTCACAGGTAGGTCAGGAGATGGGACTTGCATTTAAAAATTCGGAAAAGAAAAAAGAGGAGATCTCATTTCTTGGCTATCATTATCAAATAGAAGATTCCGCTGTTTCCGGTACTACGAAGATAACCTACTTTTCTAACCAACCAGAAGTTTGGAAGGTCCCGCTCTATACTGAAGTGATTCCTGAAATTTCAGAACGGATCCCCGAAGGGTATATTGTTCCCAAATCTTTTCAGTCCATCGTGATTCCTAAGTTACAGGCCCATGGCATTCAGTTTCGAGAAATTGAAGACCAAGTTGGAATAAAAGAGGTAGAGATTTTTCGAGCGGACTCCTTTAAGTTTGCAGAGAAATCTTTCGAAGGACACCAGGGATTAAAAGTGACGGGAGAATGGAAAAAAGAAAAAGTTACTATAAATCCTGGAGACCTTTTTGTTTCGACTCGTCAACCTAAGGCCTTTCTGATTTTTCATTTGTTCGAGCCCAAGGGGCCTGATTCCTTATTGGCGTGGGGGTTTTTTAATTCACGTTTTGAGCAAAAAGAGTATATGGAAAACTATGTGACTGAATCAGTTGCAAAAGAAATGTTAACCAACCCTGAAATCAAAAAAGTTTTTGAAGAAAAACTTAAGCAAAGTGAATTTGAGGAATCTCCGGAGAAAAGGCTTGAGTTTTTTTACCGGCTTCACCCGAGTTGGGATCAGACATTGGGCCTTTATCCTGTTTATCGAGTTCAGGAAAAGTTGAAATAGGGTTAAAGTATACCTGGGTCGTAACCTAGCGCCTTCTCGTTATGCGTGAGAGGTCGTGCCGAATTCGTGCTGCAATTAGATTTAGCTCAAACATCTTATCGTGGTGCCTCACCAAAATAATATCTATTGATTTCATCTCGGAAGGCGGCAACATCCGATTGAGAAATCAAACCGTCAACTACTGAATTCTGTGTTGAATCCAAATAAGCAGCTAACGTAGGAACTTCAATTCTTCCGTAAGAAAAAACTCCTAAGTCACGATTTCCGAAAACCGAACCGATAAGTTTGGCATCGTCATCGTTTCCATTGGCGTAAGCCAACAAGTCTTCAGTTGTAACCAAACCTCGTTGAGGCCTTAAGCTATCCCAGTTACGTTCAATAGCATCTAAAGCAGCATTGATTCTAATTCTCCACGCCAAATAAGACCCTGTTCGTTCAGACTGCGACCCTGAATCCGTTCCTGGAAGCGGAAGAGTTCTAAAATTAACTTGAGCCATGCCCTCTATACTATTTCGAACTTTATCCACAACAGCTTCACAGCCCCGTCTTGTTTGTCCAGGCTCGGATGAAACCAACATCGTATAGATCCAAGAATTGGGAACTGCTTCGGTCAGCTTACACCCAAATTTACAGGCTTCGAAAGTATAGGCTTGTTGTTCTCTGTTCAGAGAACTTCCCAACACGCCCATGCCATACTGCTTTAAATGGTGGCATTGAGAAAGACATCTATTTTCATCGTTAGGAAAATGTTTTGTGACTGATAAACAACCTCGATAATATCCCATATTATAAATTCGGCTGCCTTTTAAAGATGAGGCGAGTCTTGCCAAGAGTTCGGCGGACTTTCTAGCTTCTGCACGAGCTGCATTTGCTGCTCGAGTTGTGTCCACCAACAGGGTTGCCCCTTGGGCCACCGTTAAACTGCAAGTTATGATGTCACCTACAATACCTAAATGCTGGAGCATTTTTTTGGCACTCTTATCAAGCCCGCTTCCCAAAAGACAGGCCAGAGCCTCTTTATTTGAAGCAAAATAAGAAGAACCCGATTTTAAGCATCCCAGAAAATCTCTCTCGTTTACCTTTCCGCCGGCATGTCTCATGTGCGCACACTCGGTTAAGCTGCGAACGATTTCAGTAACTCCCAACCCTGCAGCCAAAGCACACTTTGAGGCTTCCAAAATGTGAGAGCTTCCCGGGATTCTAGCAACTAAGGGAGAAGCGGCACATAGGAGCGCATCCATCTGATATTTGAGAATCTCTTTATCAAGATCGACTTTGCTAGGTGTATGTGAGTCAGGATGGGCTGCTTGAACTCTCTCGATGAAGACTGAAGAAACGACCGTTAAGAAAAGAAGCGATAGAAAAAAACTTGCTTT
>Ga0194122_10002794_pt1 | contig 18647 bp, 15 predicted proteins | sample TA2MahCa10mmetaG_FD_155487 | JGI IMG/M metagenome (GOLD analysis project Ga0194122, IMG submission 155487) | Freshwater microbial communities from Lake Tanganyika, Tanzania - TA2015021 Mahale Deep Cast 10m | ecosystem: Environmental > Aquatic > Freshwater > Lake | place: Tanzania: Lake... | reverse complement strand
CCGCAACAGTTTTGAAGCACCCTATCTGGCTAACACCATGATCGGGGTGAGGCCACTTGGCCCCCGTCCGTGGAATACGGGGCCAGGTGATGCGACAGCGATTCAGATGCTGCGCGAGCGACTGGATTCACGCCTGTCTGAGGCGATCACCATTCCGCCCCGCAGCAGAATTGTTCTGTTTCAAACAGATCTGCCTGCCCTGGGCATTGCCAATGCACTGCTGCGCGGGAGCAGCGATGGGCCCTTTCAAATGGCTGTGGTTGCTGCCAAGGAGCCAACCAGCGATGTCGATCTCATCGCGGTTTTGGACGAAGGCCGCCTAGCACCCGGGCGGGTTTATCTCAACAGAATCTCTGAAATCAACAACCGAGCCATCTTTTCACGCGTTGGCGGTGTCGCCTTAGGTGATGAATACAAAGCTTCATTAAGCCATCATCTTGATCTCAATGGACCGCTGCATGTTCCATTGACCAGCACGTTCCGGCATGACTTTGGAACAAAGGAGGTACAGGTCAACCCCCTGGCGAGTCGCATGATCGATTCGTCCCTCGACAACGTGGGGACCTATGGCGTGCGTTTCGATGTGGGCCTCAAACTTCAGGGCCAAGGCGTCTACGACCTGGTGTTGAGCCATCCAGCACCGAACGGAGGCAAGCCGTTCATCGCCTTTCGCGGCTCCATACAGGTGCAGTCCCGAGAGGGGACCAGGGAGTATCACGTTGTGCTGCGATCGGGCCAGAGTCTGCCGATCACCAGTCTCAATCTCGAGCCTGGAGTTGACAATCCCATCAGGGTGGTGATGGTCTACCCGGCAGACGCCACCCCGGGTCACTTGCTCAGTGTTGTGCCTTCCTCTCAGCTGGCGCGCATTCAGGAACAGGACCGCCAGCGTGAACTGGCCCGCGCTGAGGCTGAGCGTCAGGCCAGAGCCCAGGCCAGTCAGCGAGCCAAAGGCAAAGGCAAAGCAGTCAAGCCGGCTCCACAGCAGTCACCACCACCGCTGCCGGCTGTCGAAGCTGATGAGACCCTGGCTGATCTGTTGCTGCAACAACCAGAGCCTCCCGTCGCCCCACCGCCCATGGCCCCGGCTTTGATGCCACCAGCTGTGTTCCCCCCTGCGGTTGGACCCGCCGTCATGCCACCAGCCTCGCAGAACCCATCATTGGTGGACCGCTACCAACAAGCCCTCGAAGCACAGCAATCGATCATGCGTGGTCTGATGGGCAACTGACTGGGTCCATGAGCAACACATCAACGGAGGACGATTCGCAGGGAAAACGACGGATCAATCTGCAGCTCTCGCGTGAGTTGGTCGAACAACTCGATCGCCTGCGCAGCGAATGGGGGCTGCGCAGCAGGGGCGACACGGTTGAGAGGCTGATCGGCGAATTGCTGATCGAACCATCGCAGTCCAACGAGGTCGATTCACTGGATGCCACGCCGCAGCCTGTTGCAACGACACTCTTTGACGAGGGGGGCGCCCTGGTCCTAGTTGCTCAGCAGCGCGGGGGGGCTCTTGGCGTCGATTTCGTTGATGGTTCTGGAACATCTGACGCGAATCGTCGCGCACAGTCACCAGGGGCCTCATCAGGCATTGACCTACCTGGGTTTGTGCGCAGACAGTCAGATCAACTGCGGCAGTCACTGAACCCCCAGCCCCCCAAGGACAACCGCATTCCGGATCTGATCCCGCTGGTTGGAGCGGCAAATCTCGCCGATGTCCTGAGCGCGGCTGAACAGCACTGGCTTCAGCTATATGGCACCCCTGCCAACGAGAATGTTCTCGAAGCGGCGATGCAATGGCTGGCCAAGGACATCTGGCCGCAATCAGATCTGAGCGAAGGCAAAGCATTCACCTGGACGCAAGCCTGCTGTCTTGCAGTTGAGCTCGCACCCAGTTGGCCACAAGGACAGCCCAGCTTTGCGACCGTGATGGCGCTCGCCGGTTTACTCGAAGACCCATTCAGCTCGTCCACATTGAGCATGCGGATCCCCACGTTGATTCGTCGATTTGTGCATCGCATGCGCCGCCGGCAGAGGGGAATGTCCTTTGAAACCCTTGAAAACACCATGAGTCTTCATGGAGCACTCAAACTGCTGCAGCTGCCGACTGCCCCAGGACATCGCCTGACGCTGGCCGCTATTCGTGATGCTTACAAAGAGCAGGCCTTGAAGCACCACCCGGATTCAGGCGGTAACCCCGAGCAAATGCGCAGGTTGAATGAGGCCTACCAACTGCTCAAGGAGCTTTACCGGGCTCCATAATTGCCTCACAAGTCTAAGTTGAGACTATTTATGAGTCTTTCAATTGGACTCAAATGTGAATGACGTGGTCCCCGGAAATCGGTCCACGGTGAATGAGAGTCTTCATCCGGCCAGACTGGGCCGGGGACTCCACCATGAAACGAACCCGCCACACACCCGAGCAGATCATCCGCAAGCTCAAAACTGCTGAGCAGCTGATCGCCCAAGGCAAGACCGTCGCCGACGTCTGCCGAGCCCTGGAGGTGTCTCAGCCCACCTACCACCGCTGGCGCCAGCTCTACGGCGGCATGCAGGCCGAGGAAGCCAAGCGACTGACTCAGCTGGAGAAGGAGAACGGCCGGCTCAAAAGGCTTCTGGCAGAAGCCGAGCTGGAGAAGGCGATGCTCAAGGAGCTGGCTGAGGGAAACTTCTGAGCCCGGAGCGGCGCCGCAGGGCTGTTGTGGCCCTGCTGGCCCGTTTCCGGGTTTCTGAGCGGTTCACCTGCCGGGTGGTGGGCCAACACCGCAGCACCCAGCGCCATGGTGGCCGTGGCGTCGACATCGCGGAGAGCAAGCTGCGGCGTCGCCTCCGCGAAATCGCAGCCGAGCACATCCGCTGGGGCCGACGCATGGCCTACCGCCTGCTGCGGCGGGAGGGCTGGCTGGTGAACCACAAGCGGGTGCACCGTCTCTGGCGCGAGGAGGGCCTACAGCGGCCCACTCCTCGCAAGCAGAAGCGGGCGCGCCCCGCCGACGGCTCGGTGCGGCGACACCAGGCTGAGCACCCGCACCAGGTGTGGGCGATGGACTTTCAGTTCGACGCCACCGCCGATGGCAGGCGGCTCAAGTTCCTCAACGTGATCGACGAGCACAGCCGTCTCTGCCTGGACATCCGAGTGGGCAGGCGCTGCAAGGCCAAGGACGTGGTGGCCGTGCTGGACGAGCTCACCAGCCTCTACCCGGCCCCGTCGTACATCCGCAGTGACAACGGGCCTGAGTTCATCGCCCACGCGCTGCGGCGCTGGAGCGAGAACAGCGGCACCAGCACGGCCTACATCGAGCCAGGATCCCCCTGGCAGAACGGCTTTGCCGAATCATTCAACAGCCGGTTCAGGGATGAATTCCTCAACACCGAGCTGTTCGCCACCGTGGCAGAGGCCCAACGCTTGGCCGATCGCTGGCGGTGGGAGTACAACACCCTCAGGCCGCATTCGGCCCTCCAGGGGCGTACGCCCCTGGAGGCAGCTCAAGCAGCTGCAGCATGACCACCAACTCTCATTGCGCCTGGACCAATGAAGGGGGTCACGTCATGAACATTGGATGCATTTTGCCGAATCTTCGTCACGCATGTCGCGCAGCAAGCCAGCAACCCTCGACGTGCTGACGTGACCTCTTTGACTGACTCAGTGGTCTCAAGATGGCGTCAACACTGGACGCATTTTGAGACCAAATTGATAGTAGCCAGAAGCAATCAATATTGATTTTTTCGTGGATTTCATTTGTCGCCGCTCTGCAATCCCCGCTGACGCTGCCAGCCAAATGGATTGTGTGGGAATTTTGATCGACTGCCAGACCATTTGATCTGTCGGATCGGTGATGTGCGCCCTTCGGTGGCTGGCAGCGCCCATTCAGTTGGCCAGAGTCGATGTCCAGTTGAACCTGGACATCATAAAAATTACAGTGAACATTGGTTTCTTGACATCTGCGTACCTGCTTATGTCACAGGTACGCAGATGTTTGCCGCCTTTTCTCTCCTGATCAGGTGCCCCAGGCCACGGAACGAGGCTCGGCAGCCGAATCACAACTGAACACATCTCTCATAATTTTCTCGGATGTCTTAATCGGGACCAATTCCAAGCCTTGATAAAAGTCTCATTCCAGAATTATGAGATTCTGATATGGCTTGTGGGGCCCCGCTGCAGTCACGTCGTGCTTGCGTCAGAGGGCCGCTCCATTGTTCACGACTAGAACGCGAACAATGGGGAAGCGCGACAGGGATCGAGGGAGCTCGCGGGACGTGGGCCTGCAGGGCAAAGGTTGTGGGCTGAACGCGTCGAGAGAATCCCCAACGGAAAAGATCTTGATTGTCTCAAGCAAGACAAGATACTGGACAAAAAAATAGTCTCAGGTGAGAGCTTCGGGAGAAGAACGCAAGCGTCATAGTCGGCTCCGCCTGCCTTGATCTGCCCTTGAGCGCCTTCCCTGAGGCGACCTGCTCAGGTGCTGGTCTGCATGCCCTGAATCAAATAGTCGAAATAGGGAGCGGCCAAGGCGGCTTCGGGAGCGTTCAACAGGGACAGCGAGGCGTCCTTGAGGCAACGCATGGATTCGACCATGCCCGGCATGGGCACGCCCAGGCTGTTGTACATCTCACGGGCGCCAACCAGACCGATGTTCTGGATCATTTCGGTGCTGCCTGCCAACACCCCATAGGTCACAAGCCGCAGATACCAGCTGAAGTCACGCAGGCACTGGGCCCGCTGCTTTTGGCCATAGGCATTGCCGCCAGGTGCCACGTACTCAGGCTTGCGGCTGAACAGTTGCTTGGCGGCCTCATCAACGATCTTCTTCTCGTTGCCATTGAGGGTCTTGACCACCGAGAGGCGCTGGCTACCACCGGAGAGGAAGTCGACCATGGACTTCAGCTCGCCCCCGCTGGGATAGCGCAGCTCATCGTCTGCCTGCAGGATCAGATCGCGAACAACGCTCATGGAGCCCAGATCAAGCACAAAGACTTTATCGGTCCTCAACGACGTTCACGCCCTCGTGACTCAGGGTGTAACGCCCCTTTGCATCCCAGCTGGCCTCTGGGCGACCGCTGTGAGCCTTGAATAGGAAGCGGACCTCTGGCTGGCTGGTGTGCAGAGCTGTGAAATCACCATCACGGGGCTCAGCCATGACGGCCAGGGCGTCGGCCGCCTCGCTGATGGTCAGGTGGTGTTCGTACCTGATCTGCTGCCTGGTGAACGGGCTCTGGTGCGCATCGAACCAACGGCGCGGCGCCATCGGGTGCTGACGGGGCAGTGCCTGCAGCGACTGCAGGACAGTCCGCTGCGCCGCAGACCTCCCTGCATTTTGGCTGACCATTGCGGCGGCTGCTCGCTGCAGCACCTGAGCGCGGCTGGGCAGCTCAGCAGCAAACGGGACACGGTTGCCCAGGTTCTCCAGCGCATTGCCCACCTCAAGGTTGCGCTTGATCCAGTGCTGGCCAGTCCCAGTGAGCTTGGCTACCGCAACCGGGCGGTCATCCCGCTGGAACGTGCTGAAGGTGGTGTGCTGAGGGCGGGTTTTTACCGGCGTTCGAGCCACAGGATCGTCAACATGAACCACTGTCCGGTGCTCGATCCGCGCATCGATGCGTTGGTTGCACCGCTGAAGGCCGATCTCGAGGCCACGGACTGGCCTGTGGACCGCCATCTGAGCCAGGGAGGTGGGCTCAGGCATCTGGCCCTGCGGGTCGGACATCACAGTGGCGAGGTGCTGATCACCCTGATCGCCAGCCACGGCTCTGACGGCTTTGCTGGGCTCAGTGAGCTTGCCCAAGGCTGGATGCGGCGCTGGCCTCAGGTGGTCGGGGTGCTGCTCAACCTCCAGGACAAGCCGACCAATGCCCTGTTTGGCCCCACAAGCAAGCTGATTGCAGGGCGTCAATGGCTCAGCGAGAGCTTTGGCTCGCTGCGTTTTCAGCTGGCCTGCGACACCTTTTTTCAGGTCAACACCCCACAGGCTGAGCGTGTTGCTGAACTGGTGTTGCAGCAGCTCCCCAGGCCGGGCTGTCAGGTTGTCGACGCGTATTGCGGGGTCGGCACTTTTACGTTGCCGATGGCGGCTGCAGGCCATCACGTTCATGGCCTCGAGGTGCACCCCGCATCGGTCCAGCTGGCACGGCTCAATGCCCAACTCAATGGCCTCGAGCAACGCGCACGTTTTGAGCAGGGGCCGGTGGCAGAGCATCTGACTGCCCTGCTGCCCGCTACGGATGCGGTTCTGGTCGATCCGCCGCGCAAAGGGCTCGAGGGGCCCGTGCGGCAAGCGTTGATTGAGCAGCCAGTCCAACGACTGCTGTATCTCAGCTGCGATCCTGCAACCCTGGCCAGGGATCTCGAAGCCTTGGTATCAGGCCCCTATCAGCTGGACTCGCTGCAACCCCTCGACTTTTTCCCGAACACCAGCCACATCGAATGCCTGGCCGTGCTCAGCTCCTGAGTTCAAGGCCGGCCCGTGAGGCCAGGGCCTGTCTCACGTTGTTGTGGGCGGCATCAACATCAGCGTCGGTGAGCGTGCGCCCGGGGTCGCGGTAACGCAGCCGATAGGTGCGGCTGCAGACCTCAGGTCCCAACGGTTCACCGCTGAAGCTGTCGATCAGTTCGACGTGCTCGAGCAAAGGCCGCCCTGCCTTGCGCATGATGCTCAGCACCTCCGCCGAGAGCATGTCCAAGCCACTCACCACAGCGACATCGCGCTCGGAAGCAGGAACGGTGGCAAAAGGCTTGAAGCTGGGTCGCAGGCGGGCCTGGCGGGATGCAGCGGCGCTCAAGGCAGCAAAATCAAGGCTGAACAGGTAGGTGCCTTCAGGCAGATCCTGGCTTTGGGCCTGGGCCGGATGCAACTGGCCAAACCAGCCAGCGGGTCGCCCCTCGATCAGCAGGTCTGCCGCACGACCTGGATGCAGCAGGGTGTGAGCACTGAGTCGCCGGTCATCGACAGGGACACCGAGCGTATCCAGGGCCTGTTGCAGGGATCCCCGCGCCTCGAAGTAGCCGGGGGCACTGGCTTTGCCCCCACTGCTCCACAGCTCGGAGCGCCGCTGCCCGCAGATCAGCCCGGCCAGCATCAAGCGGCCGGTGGACTCAGGCGTGGCAGCATCAAAAATGGTGCCAATTTCAAAGCCCCAGAAGCCACTCTGGCCGCTCTGCAGATTGCGCCGGGCCGCAGCCAGCAGCTCGCCGTGGAGCTCATCCCGTAGGTGTCCGTAGTCAGCCAAGAGGGGATTGGCCAGTGGCACGCGTGCCTCGGCAGCGCTCACCAGCGAAAAGCTGCACAATTCCTGCAGCCCCGCATCGCAGAGCGCACGCCTGAGTCGCCTCTCGATCTGTTGCTGCGGGTTGAGGCCACCGGGCCGCAGAGGATCCGGCAAATGAGCCGCAAAACGGTCATAACCGACCAATCGCGCCACGTCTTCGATCAGGTCCACTTCACGGCTCAGATCGATGGCGCGTTGTGCGGGAACGACCACCTGCCAGCCGTCCTCAGTCGCCGTCAGCTTGCAGCCAATCGCTTCGAGCGTCTGGATGATCAGGCTGTCATCAAGATCATGCAGATCCTCGGACGCGGGTGTGGCTGCAGCATCGGCGCCAGCTTGAACAGGCCCCAGCAGGTTGTGCAGGGCATCGCGGCGCAGAACGATCGGTTCAGGATCGCTGCACGGCACTTGGTGCACCCAGCGCGTGACACAGCGCGCTCCACAAAGCTGCTGCAGCAGCTCGACCGCGCGATCAGCCGCCGCCAGGGTGGCTTGCCGCGGCAGACCTTTTTCAAAGCGGCTGCTGGCCTCACTGCGCAGACCGACGCTGCGTGAGGAGCGGCGGACCGCCTGGGGTGCAAACACAGCTGCCTCAAGCCAGATGCGTTTGGTTGAGCCGTTGACAGCTTCAGCCGCTCCGCCCATCAGGCCCGCCAGGGCAATGGGTTGGTCGGCATAGGTGACCAACAGCGCCTCGTCACTGAGGCTGCGATCTTCTCCATCGAGGGTGGTGAGGCGTTCGCCCTGACGCGCCAGGCGCAGGCCCAGCTGGGCTGGATCGGCTGTCTTCCCTGAAAGCCTGGAGAGATGGTCCGCATCAAAGGCATGCAGGGGCTGACCGGTCTCCAGCATCACCAGATTGGTGATGTCGACGACGCTGTTGATCGAGCGGATGCCAGCACGCTCAAGACGTTGCTTGAGCCAGCCCGGTGAGGCCTCGACGGTGAGATTCTCAAGGGCTGTGATGCTGAACAGCCCGCCCTGCTCCATGGCTTCACGGGCTGTCTGCCCAACAGCCAAAGTCTGAGCCGTAATCGGATCTGCGACCGGCACCACGGTGGTACCGCCGCTGAGCGCTGCCACCTCTCGGGCGATGCCCAGCATCGAGAGCCCGTCAGGGCGATTGGCCGTGATGGCGAGCTCAAGCACGGTGTCATCCAGGCCCAGGCTCGCGGCCACCGGGGTTCCAGGAGGTGGCACCTGCTCGAGCAGCTCATCGAGGATCAAGATGCCGTCGCTGCTCTCAGCCAGTCCCAGTTCGCTCAGCGAGCAGATCATGCCGCTGCTGGCCACACCCCTGAGTTCAGCCGGTTTGATCGTGAGTTGCACCGCGGGCAACGTGCTGCCAACCAGGGCCACCGGCACGTGGATGCCTGCTCGCACATTGGCTGCACCGCAGACGATCTGCAGTGGTTCGGCGGCGCCGACACTGACACTGCAGACGCTCAACTTGGTGGCATCAGGATGGGGGCTGCAGGCCTCGACATGACCGACCACCACACCGTTGGCCAGTTGCCGCAGATCCTCGATGGCTTCGACTTCAAAGCCTGCCACGGACAGACGTTCGGCCAGGGCGGCGGGCTCCAGCGCAGCCTCAGTTGTCTGAACCAGGTCCTTCAACCACTGGAGCGAGACGCGCATGAACGGCAGCGGCTTGAGCCTGTGACTTTAGAGAGCAGATGTGACGGTCACACCAGCAGGTAGGGTGGGCGATTGTCACTTCGCTTCGCTAACGCGGCGCAACGTCCTTCCATGGCCAAGAACAAGGGCGTCCGGATCGTGATCACTCTCGAGTGCACCGAATGCCGGTCCAACCCCGCCAAGCGGTCTCCCGGTGTGTCCCGCTACACCACCGAAAAGAACCGCCGCAACACCACTGAACGGCTCGAGCTCAAGAAGTTCTGCCCGCACTGCAACGCCTCCACCGTGCACAAGGAGATCAAGTGAGCCCTGCTGAGGCTCCCTGAGATTTCCTTCTGTTCATCCGAGGCTCTGCGCAGGAGCTCCCTTCCCACCTTCGAGTCGCTTCAACACCATGTCCAGCTCGTTTTTCAAAAAGCGTCTGTCGCCGATCAAGCCCGGCGACCCGATCGACTACAAGGATGTCGATCTGCTCAAGAAGTTCATCACCGAGCGCGGCAAGATCCTGCCCCGCCGCCTTACCGGTCTCACCGCCAAGCAGCAGCGTGACCTGACCAATGCGGTCAAGCGCGCCCGCATCGTGGCCCTGCTGCCTTTCGTGAACCCCGAGGGCTGATCTTCTGGCCACTGCGGTGTTCCATCCCGGCGATCTGGTCGGCGTCATTGAACCCCGTGGTCCGCAGCTTGCCGTCGTCGCAGCCCTCCAGGGCAGCAAGGCAAGGCTTCATGTGGGCTTTGAGGCCAGATCGAGCCTTCACCCTCTGCGGGATCTGATCCGACTGAGCCCCCTGCCTGCTGGTGTCAACGCACCAGAGCGGCTGGGGACTTTGCCATGGGCGCTCAGCCCAGACACCCTCCAACAAAAGAGTCCCAGTCGTCGCAGCTGGGGCGCAGCCTGGCTCTTGCTTGTGGAATCAGGCGAGACAGTTGAGTTGGTTGACTTTGTCGATCTGGTCTGCGGCGGAACCCAGCCGGCCCAGCTGGCGGGCTGCTGGCTTGTGCTTGCAGGTCCACAGCTGTGGTTCCGTGTTCGGCACGGGCTGATCCAGGCGCGCAGCGCCGCAGAGCTGCGGCCACTGCGCCGTGAACGTCGCCGCAAGCTGCTCAGCGAGCAGCGTGAGCAGAGTTGGCAGCAGCTATTGAGCGCCCGCCAGCCGATCGACCTTCAGGCCGTGCCCGCTGAGCAGCGTCGGCGTCTCGATGCGCTGAAACAACTCGCGGCCGGCACCCTCGCTGTCGACGACCTCGAACCCGCGCTGCGCCAGAGCCTGTCAGCGCTGCACCTCGGCCACGACCGCGGCGACCTGAGGCACCTGCTGGTGGATCTGGGCCAATGGGACCGGCACCACCTGGTGTCGATGGGGGGCACCACCTGGAGCCTGGGCTTCAGCGCTGAACTGGAGGCGGAAGCCGAGCGCCTGTTGGCCCTCAACGAGCAGGAGCTCACCGGTGACGCCGAGCGCCTCGATCTCACCGGCCAGCGCTGCGTCACGATCGACGATGACGGCACCCGCGACATCGACGACGGCCTGGCGCTGGAGCGCCGCGCAGATGGCGGGTTGCGGTTGTGGATCCATGTGGCGGATCCGGGTCGCCTGGTGGAGCCGGACTCACCCCTGGATCTGGAGGCCCGCCGGCGCGGCAGCAGCCTCTATCTGGCCAGCGGCAATCTCCCCATGTTCCCGCTGACGCTCACCACCGGTCCCTTCAGCCTGCGGGCCGGTGTGCGCAGCGCCGCCTGGAGCACCTGGGTGGATCTCGATGCCGAGGGCGACATCGCTGATTACGGCATCGTTCGCAGCTGGGTGAAGCCCACCTACCGGTTGAGCTACAGCGATGCCGATGATCTGATTGATCTGGCACCGCCGGAGGAGCCCGATCTTGCCGATCTCGATCAGCTGCTCGCTCGGCGCCGCCAGTGGCGGGTGGCCCATGGAGCTCTGCTGATGGATCTGCCCGAGGGCCGCATCCGCAGCCGGGATGGCGATCCGGTGCTCGAGGTGAGCGAACCGAGTCCCTCGCGGGCGATGGTGGCCGAAGCGATGATTTTGGCCGGGGCCGTTGCGGCCCGCTTTGGTGTGGAGCACGGGGTGGCGCTGCCCTTCCGCAGCCAGCTGCCGGCGGAGCTGCCCCCGCAGGCAGAGCTCGACGCGCTGCCCGATGGAGCGGTGCGCTTTGCGGCCATCAAGCGCTGCCTGAGCCGGGGCCTGATGGGCACCCAGGCTGCACCGCATTTCAGCCTGGGACTACCGGCCTACGCCCAGGCCACCTCACCGATCCGCCGCTACGGCGATCTGGTGGTGCAACGCCAGATCCAGGCCCAGCTCAGCGGCGGCAACCCCCTCAGCGAAGACGCGCTGCAGGAACTGCTCGGCAGCTTTGATGGCGCCGTGCGCGAGGGCATCGGTATCTCGCGCGAAGACCAGCGCCACTGGCAGCAGGTGTGGTTTGAAGCCCACAAGAGCGGCCAATGGCACGCCGATTTCCTGCGCTGGCTGCGGCCCCAGGACCGGCTCGGCCTGGTGCGCATCGATGAGCTGGCCATGGACCTGGCGGCCGAATGCCCCCAGAACGCCCAACCCGCTGAAGCCTTGCTGCTGCGCGTGCACCAGGTGGATTCGCTGCGCGATCAGCTGAAGCTGGTGGCATCAGCGGGCTAATCGCTTTGCTCTCAGCCACGGTCCCCACGGGTTGGTGCTTGCGATCAGTTCAACCTCAGCAGGCAGCTCAAGCTGGCTGAGCTGCTCATGCACCAACGGCTCCAGCGTGATCACAGGCCAGTGGCTTCCATCTGCCACTGTCAACGCGTAGGCGTGATCTGAGGTCTTGTTCAACGTTCCTGACCAGTGTTGTTCGCAGACGTTCACCTCAACAGGTGCTGCTTCTTGCGTGGACATCCCTGTTGGTTGCGCGGCCGCATCGTTGAAATGCCCCTCGCTAAGGGCTGCACGTTGCCGTTGCTGCCACTGCGGGTGATCCCAGGCTGTAGCCCAGAGCGGCACCACGGCGGATGGCGCTGCCGCATCGCTGATCAATCGCTCCTGAAGTTCACGCACAGCAATCTCAGCCGGTGCCACGCCGTGGCGCAGGGCTAGAGCCGCTGCTGCCCCCGCGGCTTGGCCGATGTTGAGGATCAGCGGTTGCAAGCGTGTGGCGCCATTGGCCATATGACTGGTGCTGAAGGCTTTATCCGCTGCCAGCAGGTTGTCAAGCTCTGCGCTCACCAACGCCTCGTAGGGGATACAGAACGGTGTTCCCGTCCAGCGTCCTCCCCACACACAGCTCTTGGGCGCCAAGGGCCAGTCAGCGCCGGGGTAGTGATGATCGTTGGCATAGTTGCCTACGGCGATCGACTGGATGTCACCAGCTCTGTTGCGCGGCAGTGGTGCGGCTGATGGACCACTGGCCAGCGGCAGCAACTCCTGCTCGATGACCGTGTGACGGCCGATCATTCGCCGGCCTTCGCGCCAGTAGGGCATGGCTGCCAGCCAGGGGGCCGGACTGCCAGCATCAGCTGGAAACGCATGACCAAGCTGCAGCCAGCCGCCAGTGGCGTCCTGCAGCGCCTGGGCAAATCGGAGGCTGTGCTCCTGCATCTCTTTGTAAAGCTCCGCCTCCTGCTGTGGGTCGCCGCAGAAGGCGCGCTCCAGGCCCCAATGCCAGTCGTTGCCCTGCAAGGGCCAATTGAGCATCACCAGCCCGCCCGGCAGACGGCCATAGGTGATCGTGCGCTCCAGACCAAAGCTTTGGCAGGCCAACTCGAATGGTGCTGCTAGGCGCGGGCGGCCTTCTGGATCGATGCCACGGGTCCGATCCGATGGCAGCCGATCGCTCTGCAACTGCCCCATCACCACCCAGGTGGGCGACTGCACGGGCTGCTCGCGAAAGAAGGACTCGCTGTCGAGGCGTTGCTGACTGGGAGCGCTCGGCTCACCCCATTGCTCCTGTGGCTCCCAACCCAGGCGAAACGGTGCTTCCGCCAGCGGCAGCAGATCACCCCGGTCGCTGCCATCGATCACCACCTGAACGCGAACCCGGCGTTGCTCGCCAGCGACCTCAAGCCGCACAGCGGTGATCAGCGATCCATCGCGCTCAACCTCTAGCAGGCGGCAGCCGGGCCACCACAGCAGCTTCGGCTCGGCGCGTACCCAGTCCTGCAGGATCTGCTCTGCCGTGGTGGGCCGGTAGCCGAAGCAGCTCACCCAGTTGTGATCGAGGCCCTCGGGCTCTCGCCGCTCCAGCTCCCGCAGGAAGGCGCCCCAGAGACCCGTTTGCCAGGGGGTGAGCTCGTTGCCATCGGGGCAGCAGACCCCAGCCGCACTGACCATCCCCCCCAACCAGCTGCCCGGTGTGAGCAGCAGCGTGTTCACGTCGCCCCGGGCTGCCTGGATCGCCGCCGCCACACCGCCGGTGCCGCCGCCCCACACCAGGACGTCGACCGCGTCGATGGACTGGTTCATGAGAGGGGGGACTGGTTTTGCATGAGCCTCGCAGGAAACCACCGCTGAGGCGACAGTCCAGCTCCGTAGGATCCGAGCCGATGACCTACACCCTCACCACCCCCCTCTACTACGTCAACGACAAGCCCCACCTGGGCAGCGCCTACACGACGCTGGCCTGTGATGCCCTGGCGCGGTTTCAGCGGCTCAAGGGTGAGCAGGTTGTCTTCATCACAGGCTGCGACGAGCACGGTCAGAAGATTCAGCGCACCGCCGAAGCGGCCGGCCAGACCCCTCAGGCCCATTGCGATGGCGTGAGTGCGCAGTACCGCGAGCTCTGGCAGCGCTGGCAGATCAGCCATGACCGTTTCATTCGCACCACCGATCCACGCCACGAGCGGATCGTGGAGCAGTTTTTTGGGCGCGTGGAGGCCAACGGCGACATCGTCGAAGGCCGCCAGCAGGGCTGGTACTGCGTCGCCTGCGAGGAGTTCAAGGACGATCCCCACGAAGCCAGCGATCCCGAATGCACCACCCATCGGCGCCCCCTGGAGTGGCGCGATGAGGTGAACCTGTTCTTCCGCCTCTCGCGCTACCAGAAGCAGATCGAGACGTTGATCGCCCAACCGGGCTTCATTCAGCCAGCCAGCCGCCGCAACGAAGTGGAGAACTTCGTGAAGCAGGGCCTCCGCGATTTCTCGATTTCGCGCGTGAACCTCCCCTGGGGGATCCCCGTGCCCGGCCACCAGGGCCACACGTTCTATGTGTGGTTCGACGCTCTGCTGGGCTACATCACCGCCCTGCTCGAAGACGGTGATGCATCCGACCTCGACACGGCCATCAGCCGCGGCTGGCCGGCAACAGTGCACGTGATCGGCAAGGACATCCTGCGCTTTCATGCCGTCTACTGGCCGGCAATGCTGCTCTCGGCGGGGCTGGAGCTGCCAGCTGCTGTGTTCGGCCATGGTTTTCTGACACGGGAAGGCCAGAAAATGGGGAAGTCGCTGGGCAATGTGCTCGACCCGGCGGTCATGCTCGATGACTGGGGACCCGATGCCGTGCGCTGGTATCTGCTGCGGGATATTCCCTTCGGCGACGATGGCGATTTCCAGCAGCAGCGCTTCATTGATCTGGTGAACAACGATCTGGCCAACACGATCGGCAACCTGCTCAACCGCACCAGCTCAATGGCCCGCCGCTGGTTCAGCGATGCGGTGCCCGCGCCGGGTTCGTCGCACGACCCCACCCATGTGCTGGCGGCCTGCGCCCGCCAGGCCTCTGAACTGTTCCTCAAGGCCATGGACAACCTGGAGTTTCGCGCTGCCGCTGAGGCGGCGCTGGGATTGGCCATTCAGGCCAACGGCTTCCTCAATGACCAGGCACCTTGGAGTCGCATGAAGCAAGGGGGCAACGAGGAAGCCGTTGCTAGCGACCTGTACGCGGTTCTGGAGGCGACGCGCATCGTTGCGCAGCTGTTGATCCCCCTGGTGCCCGATCTCAGCGCCCGCATCCTGGCTCAGTTCCCGGCCGATGCGCGCTCAGGGTGGCTGGAACGTCTTCAGTGGGGAGGTTTACCGGCGGCTGCCGCGTTACCCGAACCTTCGCCCGTGATGGCTCGGCTTGAAGCCAAGGAGACGGCATGAACAAGCGTCATGCAGCAGGCACTGTTGCTTCGGTGGTGGCAGCCCTGTTGGGGAGCTGCACGCCCCCCCCCAAGCAGCAACAGGCGAGTTCAGCCAGTACGCCATTTGTGTTTCAGGCCCTCAATCTGCGCCAGCAGGATGCCAACGGCAGGTTGCAGTGGCGTGTCAGTAGTCCTGAAGCCCGCTACGACCTCAATCGACGCTTGGCGTTGGCGCGCAATCTCAACGGAGAGATCCACACCAACGGACAACCGCTCTACCGGCTGGCCGCCAGCCATGGCACGGTCCTCAGCGACGGTGAGGTGATTCAGCTGGAAGGGCAGGTCCGCATTGAGCGACTCGGCAGGGACCCGGTGATCATTGAAGCCTCGCGCATGCGCTGGTATCCCCGCCAGCAGCGCATCGAGTTGGATCGACAGGCTCAAGCCATGGACCAGGATCTGCGTCTCACCGCTGATCGGGCCACCCTGTTGTTTGAACAGGATCGGTTGCAACTGCGTGGTCAACCAACACTGAGCACGCGCAAGGCCGGGCTTGGAGTTGGGCTGAACCAGATCAGGGTCGAACGGCTCGATTGGTCACCTGGCAGTGGCGCGCTCAACGCTGCAGGCCCCGTCACGGCGATCAGTGGCCCCCCCGGGCAACCCCAACGAGAGCTCAGAGCCGTTGCAGTGTCCGGCAACACACTTAAGCGCCGCCTGACACTTCAGGGTCCTGTGCAGATCAGCGCACCGGCCCAGCGCGCCTGGCTCAAGGCACGCAGCAGCACGATTGATCTGGCCAGCAACGCGCTCTACAGCGATGCACCCTTTGAGGCGGCCGTTGGCCCCCTGCAGATCAACGGCAAGGCCCTGCGGCTGAACCTGTCATCGACTCTGGCCGAAATCACTGCAGGCTGCCGCTTGCGTCAACCCGATCTGTCGCTTGAGGCGCAACGCTGCAGCTGGAACTGGCAGAACGAGCGGATCGCCGCAGCTGGATCCGTGCTGCTTCGCAGGCAGGCCAATCAACAAACCACCCGCGCTGCCCGGCTCCATGGACGCATCGGTCCCCAGGGTCTGTTGGTGTTCAGTTCTCCTGGTTCGCGGGTGCGTTCGACACTGGTCCTGCCACCGAGCGGATCTGCTCGTCAGTCCAGGCCGTCAGCGGTCCGCTTGTAAGCCGTAATGCCCAACCTTCGATCCAGCGCTGGTCCGAGCTCGAGAAACACCGCGGTGACCATCCACCAATCAGCAGCAGACCGTGCTGCCGCAGTGGATGCACCAGCACGCTTGGCAAGTCAGCGAGCAACTGGGTGAACTCATCACGCCCTGGGTAGTGCCTGAGATCCACCAGATGAATGCTGCGCCCGCGTTGCTGAACCTGCCTGCAGATCGATCCCGGTTCAAAGGACAGCCCTGACCCATCGGCAGGGCAGAGCCCCCGCCGCAACAGGACCGTGTCGTTCCAGACCACCATGACGACCGCAGCAGCGGTCGCCTGCAGCACCAGTTGCGAGCCCCAGTGGAGTTCAAAGACCAGCGATTCGGGAAGATCGCGTCTGAGCAGTAATCCCTCCTCGCCCACAAGCGGGGCCCGTTCGCTCTGCGCTGGTTGGGCGCGGGTCCACAGCGCCGAGACCAGCAGCAGGCCCACCGACAGCAGCGCCGCCAACGCCGAACTACGCATCAAAGCCGGTTGCAGGTCAGGAGCTGTGAGCTGATTGATGGCGCAGAGCAGCAGCCCCAACAGGCCAGCAACCAGAGCAACGCGTGCAGAATTCGACATCACAACAGGATGCCGGATCAGCGGTTTGTTGCTGCAATGACCGTGCTGTAACGCATCGCCATGACCCCTTCTGAAGCCTTTGCCGCGATCTGTCTGGCCGCTGTCGGATGCGACGGGCAGCTGGGCCGCGAGGAAGCGCAACTGCTGCGGCACCAACTTGAATTTCGCTCTCCCTATTGCCAAGAGAGTGAGCAGGCGATGGGCGAGCTGTTTGATCAGCTGCTCAGGCAGCTTCGCCAGCAGGGTTGGTCCGCTCTGGTGACCGCAGCCGTTCCAGCGCTCAGCCCCCAGCAACGTGAAACGGTTCTGGCCTTGGCCTGTCATCTGGTCAGGGCCGATCGGCAGGTGCAGCCGGTTGAGGAGACCTTTCTGGCCCAGCTGCTCGATCAGCTGCAGCTACCACAGGGCCGTGGTGAGCAGATCTGCGAGGTGATCGCCACGCTGCACCGTGATGCATTGGCCGGCGGCTGATGACCATGGGGCAGACAGCGACTCGTGCAACGGGCAAACTGGGGTCAACTTGGCTGCCTGTCTTGGCCCAACCTGGATGCTCTGCCCTTGCACGTCTCTGCAGGGCTCTCTGTGTGTTGATCCTGCTGTGCGGCTTGGCAGGACCTGCTGCGGCCCTAAGCGCCGCTGACCTGCCAGCCTCGCCGCCGCCGAATCATGTGCTGGATCAAGCAGGCTTGTTGAGCCGAGCCAGCGTCGCTGATGTGTCGCGAGAGCTCGATGCCATCAGGGCCAATGGGGTTGATGCCACCTGGGTGAGCGTTCCCCGGCTCGACTACGACGTCAGCCTCAATCAATTTGGTCAGCAACTGCTTGATCGCTGGCAGGGCGCTGGATCTGAGCAACTGCTGCTGCTCATCGATGGTCAGACCAGTGCTACGGCCCTCGTGGCAAGCCCGACGCTCGTTGATCGGCTTGGCAGCGATCTGCTGCGCAGTACGGCGCGAACAACCATGGCCCAGCCCTTGCGCGAGGGCAATCGCTACCGACAGTCCAGCCTGGATGCGATTGCCAGGTTGAACGCCGTTGCCGCGGGCCAGGAGGACCCCGGCGAACCGATGGTGGCCCAGAGTCCTGTTGCCACGGCCCGGGTCCCGAGCCGCGAACAAACACTCTCCAGCAATGCAACCACCTGGATTGTGGTGTTGCTGGTGGTTGGCACCATTGTGCCGATGCTCACCTGGTGGGTCTTCTCGCGCTGAACCATGGCACTCAATGACTGGATCGGTGCCTTTGGACGCGCCGAAGCTCTTGACATCACCCATCACCTGGAGCGTGGTTACGAGGCTGCCCTGCTGATCCAGAGCATTGAGCTGGAGCACTACGGCGATCGCCCCGTGCGCCCCGAACTTGACCTGCGCTTGCCGCCGGCGACACAAGCACAGATTCTCAGGCGTTTTCGCGCGGCCCTGCAGGTCTGCCGTGAAGCGGTGGAGACCGTCGACGCTCGCCGCAATGAATGTTCTGGCCAGGAGCTGCGCCAACTCCAGCTGATAGAAGATGTGGTCTTGCGCTATTCAGGGCGCAAACCCCTGCCAGCCCTGAGCCGCACACCAGAGGTGTTGCCGCGCAGTCTGATCGGTGTGGTGGATCAGGTTCGTCGGCAACTCGATCCAGAAGCCGAAGCCTCGCTGGTTGCAGGCTTTCGCCGGCGGCGCGACTCAACCCTGGTGTCGCTGCGTGTGTTGTTGCTGCTGATTCTTGTGCCTGTGCTGGTGCAGCAATCAACGCGCCTGTTCGTCGTTTCACCGTTGGTCGATCGACTGGCCCCCAGCAGTCCCTTTTTGAGTTATCCCAAGCCAGCCTTAGAAGAACGGGCCGTTGAGAAACTGCGTGTCTTCCAGGCCGAAATCGAATTTGATGCCCTGCTCAATGGCAAGCC
>Ga0194122_10002782_pt1 | contig 18703 bp, 11 predicted proteins | sample TA2MahCa10mmetaG_FD_155487 | JGI IMG/M metagenome (GOLD analysis project Ga0194122, IMG submission 155487) | Freshwater microbial communities from Lake Tanganyika, Tanzania - TA2015021 Mahale Deep Cast 10m | ecosystem: Environmental > Aquatic > Freshwater > Lake | place: Tanzania: Lake... | reverse complement strand
AGCGGCGATATCGTCAGGGGTTCCGATACGTCCCAAGGCATGCATCGACTGCGAGGCTTTTCGGGCGATCTCATTCCCCGTGATCCGTGCTGTCAAAGGGCTCGCCACCAGCCCCGGGGCCACACAATTCACCCGGATGTTGCGCGGTGCATAGGTCGCCGCCGCCGACAGGGTCAGGGCGATAACACCCCCCTTCGCCGCCGCGATCGCCTCATGGTTTGCCAAGCCGGTACGCGCTGCGGCGCTGGCGCACAGAACGATGGAACCGCCCGTGCTCATCATTGCTTTCGATCCGGCGCGCACTGTGGCGAACGCCGTCGTCAGGTTCATATCGACGATTTCGCGGTACTCGTTCTCTGCGGTGAGGTGCGCAGGCTTCAACAGCAATGAACCAGCGCAGTTCACAACCGCATCCAACGGCGGATGTTTCTGCAGTACTTGGTCCAAGGCCTCGAATCCCGAAGCGTCCACCACTGCATATGGCATGGAGAGCTCCGCGGACAGAGCCGCGAGGCTCGTCTCGGTGCGGCCTGCTAAAACAACGTGATTTCCGGCTGCAACCAAACGACGCGCCAAGGCCGATCCGACTCCGCCAGCGCCACCGATCAAGAACACCCGCATACGGAGTGGATGCGCCAGATCTCCGAGGGAGCGCAATTTTTGAGACTCAGCCTGGTTGGAGCGCATCCCAAGCAGCACGTATGGTACGGAGACTAGTCGTCGTGCTCGGTGACCAGCTTGACCTGACGTCGTCGGCCTTCGATGGGTTCGACCCCGTCCAAGATGTCGTTTGGATGGCTGAGGTTGAGCAGGAGTCGCGGCATGTGCCCAGCCACAAGGCGCGGACAGTTCTCTTTCTGTCCGCTATGCGGCACTTTGCCCAGGCGCTTCGCCAGCGAGGGTGGACTTGCGACTACACTTCTCTGGATGATCCGGAAAACACTCACTCGCTGGCCGGCGAACTGAGGCGCGCAATTGCGCGGAGGCGGCCGCAATCGATTGTCCTCGTCCAGCCCGGTGACTGGCGCGTCCAGCAGGAGCTCACCGTCGTAGCGCGCGAACACTCTCTTGCCATGGATTGCCGCGAAGACCGCCACTTCTACTGCTCGCTCGCCTGGTTCCGTCAGTATGCCGCCTCCCGGAAGCAGCTCCGCCTTGAGTATTTCTACCGGGAGATGCGGCGGCAATTCGGGGTGCTGCTCGACGATGGAAAACCTGCGGGCGGCCAGTGGAACTTCGACGCCGACAATCGGGAGTCTTTCGGTAAGCAAGCTCCGCACGGCATCGCGCCGCCTCGCGCCTTTCCGCCGGACGCTATCACTACAGAGGTCATCAAGCTCGTCGAGGAGCGGCTGCCTGGCAACCCCGGCCACCTGAATCACTTCGATTTCGCCGTCACGGCCGAGCAGGCCGGGCAAGCGCTGGATGATTTCGTAGCAAACCGCTTGGCGGATTTTGGCCGGTATCAGGATGCGATGTGGACGCAGGAACCTTATCTCTACCACTCGCGGCTCTCCGCCGCGATGAATCTGAAATTGCTCTCGCCACGCCGCGTGGTGGAGGCCGCGGAAACCGCCTATCGCGAACGCCGGGCCCCGCTCGCCGCGGTAGAAGGCTTCGTCCGGCAGGTGCTCGGCTGGCGCGAGTATGTCCGCTGCGTCTACTGGAATGAGATGCCGGCTTACGCCGAAGGCAACGCGCTCAATGCCGGTACGCCGCTTCCGGAGTTCTATTGGACCGGCGAGACGCCGATGAACTGTCTGCGCGAGACGATCGGCCAAACGCTCGATTACGGCTACGCGCACCACATCCAGAGGCTCATGATTACGGGACTCTATGCGCTGCTGCTGGGCGTGCGCCCGCGCGAGATTCATGAATGGTACTTGGCGGTCTACGTCGACGCCGTGGAGTGGGTGGAACTGCCGAATGTGTTTGGGATGTCGCAGTTCGCCGATGGCGGCCGTATGGCTTCGAAGCCATACGCCGCCACAGGTAAGTACATCCAGCGTATGAGCAACTACTGTGCCGGTTGCCAGTTCGATCCCGCCCAATCCACCGGCGATCAGGCCTGTCCCTTCACGACGCTGTACTGGGAGTTCTTACTGCGCAACGAACAGCGGCTGCGTGCCATTCCGCGCATGGAGCTCCAGCTTCGCAACATCACGCGCTTGACGCCGGATACGCGCCAGAAGATTCTTGACCGCGCGGCGGCGATCCGTAGGAACCAGCTGCCTGTAACGTGAGTGAAGGGCCCATTCAGGACCTTTACGACTGTCGCCCATTGGGGTTCTCAAGCTCGAGCACTGACTCGACCTGATTGGGAATTCTCAGACCCCAAGCGAGGGGATGGTTCCTTGGCCTGCCGGCGGGCGCCGGCTGCCACTTAGTGGTGGAGGACGGTGCGAGAAGATCCCCGCGTTTGTTCGGCGACACTCTCCGGGCTTTGGAAATTCGCCAATCACCGGGAGTTTTTTGGAATTTCTACATCCTCATTCTGTGCGATCACATCTCACAAGCATGACCCAAAAAACTGCCGACACACAAACATGGCCCGATCTCGCAATCGGCCTCTATGACCAACTCACCGGACGTGGCGCGGAAATCACCTACGAGTTCCATTCGATGGAAGTCAGCGTACCGAGCTCGGCCTCTCCCGCTGCGAATCATGCAACCTGGCGGCTGAACGGGACCGTCAAGGTTCGGACCCGTGATGAATCGGCTGCTGTCCGCGCTTAGCGCGAATCTGCTCATTGAGAACGCCGGACATCGTTTCACGCTGTCCGGCGGGGACATGATCTTCGTTGCGCGTTTTCCCTCCCTCTCATCGCTTCTTCACTTCTCCAGGATCTTCTGGTCTCTACGCAAGCGCATCCCACCCGGGCTAACTTTAAAGGTCCAATGGCGGGCCCTCTCGTTTGTGTTCCGGCCAAGCGCCCCGTTTGTCTCTAACGACGCTGGTCCGGTCAGATAATAAGGCCATGGCAAACACTGGTGTCAAGGCCAAGCGGTGCGTTTCTATCGCCGGCGCTACTGGCTACATTGGCGGGCGGCTCGTGCCTCGTCTTTTGGAGGACGGCTTCATCGTCCGGTGTCTGGTGCGGTCCCCCGGGAAGCTAGCGGAGCGGCCCTGGATCTCTCACCCAGACGTGGAAGTGTGCCGGGTTGAGATGTCTGACTGTACCGCTCTCTCCAAGGCCCTGAAGGGGTCCGACTCTGCCTTCTATCTTGTCCACTCCATGGAGTCGGCCGGCGCTGCTTATGCCAAACAGGACGAACTCCTCGCGCGGCGGTTCGCTACCGCGGCGAAAGTGGCGGCTGTCCAGCGCATCATTTACTTAGGGGGCCTGGGTGAAACCGGTCCCAACCTGAGCGAGCATCTGACCTCGCGACGGGAGGTGGAAACGGCGTTGGGTTCCTCCGGCGTACCGGTCACTGTGCTCCGCGCGGCGATGATTATCGGTTCTGGATCGGCGTCTTTTGAAATTCTCCGGTATTTGGTCGAGCGTTTGCCTGTCATGATTACGCCGCGTTGGGTGTCGACGTTGTGCCAGCCGATCGCGGTCCGCGACGTGATCGGTTACCTCTCGGGAGTGCTGACCAAGCCGGAGACGGCTGGCCAGGTGTTCGATATCGGCGGTCCGGATGTGCTTCGGTACCGCGAAATTTTGCGGATTACGGCTGAGGAACTGCGCCTTCCGCGCCGCTGGATCTGTCCGGTCCCGCTGCTGACGCCCCGCCTCAGTTCGTATTGGATTCATCTGATCACTCCGATTGGCCATTCGATGGCCAAGCCGCTAGCCGAAGGTTTGAAAAACCCGGTCGTCTGCCGCGAAAACCGAATTCAAGAATTTTTGCCGCAGCCCCTGCTCGGAGTGCGCGAGGCAATCCGGGCAGCATTCACCACGGTAGCCGAGAATCGCGTAGCCACGAACTGGTCCATGGCTGGTCCTATTCCGGGCGATCCCGATTGGGCTGGCGGCTCCGTATTTCGTGACGCGCGGGAGTTGATCGTGGATGCCCCGGCTTCGGCCGTTTTCCGAGCCGTGTGCCGCGTGGGTGGCGGTCATGGCTGGTACGCAGCGGACTGGCTTTGGAAACTCAGAGGCTTGCTTGACCGGCTCGTTGGCGGGCCAGGGCTTCGCCGGGGGCGTCGTGACCCCGAGTCGGTCGGTTATGGAGAGGCCCTCGACTTCTGGCGAGTAGTTGGTTTTGAGCGCAACCGCCGGCTGGCGCTCCGCGCCGAGATGAAGCTGCCCGGCGAGGCCCTGCTTGAGTTTTGCATTGAGGATCAGGGCGGCGGACGGAGCCTGCTGCGTCAGACCGCACTTTTTCGCCCCCGCGGCGTCTTCGGCTTGCTCTATTGGTATGCCGTAGTCCCTCTCCACGGAATCGTCTTCAGCGGCATGTTGGGCGGAATCCGCGCTGAGGCTCTGCGCTTGGCCGGCGGTACGAGCCAACCTCGCGCCTTGCCGGTTGATATGGGGACTAACTAACCCACGGAGAGTGGTTCTTCCCTCTTAGCAACCACTTCCAGCGAAAACGACCGCCCGGCCTCAGCGGATCGGTAAAAGCGCCTTGGTATCGTCGAGCCGGGAAGCGCAACGCGGTCCCTCAACAAAGCTCCTGGCCAAACCCCGGCAGCCCTTTTCGTGTCAGGATTCTCATTCCGCCACAGATATGGACCGTTTCTGACGAAGGGTCTCAAATCGCCGGCGAAACTCCCCGCTCCAACGCGTCCCCCGGCATTCAAAACTCGAACTGCATCATAAGCTGCACCTGCCGCGCCGGAAGGCTCTCCAGGATTCCGCCGTAGCCCGGCAGTCGCATCGCGCCATTCGCGTAGTACGGGCTGAACCGTTCGACATTGGTATGGTTAAGCAGGTTGAAGCTTTCGACTCCGAATTGCAGCAGCGCGCGCTCGTCCATCACCTCAAACGTCTTCATCACTCGAAGGTCCAGGTTGACCGTCTTTTGCGAGCGAAATGGATTGCGGCCAACGTTCTCAGGCCGCGCCGTCAACGGATAGGCGCCGGTGCCGGCGGCGTCGCTCGTCAAAAGCGCGTTCAACGGCCGGCCGGTGCCAGCCGTGAAAATCGGAGCCCAGGAGACGCCTTCCAGGAATGGCAGTTCGAAAATGGCGCTGGCCGCCAGGCGGTGGCGCTGGTCCTGGCGGGAGGGACCCCAGTCGGCGCGAATGTCGAAGGGGCGGAACGGCTGCTCGTCGAAGTCGCTGGCGTCGTCGCGGCTGCGGCCGGCCGTCCAGGAGATTAGCCACGCGATCTCCTTGGAAAGACGCCGGTTGAGCGTCAATGTCATACCTATATAGGTCGACGTCGCGGTCTGTTCCAGCAGAAATTGTGGCGGGAGGGTCCCAACGGCGTTCCGGGTGCGCGGCAGGTGGAGCCCGCGAATGTTCGAAGCCTCAAGCGTCAACGACGTATCCTTGTCGAACCCGTATTCGAAGCCCGCCGTCAGCTTTCGGCTGTACGTGGAAGGGAAGTCGGCGCTGGCGGCGTACCTTGTCCGCGTCGTCGAGTTGTTGAAGATCTCGTAGCGGTTCTGAACCGCCGGCAGCAGGAACGCCAGCGGGTAGCGATCGAAGAAAAGCCCCGTTCCGGCGCGGAACACCAAAGCGCGGGACCGGGCCGGACGCCAGGCCAGGCCGGCCCGCGGCGCGAAATTCCGGGACGAGCGCGGCAGCGTATTGGGCAGCGATTGGCAGTCGAACCGGACGCCGGCCTCCAGGTTCAGGCCGGGCGCCATCTGCCAGCGGTCATGCAGCCAGGCGCCAACGGGCAGCGTGTCGATCTGGACCTGCGGATCGCCGAACGCGCGAATGGACAGATTCGGCCGTTGAGCCCGGAACGCGGCCAGGTCCGGGTAGACGAAGATGCCGTGGAAGCGGTCACGCTGCATGGCGTCGAGGGTCACCTTGTGCAGATCCACGCCTGCGTTCAACCGGTGCCCGCCGCGCGAAAAGCTGAAGCTGTCGATGATCTGGTAGTGCCGCTCCGTGCGCGCGGAGTCCATCCGGTGGTAGGTTCCGAACGTCACGACGCCCGGAATGTCGATCTGCGGGCCGGTTCCGTTGGGCGTCAACTCCAACCGGCGCTGGCCGAACTGCGCGCGCAGTTCGTTCACGGTGGAGGGCGACAGCACCCGAAGGTAGGACGCCACCAGGGAATGATCGACCGTCAGGCTGGAACCCTGTGCCGAACGGTCCGCGAAGTTGTCGGGGCCCTGCACCTCATTCCGCGTGCGGCCCCTCGAAAACGCGTACCGCATCATCAGCGCGCTCCGGTCGGCCGTGTGGTGATCCAGCTTTGACGAGAGTTCGTGCCCCTGCGTGGATGTCGGGTACAGTTCTCTGTTCACACCCGGGATTCCCAGCCCGGCAGGAACGTTCGAAAGTTCCCCGGCCCGCTCCCGCTCGTGCTCGTAGGCGGCGGCGATGAAGGTCCGGTCGCGCTGCAGCGGCCCCATGCCGGAGACGCCCGGTTGATAGCGGGTGAATTCGGGATCGAGGGTGCTCTCGATTTCGGGCTTCCGCGAATTGAGGCCCGATTGCTGCATGAACCACGTGGCATCTCCGTGCCAGAGATTGACACCGGACCGGGTGACGACATTCAAAATGCCGCCGGCCGCGCCGCCCAACTCGGCCCCTACCGAAGCTGCTGCCACACGGAACTCCTGGATCATCTCCAGCCCGACGGCTACCCGGTTACCGCCCGTGGTCTCGTCGCGGTTGTCCATTCCGTCGATCTGGATCGAGTTGTTGCGAGGACGAATACCGGCGAAGGTAAAGCCCGTATCCGGCAGCACGGAGCGCGTACCGGTCATGGTTCGCTGCGACGACGAGCCGGCCGCCGGCGCGACGTTCGGCGCGGCCAGGACGAAGTTCAAATAGTTGCGGCTGCGGGCAGGGGCCTCCTCAATGCGTTCATAGCCCAACGCCACGCTGGAGTTCGGAGCTACGGCGTCAATCCCATCGACGGATTCGCTGGCTTCCAGTTTTTCGACCACACCGGCTGGCGACAGTGTGATCCTGCGGGAGACCATCTGGCCCACCGACACCTGAATTTCGTCCAATTCAAACGCGGCGAAGCCCGGGGCCTCCACCTTCAGCTCCCACTCGCCGAGCGCCAGGTTCAGGAGCGTAAACTGGCCCGCCGAATTCGTCGTCGCGGTTCTCCGTTGGCCGGTCTCCTTTTGAATCGCGACTACGGACGCTTGGGCCAGTGCGCCACCGGTGCTATCGACCACTTCGCCTTGGAGACCGGAAAAGGTTTGGGCTGCCAGCAGGGGAAGCAGAAGCAGGAATCGCACTCCCTCCTACTTTACGCGATGGAATTGGGTACACTTGGGGTAGCTTTCCCGGCCAGCCGAGTTTGATATGATCGGTACGCCTTAAAAAGCGGTGCGCGGAATTCATCGAGCCGGAACCCGGCTTGCACGCGCCAAACTTCACGATTTTTCGCCGGTCACCTCCGGCATGCAGATTAACCCCAAGCGGCGGCCCGCAGGGCGCCGGTACAAAGTTCAACAACAAGATTTCGCGCGAGAGGGTCTCTTCGTCCTCCCCCGGGTCCGGCCCATCTTGCAACCAGGACGATCGTTGCACAGCCCAACGTCACTCGTAAAGATTCGGCATAGAGCCGGAGCCTCGACGCTCCGAAGCACCGTAAGTCCGTTCCTTCGTACCGATACGCAGCCACGCGCCGCCTGCTCCACAAGGAGAGCATGCGATGAGCAAAGAATTAGTCATTTCCTCCAACCGCCACGAAACAAAGGTTGCGATTCTTGAGGATGACTCTCTAGTCGAGATTTATTTCCAGCGCGCCAACGAATATTCGTTGGCGGGCAGCATTCACAAGGGCCGGGTCACGCGCGTGCTGCCCGGAATGCAATCGGCGTTCGTCGACCTGGGCCTGGAGCGGGACACGTTCTTGTACGTCTCCGACTTCTTCGACGATCACCATGAAGACGTCGACCGCGTGCATGACGACAAGCCGCAGCGCGAGCGCGGCCGCCGTGAGCACGTGCGGGCCGCCGGCGCATCTCCCACGGAAGTGACGCTGGCCGAGGCCGAAGCGGGAATCATCGCCGAGCCGCCCCCGATTGTCGAGGGAACCGAAGGGGAGGCACAGGAAGGCGAGTCCAGCGCGGCCGCCGGCACGGAAGTAAAACCGTTCCCCGAGCGGGACCGGCGTGACCGGAAGTTCTCGCGGGATCGCCGCGGACGCCGCGGCCGGCGTGGCAGGGATGGCCGGGACAGGGGCGGATTCCCGGAGTCGAAGTACGCGTCGGACGTCAACGCGCCGGCCAGCGAGCCGGAAGTGGTGGAGGAACCCGACGAACCCGCCGCCGAGGCGGCGGCCGCCGAAGAAGAAGTTTTCGTGCTGCCGGGCGAGTCGCTGGCGAAGTATCGCCGGCGGCCGGAGCCCAGGCGGGAAGCCGGGGAGCCGGTCGTCGAAGAAACGATCACTGCCCCGGAACCCGAGCCCGAACCGGAACCAGAGCCTGTTGCGGTCGCCGCTTCGGAGCCCGCAGTTGAGGCCGTAGTCGAGGCCGAAGTGGCGGCTCCGGAGCCGCCACCCGTCGTCGAATACGTTGACGCCTCGTTCGCCAAACTCGCTCCGGAGGTAGACGCCGCCGAACTGGAAGAAGTCGATGCTATCGAAGAGGCCCGCGAGGAGCTTTTGACCGAGACCGACGACGAAGAGGACGAAGCGGACGCCGCACAGCGTGCCGCCGAAGAACTTTTGGCGTCGGAAGGCGGCGAGGCCGTCGAATCCGGTGAGGATGGCCCGGAACCGGCCCGCCAGCCGCAGTCGCTTACCGCGACATTGCGCGAGAACGACCGGGGTTCGCGCTTCCAGCGCGGCCGCCGGGGCCGCCGCCGCCGTGGCGGCAGGGATCGCGACGACCGTGGCCCGCGCCCGGCCGGCGAGGACGCTCCCGCCGGAGAGGCCGCCGCGCCGGAGGCGCCCGCTCCCGCTGAGCAGGCTCCGCGCGCCGAGCGGGATCGCGACCGGGACAGGGATCGGGACCGTGGCGACCGCCGGCAGCGGGATCGCGGGGATCGCCCGCCACTGCCGTTGATCACCGACCTGCTGAAGGCCGGACAAGAGATCCTGGTGCAGATCGCCAAGGAACCCATCGGGCAGAAGGGCGCCCGTATCACCAGCCACATTGCGTTGCCGGGCCGCTACTGCGTCTACATGCCAACCGTCGATCATAACGGCGTCTCGCGCAAAATCGCCTCTGATGAGGAGCGGCACCGCCTGAAGCGCATTCTGCAGAAGCACCGTGAAGGGATGCCGGGCGGATTCATCATTCGCACGGCCGGCGAAGGGCATACCGAGGACGATATCGCCAACGACATGCAGTTCCTCTACAACCTCTGGCTGGACATCCGGACGAAGGCCGAAAAACGGAACGCCCCGGCGCTGGTGCATCACGACCTCGACATCGTGCAGCGTACACTGCGCGACCAGGTTTCCTCGGACTTCAAGACGATCTGGATGGACAACGAAGAGCTATACGCTTCGACCGTGCAGTTCGTGGAGCGGTTCCAACCGGCGCTTGTGAATCGCGTGAAGCTCTGGACGCGGTCGGTGCCCATCTTCGATGCCTTCAACATAACCACGGAGCTTGAGAAAGCGCTGCGTCCAAAAGTTTGGCTCAAGAGCGGCGGCTACATCGTCATCAACCAGACCGAGGCGCTGGTCGCCATCGATATCAACACCGGCAAGTTCGTCGGAAAGTCGAACCGGCTGGAAGACACGATCGTCAAGACCAACACCGAAGCGGTGAAGGAGATTGTGCGCCAGATCCGGCTGCGCGATCTGGGCGGCATCATCGTCGTCGACTTCATCGACATGGACGAGCGCAAGAATCGCCAGAAGGTGATGCAGGCTCTTGAGGAAGCCATGCGAGTGGACCGCGCTCCGTACAAAATTCTCCAGTTCAACGATTTCGGTTTGGTGGCCATTACGCGCAAGCGCGTGAAGCAGTCGCTGGAGCGGACTCTTTGTCAGCCCTGCATCTACTGCGACGGCGCCGGATACGTGAAGAGCGTCGCCACTGTGATCGGTGAGATCATGCTGGAGGCGCAGAAGCTATCCAAGGCGATCGATTCAAAGAACGTCGTGCTGCGAGTGCATCCGGAGGTGGCCAAGGTGATGAAGTCTCACCGAAACCAGCATCTGGAAGAGCTGGAGCACGTGTTCGGACGTCCAGTGCTTGTGACCGGCGACCCCACCGTTCACATCGAGAAATTCGACCTGGCATAGCGTGTGAGTATGCGGCCGGCTGCATGGCTCCTGATTGTCGTTGCGAACGCACAGGAGCTTTACGTTCGAAGTGAATACCAGCGAGTGGGCCCGGATGGCCAGGTGATCGGGCGCGACAAAACGGAGCGCCCGCGCGAAGTCCTTTCGCCCGCGTTCGCCCGGAACGCATTCGCGTCCGTGATATTGACCGCGAACATCCCGGCCGGCATCGAATATCAGTTGGGCATCGCGCAGAACCCGGAAAATGCGGTGCGCGCGGTGATGTACCGGCAGCACTATAACCCGAATGGCGTGCCGGACCGCCTGGAAAAGAAAGACGGTTGGATCGAAGGGAAGACCACCGCAGAGGAGAATCAGACCTATTGGGTGGATTTCTGGGTGGACGCCAACACTCCCGTGCAGCGCATCAAAATCGAGATTCAACTCTGGCTCGGCGATCGTTGGGTGGTGTATCCGATGGAAGCCCGGATCATCGCGACACGCGTTCCCACGATTCAGCCAAAATTTTCCGTCCTGCCCGCGCCGGAAGCGCGTTCGGACCTGGCGATGATCAGTCCCTGGCGCGATTTTCTGTGCCGGCCCATCGCGTCGACGATGAAGCCGTCGGAGACGTCGATCCGCCTGTTGCAGCAGCGCAACGTGCTGCAGGACGTCGCCCTGGCGCGGTTAAAGGGGCGCGACGCGGTCCTGCAAGCCTTCGTCCGGGCGGGAATTCCGCCGGAAAAAGCCGTGGCGGATAAGTGGTGCGCGCTGCCCGTGGACCAGTGGCAATCGGCCCTTTCGACCGAGTGGTATCTCCGCGTCCGGGATAGTTTGTACCGGTAATCGGCGGCAATGCCGCATAATGGATAAAAGTGACTGCTCTTTCTCTCGACGAACAGGTCACCTACCTACGAAAAGGCTTTGCGGAAATCATTCGCGAAGAGGATTTGCGAGAGCGGCTGAAATTGGGCCGCCCGCTGCGCGTGAAGGCAGGATTTGACCCAACAGCCCCGGATCTCCATTTGGGGCATACGGTTTTGCTCCGCAAGATGAGGCACTTTCAGGACCTTGGCCATACGGTCATTTTCCTGATCGGCGATATGACCGGCCTGATCGGCGATCCCACCGGGCGCAATCTGACCCGGCCGCCCATGACCCGCACCGATATCGAGCGGAATGCCGAGACCTACAAATCGCAGGTGTTCAAGATCCTCGATCCGGAAAAGACAGTGGTCGATTTCAACTCTCGCTGGCTGGCGCCGATGCGGTTCGAGGACATAATCCGGCTGTGCTCGCGTTACACCGTAGCGCGAATTCTGGAGCGCGACGACTTCAAGAAGCGCTACGAGGGCAACACACCGATCTCGGTGCATGAATTCCTGTACCCGCTCGCGCAGGGCTACGACTCCGTGATGTTGAAATGCGACGTGGAGTTGGGTGGTACAGACCAGAAGTTCAACCTGCTGGTGGGCAGGGAACTGCAAAAGGACTTTGACCAGCCGCCGCAGATCGTCGCCACGGTTCCTTTGTTGGAAGGCCTGGATGGCGTCGAGAAGATGTCGAAGTCGAAGAACAACTACGTCGGAATCACAGAGACTCCGGAGGAGATGTTCAGGAAGCTCATGTCGATTAGCGACGAGCTGATGTTTCGCTACTACGAGCTGTTGACCGACAAAACCGTCGCCGAAATCCAACAACTCCGCGGGCGGCACCCGAAAGAGTCCAAGATGGAGCTGGCCAGAACTGTGATCGCGGATTTTCATTCGCGAACGGACGCCGAACGCGCGGCCAACGAATGGGTGCGCGTGGTGGCGGGCGGTGAAATACCCGCCGACATTGAGACCGTGCAGATTGCCGAGCCTTCGCTTCGCATCGACAAGGTGCTGGCGAAAACCGGCTTGGCGCCTTCAACGAGCGAGGCGAATCGACTGGTCAAGGCGGGCTCCGTAGAGATTAACGGGCAGAAGGTAACCGAGTTTATTAGTCTGCCGTTCCCCGGCGAGTATGTGATTCGCACGGGCAAGAAATGGAAGAAGGTAATTGGATGATCCGTCCGCGACGGTTCCTAATGAAATTGCCGGGCCGCGAGATACAGTTCGGCGACAGGACGCTTGTGATGGGCATTCTCAACATCACTCCCGACTCTTTCAGCGACGGGGCGAAGTACATGGACCCCGACCGTGCCGTGGCACGCGCACTGGAGTTGGAGACGCAAGGCGCCGACATCCTCGACATCGGCGCCGAGTCCACCCGGCCTGGAGCCCAGAAGGTGGAGGCCGCCGAGGAGTTGCGCCGGCTGATCCCCGTTCTTAAGAAACTCAAGAATAAGTTGAGTATTCCAATTTCGGTAGATACCTATAAGTCGGAAGTTGCTGCAAAGGCACTGGAAAACGGCGCCGAGCTAGTCAACGATCCGAGCGGGCTAACGCTGGACCTTGCCATGCCGAAGGTCGTGGGCGACGCCAACGCCGGGCTGATTCTCAACCACATGCGCGGCACACCCGAGACGTGGGCGAAGCTCGGTACGCTGGCGCATCCGATGAAAGCCGTGCTGGAAGATCTGACGGCGGCCGTCAATCGCGCCCGCAACGGCGGCGTGGAGCGCGGCAGGATCATCATCGACCCGGGCCTGGGATTTGGCAAGCGCGGCGAGCAGAACTACGAGCTTCTCGCGCGGCTCGGCGAAATGGCGGTTCTTGATTGCGCCGTGATGGTGGGTCCCTCGCGCAAGTCCTTTCTTGCGCAACAGGAGCGGTTGGATGCCGATCGTGCGACCGGAGCGGCCGTCGCAATCGCCGTGATGAACGGCGCGCACATCGTCCGTGTGCACGACATCCCGTCGATACGGCCCGTGTTGCAGACGGCCGATGGCATCGCGCGGAGTATCAGCGAAGAAACTGTCGAGGCCAAGCCCAAGAAGATCGCGGGCAAGGCGCCTCCGCCGATTTACGAAGCGACCAAGCCGCTACGCCCACCGCGTGCGGTAACCGTCGAGCCGCCCCCCGATGAGCGGCCGCCTGCCCGCGACGCCGGCGACCGTCCGCCCCGCCGGCCGTATCGCGATGAAGGCGATCGTCCTCCGCGCCGCGACTTCTGGGATAGCGGCGACCGCCCGCCACGTCCACCGTTCCGTGACGGTGGAGGTGATCGTCCTTCGAGGCCGCCCTACCGGGGAGGTGGGGACCGGCCATCCCGTCCGCCGTATCGAGGGAGCGGAGATCGCCCCTCGCGCCCCCCTTTCCGTGACGGCGGCGGTGAAAGACCGCCACGCCGCGAAGCCGGCGGCGACAGGCCTCCGCGCCGCGAATCCGGTGGCGACAGGCCGCCACGCCGCGAAGGGGGTGGACCACCGCGCCGTGACGGCGGCGGCAAGAGCTTTGGCGGCCCGCCCCGCGGCGGAAAGCCGTTCGGCAGGCCCAAGGGCGGAGGATTCAAGCCTCCGTTCCGAGGTAAACGCCGAGACGACTAGTTCACTGGGAACTCGCGCGGTATCAGGCCTGCTTCCTTGAGCTCACTCCATACGGGAGCGGGGACTTGGGCCTCCCTTACCAGCTTGACCGTCTCCACAAGGCGGCTGGGCGTGAGGGTGCTTGTGACGATCTGCGTCATTTCGTCCGGGAAGTGCACGGCCAGCAGGCCGGCCACTGCGGCCGCCAGGTGCAAGAGCGGCGTCGATCCGCAGATTCTGTAGAAGCGCGACATCAACGCACGCTCTTCTTCCGTGGCGACTTCATAGTTATACAAGAACGGCGGCGCCGTGGCGGGGTCTTCCCGCAGCGTGAACGCCTGGCCATAGTTGATGCCCATCAGCGTTACCTGGAATTTGTGCTGCCTTGCCAGCCTGATGATATCCATCATTTGGCGGAGGATGGACGGGCAAAAGGTGACGCCGGCATAGTCGAGCGCGCCGGGTTCGGCCGCAACGAAGCGGGCGACGAACGCCGGTTCCTTAATGCCGAGGCCGATTCGTTGAACCAATCCGGTTTCCCGAACCGACTTCAGGTATGCGATTGCGGGCGTGATGTCGGCCGCCCAATCCAGACCGGCCTGTTTTTCCTTGTCGGGCGGGTCATGGAGCGCAACGCCCCGGAGCACATCACCGCCGTACTCGATGCGTTCGCGGCAGATCTGCTGCTCGACGCCTTCCGGCGATGTGTCCCACTTGTCGGTCAAGCCCTGGTAGCGGCGCGGGATGCCTTGCAGCAGCGCGTCCGGCTGGTGCTCCTTGGCGCCGCCGGCCTTGAGCCCTAAATAGCGCAGGCACTTGGTCTGAAACTGAATCGTGTTGGGATCGACGCCCAGAGACTCCAGCGCGCGGCCCAATTGCAGCGTCGCGCGGTAGAGAACCGCGGAGTCAAACGAGCGGATACCCAGATCCAGCGCCGTTCGAACCATCGGAACCACATGCCGTTCGACATCGACCGGACCGCCGTCCGGGGGCGGTCCGAAGCCGAATCGGTGACAGCCAAAGACGAATCTATTCGATGGAATCTCTCGAATCGCAGCCATGAACCATTCAGGATATCAGCCTGCTGGAACGGGGAAATCTGGCGTCTCCGTGCGAACTGTGGCCAGCAACTTCGTAAGCTTTGCTACCACAGCGGGCTGCGCCGAAGCCACGTCGTGCTCCTCGCCCGTGTCGGTCCTGAGATCGAAAAGCATGGTCTTGCCTTTCGACTTGATGAGCTTCCAGTCGCCCACCCGAATGGCCTGAGAAAACCCACCTTCGTGAAATTCCCAGTAGAGGTACTCGTGCGTTTTCGCCGTACCGCCGGTAAAGGCGGGCAACATGCTGATTCCATCGATGCCCTTTGGCGCGGCGGCGCCGATCAGTTCGGCAAATGTTGGCATCATGTCCCAAAACGCGATCGGGTGATCGTTCACGCGGCCGGCCGGTACCTTGCCGGGCCAGCGCGCCAGGAAGGGAACCCGGATTCCGCCTTCGGTCAAGTCTCGCTTGATGCCCTTGAGCGGGCCGGAGGAGCCGAAGAATTTTGGATCGTGCCCGCCTTCGCGGTGCGGACCGTTGTCGCTAGTGAAAACCAGAAGGGTGTTCTTCTCCACGCCCGCCTCGCGCAGCTTGTCGATCAAGCGGCCCACGTGCTTATCGAGCCAGGTAACGGTGGCGGCGAATTTTCGTTCCAGCGCCGGCCATTCCGTTCTCGCCGAGTAGGGCGCGTCTTCCGGCACCTCAATCCCGTCGCCGGTATCCCGTCCCAGTTCATTGTTGGCGTGAGGGATGGGAGTAGAAAGGTAGAGGAAGAACGGCCGGGACTTGTTCTTGTCAATGAACTGGAGTGCGCGGTTCAGAAAGAGATCAGGCGCGTAGCCCTTCTTTTGCTTGCCGAAATTGCCGGCGACCAGTTCGGCGCGATTGTTGTCCAAGAGATGCTCAGGATAGTAGGTGTGCGCATGAAACTGGCTGAAGTAGCCGTACCACTCGTCCCAGCCTTTTCGCGTTGGATAACCGGGCGCACCCAGTTCGCCCAGCGCCCACTTTCCGAAGATGCCCGTTGTGTAGCCGGCCCGCTTGAAGAGTTCGGGTAGAACGAAGTCGTCCGAACGTAAGAGTTCCTCGTTGCGCCGATTTCCGCGGATGCGGGCATGGCCGGTGTGATAGCCGGTCATTAGCGTGCAGCGGGACGGGGCGCAGACCGTGCATCCGGCGTAGGCCTGAGTGAACCGGGTCCCCTCGGCCGCCATGCGGTCCAGGTTCGGCGTCTGAATCTGGCGTTGCCCATAGCAGCCGAGATCGCCGTAGCCGAGGTCATCGGACATGATGAACACGATGTTCGGCCGCGCACGCTGCGCCAGCAGGGGCGCGGCCGCGGCGGCGCTCAAAATTTGCCGTCTGCGAAGCATTTCAGCTAATGTACACTACTCGGAATGCTCGACACCGCCATCATTGTCATCTACTTCGTTCTCGTTTTCGGGATCGGCTTTTACCACTCGCGGCGGGAGCGCACTTCGTCCGACTACTTTCTGGCCGGGCACAGTGTCGGCTGGTTCGCGGTGGGTGCGTCGCTGTTTGCTACGAACATTTCGAGCGAGCACTTCATCGGGCTCGCCGGTTCGGGCGCCTCCACCGGCCTGGCTGTTGGCTGCTACGAGTGGTCGGCGAGCGTTTGCCTGCTGTTGCTGGCCTGGATCTTCATCCCGCACTACCTGAAAAGCGGTGTGTTCACCATGCCGGAGTTCCTGGAGCGGCGGTTCTCGCCGGCCTGCCGCACGTACCTGACCTACATTTCGATCGTTGCCTACATCTTCACCAAGATCAGCGTGGCGCTGTTCGCAGGCGGGATTCTTATCCGCGAGATCGTCGGTTGGGACTACATGACGTCGGCGATTCTTCTTGTGGTGGCCACCGGCATCTACACGGTCTCGGGCGGGTTGGCCGCGGTGATCTACACCGACGTGTTTCAAGCCATAATTCTGGTGGCCGGCGCGATTGTCATTACGCTTTTGGGTCTCGACAAGGTGGGCGGCTTCGAGGCTTTGCGCGCGGCGCTGCCGCCCGATTTTTTCCATATCGTGAAGCCCGCCAGCGACGCGACCTATCCTTGGCCCGGAACCATTTTCGGCTCGTTGATTCTTGGCATCTGGTATTGGTGCACGGACCAGGTGATCGTGCAAAAAACACTCTCGGCCCGCAGTGTTTCGGAGGCGCGCAAGGGCGCGTTCTTCTGCGCCGCGCTGAAGATTCTGCCGGTGTTCATCCTGGTGCTGCCGGGGCTGATCGCCAAGGTCCTGTATCCAGCGGAGGTGACGGGCGACAACGCATACCCCATGTTGGTGCTTCGACTGATGCCGCCAGGATTGAAGGGTCTGATGGTCGCCGCGCTGCTGGCCGCGTTGATGTCTTCACTCAGCTCCGTGTTTAATTCCTGTTCGACGCTGATCACGATGGACATTTTCAAGAAGTACCGGCCGAATGCGAGCGAAAAGGAGCTTGTGAACTTCGGCCGCTGGTCTACGGTGGCGATTGTCGTGATCAGCGTGGTTTGGATTCCGTTCATCCGGTCGTTGAACGACCAGGTATTTCAGTATCTACAGAGCGTGCAGGCCTACATCGGCGCCCCGATTACAGCGACATTCCTGACCGGCATCCTCTGGCGCGGCGCGACGCCACGGGCCGCCTTCACGACTCTGGTGGTGGGCGGCATCCTGGGAGCGTCGCGGTTTACGATGGACGTTCTGCACAACGCGTTCAAGATGGACTTGGGTCCGCTCAACGCCGTGGTGGAGTTCAGCTTCCTGAACTTCTCGATCCTGGTCTTCTTGCTTTGCATCGCGTTGATGGTCTTTGTCTCAAAAGCGTCGGAGCCGAAGAAGGACATCGAAGGCTTGACCATGGAGTGGGGCGGAGCGCCGATCGGTTCGGCGACCGAGAAGTGGGCCACGGCGGTCATCGCGATGGCGGTGGTTGGCCTGTGGGTCCATTTCGCGTAACGGTATACTTGCTAATCGTATGAGTCATTTCTCCCGCCGCAACTGGATCTATGGCGCCGCCGCCGCGGGCACCGGCCTATTCCAAGTGGAAGAGGCCCGGGCCGCGCAGATCGCAAAGAATGCGCCCATTTCGCCCAAGGACAAGATCAAGATCACCAAGCTTGAGACGATCCTGGTCAAGCCGCGCTGGTTATTCCTGAAGATCCATACCGACGCCGGCATCACCGGCTTAGGGGAGCCCGTGACGGAAGGCCGCGCGCTGACCTGCGCCGAGGCGATCAAAGAGGTGGCGCCGTATCTTGTCGGCAAGGATCCTCGCGCCGTCGTTCACCACTGGCAGGCGATCTACCGCCACGCCTTCTATCGCGGCGGCCCGATTCTTACCAGCGCACTCAGCGGTATCGACCAGGCGCTTTGGGACATCAAGGGCAAAGCGTTCGGCGTGCCGGTCTACGAACTGTTCGGCGGCCCGACTCGCAACAAAGTCCGCGTCTACGCCCATGTTCAACGCCAGGGATCCTTGGAGCAGAGCCTGAAGGCCGCGATGGCCCAGGGTTTCACCGCGTTCAAGACGGGACCCTCCAAGCGCCGGCCGGCGCGCTATGTGGAGACGCCATCCGAGGTGAAGTACGCGGGTGAAAAGCTCGCCGAAATGCGCCGCATCGTCGGCGACAGCGTAGACATCGGCGTCGACTTCCACGGCGCCATCAGCCCTGCGCACGCCAAGATGTTGATCAAGGCGATGGAGCCTTCCAATCCGATGTTCATCGAGGAGCCGTGCCAAGCGCAGAACCACGACGTGATGGCCGAGATCGCGCGCGGGACGCACCTGCCTATCGCCACGGGCGAACGCGTGTTCACCAAGTGGGGCTTCCGCGAAGTGCTGGAGAAGAAGGCGGCGACGATTCTGCAGCCGGACCTTTGCCACGCGGGCGGCATCACGGAGGTGCGTCTGATCGCTGGCATGGCCGAGGCTT
>Ga0194122_10002774_pt1 | contig 18753 bp, 16 predicted proteins | sample TA2MahCa10mmetaG_FD_155487 | JGI IMG/M metagenome (GOLD analysis project Ga0194122, IMG submission 155487) | Freshwater microbial communities from Lake Tanganyika, Tanzania - TA2015021 Mahale Deep Cast 10m | ecosystem: Environmental > Aquatic > Freshwater > Lake | place: Tanzania: Lake... | reverse complement strand
TGCGCATCGATGGTCACGATGTGCGCGACTTGACGAGTGTTTCGTTGCGCGCGGCCGTGGGTGTGGTTTCGCAAGACCCGCATCTTTTTCATGAGAGCATCGAGTCGAACCTGCGTTATGCCAAACCCGATGCGAGCGACGCCGAGTTGGTGCAGGCTTGCGAGCGGGCGCGCATCCACAACACCATCGCGGCGCTGCCCGATGGTTACCGCACGGTCGTCGGCGAACGCGGTTATCGGCTTTCAGGAGGAGAAAAGCAGCGTCTGGCGATCGCGCGACTGTTGTTGAAAAATCCCGTGGTGATGATCCTTGACGAAGCCACCAGTCATCTCGACAACGAAAACGAGGCGCTGGTGCAGGCCGCGCTCGACGACGCGCTGATTGGTCGCACGGCGATGATCATCGCGCACCGCCTGTCGACGATCGCCAAGGCTGATCGCATCGTCGTGCTCGATGACGGTCGCATCGTCGAGAGCGGCACCCACGATGAACTCATGGCCCAAGATGGCGCATATGCGCGACAGGTTCGCGCCGGCGGATCCTTTGCGGCGACGACCTGATGGCCGACACGGCGACTTGATTCGATTATCCGGTCACAAACAGCCGTGATTCGTCAGCGAACTAGGGTTTTGGCGTGACGAGCAAGTTGTTGACGAATGCACGTGGTGCGTTCGCCGATCGAAATCCGAACAGTCGCAAATATTATGACGAGGCGCGTCGCTACTTGCCCGGCGGCCACACGCGAACGGTGTTGACACATGCGCCGTTTCCTCTTGCGTTTGTCGCCGGTAACGAGTCGTGGTTGCACGACGCCGATGGCCACACTTATATCGACATGCTCGGTGATTACACCGCCGGCTTGCTCGGACACAGCGAGCATCGAGTTATCGACGCCGTTTCGGCGGCACTGAAAATCAACACCAGCGTCGGTGGAATCCATCCGGCCGAAGGAACACTCGCCAAGTTGATGTGCGAACGCTTCGACTTGGATCGTGTTCGTTTCACCAACTCGGGCTCCGAGGCGAACCTGATGGCGATCACCACCGCCCTCCAAGCCACCGGTCGCGACAAGATCATGGTTTTTCACGGTGGCTATCACGGCGGCTTGCTTTATTTCGCAAGCGGGGTGGCACCATGGAATGCCCCTTACAACTTCGTTGTCGCGCCATACAACGATGTCGATCGCGCTTCGGAATTGATCTTTGAACACGGCGCAACACTGGCCGCGGTAATCATGGAGCCGATGCTCGGCTCGGGTGGATGCGTGCCCGCCGAAAAAATCTTTGCTCAGCGGGTTTTCGCCGACGCCAAAACCGTCGGGGCTGTCACCATCGCCGACGAAGTGATGACCTCTCGCCACGGCGCCAGTGGCCTGTTCTCGCTGCTCGGCGTCCGGCCCGACATCAGCACGTTCGGCAAATACATTGGCGGCGGTTTTTCGTTCGGCGCTTTTGGTGGTCGCGCCGCGTTGCTCGACCAGTTCGACACCAGCCCCGAGGCGGGTCGAGACCGAGTCGTCGCGCACGCCGGAACTTTCAACAACAACATTTCATCGATGACCGCGGGGTGCGTGGTCTTGCGCGACATTTTCACCGCAGAGGTCGCAGTTCGCCACACTTCACGCGGCGAGGAGTTTCGCGAGGCGGTCGCGGCGGTGACGGCGCGTTCGGGCCTGCCGGTGTGCGTCAGCGGTTTTGGTTCGATGATGTCGTTGCATGCCCTGTCTCATCCACCACGTAACGCCGTCGACATGGGTCTGCGTGACGCCGATTTGCAGGAGACGATTTTTCTCGGGTTGCTCGAGCGCGGCGTCTACAGCGCGGCCCGAGGGATGATGAATCTGAGCATCACCGTCACCGACGACCAACTCGCCGCGGTTCTCGATGCGCTGACCGAGACCCTCGCGTCACTCAACCGAGACGGCCATTGCTCACCCAAGCGCTAGTCGTGGCTCGAGTCACCCCGCCGTTGCGCGAGCCACGCGATGGGCAACGACACCACCAAAACCAACGTGGCCATCACCGTCACGTAGGGCAGCACGTTGGCGTGAGCGAAAATGAGATCACCGTCTAGACGGTGGTCGATCGAGCGGGTGACGGGAATCGGACCCGCGTATTCAGCGACTCATCGACTCGCAACATGCCTGACCCCGACTACATTGTCGGGCAGTGATCGTCTCACTCGCCCAAGCCACCGATCTCTTTTCAACCACGGCGATAATCCTGGCGATTGCCGCGGTTGCGGCTTTCGTGGCGCATCAGGCCAGACAGCCGCTCATCGTGGCATTCATCGCCGTGGGCATCGTGGTCGGGCCATCGGGCTTTGCATTGATCCGCGAAACCGAGGCCCTTGAGCTGTTCGCCAATCTCGGCATTGCGGTGCTGCTGTTTTTGGTCGGGTTGAAGCTCGACATTCGCCTCGTGCGAAATATGGGCAAGGTGGCCCTCGCTACCGGTCTCGGCCAAGTGCTGTTCACCGCAACGTTCGGATACGTGATTGCACTGTTGCTCGGCCTTGACCCGATGGAGGCGCTGTATGTGGCGGTTGCCCTCACGTTTTCGTCGACGATCATCATCGTCAAGATCCTCTCCGACAAGGGCGAGCTCGAGAAGCTGCACGGCCGAATTGCCCTGGGGTTCTTGATCGTGCAAGACATCGTCGTCATTTTGGCGATGGTGGTGCTGAGTTCGCTGGGTACCGACACCGAATCGGGTGTGCTGTTGCAGGTGGTGCGCATCGTGTTGACGGGTGCCGCTTTGCTTGGTGGTACCTGGTTGGTGACCACATGGTTGATTCCGCGCGTGCTCGGAAAAGTGGCGTCATCACAGGAACTGCTCATCGTCTCGTCGATCGCGTGGGCCGTCGCAGTGGCAGCGCTGAGCGACTGGCTCGGTTTCTCGGTTGAGGTTGGCGCATTTCTGGCGGGTTTCGCTTTGGCATCCACCCAATACCGCGAGTCGATTGCATCGTCATTGTCGGGTCTGCGCGACTTTCTGTTGCTGTTTTTCTTTATCAATCTCGGCATCGGTCTCGACTTTTCATCGATCAGCGAGCAGATTCCCGCCGCCATCGTGCTGTCGCTGTTCGTGTTGATCGGCAACCCGCTGATCGTGATCGTCATCATGAGCATGATGCGCTACACCAGCCGAGTGTCGTTCTTGGCGGGTATCACCGTGGGTCAAATCAGCGAGTTCTCGCTCATCTTCATCACCATCGGTGCTCAGATCGGACACGTAGGTAACGACTCGGTGGGCTTGGTCACGTTGGTGGGATTGATCACAATTGCACTCTCCACTTACACCATCTACTACGCCGATCACCTCTACCGTCTCTTCCAGCGACCGCTGTTGTTGTTCGAGCGTCGAGTGTTGAGGGACCACGACGAAGGTCCGCAAGACACCTACGACTACATCGTGTTCGGCTACGGCCGATTCGGCCGACACCTCGTCGAGCACCTCGCACAAGCCGGACATTCGGTGTTGGTCGTCGATTGGGATCCGTACGGGCGCCTACAACTTGAAGCCCCGTCGCTCGGCTCACGGGTGGCCATACGTTTCGGCGACGCCGACGACCCGGCCTTCCCAGTAACACTTCCGATTCAGTCGGCGAAGTGGATAGTTTCCACCATCGCCCGACTCGACACGAGCATCGTTCTGGCCCGCGCCATACGTCGCCTGGGAAGCCCCGCGAAGATTGCGGTCACCTGCTTATCGACCGCCGAGGTCGAGCGACTGCGGCGCGATGTGCAGGACGGCGTGGTCGATCTGGTGCTGCAGCCATTCAGCGACGCCGCCGACGATGCAATCGAAGCACTCAAAGGTCACCGCTAAACCGAGATCGAGCGGGTGACGGGAATCGGACCCGCGTATTCAGCTTGGGAAGCTGATGTTCTGCCACTGAACTACACCCGCGTTTAACGATTTGAGCGTAGCAACGCACGGTTATCGCCGAGTTTCGCAAGCCCCCGTGATTTACTAAGGTTTTTTGGTCGTGATTCTGTCTGACAAGAGCATCAAAGAGGCGTTGCAGGCCAAACGCATCGTCATCGATCCGCTCGACATGTCGTGCATTCAGCCGTCGTCGATCGATGTCAAGGTCGCGAATCTGTTTCGTGTTTTTCGCAACCACTCGGCGCCAGTGATCGACGTCAAAAGAGATTTGACCGACCTGACCGACCTCGTCGAGATCGAGAACAACGGAGTATTCATGTTGCACCCGGGCGAGTTCGTGTTGGGTTCGACGCTCGAACGAATAGCGATCGCCAACGATCTGGTCGCCCGCGTCGAGGGCAAGAGTTCGCTCGGGCGACTCGGATTGTTGATTCACTCGACCGCAGGGTTCATCGACGCCGGCTTCGACGGCCACATCACGCTCGAACTGTCGAACGTGGCGAACCTGCCGATCACGATTTACCCGGGCATGAAGATCGGTCAGGTGAGTTTCATGACGATGACGACACCAGCCGAGAAACCCTATGGCTCGGGTGCGAGCGGCTCAAAATATCAGGGCCAACGCGGCCCGACCCCGAGTCGCTACTTCGAAAACTTCAAATAGTCAGTTGAAACTCGTCGCGCTGGTGGCGGCCAACGGAGAATCTTGATTCGCCACGGCGCGCTCGCCGTTTTCGATCGCATCCAATAGGTGAATGGCGATATCGCCAACTTTGATTTCTGAATCGTCTTTGCCTGCGCCTTTGACGCCGTCGTCGAGCATGATGTAGCAGAACGGGCACGCAGTCGCGACGCGCGACGCACCCGTGGCGATCGCCTCGCGGGCGCGTTCATCGTTGACTTTCGTGCCGATGTCTTCTTCCATCCACATTCGAGCGCCACCCGCGCCGCAACACATGCCCGTGGTGCCGTTGCGCGGCATCTCGACGATCTCGATGCCCTTGATCGACCCGACCACCTTGCGAGGCGCCAGATAGACATCGTTGTGCCGACCGAGGTAGCACGAGTCGTGGTAAGTGATTCTCTCTTCGAGCGAGGCGTTGCTTACGTCGAGTTTGCCCGAGGCGATTAAATCTTCGAGCAACTGCGTGTGATGTACGACCTCGTAATTGCCGCCCAACTGCGGATACTCGTTCTTGAGCGTGTTGAAACAGTGCGGGCACTGGGTGATTATTTTTTGCACACCCATCGTGTTCAACATCTCGACGTTGGGCATCGCCAACATCTGGAAGAGATATTCGTTGCCGCTGCGTCGCGCGCTGTCGCCGGTGCACATTTCGCTCGGGCCCAAAATCGCCACGTCGATGCCCGCCCGCTTGAGAAGTTTGGCCATCGACTGGGTCACCTTTTTGTTTTTGTCGTCGAAACTTCCCGCGCAACCGACCCAATAGAGGTATTCGTGTTTGAGCGGCGCGCCCGGATCGAGAATCTCGACATCCAGATCTTTCGCCCATTCACCGCGATCGGTCTGGCTCATGCCCCAAGGGTTGCTTTGGTTCTCCATCGCGCGATAGGCGTTGCCGAGTTGTGCCGGAAAGTTGCTCTCCATCAGCGAGAGATAGCGGCGCATGTCGAGAATCTTGTCGAGAATCTCGATGTTCACGGGGCAGATTTCGTCGCAGGCTTTGCAACTCGTGCACGACCAGATTTCTTCGGCGGTGATGCGCTCGAAGACCGAGTTGGCGTTGATCTTGATTTCGCTGTCGGCGCTCAAGGGCGGCGAAACTTTGCCACCCGGCGCGTGGCTGGCGGTGGCGGCCATGACTTCTCCGCTTTTCAAAACTATCTCGCGCGGGTCGAGGGGTTTGCCGGTGGCGTGCGCCGGGCAGACGCTGGTGCAACGCCCGCACATCGTGCAGGCGTCGAGATCGAGCAGCTGTTTCCAGGTGAACTCTTCGATCACGTTCACGCCGAAAGATTCGAGCGACGTCTCGGTCAGATTCGGCATCGCCTTCATCGCGCCCTTGGGTCGTTCGCGGTCTTTCAGATACATGTTCAGCGGCGAGGTGAAGATGTGGCGCAACATCGTGATCGGCAAAATCGCCAAGAAGACGATGAAGGTCAGCACATGCGCCACCCACCATGCCTGGTGCCAGGTTGTCAGGGTCGAGGCGCTCGCATCGTTCACCAACTGGGCGAGCGGATACCCGACGACGCTCCATTTTTCGTGGTCGAGGTTCACGCCCGCGGCCTGACCTTGGGCGATGCGGAACATTTCGGCGCCGAAACCCGTTATGCCGATCGCCAACAACACACCGAGAATCAGCGCGTGCTCGGGCTTGGTCTTGATGCGAATTCGATACGGTCGCTGCACATATCGGCGCACGATCGCCCAGACGACGCCGAGCGTGAACACGACGCCCGCCAAGTCGCCGACCAATGCGTAACCGCGATAAACATCGCCGTGCAAAAATTTCAGGGCCTCGGGCATCTGGTGGTCGATCTCGAGCACGGTCGTCACGCCGAGCAACACCAAGAAACCGAAGTAGATCATCGAGTGCATCAGGCCAGCGGCGCTGTCGCGCAGAAGTGTGCGCATGTAGACGCCCGAGCGATAGTCGGCCAGACGGCGCTTGACATTTTTCGGTGTCGTCTTGCGTCGGTCTGGTGCGCCACGCTCCCAGTTGCGAATGCGGTCGGCGAACCGCAACGAACCCCAAACCAAGATCATCGGAATTACCGTGTAGAAGGCAACTTTGAACGCGCCTGGAATGCCGCCGAAAACTTCGCGGTGAATCAGCGATGTGCTCTTCCAACCCGTCAACTGCGGCACGATGCCCGAGATCAGCGTGAAGGTGCCGATACCCACGCCAAAGGCGATCGATAGTTGATAGGGCTTCAACCGTTTTGAAACGGCGGGTTGGTTGGTCGTGTTTTTGTCGAGCATCGCGGTTGTTATTTTGAACTCAGACTAGTTATTTCAGCCGTAATAAGCGCGGTCCAAGTCGCGAATGCGCAAGGAGAGCGACCCCAACAGTTTGTGGGTTAGTGCAGGTACTTTGTCGGTGAGTCGCAGAAAACTTCCCCGGCTGATCACGAGAAGTTGGCAGTCAGATTCGCAGACCACGGTCGCGGTGCGCGGGCCGTGGTCGAGCAGAGACAGTTCGCCGACCACCGAGCCGGCGCCGAGTGTCGCCACTTTTTTGCCTCTTTTCTTGACCACGGCTTTTCCGCTCAAGATAATGAACGCCTCTTTGCCCGGGTCGCCTTGCTTGATCATCGTCTTGCCCTTGGCCATCGTGACCCTGTCGCCCGCTTTGGCGATGCGCTCCAAATCTTTCGTCGAACATGAATTGAACAACGGCGAGTAGCGCAGGTGTTTGAGAGAGTTTTTCAGATCGGTCATACGAAAATCTTAGTGTTTCTCGCTTCTGCTCTGCTCGGCCACCTCTTGGGTCGCCCTGGCGATCGCCTCGGGGTCGCCAAGGTATGTGACCGAAGAGACCTTCAGTTGTCGGGTGAATTCGTAGCGCCGCGGCACCCCGGTCGGAATATTGAATTCGGCGATCTGGGCGGGGCTGAGGTTTTCGAGATACATCACGAGCGCCCGCAAAGAATTGCCGTGGGCCGTGATCAGCACATTTTTGTCGCGAGCCAGTTCGGGTGAGATCGTCTGGGTGTAAAACGGCACCACTCGCGTCACCACATCGAGCAAACATTCGGTGTCGGGCAGGTCGCGCGGTGCGATGTGTCGATAGCGGGGGTCGTTGCGCGGGTGCTCGGGGCTCGTTTCGTCGACCGGTGGCGGCGCGATGTCGTAACTTCGGCGCCACAGGTTCGTTTGCTCTTGGCCGTATTTTTCGGCGGTGGCTTTTTTGTCCAGCCCCTGCAACGCGCCATAGTGCCGTTCGTTCAGTCGCCAATCTCGCCGAACTTCGATGTCGTTTAGACCCATGGTTTCGAGCGCGATGCGGTTCGTCTCGATCGCGCGGGCCAGAAGCGAGGTGAAAACAAGGTCGAAATGCAGGCCCTCGGCGAGCATCGTCTCACCGGCGCGCCTCGCCTCGAGTTCGCCCCGCTTGGTGAGCCCGACGTCGTGCCAACCGGTGAACAAGTTGAGTTCGTTCCAGGTGCTTTGACCGTGGCGCAACAGAACCAGCACACCAGTCATCGACGCATCACCGATCAAATCGTATGCGCAAAACGCCATGCGGATTATGTATGAATATAGGTATGGCTTTCGCCGCCACAAAAGGTTTTGATGTCGTCGTGGTCGGCTCGGCGAACCTCGACCTGGTCGCCCGCGCACCACGGTTGCCCAAACCCGGCGAAACCGTGACGGGGTCCAACTATTTCGAGGCGTGCGGCGGCAAAGGGGTCAACCAGGCGATCGCCGCGGCGCGGGCCGGTGCCAAGACGGCGTTTCTTGGCGCCGTTGGTCAAGATCACGCGGGCGAGGTTCTGCTCGAGGCGCTGCGAAAAGACGGCGTCGATGTCGCCGCGGTGCGCAAGGTCGCCGCGCCGACGGGTCGTGCGTTGATCGGCGTCGACGGCGACGGCGAAAATTCGATCATCGTCGTGCCCGGCGCGAACCACGAAATAAATGTCGACGACATCGAGCGGCATCGCGCGCTGCTCGAGTCGTGCAAAGTTCTATTGTGCCAACTCGAGGTGCCACTGGCGGTCGTGCGCAGAGCCTGTGAACTCGCCAACTCGACGACGACGCGCATTTTGAACCCTGCTCCGGCGCAAACTTTGCCGGGCGACCTGCTCGGTGTCGTCGACATCATGGTGCCCAACGAGCACGAACTCGAACTGTTGGGCGGGGTCGACGAGTTGCGTCGTCAAGGCGTGGCGACCGTGATCGTCACGCAAGGTGAAAAGGGTGCGATGTTGGTGAGCGACGCGGGGGTGGCGCAGGTTGATCCTTTCAAAGTCACCGCGGTCGATTCGACGGGCGCGGGCGACTCATTTTGCGGCATGGTCGCCGCCAGACTGGCGCTGGGCGAGACGATGTCTCAGGCACTGCGGGCGGGCGTGATTGCAGGGGCTTTGGCTACCCAAACCGAGGGGGCAGTGCCGTCGATTCCCTTATGGAATATGGTAAAAACCAAACTTGAGTCGAAGTGACTTAAGTTTTTTGCCTAAAAGGTTGTAAAGAGGCTTAAACAGCCTTACCGTACTTTGGGCTTGCCGATACCCCCATCGGCAGGCACTCAAAACAAACGGAGAAAAAACATTATGTCAAAGGCAGTCGGTATCGACCTCGGCACAACCAACTCGGTCGTCAGCGTTCTTGAAGCAGGCGAACCAGTCGTAGTTCCAAACTCAGAAGGCTCGCGCACCACACCCTCGGTTGTCGCGTTCTCCAAAGGCGGAGACGTGCTCGTCGGCGAAGTCGCCAAGCGCCAGGCCATCACCAACACCGAGCGCACTTTTCGCAGCATCAAACGACACATGGGCTCGAACTGGAAGTCGGCCGACATCGACGGCAAAAAATACACGCCGCAAGAAATCAGCGCACGCACGCTGATGAAGTTGAAGCGCGATGCAGAGGCCTACCTCGGCACGTCGGTGACCCAGGCGGTGATCACGGTGCCGGCATATTTCGACGACGCGCAACGCACCGCGACAAAAGAGGCGGGGCAGATCGCCGGTCTCGAAGTTTTGCGGATCATCAACGAACCGACCGCGGCGGCACTCGCATACGGGCTCGACAAGGGCAGTGAAGACGAGACGATCCTCGTGTTCGACCTGGGCGGCGGCACGTTCGACGTCAGCGTGCTCGAAATCGGTGACGGAGTTTTCGAAGTCAAGAGCACCCACGGCGACACCAACCTGGGTGGCGACGACTGGGACCAACGAGTGATCGATTGGCTGGTCAAAGAATTCAAGTCGGCGCACGGCGTGGATCTCGGCACCGACCGCATGGCGTTGCAACGCCTGAAAGAAGCGGCAGAAAAAGCCAAGATCGAGTTGTCGCAGGTTCAACAGACGCAGATCAACCTGCCGTTCATCACCGCGACCCCCAATGGTCCGTTGCATCTCGATGTTTCGTTGAGTCGATCGAAGTTTCAAGAGATGACCAGCGACCTGCTCGAAAAATGCCGCAAGCCGTTCGAACAGGCGATCACCGACGCGGGCATCACGAAGAGTCAGATCAAGCACGTGATCCTGGTGGGCGGTTCGACCCGCATGCCGGCCGTGCTCGAGTTGATTCAGTCGTTGACCGGCAAAGAGCCGAATCGATCGGTCAACCCCGACGAGGTTGTCGCCGCCGGTGCCGCGATTCAAGCGGGCGTTTTGCGCGGCGACGTCAAAGACGTGTTGCTGCTCGACGTGACGCCGCTGTCTTTGGGCATCGAAACAAAGGGTGGCGTGATGACCAAACTGATCGAGCGCAACACGACTATTCCGACGAAACGCACCGAGGTGTTCTCGACGGCCGAAGACATGCAACCGTCGGTCGAGATCCACGTGTTGCAGGGCGAGCGAGAGATGGCCAGTTACAACAAGACGCTGGGCAAGTTTCAACTCGTAGACCTGCCCCCGGCGCCGCGTGGCGTGCCGCAGATCGAAGTCACCTTCGACATCGACGCCAACGGCATCGTTCATGTCTCGGCAAAAGACCGCGGCACGAACAAAGAGCAATCGATGACGATCACCGGTCAGTCCTCGCTGTCGAAAGACGACATCAACAAGATGGTCAAAGACGCCGAGGCCCACGCCGAAGAAGACAAGAAGCGTCGCGAAGAGGCCGAGGTTCGCAACAACGCCGACTCGTTGGTCTACCAGACCGAAAAAGTGTTGCGTGAGCAGGGCGAGAAACTAACGGCCGAAGACAAATCGGCAGTCGAGGGCCCGCTCGCCGATCTGCGATCGGCGCTCAACGGCAGCGACACCGACACGATCAAGAACGCGACCGAAAAGTTGATGGCGGCCAGCCAGGCGTTCAGCCAGAAACTTTACGAGGCTGCATCTCGCGACGCGAACGCGGCCGGCACATCGGCCTCGGGTCAGCAAGCGGGCGGAAACGATTCAGACATCGTGGACGCCGAAATCGTCGACGAGAAATAATCTCGGGTCGTAAATTTTTATGACCGATGAAAAAGCAGAGTCGACCAGCGAAGAACTGAGCGTCGAGGCGCTCGTCGAGCAACTGACCAAAGAACGCGACGAATTCAAAGACATCGCCCTGCGCGTGCAGGCCGAGTTCGAGAACTATCGAAAGCGTGCCGCGGCCCAGTTGATCGACGAGACCGATCGCAACTCGGGTCGCATCGTCGAGGGTCTTCTCGGCGTGCTCGACGCGTGCGAGGCGGCGATGGCCCACGGCATCGAGGGTGTCGAGACGATCTTTGGTTCGATGCTCGGCGCGCTGCAGAAGCAGGGTCTTGAGGTTCTCGATCTGGTCGACACGGTGTTCGACCCGAGCGTCGCCGACGCGGTCGTGCACGAACCCGCCGACGCCGATTCGCCGAACCCGGAGACGCGCGTCGTCGAGGTGCTTCGCACCGGTTATCGCTGGAAGGGTCGAGTTCTTCGCGCCGCGATGGTCAAAGTCAAGGGCTGATCAGGGCCTCGTGCAATGAGTGCACAGCGCGAGTGGTTCGAGAAAGATTATTACGCGGTGCTCGGCGTGTCGAAGACGGCGACCGACAAAGAGATAACCAAGACCTACCGAAAACTCGCGCGCAAATATCACCCCGACGCCAACCCGAACAACGCCGCCGCCGAAGAAAAATTCAAGGAGATCTCGGCGGCCTACGACGTGCTCGGCGACGAGAAGCGTCGCAAAGAATACGACGAGGTTCGTCGCGCAGGTCCGTCGGCTTTCGGCATGCACGGCGGCCCGGGTGCGCAGGGGGGCTTCAGCGGTGGCCAACCCTTCGACATGGGTGGCGGCGATATTTCAGATTTGATCAGCCAGATGTTCGGTGGGCGCGGGGGGCGTTCGCGCAACGGCGTCGATCCGCGTCGCGGTTTAGACCTCGAGGCGAGCCTTGACATCAGTTTCATCGACGCGATCAACGGCATGACCACGTCGTTGCGCCTGTCGACCGAGGGCGAAAAAACCCCGCGCGAGGTGAACGTGCGAATTCCGGCGGGTGTCGACAATGGTCAGCGCATTCGCATCAAGGGTCGCGGCGAAAAAGGTCGCAGCGGCGGCCCCTCGGGCGACTTGTTGATCACCTGCAATGTCGCGCCCCATGCAGTGTTCGGTCGCGAGGGCAAAAACTTGACCGTCGCGCTGCCGATCACTTTCACCGAGGCGGCGCTCGGGGCGAACATCGAGGTGCCGACCGTCGACGGTTCGAGCGTGACCCTGCGACTCAAAGCCGGCACGCAGGCAGGCTCGCGTCATCGGGTCAAGAGCAAGGGCATCAACTCGGGTGGCGCGGCGGGCGACCTGATCGTCACCGTAGATGTCGTCGTGCCGCGCGACCTCACCGACAAACAACGAAAACTCGTCGAGCAACTCGCCCAAATTTCCGACGACGCGCCCCGCAAAAATCTTTTTTCGAACGCCAAGCCTTAACTAGTCAGGAGAAAATATGCAATACGAAACGCAAGCCGTATATGTGATCTCGGTGGCCGCCGAACTGGCGGGCATGCATCCGCAAACTTTGCGAATCTACGAGCGTCGCGGTCTCGTGCAACCGGCGCGCACCGCGGGCGGCAAACAGCGTCGCTACAGCAACGCCGACATCGCCCAGTTGTTGCGCATCGCCGAGTTGGCCGAACTCGGCATGAACCTCGAGGGCATTCGTCAGGTGATGGCGCTCGAGAACCAGGTCGCCCAACTCAAACAGGCGGTCGTGCAACTGCAGGGTCAACTCGAGCGCGCCACGGCGAACGCCAGAAAAAATTATGGTCTCGTGCCGTTCGATCAGGTCACGAATCAAACCACGATGTTTTTTTCTCGCAACCCGCGCCCATTCGACGAGGAGCGTTGAGTTTCGGCGAGTAGACTTTCGTTACGTACCTGCAAAATCTCAAATAGTAGGAGCGTTTGATGCCCGTGTCAGTCGTCGTCGGAACCCAATGGGGCGACGAGGGCAAGGCGAAAATAATCGACCTTCTGGCTGAGAGCCACCAGGTCGTCGCGCGATACCAGGGCGGCCACAACGCGGGACACACGGTCGTCGTCGGCGACCAAAAATATGCGCTGCAACTCGTGCCGAGCGGTGTTTTTTATTCGCATGTCACGCCAGTGATCGGCAACGGGGTGGTCGTCGATCTGCCGACTTTGTTCAACGAGATCGACACGCTCGAGTCGCGCGGCGTCTCGTGTTCGCGGCTGAAGGTTTCGAGCCTCGCCCATTTGATTTTTCCCTGGCACCAGGCCCACGATGCGTTGAGCGAGTCGTCGCTCGGCGATCAAAAAATCGGCACGACGCTGAAGGGCATCGGGCCCGCGTACGCCGACAAGTCGCGGCGGGTCGGCATTCGCGCCGGTGATGTGCGCGACGCCGGTCGATTCAAAAAACTCGTTCGGGCCAGGGCCATGGACGAACAAAAGATTCTCGTCGCGCTGGGGGGCGAACAACTTAACGTCGACCAGATCGTCGAGAAGTTCGTCGCCTTGGGCAAGCGGCTCGAGCCATACGTCGCCGACACCGTCAATTTGTTGCATCAGGCGCTCGGGCGAAAAGAAAATCTGTTGCTCGAAGGCGCCCAGGCCACATTTTTGGATATCGACCACGGCACGTATCCGTTCGTCACTTCGTCGAACCCGACCGCGGGTGGGGCGTGCGCGGGTTCGGGTCTTGGTCCGCGCGACATCACGCGAATAGTCGGTATCGCCAAGGCCTACACGACGCGGGTCGGCAGCGGGCCGTTTCCTTCAGAGTTGTTGGGCGACCTGGGCGAAAAGATCGTCGACATCGGTCACGAGTTCGGCACCGTCACCGGGCGTCGTCGCCGACCGGGTTGGCTCGACCTGGTGATGTTGCGTCATGCGGTGCGCCTGAATTCGCTCACGGAGATCGCGCTGACGAAACTCGATGTGCTCGACACGTTTTCGACCGTGCGAGTTTGCGTCGGCTACGAGGTCGACGGCACAGAGCTTCACGGGTATCCCGACGACGCCCAGGTGCTGGCCAAGGTGGTGCCGCAATATGTCGACCTCGAGGGCTGGAACTGTTCGATCAGACAGGTGCGAAGTTTTGCCGACCTGCCGCCACAGGCCAAGGCCTTGATCGAACTCGTCGAACAACATGTCGGGGTGCCTGTGTCGATTATTGGCGTCGGCCCCGAACGAAATGAATGCGTGGTTCGTCGATGATCGAGCGATACAGCCTGCCCGAAATGGCCGAAATCTTTTCTGACGAGTCGAAGTTTCGTCGTTATCTCGAGATCGAATTGCTGGCCACCGCCGCGCAGAGCGAGGTTGGCGTCGTGCCGCGGGATCAGGCCAAGATTTGTCGCGATCGTGCGCCCGTGGTCGACGGCGAATTCGTCGCCGAGGTCGCCGCGAGAGAACGCGTCACCGACCACGATGTCGCGGCGTTCGTCGACGTGGTGCAAAACAAGATCGGTATGCCGGCCGGCGCCTGGATTCATCATGGTCTGACCAGTTCAGATGTGGTCGACACCGCGTGGTGCTCGATGTTGCGCGACGCCGCGAGCCTGATCGATCGCGCGCTCGTCGATTTCTACGAATCTTTGGTCGGTTTGGCCGAAAAACATCGCGACACGGTGATGATCGGCAGAACCCACGGGGTGCACGCCGAACCCACCACCTTCGGCGCCAAGGTAGCGCTTTGGGCGTTGCAGGTTCGACGCGATCGCGAACGTCTTGCCGCCGCGACCAGGCGCATCGCAGTGTGCAAACTTTCGGGTGCGGTCGGCACCTATTCGAACATCGACCCGCGGGTCGAAAAGAGCGTGGCGACCGCGCTCGGCTTGACGCCCGTGCCGGCGACGCAGGTCGTCGCGCGCGATCGTCATGCCGAATATTTGTGGGCCTGCGCCAGCATCGGCACCACGATCGAGATGATCGCCGTCGAGTTGCGTCATCTGCAGCGCACCGAGGTCAACGAGGTGCGCGAAGGCTTCGCCTCGGGCCAAAAAGGCAGCTCGGCGATGCCCCACAAGCGCAATCCGATTTCTTCCGAGACGCTCACGGGGCTCGCGCGGGTTTTGCGCGGCAACTTGCAGGTGGGGCTGCAAGACGTGCCGTTGTGGCACGAACGCGACATCTCGCATTCGTCGGCCGAGAGAATCGTGCTTCCCGATTCTTCGATGCTCGCTTATTACGTGTTGCGCCGGGCGACGCGGCTGGTCACGAATCTCGAGGTCGATGCGGCACAAATGTCGAAAAATCTCGGTTTGCTGCACGGTGTCGTTCACTCGCAGGCGGTCTTGCTGGCGTTGGTCGGTGCCGGTTCGGGTCGCGACGACGCCTATCGGTTGGTGCAAGAACTTTCGGCCAAAGCGATCGCCTCTGGCGAGAGTTTCAAACAAGTTCTGCTCGACGACCAACGGGTCAAATTGTCGCCCAAGCAACTCGACGAGATATTTTCCGTCGCGGCGTCGGTGGCGCGGGCCAATCTCGTGTTCGACGCGCTGAAGTCGACAGACTCTTAACGGCGTCGTGGCTGATTTACCGAAACTCGACAATGCACGCGAGGCGCTGCGCGTTCATATTTTGCGCCACTCGCTCAAGACGGGCGAGTTCACGCTCAAATCGGGACGCACCAGCAACTGGTTTCTAGATTCGAAGCAGACCGCATGCCGCAGCGACGGCATTTTGCTGGTTAGCGACGTGGCGTTGTCGATATTGCCCCCGAACATCGACGCAATCGGCGGTTTGACCATGGGCGCCGACCCCGTCGCTTTCGGCATCGCCGCAGTGGCGGCGACCAGGGGTCGTAATCTGCGCAGTTTCAGCGTGCGCAAAGAGGCCAAAGATCACGGCGTCACTGGTCGTGTTGCGGGAGCGTTGCAACCAGGCGACAAGGTGGCGATCGTCGAAGACACGGTCACCCGCGGCACTTCGTTGTTCGAGGCCGTCGAGGTGGTTCGTGCGTTCGGTGCGACACCGATATTCATCACCGTGGTCGTAGATCGGGGCGGCACATGCGAGGCGATGGCCAAAAACGCAAATATCGCCTACGAGCCGATGTTGACCGCGCCCGATCTTGGCTACGCTTTTGGCTCATGAATAAATTTTCAATCGCCAAAAATTCGCTGATTGCAGTCGCTCTTTCTTTGGCGACGGTCGCCTGTTCTGGTTCAGAACCATATTCCGGCGGCGACGATGCCTCGTCATCGCAAGACGAAAGTTATGGCGATGGCTCCGAAAGCGAAACAGAAAGCGACACTGAAGCCGGCGTGGTCGATGAAATCGTGGAGATCGATGTTGTAATCGGCCAAACCTCGGGTTCGGCCATTCCGTTTCAGGCCACTTTGGGTCAGACCGTGCGAATCACGCTTCTCAACCCCGATGCCGACGACGAGTTTCATCTGCACGGCTACGACTTGGGTGGCGATGTGACACCGGCCGGCCAAGAAGAAGTTTTCGAATTCACCGCCGACAAACTCGGCACATTCGAACTCGAGAGCCATGTCACCGGCGACTGGATCTTGACCCTCGTCGTCGAAGAACCTTAATAATTTTTCGGCGTCGGTTCGACGATCGGGCAACGTCTCAGTTGCCGAGCGAAATATCTAACTGGTCGCGCAAGACATTGGTCAGTGCGAACGCATATACAGACGAGATGTGGGTGAGATCGCGGTAGACCGCCATATTGCCGATCACAACGGGGCAGACCGATTCGGTGCAGAACCAATCGGCGAGGTCGACGAATCGTGAAGTTTCGCTGCTCCAAACACCTTTCAAGATTTCGGCGGTTTCAAAGTTGAAAGCGGTTTCACGCAGAAAGTTGCAATTTTGCACCGTCTGGGTATTCGCCGAAAGGCAGATCGGCACATGAAACGAGGGCCCAGGAGTATCGGCGATGTACAAGACTTTCTGGCCCGAAGTCGTGAGTGCCGCATGCATCTCGTTGATGTTGTTGATGAAACCATCAGGTGATTCGTCAACCAGATCTTCTCGATTAGTGAAACCCGAAACGACGACAAGCGAGATTTTGGCGCGGTTGATTTCGGCGACCACATTCGCTACCCACTTGCGACATTTTTCGATTGTTCCACCCGAGATGCCGAGCATCGTGCAGCCAGAGCGGGTGAAGGTCTGCAATCGCCAACCCCTTTGTTCGGAAATGCGATTCAGGGGCTCGAACCACTGTGCGGCGTGCGAGTCACCGACGAGGGCGATCGAGGTCGACGCCTCGAGGTCACCGAACACGCACACAGGCGGCAGGTCAAAATCGTGATCGTGACAACCGAGTTTGTATATCTCGGGTTCGTCGTTGGCCAAAACATCGAGCGATGGTTCGAGATCTGGCGGAAGTAGCGACAGACCTGGCGAGCGACCTAGCAGGTCTTTCAATTGCTGATCCGAGTATTGAAAGATCGTGGTTGTCGTCGAAACACCCGTGTCGCCAGCCCGAGTTTCGCCGGTGACCGTCGGTTTCAGATTGGTCTGGTCGTTTTGAGCGGTGATGAAGGACGCGCCAAGCCCGACGACGATTAATGCGGCGCCAAAAACCAATGATCTGTTGGCGTCGCGCAGGAAGTTCGGCACCCGATGAATCGGCTGCTCGACGAATCTGAAGGTCAACTCTGAAAGCGCGAAAGTTGCGATCATGCACAATGCAATCTGGTTGACCGAAAGTTCGGCTTTTGCCGCAGCGCGAGCCACGATCAAAATCGGCCAATGCCACAGGTAGAGCGAATACGAGCGACTGCCAATCCATTGAAAAATTTCCAGTTGTAAAACTCGGTTCGGGCCAAATCTCGAGTTGTCGCCGGTGGCGATCATCGCGACTGTGGCGAAAACGGGCAGCATCGCGGCGTATCCGGGGAAAATCGTCTTGTCGTCGTAAACGAGCGATGCGACAATCGTCGCGACGGCACCCAACCAACCAAATACAGCCAGCAGTTTGGGTTCAAGTTTCGCCACCCGACTTTGAGCGGTCGCCAGTAGCGCCCCGGCCCCCAACTCCCATGCTCGATAGGGCAACAGATAAAAACTCGCCGGTCCCGAGTCTTTTGTGGTCGCTACACAGAGCACAAGAGAAAGCACGGTGACCGCCGCGATACCGATGTTCAGGCCCAGTTTTGAATCGCGGCGTGTCTTGAGCAGCAAAATCACCAGAACGGGAAAGAAGATGTAGAACTGCTCTTCAACGCCGAGAGACCAATAGTGCTGCAGTGGTGAGGCGGGAAGGGTGCTGCGTAAATAGTCCGACTCGCGGGCGGCGAAGACAAAGTTGGTTGCAAAGAGTGCGGCAGCCCGAGCGTCTTGCGTCAAATCTCTGAGTCGCAGCGGTTCGAGCCAGATTCGCGAAACGATCAGGGTGCCGATTACGACCACGACCGACGCCGGCAACAGGCGGCGAATTCGTCGCGCATAAAAGTTCTTCAGCGAGATCTTTTGTCGCGAGTCGTGCTCCCTGATCAGCAACGAGGTGATCAAGAATCCCGAGATGACGAAAAAAATGTCGACACCGATGTAGCCGCCGCTGAAACCGGGCACGCCGGCGTGATACGCCAACACCAGCAAGACGGCAAGCGCCCTGAGGCCTTGAATGTCGCGTCTTCGGCGCAAAAACTGACGCGTCGAGTCGATCTCTTCGACGGCCGAATTGAACATCGTGTTAAGGGTAATTAAATTGTGGTCGGGACCGGCGTCGATCCGGTGACCCTGCGCTTTTCAGGCGCATGCTCTGCCTACTGAGCTACCCGACCTGGAGAAGTGCGAACACTCCCCAGCGGTCCCGACGGGACTTGA
>Ga0194122_10002761_pt1 | contig 18809 bp, 19 predicted proteins | sample TA2MahCa10mmetaG_FD_155487 | JGI IMG/M metagenome (GOLD analysis project Ga0194122, IMG submission 155487) | Freshwater microbial communities from Lake Tanganyika, Tanzania - TA2015021 Mahale Deep Cast 10m | ecosystem: Environmental > Aquatic > Freshwater > Lake | place: Tanzania: Lake... | reverse complement strand
ACCTGGCCCATTGCAAATCCACAGAGGCAGGATCGTTGTTGTACCGGTGGTACAACGCTTCGATGGCCACAGCATCGGAAGCGGTTAAAAACGAAAATTGATGCATGGAATTTGAAATAGAGAAATTGATTACTATGCAAAATTAGCTTTTCCATGGAATAAAAATATTGCATATGCAACATAAAATCGAGAATTTACCCCAAAATCGCCACGTAGTCCTCATATCAGGAGGTAGTGGGCTCATCGGAACGGCCCTTGCTGACCTACTTGCTGACATGGGTTGCGAGGCCAGAATTCTTGGCCGTAAAGGGAAAAGCCAGCATGTGCCAAACCCCAAAGAGCCCTTAGCGCAAGTGGTTGAAGGAGCGACCCAAGGAAAAATCACGCATTGGGCATGGAATCCCGGCTTGGGTCAGGTGGACAAGGCGGCCCTGGAGGGTGTCACCCATGTGGTGAATCTGGCAGGTGCAGGGATCGCCGAGCAGGCCTGGACGACCCAACGGCGAAAGGAGCTCCTCGAAAGCCGCACCCTTAGCGCCATTTTCTTGAAACAAATCCTTGCCGAAAAACCTCAAGGGGCCGTTCAACGCATCGTGACCGCCTCCGCAATTGGCTATTATCCTACCGGAGAGGATTTGGCCGTCGAATCAAGCCCACGGGGCCAAAGCTTCCTTGCCATGCTAACCCAGGCATGGGAACAAAGCACCGAACCCCTCAACGCCATTGCTCCCCTGACCACCCTGCGTATTGGTCTGGTGCTCTCCGCTCGTGGTGGTCTGCTTGGACCCCTCTTGCCCGTGACTCGCATTGGTCTCGGTGCTTCCATAGGGAATGGCCGTCAATGGATGTCCTGGATTCACCAGGAGGATATGGTGCGCTTGATTGCCCATGCCTTGTTCGCGCCCAATTGGTCGCCGGGGATTTACAATGCCGTTGCCCCTTTGCCCCGCCGCCATCTGGAATTTATGCGCAGCCTGGCCGATGCCGTTCATCGCCCCCTGTGGCTGGCCATACCCGCTTGGCCCCTTCGTTGGATCATGGGCGAAAGAGCCGATCTCATCTTGAACGGGGTCAAAGCCTCCTCGCAAAAGACAATGGACGCAGGATTTACTTTTTCATATTCGGATTTGAGGCCTGCGCTGAATAATTTACTCCATCCATAACATTCCTTGGATCAACAAATTCACCGGCCCACTGCGGCTTCCGGATGCAGGGGTTGATGATGAATCATGAACTTGGTCAATTCCTCCGCCATCATGGGGGCCAGGAGTACCCCTTTGGCTCCGAAACCATTGAATACAAAACGATTAGATGATTTCGGATCTGCGCCAACGTAAGGCCTACGGTCATGCGAAGAAGGGCGAATGCCGGCTTTGTAAGTCAAATTCTTGACCTTGGGCCACCATGGTCCTAACATTTTATGCAAGTCGGCATTCAAACGTGCCTTTCCTTCCTCGGTAGGAACGGGAGACAATCGGTCCCATTCGAAGGTGGCCCCTGCTCGAAAGCGTTGCCCGCCCAACGGCTGAATAAACAATTCCTTCTTGAACAAAATGTTTTGAGGCCATCCTTCCAGCTCGAATTCCACCAGCTCGCCTTGGGCAGGGCGCATAGCGGATAACGATTGCTGTTCTTTCCATGCGTAAAACCCACGTGCATCCACAATCATCTTGGAATGGCCCTCGCCAAAAACATCGCTCACCGTCGATTCCTGATAAAGCTCTTGGACGAAGCAACCCTTGAGTGCCCATGCTGCATGGCATGCTTGCAGGTATTGCTCCACGTTCAACCAACCGGATGCCTTCACAATTCCCCAGGCCTTCACGTCCCAATGTTGGCAAATCCGTTTCATGGCCTGGGCTTCCTGATCCCCCTCGCTTATGTCCAGCCAATCCGGGTATTCTTCCATTTTGCGACGCCAATGCGCAACTTGTTCCTCTTCTTGCAGCGGCTTCCAATAAGGAACAAGGTGCATCAACGGTATTTCGAAATTTCGCTCCTCCTCAGCAAAGAAATCTAACATTTTATGAACAGCCTCTTCGGCTCTCCAACCCGGAATCAAACGGTGGAAATTGATAGGGCACCAAATGCCTGCGGCGACCTGGCTTGCCGAACCAAGGTTGGGTTGATCCCAAATTTGTATAGAAATTCCCTGACTCTCCAAAGTTCGACCCAAGATGGTGCCTGCCAAGCCGGCACCAACAATCACCACAAGGGGCTTGCTATCAGGCTCTTTCGAGTCCTGAGAAGAAGAAAGCTGCCTCGATGCCTGCATTCTCGTCGCTATCGCTTCCGTGAATGGCATTTTCGCCAATGTTACGGGCATAGAGTTTACGCACGGTACCTTCTGCGGCTTCCGCAGGATTGGTTGCCCCAATCATATTACGGAATTCAGCGACGGCATTCTCTTTCTCCAGCACGGCCGCCAAGATGGGACCTGAGGACATAAAGTCCACCAATTCACTGTAGAATGGTCTTGCGGCGTGAACGGCGTAGAAGGCCTGTGCCTGCGCTTTGCTCAGCCTGGTCATTTTCAAGGCCTTGAAATGAAAGCCTGCGGCTTGGATTTGAGCAATGATTTTGCCCATGTGCCCGTCTGCCATCGCATCGGGCTTGATCATCGTGAAGGTAAGGTTGGTCGTCATAATGAATTATCGGCCGCGAAGATAGACCACCCTAAGCCCAAAATCAAATACGGTGCAAACGAGCCCCCAAGGCACTTAAACGATCCACAATATGCTCGTAGCCACGGTCAATTTGGAAAGCATTGTCAATATGGCTGGTACCCTGAGCCGAAAGGGCGGCAATCAACAAGGCAACCCCGGCGCGAATATCCGGCGAAGTCATTCGTATGCCTCTCAAAGGATGAACATGATCCAAGCCGATAACGGTGGCCCTGTGCGGGTCGCACAAAATGATTTGAGCCCCCATATCAATGAGTTTGTCCACAAAGAACAAACGGCTTTCGAACATTTTCTGATGAATCAATACCGACCCTCTGGCCTGCGTTGCCATCACCAAAACCACGCTTAACAAATCGGGGGTAAATCCTGGCCAAGGAGCATCGGAAACAGTGAGGATGGAGCCATCCATAAAATGATCAATGGTATAATGATCCTGCTGTGGAATCCACAGGTCATCTCCTTGAACCTCAACCTGCAATCCCATGCGACGGAAAACCTCCGGGATGATCCCTAACTCAGCCGGGGCAGCATCTTGAATCCTTAAGGAAGAGCGGGTCATGGCCGCTAAGCCCATGAAACTACCGACCTCGATCATGTCCGGAAGCAAGCGATGCTCTGCCCCATGAAGGCGATCCACCCCTTCAATGCGCAGCAAATTTGACCCTATCGAATCGGGGTCGATACGACCCCCCATGGCATTGATTAACTTACAGAGCTGTTGGATATAGGGCTCGCATGCCGCATTGTAGATCGTGGTACGTCCTTTGGCCAAAGCCGCAGCCATCACCACGTTGGCGGTTCCCGTAACCGAGGCCTCGTCCAACAAAATAGAAGCACCCCTGAGTTCTTTGGCCTCCACGCGATACATTCCGCCCTCCTGCGTTGGGACCAATTTTGCTCCCAGAGCCTGCAGCCCTGTAAAGTGAGTGTCCAATCGACGACGCCCGATTTTGTCCCCACCAGGGCGCGGTGCCATAGCCCATCCCTGCCTTGCAAGCAAAGGACCCAAGAGCATAATGGAACCTCGCAAACCAGCACCCCCCTGCTTGAAAGACTCGCCCTCAAGAAAGGCCGTATCCAGTTTATCGGCGGTAAAGCGCATGGATCCCTTGCCCAAATCCTCCACCTTGACCCCTAGACCTTTGAGCAGGTCGATCAAATGCCTGACATCCAAAATATCCGGTAATCTGTGCAGCGTTACTGTTTCCTCGGTCAGCAGAACGGCAGCAAGAACTTGGAGGGCCTCATTCTTGGCGCCTTGTGGTGTGATGCACCCTGCAAGGGGATGCCCACCTTCCACCACCAAGGTATCGCGTGTCGATTGGTTCATGAGGGTCTGAATTTCTTTTTGAAAAAGGGCTTTTTCTTGAAAGACTTCTTCCCTCGACCATACTCGTTGGTCGTGGGCAAAGGCGCGAATTTGGTTTCCAATACGGTATCCTCGGTACTTAATTGAATTTGATCACCAGATAATTTACGCAGATCAGCAAAGACCACCTCATCGTTAAGCATCACCTTGTTCCAATTACGATAACTCATTTTCATGAAATTGGCAATCGCTTCGCAAAAGGCTTTGCGCTCTTCGCCTTCTTCAAGGGCAACCGCGGTAGCAATCATTGTTTCAACAAATTGTCCGTAATGCCTTATTTTGATATTGCCTTTAGGGTAAGGCAGCCTCGCCTCCGGTCTGAACACCAGACTATGCTCCGGCTTGGGAAAAGGCGAATCCACGTCCACATCCTTGCCTGCCATCACGAAGAGATGATCCCACAACTTCTGCTGATAATCCGATCCTTCCTTGGACCCACCATGCAATTGCTGCATCACCTCGATCAGGGTTTGAGCTGCTTTGTTGCGTTCCACCTTGTCTTCGATGGTCCGTAAGTGTTCGGCCATGTAATGAATGCCCCTGCCGTATTCGGGAACGCGAAGCAGGGGTCGGACGGTATTGTACTCCATAAGGGTAGGGATAGGGAAATGATGGTGATGGAGGGGTTTTACCCAAGGATTTTGGTAAGACGGGCAAATTTGAGAAGAATTTGCTTGGTTCCATGACGCTCAAAGATAATGGTTGCCTTGGTATCGGGAAAACGGCCCTCAAGCGCCTCAATTCGTCCCGCTCCAAAGCGAAAATGCTCCACCTGATCTCCAACATTGAAGGAGGCAGGGTCATCCCCGGGCGGACTGGCCTCAGGGGCCTTCTTGGACGATGCATGACCGACCATAGCCGGACCCGGGAACCGTGATGGCCCTGCGGCTTGACTGAATTTTGAACGAGGCATGGATGAGGGGTACAGGTTCCCTGTGCTTGGCGCACCCGTTCGAAGCAGAGAAGGTTGCTCCAAAAACTGAGGATCCATTTCAAAAAGGAATCGACTAGGATCACCGTAACACAAAGTGCCAAAACGAAACCTAGTCAAGGCAAAACTAAGGCATAATCTTTGACGGGCCCTGGTGATAGCCACATAAAACAATCTCCTTTCCTCTTCCAAATCCGAACGGCTATCACGTGCCATGGCCGATGGAAACAAGTCTTCTTCCATCCCGACCACAAAGACATGGTCAAACTCCAAACCTTTGGCCTGATGCACCGTCATCATGCTTACATAATCTCGGTCTGCATTATCCGTGCTCTCATCGGCAGAGGTCAACAAGGCAATATGCTGTAAAAAAGCGCCAATGCTGCGATCATCTTCTCCGGTTACCTCGTTCAGAATCGCTTCGTCCGATTCACAAAATTCCTCGATGGCATTAAGCAATTCCTCTACGTTCTGAAGGCGATTAACCCCTTCGATGGTGGTATCGCTTTGCAGTTCGGCATGCAGGCCCGATTGCTTCCAAACCTGCCTCGCCAGAGCAATCGCGTTTTCACCTTGTGCAGCTACCGCCCAGACCTGAACAGCCCTGGCAAAATCCGACATTTTGCGACCAGCGACTCCCAAGGCCTTCCCTAAGGGATGGCCTTGCTCCATCGCGACCAGCATTTGCCACAAGGTCAACCCCTCGCGATCGGCTTCCAAAATCCATTTGTCCATGGAGGTCCGACCTATGCCTCTGGCCGGGTAGTTGATGACCCTTCGCAGCGCCTCCTCATCGGCATGATTCACCACGAGGCGCAGGTAAGCCAAGAAATCTTTGATCTCTTTGCGTTGGTAAAAACTCAGTCCCCCAATCACCTTGTAGGGAATATTTTGCTTGCGCAATGCTTCTTCAAAGGCCCTGGACTGGGCATTGGTTCGGTACAGGATGGCGAAGTCCTTGTTGCTCAAATGGAATTGATGCTTGGCCGCATGCAACTCGGCCGCAATTAACCTACCCTCCTCGTTATCGCTAACACATCGCAATAAGCGAATTTTATCCCCTGCGGTATTCTGCGTCCACAATTCCTTGGGAATTTGTTTGTTATTTTGGGCAATAACGGATCCCGAAGCGCCCACAATATTGCCTGTGGAACGGTAATTCTGTTCCAGTCTAAAGGTCTGTAATTCAGGATAATCCCGATGGACATTCAAAATATTGTCAATCACCGCACCTCGGAAGGCATAAATACTTTGAGCATCATCGCCTACCAAGCAAATGTTACGATGCATGGCGGATAATAAACGAACGATACGGTATTGAACCCTGTTAGTATCCTGGAACTCATCCACCAAAACATGTTTGAATTGTACTTGGTAGTAATTCAAAACCTCAGGGTATTGCTCCAGAAGTTTGAAAATATTCAAAAGCAAATCGTCAAAATCCATAGCCCCCGATCGGTGGCAACGCTCCACGTAGGTGCGATAAACCTCCACAAATCTAGGCCTTCCGGCCGCCTTGTCGCCTGCGATGAGGGAGACGTCTCCCGCATATTCCTCCACCAAGATCATGGAGTTTTTGGCCGACGAAATACGAGCATAGAGGTTGGAGGCCTTGTAATGGGCATCGTCCAAATCCAGCTCCCGAACAATGTTCTTGATGAGGGATTTGCTATCATCCGCATCGTAAATGGTGAAATTGGTGGGATACCCCAATAATTCTGCATGACGACGAAGGATTCTGGCAAAAACCGAGTGAAACGTCCCCATCCACAAGGATTTGGCTCGCGGCCCAATCAAGGCCTCGATGCGCTCTCTCATTTCCCCGGCCGCCTTGTTGGTAAAGGTGAGGGCCAAGATCTGAAAAGGGTCTTCTCCTTGTTGGATCAAATGAGCAATGCGGTAGGTCAAAACCCGTGTTTTGCCGGATCCCGCGCCTGCAATAATCATCACAGGACCCTCACTGCATTCCACCGCAGCTCTCTGGGCAGGGTTCAAGTCATCCAACCAATTCACGGCACGAATTTAGTTCAACACCGCCCCTTTCCGCCGAAATGAAAACTACGATTCCACCACGCTCTGCGATGTTCAATGTCTCAGCGCTCCACTATGCTCTGCGATGCTCATTGGCGAGCGGTAAGAATAAAATCCGCTGACCCCAGTCCAAAAGAGACTGCTCATCGCCAACCCTTCGATGAGCCAGGGCGTACAGGGCTTGTCGTTGCCGATACAGTTCCCAGACCTTCATTTCCACTTGCTCTTGGGAGAGGTTTCGAAACATCGGCCTTCTTTCGGTACCCATCGAAACACGGCGAACCAACTCATCCACTGGGATATCCAACCATAGAACCCAGCCATGTTGAAGCATACGATCCATATTATGCAATACAGCCCCTCCACCTGTGGCCAGAACCAAGGCATCGCGGCTATGAAATGCCTCTAAACATTGGGTTTCCATCTCCCTAAAAATAGCTTCCCCTTTGAGCGTGAAAATCTCATTCACCGACATCCCCGATCGTTGAACAATTGCCGAATCCAAATCCTCAAAGTCATACCCAAGGATCCTAGCGAGTAACTTTCCGGAACTGCTTTTGCCGCTCCCTGGCATTCCCACCAAATAAATCCTTGGGGGTCTGCAACGCAGTTCATTCGTAGTCATTTTAAGCGTTGAGTTTTACCCTGGGGTCCAAGACCGTGTACAACCAATCCACCACATTGTTAATCAGGACAAAGAGAAAACCTGACCATAAGACAACACCCATAACCACGGGCAAATCAAAAACCATCAAGGCGTCCACCGTCATCTTGCCCATTCCCTTCCAACCAAAAACATATTCCACAAAAACAGCTCCCGCTAACAAAGAGGATAGCCAACCTGACAAGGCCGTAACAATAGGGTTCAAAGCATTAGGCATCACATGCCGCCTCCAGACTTGGAATTTCGATAAGCCTTTGGCTTGGGCCGTGCGAATATAATCTTGTTGCAAGACATCGCTCACCGAATCTTGGGTCAATTGCACCACCACGGCCAATGGCCGAATGCCCAGCGTCAAGGCAGGAAGCAGAAGATTCTTCCATTGCAGTTGAGGCCCGTTCCAAGGATCCAATTCCCAGAGGTGCCCGCTCATCGACAAACCTGTCCAGGGTCCCCACAGATACCCTAACAAGTAGGCCAACAACAAACTCACCAAAAATGATGGGGCCGCTACACCGGCCATGGACAAACCCATGAGCAGGGATCGAAGCCAGCCGGAACGGGTATAGGCCGCCAAGGTTCCCATGGTGATGCCCATCAAAGTGGCCAGGATCATGGCCGCAACCGCCAAAACAAGGGTTCCCTCAAAGGCATCGATCACCATCGTCACCACATCGCGGCGGCTTTGATAGGATTTACCGAGATAAGGAACCTTGAGGACCACCGCCTTGCTTTGACCCAAGGAAAACAAAGACAGGGACCTGATAGGAATTTCTCCCAGCTGATGCACCGACAAAGGGGATAAATCATTCAAAAAATGCAGGTAGCGTTCCCCCCAAGGCAAATCCAGGCCCAGTTCAGCCCTAATTTCTTGGAGGGTTTCAGGATCAGATCGTTGACCCAAGGTCATTTGGGCTGAATCTGCCGGCAAAACATAAAACAACACAAAGACCATCGAGGCTAAACCCCATAACACAGCAAGAGCGTGCAAGGATCTTTGCCAAAGCCAAGTCTTGCTAAGCCTACGAATCCAATCCAAGGTCATTTCAAAGCTTGTCAATCCCAAACAATCACCTGCAACAATTCTCAGAGAGCCTATCCTATAGCCTCTAGGGCTGCAAGCCGGTCAATTCCGCCAAGGCCTTGACATCCGGGAAGGTTCTTGCGGGGTATAATGCCTTTACGGTTCCTTTACGGAGGACCATTAGCCCAGGATTGGAGCGCATCATGGTCTTCAAGACGGTTCCATCACACTGATAGAAAGGCCATTGCGAAGCACCGTACCGAGTCATGAAGGTCTCGATTTCTCCGTTGCCGCTGCCGGTCAAAATCGCAATCCGAATATCTCGACTGCGGGCCCATGCCAATGCGCCAGCTACTTTGATCCACGCATCCCCGGAGGCCTTGTCCAAAAAGGGTGAGATGACCAAGAGGCAATGTTCGGCCTGCAGAAAATCATCCGTATACGCATTACCATTGAGATCGCTGATCACAAAATCATGGATAGGAGGCTTATAGCCTTTACTTACCAGTTCTGTTTTGCGATCAACATATTCCGCCTTCTCCCCATTGGCTTGGGTGATATCCCATGGCGCCTGTTCGGTAGTGTAGGTTCCAACCTTGCCATCCACTCGATAAAACCATAGATCCTTGTAAACGTCGGTGGGGGCACCTTCCGGGATGGCCATGCCTTCGGGTAAATTCTTCCCAACGGCATAAGGCCTGAAATCCAAATAGGGCAAATTATTCCAAGTATAAAAAGCAAAGCCCATTGTAGCAAAGGCCGTTATAGCCACCATGAACGGCCCTAAGAAAGCAGGGCCCCATGGACGTATGGTTTTGCGGTTGATGGCCAATAACACGATCATCACCAGCAAGACGACATCCTTGGAGAAGCTCTGCCATGGGGTTAAATGGAGAAAATCGCCAAAACAACCACAATCGGTCACTTTGTTGAACCATGCCGAATAAAAAGTCAAAAAGGTGAAGAACACTATCATGGCCAATAGCCATCCTATCACGGCCTTGACCTTCCAGCCCATCCACAAGGCTATTCCCAACACAACCTCCAGGACACAAATGGCTATCGCCATCCCCGTAGCCAGCGGAGCCATAAATTCCGTTCCAAAAACAACAAAATATTCTTCCAACTTGTAACCAAAGCCCAGAGGATCGTTAGCCTTGATGAGACCCGAGAAAATAAACAAGGCTCCGGTTAGGAACCTAATGAGATGGATTATCATTTTCATCATATTAAATTATAGATTAACAACGGGTTCGTCGTGTCGAATCAGGGCAAAAACAGCATAATTAATAATATCCCTGTAACCACCTTCGACCCCCTCACTCACCGAGGCCTGTCCATCATTATCCTCGATTTGCTTAATTCTCATTAACTTGACCATAATCATGTCGGTCAACGAAGAGGGTCGCATTTCACGCCAAGCTTCGCCGTAATCGTGATTCTTATTCGCCAACAACGCACGGTTAGCGGCTGCATGCAAATCAAACTGCTCCAAGACCAAGTGCAAGGGCATATTCACAGGGTTTTCCAAAGCAACGCCGGCAGGTATCCCCATTTCCAACTGAATCAACGCCATAATGCTGTAATTAATGAGGCTTATGAACTCAGGCCTCACCCCCTCTTCGACCTTATGGGTTCCACTTGATTCAATATTGCGAATCCTGCAGGCCTTGATGTACAGTTGATCAGTCAGAGAGGGCAATCGAAAAATCCTCCATGAAGTCCCATAATCGCGGGTTTTCGCTTCAAACAAAGCTCTGCATTCGGCCAATACGGCGTCAAATTCCAAAAGGGTCTTCATAGTGGATTAGGGGTAAATTTACACCATGATAGCGGATTCATCCCTTTCGTTGGTTTGCAAGGGCAACTTACTCCCCTTGGATCAACCTCGTATCATGGGTATTCTCAATTTGACCGAGGATTCCTTCTATGCGGGCAGTCGTGTTCAACACGACGGAGCCTCCTTGCTGGACCGAGCGGGAGCAATGTTGGAGGCGGGGGCAGACCTTTTGGATTTGGGAGCTTGTTCGACCAGGCCGGGGGCCAACCCTGTGGAGGTATCTCTGGAATCCGATCGGATACAAGCCGGGGTTGAAGGAATTTTGAAGCATTTTCCCGAGGCGGTCCTCTCCGTGGATACATTCCGTGCAGCTGTCGCCAAAATTGGAATCCAGACCGGCGCTTGCATGATCAACGATATTGCCGGAGGAACCTTGGACCCTGACATGCATTCCACCGTTTTGGAGCTTCAAGTTCCCTATGTTCTTGGTCATTTGCGTGGAAACCCTGCAACCATGCAATCCCTCACCGAATACCATGATGTGAGCGCTGAAGTTTTCGAAACGCTGCTTTCCAAGGCCATTCAACTTCAAAATGAAGGGGCCAAGGATATTGTTCTGGACCCCTGTTTTGGTTTTGCCAAAACCCGCGAACAAAATTTTGAAATTTTGGCCAACTTACGGCATTTGACTCGTTTCGGCTTTCCTGTCATGGCAGGGATTTCACGCAAATCCATGGTGTATCAAACCTTAAAAATCGGCGCTGATCAGGCCCTCAACGGTACCACAGTAATGAATACTGTCGCTCTCCTTCAAGGGGCCAAAATCCTCAGAGTCCATGATGTTACAGAAGCTGCACAATGTGTTCAGCTATGCCAACAGATGCCTTCCCTTTATCCATCAATCTCTTCATAACCTCATGGAATTCTCGCAACATACCTGGTTGAATTGGCATAACCTAATGGACTGGTCCTTGGTTGCCATTCTTTTGGCCTTTGCTTGGCGTTTGATTCGAGGCAGTTTGGTCGTTTACCTCTTGGTAGGGGTTATCGCCTTCAATTTGCTTTTTCAATTGGCCCAGTGGCTGGAACTCCCACTTTTCTCCGCGTTTTTAGAGCAGTTTGTGGGATTGGGCGTGCTTGCTTTGATCATTGTTTTTCAGCCCGAAATTCGAAAGTTTCTTTTGATGATTGGGAGGAATGCAGAACCCTCCAAATTAGGCAAATTGGGTAGGCTGATGGATAGCGAAGCCTACAACGAAGAGGAGGAACAGGGCTGGATTCGAGCGGTTTCCGAAGCATGCGCAAGGCTTTCCGAAACACGAACAGGGGCGCTTATCGTGATCGCCAGGACCTCGGAATTGAAGCTTTTTGCGGCAAGTGGAATGCCTGTCGATGCCTTGGTCAGCTCCGACTTGTTGGAGGCTATATTCCGCAAAGAATCGCCCTTGCACGATGGCGCCGTGATACTTGCCAAAGGCCGTATTCAAGCCGCCTCTTGTGTGCTTCCCCTGGATGAACATCATGCCAACCCTTCCGCTGCTCACGGGATGAGGCACAAGGCTGCCCTGGGAATGAGTGAACAAACGGACGCCTTGGTGGTGCTGGTCTCGGAAGAAAGTGGTCAAATTGTATTGGCGGACAATGGACAATTCTCTGAGCCCTTGACCCCAAACGATTTGATGCATCGCATCAGCAAGACCTTGTAATCTGAAGCGCCCACTGGGGTATTCAAATTACTTACGCAACCTCCTCCATAATTCCTCTTCACTAAGTCCTAACAATTCTTTCATGGCTTGGGCTTGGGAGGCTAAACTATCGGCAGGATACTCCTCCAACAATCGATCCAAATAAAAGGCTGCGGAGGCCGTGTTTTGCAAATCTTCGTTGAAAATCAACGCGTTGTGAAACAAGGCGGAAGCCGCAAGGTCGTGTTGAGGAAATGCTTCCGTTAAGGCTCTGCCGCATTCTATGGCCTGTGGATAAGAACCTGCAGCTCGGAATGCCCTGGACGCCTTCCACAAAGCCACGGGGGCATAGGGTGTTGACTGATATTTATTCGCCAATTCCACACAAAGCGTTCCCAAAGAGTCCAGTAGGTTTTCATGGTTACTTTGGGCCAAAGAATCTTTGGCCATGACTCTCTCGAGGGAGTCAATTCGTGATCGCAGAAGCTCCAAATACCGCGTAGAATCCGCAGAAGCACTGCGTTCATTCTCAGGGATTGTTTGGGTCCCTTGACCGCAAGAGCTGATAACAAGGACCCAAAGTCCCCAAACAAATAGCCTGCTCACTTTCAAAATTGATTTCATGGATTGAAGGTAAAAAATTAGGGAATCAAGGGGATGATCTGGCAATGCTGATGGCAAGATCTCATCAAATCCTGAACCCGAACCCGGTCGGTATCGGTCAAGAAAACGCGGGTTCCCTCTCGGGTCAAAGCCTGCATGGCTTTGGTAAGGCCTTGAAGTCTGCCTTGGTCCAGCTTTTCGAAAAGATCATCCACCAACAAATAAACAAAGGGCTTGCCGCTCTTCACAAAATACTGGCATTGAGCGAGCTTAAGGGCCAGGACCAGAGATTTGCGTTGGCCCTGCGAGGCGTAGCGTTTCACGGATTGCGCTTTGAGCATAAACTCCACATCATCCCTTTGGGTACCCCACAGGGTTAAGCCCGCCTCCAATTCTTTGCGCAAGAGAGGCCTTTGATCGGGAACACGATGGGCTTCCCAATCGCTGAGGTAACGAAGTTCCGCGGGCTCGCTGGGACCCGCCATTTCGGTATAAAAGGTTTGGAGGTGGGGCTCGAAATCCGCCAGCCACCGGCAGCGGCTGATGTGAATAGCCTCATGGCTTAAGGTCAGTTCCTGGTCGTACAGCGCCAGCAGTTCCTGATCAGGCTGCCCATAAGGGCCAACCGCTTTGAGCAAGGCATTGCGCTGTCCCAGAAAATGATCCCTGCGTAGAAGCCTGCCCACATAGTCGGGATAGACCTGGGCCAACATCATATCCAGCCATTTGCGGCGCTCCGTGCTCCCCCCTTCGATCAGAACCAAATCGCCCGGAGTCACCATGACGGCGGGGAATTTTCCGAGATGCTCGCTCAAACGCTTGTAGGGAACATCATCCAAGGCCAGTTCCTTGGGGGTACCCGGCTTGTAAACCACCGTTACCTTGGCTTCTTGGACGGGATGATCCTTTGAATTCTGGGCTTGGAAATGGCCTTCAATACGAAAACCCCTCTGACCAAAACGCACCAATTGTGCATCCTGACGGGTGAAATAACTGCGCCCCAGGCACAAAAAATGAATTGCATCCAACAAATTGGTTTTGCCGCAACCGTTAGGTCCTGTAAAGGCGATCCAGCCGGGCTCCAAATCCAATGCACGGCTGGATTCAAGGCGAAAATCAAGGACGTAGAGGCGGTGCAAGTTCACAGGAATGACGTTTATTCGGCAATGGAGGGTTGTATATTAGCGCCTCTTTCGACAAAACCATGTCCTCCACGCAAATATCCCCCGAACAAGCCCATAAATGGCTTGAATCGATGCTTTTGATGCGGCGCTTTGAAGAAAAATGCGCCCAACTTTACGGTCAACAGAAAATCAAGGGCTTTTGCCATTTGTACATTGGCCAAGAGGCCGTGGTCGCCGGAACCTATTCAGCCATTACCCCGGAGGATTCGGTGATCACCGCCTATCGCGATCACGGGCATGCCTTAGCTTGCGGTCTCAGCCCTGAATCCATCATGGCGGAACTTTACGGCAAAGCCACAGGTTGCTCCAAAGGCAAGGGGGGGTCCATGCACTTGTTCAGCAAAGAACATCGATTCTTCGGCGGGCATGGCATCGTAGGTGGTCAGGTCCCCTTGGGAGCAGGCATAGCCTTCGCCGAAAAATACCTGGAGACCGGCAAGGTCAACATCTGTTTTATGGGAGATGGAGCCGTCCGACAGGGCGCATTGCACGAGACCTTCAACATGGCGATGTTATGGAATTTGCCTGTGGTCTTCGTCATCGAAAACAACGGCTACGCCATGGGCACCTCCGTTCAACGCACCACCAACGTTATGGACTTGTCTCAAATTGGCCTTTCGTACCAGATGCCCTCCGAGGCTGTGGATGGAATGAATGTGGTGACTGTGCACGACGCAATGACCCAAGCCGTCGCAAGGGCCCGCAATGGCGAAGGTCCTACGCTGCTCGAAATACGAACCTACCGTTACCGGGGACACTCCATGAGCGATCCTGCCAAATACCGCACCAAAGAGGAATTAGAATCCTACCGTATCCAAGATCCCATCGAACAGATCAAATCCTGGATGATGGACAACAAACACCTCACGGAAAAGACCTACGAAGCTTTGGAAGAGAAAATTGACGCCATGGTTTCGGCATCCGTTCAATTTGCCGAAGAGTCTCCCTGGCCAGACGAAATCGAAATGTACCGCGACGTTTACGTCCAAGAAGACTATCCTTACCTTATGAACTAAGGGCATTTTCGACAAGCCCAAATTCAATTTCCCCAAACAAATATCCGATATTTCAACCACCCAGACCCATAAAAACAGCGACCATGGCCCAGAAAACCAACTCCAACAGCAGCGACGCCTTTGAAAAGTTAGAGCAACTTGACCTGCAGGACAGCCTCGGCAAAGCCGAAGCCTTTTTCCAAGCCAATAAGAAAGTGATATCGTATGCCGGAGGCGGATTGCTGGCCCTGATTTTGGGGGCCTATTACGTGTGGGGTATTTACCTCCCGGACCGTCAGCGCGAAGCGGTGGATCTGATGCATGTGGCGGAGCGCTATTTCGAAAACGATTCTTTGCGTCTCGCAGTAGAAGGGGACGGTAATTTTCCTGGATTTGAGGAAATCGTGGATGAATACGGATGGACTCGTGCAGGCAATTTGGCTAAATATTATTTGGGTGTCAGCTATCTCCGAATGGGCAAATACAACGAGGCCATTGATGCATTGAATTCCTTCAGCACCAAGGATCCCGTCCTTGGTAGTATCGCGCTAGGTTGTGTTGGGGACGCCCACCTTCAACTCAAAAAAGACCAAGAAGCTCTGGACTGCTACCTCAAGGCTGCCGACTTCAAAGCCAACGAGTTCACGACCCCATTCTACCTTCAAAGGGCTGGTGAAGTCGCCGAAAAACTTGGCAACAAAGACAAGGCAACGGAGTGTTACGAAAAAATCCAGCGGGAATATCCCCAATCCACCGAGGGTCAGGGCGTTGACCGTTACCTCTCCCGGATCAAACTGAATTCTTAGGACAGCCTGCCATGTCCACCGGATCGGACTTTTTCAGCCTTGATGAAGAAAAGGCCTATCCCAGCCCTGCTGAAGCCGCTTCCCTCAGAATCGGAATCGTAACCGCTCGTTGGAATCATGCGATTACTGAACAATTGACCTCAGCATGCATCAAAGCCTTGCTTGATCGAGGGGTCTCCCTGAATAACATTTCAGTGCATCATGTCCCCGGATGTTATGAAATACCCACGGGATGTCAATGGTTGGACCAATACCATAAAGTTGATGCATTGATTGCGATAGGTTGCCTCATCAAGGGAGAAACGCCACACTTTGAATATATATCGGAAGCGGTTACCCAAGGCATCATGGATCTCATGCTACGCCTTAATAAGCCGATCGTCAACAGCGTTTTGACCGTTTACAACATGGAGCAAGCTTTGGACCGTCTCGGTGGTGCCCATGGACACAAAGGTGTTGAATCTGCCCAAACCGCATTGCAAATGCTTCGACTCAAAATCAATTTATTGAATCAATCCGGTTTGTGAATTATTCCGGCTCGATTTGTTCTGGCTTCTTTTTAAGAGCCAATCTCATTCAATTTATCAAGAATAGAATCCTCGGGGCCTAGGCCCATGCGCTTACGCAAGCGGTATCGGGCCATCGAAACCCCTTGGTTACTAATATTTTGAATCTTGGAGATCTCAACGCTGGTCATGCCCATACGAATAAGGCAGGCCAAACGAATATCCGATTGCGTCATTCGAGTATATTCCATGCGAAGACTCGGTATAAAGCCAGGCACACATTGATTGAATTGTGTTTTAAAATCTTCCCATTGCTGATTGGTATGCAGTTTGGAATTCCAGAGAGAAGCTAAATCCCCATAAGCAGGAATGGATGAGTCCATGGCCTTCAATCCGGTTACAGCCTCATCGTCCTCGTATTCAACATTTTGCCCAGTAAAAACACCATCGTGCGGTAGCAAGGCAATAGCCGCTGACTTTATTCTGCGCTGATGGTACCTTCCCCACAGGATGACACTTAGTACACCCACAAATGCAACCAAAAACCAAAAATCCCTCATCTTTCCGCCCGCATTCATTGCCCTTTGGGGATAATCCCCTCCTTGTTTACTGAGCGATGCAAGAAGAGATGAATGATGAAAATGCGATTCCCTGTAATAGGCCAAGGCGTCCATGGGCCTATGGTCCGTCAAAGCCCATTCATAACGTTTATGGGCATTCAGTAAACGCCAAAACACAGAGGTTTCCAGGTCTATCGCAGGTCGATTTTCCTTTAAAAGAAGAAGCATTTCGTGGTTAACAAAATTTGAAAATTGCCTTTCCTCCTCTTGTTTGTTTTGACAGGCGAATTCCAATACAATCCATTCCAAAATCGGCCATTGATTATTCAAAGATTCGGGCCATTGATGTGCTGCTTGTTTCAGGTACATCACATAAGGCTTTGCAGAATGAAAATTTTGAGCCATTGCCGTAAAATTCAAACGATACGTTGCCAGGACGAGGGCCAATGCAGCAGCCTCGGTTTGTTCAGAAGAAGATAAATTCTCGGCTTTGTGTATTCTGGCTTCCAAGGCGGACCATCGCTCATGCAAGTCTTGCAAAGGTAAAGGCCTTCCGTGATACCCTCTGGGTTCCAATGCCTGAGATTCATGGTGCTCGGGACAAAAAACGTGCCATTCCACGTCGGTTTGTAGGGGTTTTGGGCCCTCCCAAGCCTGATGAGGAAGATGGCAGACCCCCTTGTCTTTATGGTCACTCATTAATGAATTTCTGTTAACCTTATTTTCGAGTTCGATCGCGTAATCCGCATTTTCCTCCGGCAAGACAAACCAAGAAGGCCTGTCTCGATGCGCCAAAAGGAGCATGCTCAATAGGAAAGTAACTTTCAATGAAATGGCCATATACTTGCAACAATCAAAGCTAAACGGAGACTGAGATTTTCGAACACCTCTGAAAATTATGGAGTAAAATCTGAAAAATTGAACAAATTTGTAATAGATAGGCTCTCCTCATTAATTTTGATCATACAATGATGGAAATTCTGCTTCTCATCCCCAAAACCTCATTCCTATGAAAAAGACTATGCTCGTGTTGGTTCTGATGACGTCGGCGCTACTTGGTTGCCGCAAGACCGACAATACCCCGTCCCTTTCACCGGCTGAAACCTACGCCAATCGCCTAGTTGGAACCTGGGATGTTGATAGTTTGACCTATTCCGCTTCGGTAGCCGTTTTGGGTCAAACCATTCCCATTCAAGGGGGCGCATCACAGGCTGGATATATTGCTTTCGAAAAAACTCCTTCAAGGACCGTGAATTACGATATCAAGTTCAGGCCATCCTTGCCACCCACAATTCCTTTCCCCTTGGACACTGTGCCTTTGTTGGGCCGAGGAACCTGGGTGAATACCGTGGATACCATCACCTTAACGAATGACAGCAATCAAGTATACAAATTCAAAGTTTTGTATAACGGCACCAATTCGCAACAACTCAAAACCGTAGTGATTTACGATGGAGGAATCTTGGGTTTGGTTCCCGTTACCCTCGAAATGACCTTAGGACGCCGATAAACTGAACCTTGAGCGACTCTGCGGGTAACTTCGACTTCTTTATGCAACCTGACCCGGACGCTGTTCCAGGATCAGATTTCTTTCCTTCTTATACCCTAGGGGCATCGGTTCGCAGGCTTACGGCTCGAAAGGATTTGCCCGGTACGACCACGGTGGTTCTGATTGGACTTGACGATTTTAGACAAAGTCCGGAGAGTTCAGCCACCCCTTTGAAGTCAGGTGGGGTGGCAGCCGATAGGATTCGCGTTGCACTCTATGCCCTGCCATGGGATGAGCAATTTCCGGCTGTGGCAGATATGGGTAACATGATTGCGGGGAGGTCCTTCGAGGATACCCTTTCGGCTATGGCACAGGTAGGCTCAGATTTGAGGGAGCTGGGCCATATTCCAGTTTGGATTGGGGGAAGCCTACCCCTGCTCCGAGGGATCTTCCAGGGATTCAAAGGGAATGGTCCCACCGACGTATCGATTGTCTCTTCCC
>Ga0194122_10002757_pt1 | contig 18828 bp, 10 predicted proteins | sample TA2MahCa10mmetaG_FD_155487 | JGI IMG/M metagenome (GOLD analysis project Ga0194122, IMG submission 155487) | Freshwater microbial communities from Lake Tanganyika, Tanzania - TA2015021 Mahale Deep Cast 10m | ecosystem: Environmental > Aquatic > Freshwater > Lake | place: Tanzania: Lake... | reverse complement strand
GTGGGCGACCTGGACCTGGAAGACAAGATTCAAACCATTGAATTCAAATCATTGGAAGTGGGTGAATGGAGTTCGCGTGACCGTGGAACCTGGGCTGCATTGACGACCCCCCAATCCACCCCATACCCATACAACCTGCAACTGACAGTGACCCTGCACCACAAAACCCCGCAGTCGTATGCAACAATTGCTCAAGTAATTGAGGCCATTTACGAGAATGGCGCCAACTTTTCATTCACCCCCGACGCGGAAGACGCAATGCCCCACCGCGTCCTCTACCCCTACAGCAGCATCGGCTACGACGGATACGAACTTGGCGAAGGATGCCCCGAATCACAAGAAGAAGACGAGGTATGAATGTTTACTGTTTACTGTTCGCGCGCTACTAACACTTTTTTCTTCTGCTTTTTATAAAAATTATTTATTAGCATTAGCAGTATTATAACTCGTTACAACCTTGTTCATGAAATAAATTCCATTCCAAAACGTTATCAATGCCGTTAAAATATAACCAAATTGTTCAAAATATCCGGACAACTGCGTATCCTTGTACAAATTATACACCAACAGCGTGAGCACCGAATGAGAAATGCAACCCGGGGCGCGAATCCATAAATTAATTATAGCATTTACCTTCTTTTCAGAGAGAGCATCTAATTTGTCATTCTTCACCAAAAATAATAAAAAATAATCCACTATTCCAGGAAGACCCGTCGTGAAAAATAATGAATAATTTATCAAACGACCTGTATCATACTGATGCGCCAATGCTAATGCTAATCCCATCAACATGTGATGCAACCAATCATCCGGTTTAAAATACTTGTGGTAACAATACACGTGATAAGCGTGAAGCGACGCCGTGACAATCGACGGTAAAACGCTTACATTTTCTGTAAGAACATTTCTGAAATCTGTAAATGTAGTTACCACGTCTCCACACGTTAAATACGAAATGAATACATTATTTACTCCATGTATCAAATAATATTTTCCCTTGTATTTCTGCCCAATCAACCCATCAACCCCTACATACATTCCAAAAATTCCAATCAAATATGCGATATTCATAAACATTCCTGTTTTTTCAACATATTCTTGATTCTGAATTAATTGCTGCATTTTACTGTTATCGCGCGTTGTCTTATTGTTATTTTATACATCTATATCTAAATAGTTTTATATATAAAATTTCCACAACTTAAAAAAGAGTACCGCCCTCTTAAAATTAAATAACACAATAAAAATGAACAAATCATTAAAAATGTGTAATAAAATAAAATAATCTGTTACCTAAAAACAAATGTGCATGATTTTACTGTCGACTGCGACCACGACGAGATGTGCGACCACGACGAGATGTGCGACCACGACGAGATGTGCGACGATTGTGACGACGTTTATGCCCACCGCCTTCTGCCGCTGCTCCTTGTGTTACCTTCTTTGCTTTTGCTGCTTCTTGTTCTTCGCGCATTTCGTCCTGTTCATCAGCAAGAGTTGCGAATTCGCCATTCCAGTCGTCCCAATCATCTTCCCATGACCCATAATATTTTGGATTTTCTTTTTTTAATAAGGTCCTATGAAAATTATTTTGAAGTTTTCCATATTTAATCCACTCATTTAAAATTATGTTTTTAAAAAATTTAGGATTTTCTCCACTCTTATTAATTTGAAACAATCTTTCAAAAAATGGAAACACATTAAATTTAAATTCTCCTTGAATGGTTCTGCGTACTTCACATGGACCATTGTTGAAACATTTAATACCTCTAACCTCTGAACGTAATCTGAAATCTCGTGTAATTTGGGCATTATTCATATTCATAAACTTAATCAATACAGCAACTACATTTTTTAAAAATTGTTGTATTCGTACATATATTTTACTTGTAGGATCCAATCCACCTTGTGCAACTCTTATCATAAATGGTTCAATGATCATTTCATTACATTTTCGAGTAAAACGTTCATCAGAATATTCAAATTCATCATCAAGATGAGGGGGGTGTGGAATAAGTTCTGGAACAAAATTTTCTATTATTTCTCTTAAAGGAACTAAAATTGGAGGTAAATTTGGTGTAAGTTTTAATAAATCAATAAACTGATTCGAAATTTCGAGTAACCATTCTGGATAAGAACGTAATGGTTTTACCTTCCAATGTACTTGTCCAAAATTAATAACTATAGGGTCTGGTAATAATGCTGATATTGCTCCAACAAATGCTCGTTCACCAAATTTGTCTTTAAAGAAATGAATACTTTCTATCACATCATCTTGAAATCCATAATCTGTTAATCCTACAATTTTCATACGCATATCTTTAGGTAACCCTTTTTTTATAAGAGACTTTGTTGCAGTATTTCTCATATCATTAACATGATTTCTGAATGTTGAATAATCAGATGATGACATTTTGTTCCTAAATATCTATACTATACTGTTATATATATAAAATATGTCATCCTCTAAGTTCGCTGTAACATAAAAAAATTGAAAGCTAATTGAACAGACAAACAGGATGCAGTGACCCTGTCAAAGAAATGACGACGACGATTTGCAATGCAAGTATCACAAAGTTTTCCAACGAAGACTTGTGGGCGATGGCACATGGCGACCAGTCCTACGTGTTTGACGACGACTATGAAGACGAAGAGCCCAATGAAACCCCGCACATTCCCTACATGAACCTCACAAAAGACGAGCGTGACAAGAAGAGCACCCAATTCAAGTTTGGCCTGTGCGCACATTGTGATGCAGGTCTTGACGACGAAAGCGAGTTCGTGTGCGAGCCCCGCGCCCTCGGCTTCTCTTGGGTGATGGCATGCAACGCGTGCCACGACTACTACCAGCAGCTGGCTTACAAGAGAGGCTGCGGAGGCTGCAACTGAAGAATTACCCGAAGACCTGAAGACCCGAAGATAAAATCGTCTGCATGATAGATGAGGGTCACCATCCATCATGCAGGCGTGGTAAGTATATGTGTTATGTTTTACTAACTTTTTTCATATTTATATACGTAAAAATGGTGAGCACGAAATCATAAATATCTTTTCCCAAAATCTCATACAATAAAAAAAAAATTGAAAGCTAATTCGGACGGACAACCCGAATGCAGTGGCCCTTGATAAGGAACAAAATGCTGAAAACGACGACAAAGACGACGAAGACGACCTCCACCCAAAAGCCGAGATGGAAATGGAGTGGCGACGATGAACCTCAGTCATACTACGACCATCACGACAATGACACAATGACTCTCAGCAGAGATCAGGTGAACTACATCCGATGGTATCATGCCCACGCCAACACCACTTGGCACAATACAGATGAGGATTGAAGACCCGAAGATAAAATCGTCTGCATGATAGATGAGGGTCACCATCCATCATGCAGGCGTGGTAAGTATATGTCAAGTTGGACAATAAACGGAACCAAGTGGGAGTAAAACTCACCGTTTCCCAGTACGGAACTGGCATAGCATGCAGTGGTTTAGCATGCATTTTTTTTCTTTATTTTGGAAATCCGGGAAGAGCTTTGCTGGGACCGCTGAAAGGACCACTTGGGCGACCGGCCAGATTGAGTCCAATAGCATTTGCTTCAGAACGAGTTAGAGCACCGGCGTTGTTGGCGGCGTGTTGGGCCGCGCGGGATGGATTCGCCAGAAATCCAGTGTTTGCGCTAATTGTGTGGCCACCAGACTGAAAAGTGGGACCACGAACCCCATTTGCAGATCCACCAAATGGAACTCCTGAACCAGGACGAGAAGAAGATGAGCGAGACATTCAAAGTTGGTTATAAACTATTACAAAGATTTTTTTTTAAGTTCTTAATAATCTAAACTTAATAATCTAAACTTAATAATCTAAACTTAATAATCTAAAAGTGTTCAATTATAAACCATACCTTTCTTTTGTATTATTATATTCATTCAAAATATCAGATGTACTTCTTAATGATTTGTAAATTCTAAATTGACCCAAATTGGCATCCATTTGATATGAATTCCCCCCAATTGACCCAATCCACCAAGTTTGGTTGGTTCCTATATTCGCTACTGGTGTTCCTCCAGTTGCAGTTGCAATTTCGGTACCATTCTTGTAAAACTTAATAGTTCTATTTGTTTTATCAAAAACATATGCAATATGTTGCCACTGATTTTCAGTAATTGCATTTATTGCCGTTGATTGGGATCCACCCGAACTACCATTACCTGCTTCAAAAGTCATTGCAAGATTTGTTGTATTCCAATTATTCCAACTCATTTTGAATCCATTTGTTGCAGTGTTGGCGGCTGCATTGGACATCAAACTATTTATACTATATTCATTTCTTGGATAAACCCAAGCTGTTGTTGTAATTGTATTTCCAAAATTATAACTATTAAATGAGATTGTATCAGTACCACCATCGAAATTAAAGACACCTTGGGCCGTTGCACTTTCATATGCAACACCACTCAATGTGCCAGTGGTGCCTGAGATGTTACCATCTGTTCCAATATTTGTTAATGTTGTTCCTGTCCCAACATATGATGATGTATTACCTGGGTCATAATATATTTCAGCGGTATTTGTGTATCCGGTAGGTGTTGGAGTACTAGATGGGGTTGGAGTACTAGATGGGGTTGGAGTTGGAGTTGGAGGAGTTGGTGTACTAGTTGGTGTTGGAGTTGGAGTTGGTGTAGTTGGAGTTGGAGTTGGAGGAGTTGGTGTACTAGTTGGAGTTGGAGTTGGAGGTATTAAAAGCGGTTGAACAGCCGATGGTTCGCTTTCACGTGCATATGAGTTGGCTTCTGCAACAAAGACAATGTTCAGTGCAGTTGAATCAATGAGACGCGTTTTCAGAGTTAATGTTGCGATTGAGTTCAAAATTTGAGAGTTGAATATTGTAACATTGCTTGGAAGTGTTTGAAGATTTTCTCTCAAAACTTTTACACTGGTTACTTGTGTGTTCACGTCATAAGCAAAGGTTGAGGTTTTTATGCTTTCATACTTAAACACACGAGCATTGCCTCGGTTATCATTTACGTTACTGGTTGTTCCATCATTCAGAGGAGACCCTACAATAAGAGTTGTTCCATCATCAGACAACGCAACTGCTCCAGACTGGTCATTTGTTGATTCACCATAAATAGGTGATCCATATGATACCCATTCGGTTGCATTCCATTTATATACTTTTACCATTCCACGATTGTCTAAATCATCATCGGTTAACGCATCATTAAAAGGTGAGCCAATTGCAAGAACATTGCCATCATTTGATAAATTCATGTATCTTCCGCTAGTGTCATTTGCATTCACACCATAAATGGTAGTTCCATGTGGCAACCAAGTAGTTCCATCCCATTTAACCACCTTTACAGAACCGCTGTTAGTTGCGTTTGTATCGTTGTGTGTTGCACTGATAGCAAGCAATATGCCATCACCGGACAAACTTACAACCGTACCAAACTTGTCACCAGGTGATTGCCCGGTTAAAGCTCCTCCCCTTACTAACCATTCTGTTTCGTTCCAATAGTAGACTTTGACTTGTCCACTAGTTTGATTTTGATTTGCGCTTTCACCAACTGCAACAACATTTCCATTGTAGGACAAACTAACAGAAGTTCCTATCATATCCAATGAATTTCCCGCAATTTCATTTCCCATTTGTAACCATTGCGCCCCATTCCATTGATAAATGCGAACATGTCCTCTGTCGTTAGTTTGGTAACTAGGAGCACCAACTGCAATAACTCCACCATTTCCGGAAATGCTAACATAAACCCCACTTATCCCATCGTCATCCATTACGCCATTGATGTCATTTCCCATTTGTAACCATTGCGTCCCATTCCATTGATACACGCGAACATGACCAACCTGGTAACCATTATAAGGACCTGAAATAACAATCCTGTTCCCGTCAGAAGATAATTCTATACTGAAACCAAATATATCGCCAGTATATTCTCCGTCAATGTCATTACCACGCTGCAGCCATGTTACGCCATTCCATTCATACACACGAACATGACCGCTGTTTGCACCGGTTCCATCATTCATTTGAGCTCCAATTGCAATAACATTTCCATTTCCTGAAATTGCCACACTTTCTCCACTACGGTCGCCCGAATATTCACCTATCAAACTATTGCCTATTTGGTTCCAATCATTTTCAAAAACGTGGCTAGGCGCTGATCTTATCACTGGTTGTGTAAATTGTTTCAACAATATAGCAGAAGAAGATGGATTACTTTCACGACCTTGTGAATTTCCACTTGCCACAACAACAACGTTCAATGGTGAATGAGAATCACTGAATGAAATGATCAATGTTGCGGTGGTTCCTGAAACGTCATTGTAAACAACTGTTGCGCCTAATGGCAGAGGTGACATGTTTGATTGAAGCACATTGACGGCGGTAACCCCCGATTGAATGGTATACACTAAATCCGCGTAGTATTGGGTTGAACTCACCGCAGTGTAAGTGATGCTTGCCGCCGATACCGGTTGAGTGTATTTTTTCAAAAAGGTTTTGGAAGTTGTTGGATCGCTTGCACGACCATTTGTGTTTGAATTTGCTATCACAACAAAGTTCAATGGAGAATGGGTATCGCTGAATGTTATCGTGACAGTTGCAGTTGTTGAACTGGTTTTGTTACTAGTAAATGTTATTCCCGCATCTAGCGATAGCAAATCCGGTTTAAAAACGGAAAGTGATGTCACTTCTGATTGAATTGAATAATTCAGTGTTGCAGTGTATGGATTATTTCCTGACAGTGTTTCAGACAACAAAACTGGAACTTCAAACTGTTTCAACAATGATAATACATTTGAAACTGAGCTTTCTCGTCCATTACTATTTGCGTTTGCTTTTACAACAATGTTCAATGGAGAATGGGTGTCATTATATGTTACGGTAACTACTGCATTATTACCAGAAATATTTACTGTACTGCTAGTTCCACTTGGCAAACTCAACAAATTTGATGTCAATACACTCATTTCAGTTACACCTGATGAAATTGTGTAATTCATGGTTGCAGTGTATGGACTGACTGAAGAATAAACAACACTAGATAAAACCGGTTTTATATACTTTTTGATAACTGTGAATTCTTGTGATGTAAATAGACTTTCTCTTCCCTTGTTGTTTGTGGCGGCTTTAATGCGAAAAGTTAATGGTGTAACACTATCTGGAAATGTCATATATAAATATCCAACAGTACCGTTTACAACAGTCTCACTGTATACACCTACTGGAAAAAAACCCCCAAGAAGATTGGAACTAAAATGTGTAACGTCCGGATCAATTGTAAAATAAATTTCAACTTGATAGGAAGAAGGATAAACTTGGTTTGTAAAAACTGGAATTGGAAATTGTTTGATATCATTTATGATATTGGAAATCACAAGAGAATCGCTTGGAGAAAGGGTAGATGTTCCGAATACATGAGTGTTTATTTGATTGGACCCAGTTCCAACCAAACTTCGTAAATATGTGATATTAAAAATGGCACTGTTTCCAGACAATGTAAACCTATTTGAACCAAGCGAAGTTGCACTTGAAAATCCTGAAATTGTCACATCCGACGCACTATAGCTACCCAAGTTGAACCGTATTGTAGGACTAAAGGCCTTAGTTGTTACTGTTAGCATTTGAGTTATTATTTGTGATGCAGGTGTGTTGCTGTACATTGTTTGATTCCATGTGGTTGGAGCATATGGGGTTACCACCGTTGGCATTGACTGTTTATGAATTGAACGAGTTTCATTTGGTGCAAGAACGGTTACACTTGGAGTGTATGGTTCCAAGAAAAGACTTGAATCTAATGCAGTCACCACGACATTAGTTTTGTTTGTAACATAAAAACTTATATTGCCATTGTATGCAATCGTGAAGGTGAATGAGTTGGAGATGTCCAATGCCATGTTGTTGAATGTATTCGTTTGATTTCCAACACCTCCCATTACTGTTGCATTTTTTTGATTTTTATCAAATGTTATTACAAAAATGTGTTTCACTTTTGTTACGTTGTTACTTCCATCATACTCAAATTCCAATGTACTAGATTTAACAACTGGATCAATCAAACGAATAATTTTTTCATTCACAATACCATTGGGTGCTAGACCGGATGTAGTAAAAATTGACACTATCCCAGTTGATGTTTGTGCCAAAGTTGTTCCATTTATTACAGTATTTTCAGTGTTCAATGTTCCTCCAATTATTTTAAGAACACTAAGTTGCGAAGTCAAGTTGTTCATTTCATTTGTCAAAATTGATGCATTAACATATTCTGCGCTTGTTGAAGTTGTATTTGCTTTACTTGCAACAACATTTGATAAAGAAGTATAACTGGTTAAATTCGCTCTTTGAGACAAATTAGTTGATAGTGATGTAATGGTGCCGATTTCAACTTTACTTGCCAAAGCAGTTGTAACTGATCCTGCAAAATTATTTTGATTATTCAACGCTGCTCCCAACTCAGCTAATGTATTCAATTCATTCGGTACCCCGCTTCCAAGGGTGGATGATATTTGAAAGTTCAAATTTGCAACGGTGGTTTTTTCAGCGATACCAGATGCTGCAGCAGACAAGCTGTTTGAAGTTGTTAACAATGAAACATTCATAACACTGAACGAAGTTGACAAAACGCTTGAACACGAAGAAAAAGCAACACTCATTGAAACACTTTGATTAGAAACATTTGTGCTCAAAACATTTGTCACAGACGACAAGGATGAATGTACAAAACTGAGAGATAGCGAAAAAGAAGCAAGAGAAGTTGTTTGATTTGCAAATTCAGAGGAAATTAATGTGCTCAAAGATGATTGACTTTGAGATAACCGAATTGATTCAGATATCAACAAGCTATTTACCGTTGAAATTGATGCGGAGCCTCTAATTAAATCATTGGAGATGTTTGTTGACAAAGATGAAATTCCTGATTCAATCACGCTATTGATGGATGACAATGATACCGATAAAGATGTTCTGGAAACGCTGGCATTACTTATTTCATTGGACAAACTAATTGAATTATTTGAATTCACAGTAGAAAGTGACACAGTTGCAGAACTTAAATAATCGCTCAAGGATGTTACATGACTCACTCTGTTGGAATTTTCATTTGATAAGTCATTAGAAATATTTGTTACAACCACCATGACACTTGCAATTTGATACAGACTTGGATTGGCAGTGAATTCATTTGCAATTTCAGCAAGTGTATCTAAATTAGAAGGAGCGTTGTTTTTTAAATTAGAAATTGCAACACTTAAATCAGAACTTGCGGTGGAGATTGTATTTTTTAAATTAGAAGAAAGCTGAGATACATTTGTAGAAACAGATGCATAATTGGTTGTTAAAAGACTTGAAATGGAAGCAACCATGCTAACATGATTTGAAACTTCATTCGCTGCCACTTGGCTCAATGATGAATTCAAACTTGTACATTTAGAAATGACTGAACTGGCGAGTGTTCCCAAAGAAGATAATTCATTCTGATTTGATTTTTGATTAGAAACAGAATTGGACAGTACCAAATTTTGAGATTCTCTTGCCGAAACTTCAACCGAAATTGAAGTGGACAAACTGGTTAGTGCACTGCTCATTATGGATGACTCTTGACCAACCTGAGAGGAAACCGTTGATACATTTGCACTGACAAGAGATGTTGTAGTGGATACTGTTGTTGAAAGTGAATTTACATTAGAAACTCCCAAACTGACTTCCGTTGACAAACTATGAGTTAAAGTTGAATCAACCAATGAAAGAGAGGCTGAAGTTGAGTTCAATGTAGACAGTTTGGTTGATAATTGATTACTACGTTGAAAGGTTTCAGAAGAAATTTCACTACTGAGCTGTAAATAGTTTGTATTGAGGTTTGAAACTTCTGATTGAACAAAAGTTGATATGGACGCGTTTTGAGACAACCCTTTTGATTTTTCATTGCTTAAAGCAACGCTCAATGTGGAATCATTTGCCACCAATAAAGCATTAAAAGATACAACTTTTGATTCAGTTTGTGAAAAATCAACAATTCGGTTTGAAATTTCGGATGAAATTATTGGACCTAAATTGTTATTCATGCTATTCAAAATGGAACTTACAGTGGTTACTTGTGAAGACAATGATGAAACTATTTGAGAATCATTGATGGTCTCATTGCTCAAAATGGTACTCAAAGATGAATCTGAAACTGCATACGATGAGACAAATGTGCTCAGCACAGTTGATAACGACAATTCATTTGATACACGGGTGCTTACCATGTTGCTGAGTTTGGTTGATAACGCACTTGCACCATTTACCACTGTGGACGTGAAAGACGGATCATTGTTGGTTGCAGTTGTTACTTGTAAAAGTGTACTCATAACAGTTCCCATGTCCCCTGCAAGGTTTACAATTTTTGAGTTGACTGATTCTTCAACCTCAATCAACGCACCACCAATTTTAGGATTAACCGCGAAAGTTACCAGTTGAGTGGTTGTTACTTCATTCAAAAAACTTGCATTTCCAGAAACATTGAAACTTCCTGTTACAGTCGCATCTTTCATTACTCCTGTTTGGATTGAAGCATTGCTTATCAGTGCATTTGAAATAGTTGCACTGTTCACGCTAGCCAATGGAATGGTTGCTGTTCCAGTGATGTTTGCATTATTAACGGGAGCTTTCAGGAGATGAATCGCATCATCGCTATTTTTTCTATTTTTTATTTCTTCGTTCAAATTATTTGTTAAATCTGACAAATGAGAAACCAAATTTGAAGTCACACTGTTTCCAATTACAATGTTTGTTAATAAAACACAGTTGTAAAATGCCATTGTTCCAATTTCAATAATGTTGTCAGGAATATGCAACGTGCCTTTGAGTTTTACATTTGCAAATGCTTTTGTTCCAATGTGTGTCAAATTTGTTGTGAGAAAGTTTGGAGTTAACACATATTCACTGAATGATGTTCTATTTTCAAAAGCAGAAACCCCAATATGAGTTATCCGATGTGCATCATTCACGTTTCCGTTCCCATTATACTCCACATTATTACCAGCATAAACCAATGGAATTGTTGGAAACTGTCCCCAATTTTCCAATGTATTTGGGAATTTTGTTGGATTTACTCCAACAATGGACAACGTTTTGTCGCTTGAAGAGAGTAATACGTATGTAAAATTTTCATCAGTAATTGTAGACATACCTTATATCATTTAATTATATAAAAATAAATGATTTTTTTCTAAACACTTCCTCCACGATTGAAATATTCTTTCCGAAAATCCAACATATCGCCATCAGGTATGCGTTCCCCCTTCATAAAATCTTTTGGTGATTTTGTTTCTTTAATCAAATTTACAATCATATACAATGAGTACATTCCACATTCTGTATTTTGCTTTTGATGTGCCTTTTTGTTTTCAAAATATTTGAATTTTATTCCAAGAAAATCACCCTGTTGAATTACATTTTTTATAAACTCTTTCACTTCTTTTTGTGGAACATCTCCTGTACTATCAAAAAAGAAAATATAGTTGTTTTTAGGATTTATGTTTATGAATAGCGACACCCAATGCGAACCACTTTCTGTATGGTCATCTGTGTTCAAAATTATTCCAATTTTGGTTGTTCCTAAATCAATATATCTTTTAAGGTTGAAATTACACAGTTCTTCCCAAACACATGTTCCATTTTCGTTTTGAGAAGAAAAATCAATTGGAGATGGTCCTAAAAATTCAAATTTTGGATACTTTTTTTCATACTGTGTCATAACATTGGTTATGTCATCACTTGTCAACCACTTATCCGGATCATTATTCCAAGATTTAGGAGCTTCTGGTGCAAATATTTCCATTGATTTATTTGGATCCAACTTCAAAATTTTTTTCATCCAACATGCTTCATTAGAACAATTCTTCATTTTTTTTTTTAAAAGTTTCCATATCTCTTTTGGATCGTTTGTTTGAATCTTGTCATTCTTATTTTTAATATTCCAAACATCTCTCAATGAATGTAACGTATCATTGTCATAACATGAAAACATGTTTTTTTGTGCAGGCGCACAATTCAAACGTGCAAATGTGTAACGTTTATTTCTTGTATTTTTTTTGTTGTTTTTTTTTCTTGAACGCATAATCCCAAGTAACTATATATTGTTTGGAAAAAATCTTTTCTTACAATTTTTCCTGGATTTTATCTGGTTTGATGTTTGGGTTCGTTACATGGTTCTGGATTCCTTGTCCAGTTTGTGATTTTATCTTAATGTCTTTAGTTTTGAATCTTGGATCATCCAAATTTATTTCTTTGTGTTTTGGAATAATTTCTCTCATGGGCACATACGCTGTCTTTTTTATTACATATGTGTCCAAGGTTGGAGGACCTGGTTTGTATTTCTCATTCGTTATTATCAATTCCAGATTTTTTATTGTTTTATCATTTTCTAAAAACTCTGGTTCACCCTCTTCTTCCTCTTCTTCCGCTTCATTTATACACGGCAAAAATCCAATCATATTGCATTCTTCAATGTATTCTTCTTGCAGTGTATCATTTTTATCTTTATTCCTGAAGTAAACAATACAAGCTTTGGCATACGCATCAAATGCTTGATTTACAAATATGTCATTTGTCATTTCACCCTTCAAACAATTACGGGTTGTTTCAACTATTCGTTTTTTGTAAAATTTTTTGGCTTTTTCAAATTTTTCATTCATGCGTTGTTCTTGAGTTCGTAAATAACGGTCATATTGTTGTTGGTTGACCATCAAGTTCAAAGTGACATAATCTACTTGATCTAAATTCAAATTCATCACACAAAACGTTGTATAGTATTTTTATATAAAAATAATACACATTTTATCATGCCAAATATAATTTTTGATCATTGGAATCACTTACTAAACTAAATGTAAGGGTTTTCAGCGGCTTGTTGTTGTTGTTGGCGAAGTTGCATTATCTGATTAACAACCACCTGAATTTGAGCCATTCTCATATCGGATGTAGCGTCTCCTAAATTCTCATTCGTTATGATATCCCGGAGCCGTCTTGCCAAATGACCATAAATATAATCCATTTGATTATTTCGTACAAAATCCATAAGATTTTCAATGATAGTCATGCGTTGTCTTGTTATTCTTTCTGATTCGTAATATTTGTATTGCTCAATAAACTGATGCAAGTTAGATGCCCTTTGATTATTAGATAATGTCATATCATCATCATTCTGAGTCATAATTCTGAAACGTTCCTGTAACTCTGGATACTGATTGTTAGCTTCTATTGTGGTCATGATACGATTGGCCTCATTTCTAAGTTGATTAAACTCCTCCGGTGGTATTTCCCTAGGGTGTTCAACACCAATCCTGCCGCCGCAGTACCTTAACTGTTTTTTTTTTCCTCCTTTTTTCCGTTTTGTTATTTTTTTTGAAGATTTCCCGACGCGATACGTTTTTGATGAAGATCTAGCGTTGATGGGATTGATGGTTGTTAACTTATTGAATTCTTGCACCCATCCTCCATTTTTTGCATTATATTTATAATAATAATCAGTGGCTTTCACAAAAATAACTTGAATCTGGTTTGATTCATCAATTAACCACATCAAAAATCCATTCTCATGAACCGCATCTTTTAATGTGTAATTCAAATTAACCGTGTTTATCAACTTTTCTTCTGTAGTTGCATCACTAAGACTCGGTTCCAACATTGCACCTCCTGTTCCTATTATATATTGATGAACCAGTATGCTTTGATGTGTCAAGGGGGAAATGACAACATCGCCTGCTTGATATGTGTGTAAATCCGCAGAATTGTAATAAAAATTATTTGCACCATTCATTGATTGACACGTTGTATAAATCTTATGACAAACCATCAAAAATTCTTCATTGGCGGTGTCAAACCGATTGTCTTTGTTTTTTCGTTTGAAACAACATAATGGATGATGTGCAATAATAACAACATTGTTGAAGGGGGTATCAATCAATTCATTTAATAAATCAAATAGCCATTTAATTTGTATTTCTTTCAAATATTCAACGGTGAGAGAATCAGGAATTCTCAACTTCATTTGTTTCAAGAGAGGGATGTAACAACTACAATTTATTTTGGATTCAAAATATAAATTTGTGTCAAGCATCAACACAAGAGTAGTTCCAATTATACGAAAATTGAACATGGTGAGATTTACACGTCTATTTATTTGTTGTGAATTTGATGAACTGGATGCAGATCTTGAAGATCTGGATGAAGATCTGGATGAAGATCTGGATGAAGATCTGGATGCAGATCTGGATGCAGATCTGGATGCAGATTTAAATGAAGATTTGGATGCAGATCTGGATAATGATTTGTTCATTTCATTAATTAGCTTCACTTGAAATTCCATGATGTTGCAATCAGTTTTCAAACTTGGGTTTGGATGTAAACTTATTTTTTTCATATCTTCAATGTCATGATTTCCAATCAAAACATCAACTGGTGCATTTAAATCGGCTGCTACTGATTCCAAACATTCAAACCCACTAGCCATTTCCTGGTAAAACAATATTTTCTTTTTGTCTTCAACAATTGTTGGATAGTAGTTATCACCCAGAACGCACATGAATTCAAGGTTTGGAATCAAATTGGCCTTAACACTTTGTTTGATTGAATTTGCAACGCTTGAAAAAGCATTTGATTTGAATCTTAAATTTGGTTCACATAATCCTTTATTCCAACATCCGAATGTCAAAAATGATTTCATTAGGTATATATAAATATGCAGATTATTTATTCAAGATTCATGGTGGATTCGGGATTGCCTTGTAACTCAGAAGAGTATATGTCCTTCAATAAGCGGGCAGATGGATCCAAAACACCCTGACAAAAGGGATGTCTCCAAAAATATGGAATGGTTTCTGCTCTTCCTTTTCCAATAAAATATTTGTCAAATATCATTCTATAATAACAACTTTCTTTATCATATGGGGGGTTGTGAAGACAACTAGATTTTATGTGTTCAAATTGTTGATCACTAACGTGATTTTCAACATATTCTTTAATAATTTGAACCCAAGTTCGTTCATGACCGCTGACCCCGTCACTAAATGCTTCTTTTCTTCTCCAAATTACATCATGTGGCAATAAATCATCAAATGCTTTACGTAATATGTGTTTTTCCACCTGATAAATGGAACCTTCCCCAAAGCCTTTCATCCAAGGCGGCAAGTTCATAACACACTCTACAAAAGTTTTATCTGCAAACGGTACTCTGGCTTCTAATCCAGCACCACTTATACTTTTGTCTGAACGTAACAAATCAAAAAACCGAACATCTCTCACCATGCGAATGTTTTCTTTTTCAAATTCGTGAACATTTGGAGATTTGGTGAACCCGCGGTATGATCCAAAAATTTCATCGCTCATATCTCCACAAAAAATCACAACATCATTTGAATTGTCATATATGTACTTACTGATCAAAAAATTTCCAACCGATGCTCTTACAGTAGTTGTGTCATAACTTTCAATTTGATAAATTGTTTTCTCAATGGCATCTAAAAACTCGGTTTCACTCAAACAAACTTCATGATGACTTGTTCCTAAGTACTCTGCCACACGTCTTGCCCATTTCAAGTCAACCGATTCTTTCAACCCAACTGCGTAGGTGTTTACCCTTTGATTGTGATTTCTTGACACTAATGCGGTAACAATTGAACTATCCAATCCACCAGACAATAAACATCCAACTGGGCGGTCACTCATAAGTCGTTTGCACACTGCTGACTCAAATAAATTTCGTATAGAATCAACTGCGCGAGCTTCCAACATTTGTTGAGAGTTAACATCATACTCTAACATTGCATTTCCAAAATTGTAATCATATGGAACTGACTTGTTATGGTCAATAGTCAAATACGTGTAATATGGTTCGTACGCAGCATAAAATTCATCATTATCATCATTACCGTAGACACCTTTTTCAACAATCAATGTCATAACAACTCCAGCAGGAAACTGCTGTACCATTTCACAATGGTCAAGAGCCTTCATTTCACTGGCAACTGTTACATCAGTTACATAATTACTTGACGTACCCATAAATAAAGAACGAACGCCAAACGGGTCTCTAGCAATGTGAATAACATTTTTTTCATCATCAACAAGTACCAATGAAAAAACACCATCTAATTCTTTCAAGGTTGAAATTATGTTTTTGTTGAAAAAATGATACAAATGAATAATTACTTCACAATCTGAATCACCCGTGCATTGTAAATTATACTTTGATATCAATTGTTTGTGATTATATATTTCACCATTACAAACCAAGTGACATCCTTTTATACTGAACGGCTGGTCACCCCCGGCACTCACGTCATTTATTGCAAGTCTGTGAAATCCAATAAATCTTTGGTTTTTTACTAAACAACGACTATTGTCCGGCCCACGATGACAAATTTTAGCAAAACTTTTTTGAAGGTTATGTAAATAATTCATTGAAATACGTTTAAACCCTCCTCTCAACCACTCAGAGTAAAATATTCCACACATTTGTTGGTTGTATATTTGTATATTTGTTTGTGTTCATTCTTTATATTATTGTTCAAAAAATATAAATATCGGTTTATAATAACAATAAATAACACAATACATAATAATTATGAAAGAAGAAAAAATATTTGGAGTTCCTCATGGTGTTGCATATTGTCAGCAAAGCAGAACGGAAGAGTTAAGTGAACGGATAAGAAACCGAAATATTCCATCTGCAGTTCTTGAACCATTGTTTTCACCACGCCCTGTAACAACCAAATACACAATCCTTCCAATTTTAGATGAGAGAAAAAAACCAAGTATTGAATTGAACACATATCCAATTTACACTCCTGAACAAATTTTCAATCCAGGAAACACTTTATCACCATGGTCTGGATATGCGTCTTCCATAAATGTTGAATCATCTCTTCGTAATCAATTTTTTGCAAGGCAGCGTTGTGATAGATCAGTATATATTCCATCTTCAAACAGTGAATTATTCAATGTCAGAATTGATTCTACAATCGTAGAACAAAGACACCCTCTATTGTTTAAAAATGAAAATTTTGAAAAAAATGAGCAATGTTTTAAAAAGACAAATAAAGTATTCAATAACACTGTTCGTAGTGATATTCATTATCAACCAACCTATTAAGGATAGATTGTAATCTTACTGATACATATTTATATATAACACAGTATATATATATATATATATAATCAACAAATTTGATTACAAATGCAAGTGCTAGAAATATTGCAAGAAACCCTTCCCACATGCCTTTTCAAAGATTCTTCTAATAGTTTTTATGTTCAAACAATTGATGATTTAAAACCAATCTCCCAATTCAACCAAGGTACAGACTACATAGCTGGTTCTGGGGGGGGTATTACCATGAACCCAGCAAATATAATTAGAATAAAATTTAATTTAATGGATACTAGACATGCAAATGATTTCCCCAGAATTGATTGGACAACAAGTAGTAGTATTCACATAGAAAAAGTATTTAACCCAAGTGGTGACTGTAATTTCTTTTTTTATTTGAATGCTCATGATCGTAAAGCTCTTAGCAAGAATCCACATACATTAATTTTTACATACAAGACATTATACATAATGGTAAGTATACCAATCCAAATTACCAGTAGTACTTCTGATGTGATACATAATCTGTATCCAGAGAGGTTGACTAGGGCATACTGCGAAGATTCAAGAAATGTTCACTTTTACAAAATAAATCAAGGGAACCCAATACCTGATTTTGTTACTGCCCGTTTGTACCATCAGACGATTACAGAACCAATTTGTCAATTATTGCATGAACTTTATACAGGAGCTGCCCCCGATATTAGTGTAGTGAAAATTCCATTTATATATCAAATTAATATCTCCGAGAGATCTTTCAAAAAAATTGAAATTATTCAGCATGACGTCATTCCACTTTACCCATTGGACGCGTTCAATCAATTAAATCATGATAATAGAGTTGACAAATGTCTATTCACCTATATGTTCTTCATGTTTTGGATAATTTGTAATGCCAGTACTCAATATATGATAGCCCGGAATGAATTCAATATGATGTTTGATTTTTATTTGAGAAGACCACCTGAGAGTGTTGGCTATCATTATGATTCAACCGAATGGTCAGTTGTCGACAATGTTGGACTACTTTATTTAATGGGTCCCGATGAAATTAAATCAGGTCCTCAACTTATTCCATATGGTATTGAACGCTCCGATTCGTTAGTGAGTCGGTCAGATTTGAATGCAAACGCATATGGGTCTTTAGTACAAAGAGGAGGGATAATTGTGTTTAATAATAAGCATTTCACACATTCCACACCACACCTTGAAAGCATTATTAATCGTAGACCGTATCAGGCAGGTTATCGTATAAGTAATACTGATCCTTCACCAATAGGCACTATAGTTGTTACTCCTGAAGCAGGGATGCAACTTCCAGACGAATTAAAGGCACGATTGTTACAAAGCAGTCGGTCTCCAAGGACATTTTTGCGTTCATGGAATTTGGTCACATTGAGTGATGAGCAAAAAGCTAACACGAGAAAAAAGGAAAATGGTGAGTATGATTTTATAATAATGTTTCAAGGTGATGCTTTTGTGGAAATGATGGGTCAACATACAACCATGTGTGAAAAATGGAAAACCGATGAAAAATGCGACTGCATTGATGTTTCGGCTTATACTGCAATGCCAAAATATCCGGGATATATCACAGGAGGAAGAATGCCAATACAAAAACTAGCCATGCCAAAAACTGTCAACGTTGCTGCAAAATCCAGTTCATCATCATCCAAATCCAATT
>Ga0194122_10002751_pt1 | contig 18844 bp, 14 predicted proteins | sample TA2MahCa10mmetaG_FD_155487 | JGI IMG/M metagenome (GOLD analysis project Ga0194122, IMG submission 155487) | Freshwater microbial communities from Lake Tanganyika, Tanzania - TA2015021 Mahale Deep Cast 10m | ecosystem: Environmental > Aquatic > Freshwater > Lake | place: Tanzania: Lake... | reverse complement strand
GAGCGCATGCTGCGGGTGGCTGGTCAGGCCCGGGTAGACGACGCGCTCGACCTTGGGATGGCGCTCGAGCCACTGGGCCACGCGCATCGCGCTCTCGCAGTGGCGCTGCATGCGCACCGCGAGCGTCTTCACGCCGCGCAGGCCGAGGTAGGCATCGAAGGGGCCCATCACGCTGCCGATCGCGTTCTGCATGAAGCGCAGCTTCTCGCAGAGATCGGTCCGGCCGGTGACTAGCGCGCCGCCGACCGTATCGCTGTGGCCGCCGATGTACTTGGTCGTCGAGTGCATGACCATGTCGCAGCCCAGTTCGAGCGGCCGCGTGAGCATGGGCGTGGCGAAGGTGTTGTCGCAGACGGTGATCGCGCCAGCGGCCTTCCCGATCGAGGCCACGGCGGCGAGGTCCACCAGCTTGAGCGTGGGATTGGTCGGGGTCTCGACCCAGAGCATGCGCGGTGCATGCGCCTTCACCGCGGCCTCGAGCTTGGCGGCGTCGGTCATGTCGACATGCACGACCTTCAGTCCCTGGCTGCGCGCGCGGACGCGATTGAGCAGGCGGTTGGTTCCGCCGTACACATCGTCCATGCACACGATGCAGTCGCCGGCATCGAGGAGCTCAAGCGCGGTGCCGATCGCGGCCAGTCCACTGGCGAACGCGAAACCGCCGCAGGTGCGGTCCTGCTCCTCCAAGAGCCCGCTCGACTCAAGGCTGCCGAGGCATCGCTCGAAGGCGAACCGCGTGGCGTTGTGGCTGCGTGAGTACTCAAAGCCCTTGTGGACCCCGGGCGAGTCCTGGATGAAGGTGCTGCTCGTGGCGATCGGCGGCATGACCGCACCGGTCGAGGGATCGGGATGCTGGCCCCCGTGGATGCAGCGGGTGTCGAGGTGGAGCCGGGCGGTGTCGTGGGCCATGGGTGGTTCCAAAGTCAGGCGGTCTGCTGGCGCAGCCAGTTGATGAGGTCGATGCGCGTGATGAGGCCGCAGTAGCGATCGCCATCGACGACGATGGCCACGCGGTCGGCGCGGAAGATCGGGATGAGGTTCTCGGGGCGCGTGGTGGGCGGCACGGTCTCGAGGTTGCTGGTCATGAACTCGCTCACGGGGCGCTGCAGCGCGCCGCGGTCGCGGTATAGCGCCAGCAGCACGTCGCTCTCGTCGATGATGCCGAGCACGCGGTCGCGCTCATCGAGCACCGCCATCTGGCTGACCGAGTACATGCGCATGCGCTTCACGGCCTGCGCGAGCGGCAGCGCGGGCGCGAGGGTGAAGTCCTCCTTGCGGTCGTGGCGGCGCGCGATCAGGTCGCGCAGGTCACCCGTGCGCTCGCGCTGGAGCATGCCCTGGTCGACCATCCAGAAGTCGTTGTACATCTTGCTCAGGTACTTCGCGCCCGAGTCGCAGATGAGCGTGACCACGCGCTTGGGTTCCTTCTGCTCGCGGCAGTAGAGCAGGGCCGCGTGCAGCAGCACGCCCACGCTTGAACCGGCGAGCACGCCCTCCTTCACGAGGAGCTGGCGCACGGTCTCGAACGCCTCGGCATCGGTGACGGTGTACGCCTTCGAGACGAGCGAGAGATCGAGGATCGACGGTACGAAGTCCTCGCCGATGCCCTCGACGAGCCAGGAGCCAGGCTCCACCGAGCGGCCCTCGTTCACCAGCGGCGCGAGGATCGATCCTGCCGGATCCGCCAGGATGATCTGGACCTTAGGATCCTTCGACTTGAGGAAGCGGCCCACGCCGCTCACCGTGCCGCCCGAGCCGACGCCGGCCACGAACGCGTCGATCCGGCCGCCCATCTGTTCCCAGACCTCCGGCCCTGTGGTTCGCTCGTGGGCGATGGGATTCGCCGGGTTGGCGAACTGGTTCACGTAGATCGAGTTGGGGATCTCCTTCGAGAGTCGCTCGGCCACGTCCTGGTAGTAGTCGGGGTGCCCCTTGGCGACATCGGAGCGGGTCATCCGCACCTCGGCGCCCATCGCGCGCAGGTGACTGACCTTCTCCTCGCTCATCTTGTCGGGCATGACGACGACGAGCCGGTAGCCCTTGAGCGTCGCGATGAGCGCGAGCGCGATGCCGGTGTTGCCGGCGGTGGCCTCGACGATCGTGCCGCCTGGCTTCAGTGCGCCCGAGCGTTCGGCTGCAGCGACCATCTCGACGGCGATGCGGTCCTTGATCGACTGCCCCGGGTTGAGGTTCTCGAGCTTCACGTAGAGCTCGCAGCAGCCCGTATCGAGATGACGCAGGCGAAGCATGGGCGTATTGCCCACCATGTCGAGGAGACTGTCGTACACCGGGGCGATCGGCATGGGCGGAGTGTACGGGTGCGCGCTCAGGCGATTTGCCGCACAATCCAACCCATGGGCGTGATCCTCGAGACCGTGGACGGCCGGCTCGCCATGCGCAGCGATGCTGATGCGCCGGGCTCGGGCGTGTCGATCGATCTCGGGTCGATCGATGTGCGTGCGCTCGGTGGGCACCCGCTCGTGCGCGCGGTGGGCAAGGGGGCCGGTTCCGTCGTCGATGCCACCGCCGGACTTGGAGGCGATGCGTGGATCCTCGCTGCATCAGGTCGCACGGTGGTGGCGATTGAGCGGCACCCAGCGATCCATGCGATCCTTGCCGATGCACTTGAGTGCGCGCGTGCAACACCGACGCTGGCTCATATCGCTGCACGCATCACGCTGGTGCATGCTGATGCGCGAGGCGCCTTGGCGGAGGAAGCGCCGGGCGTGTGGTCGATCCTGGTCGATCCGATGTTTCCGCCGAAGGCGAAGTCGGCGCTTGCGCCTCGTGACATCCGCTTGGTCAAGGAGGCCGTAGGGGAGGACCCGGATGCTGCCCAGCTGCTTGCACAGGCGCTGGCCACATCGGCTCCACGCATCATCGTGAAGCGGCCCCACGAAGCACCTCCGCTGGGCGGCGAGCCGCATCATGTGATCGAGAGCCGGCTCGTGCGCTACGACATCTATGATCGGCCAGAGCTGATGCCCCGACCATGAGTGCTGCCTGGTTCCATGTTCCGACCCTCGCGCAAGCCGGCATCGTCTGGATCCCCAAGGACGAGGCGAAGCACGCGTTGGGCGCACGCCGGCTCGGGCCCGGGGATGCGGTCACGCTCTTCGATGGCGCAGGCCATGTCGGTGCGGGTGTCGTCACCGACCAGCGCCGGCACGACGGTGCGCTGGCGATCGATGTTGGAAGCGCTGCGGCGGCGCCCCGGGCGAGGCCCGCCGTCCATCTGGCCGTTGCGATCCCCAAGGGCGATCGCAGCGCCGCGTTGATCGAGTCGTGCATGCCGTTCGAGCCTGCATCGATCACGCCGCTGGCCTGTGAGCGCAGCGTGCAGCGGATGTCTGCGAATCTGGCAATGCGCCTTGATCGGATCGCGTTGGAGGCTTGCAAGCAATCGCGCCAGCCATGGTCATGCGCGATCGGTGCAGAGGTTCCGCCGGAGGCCGCGGTGCGTTCAGCGCAGGGGCGCGCCTTCATCCTGCATCCGGGTGGTGCGCCGCTCTGCGAAGCGGCGCGTGGACTTGATGCCATGACGCTGCTCATCGGCCCGGAGGGCGGCTTCTCCGACCGAGAGGTTGCTGCATGCGAGGCGGCTGGAGCGTCGCGCGTCGGACTCGGTGCCACGATCCTCCGCATCGAGCTCGCGGCGAGCGCGTCAATGGCGGTGCTGCGGCTCGGTTGAGCGTGGTGCGCTGGGACGGCTGCCGGGAACTTGCGAAACAAAAAGGCAGCCGCTGGGACGGCTGCCGAAAATGGAGCGTACCGGAGTCGAACCGGTAACCTCTGCCTTGCAAAGGCAGCGCTCTGCCAATTGAGCTAACGCCCCGAACGGGGGAGCGGAATCCTACCGTGGGTGGGCTGATGTGGAAACAGCTTCGTGCGTCGTGCTCCGCGGCGCCGTCCTTGGCGCGGAGGCCCCGGTGAAACGGAGCCTCAACGAAAGAACGCCCCGCGCGAGGCGGGGCGTTCGAAAGGAGACGGCCTTTGGAGGCTCAGTCGTTCATTCAGACGAGCCGGTGGAGACCGGCATGCCGTCGGTGGCGGGGGTGGCCGGCGTGCGAGCGACCGGCAGCGACTCCATCGTGCGCGGGCGAATGAGCTTCACGCGCAGAGTCGGGTCGTAGGTGGTGTCGCCCTTCACGCCCACCAGCGTGCCGAGCATGGGGTCGTACTCAAAGCAGTCGTCGGGGACGACATACGCGATCGCCTGGCCGGTTGTCGGATCCGCGAGCACATAGAGCTCGGGCAGCGATGAACCGTCGTACACGACCGATTGGTTCAGGTAGCCGAACGCATCGAAGTCCGCGCGCGACTCGACGGCCTTGGCGATGACCGCGAGGGCATCGGAGTTGGCATCGAGCGCATTGATGGTCGCAGCGACGTTGGCGTTCTCCTGCTGGATCTTCATCAGCAGATCGATCTGCTGGAGACGCCAGTTCACCGTCGACTTGGCGCCGGCATCCGAACCAGCATTGTCCAGGAAGGTCATGTACTGCCCGCGGATCGCTTCGAGTTCCTCCGAGCGGTCGGGCTGCTCGCGCACACGCTTCCATGTCGATTCGAGATCGGCGAGCTTTGCGCGGCGCTCACGGAAGAGATCGAGCGCGGTGGGCTTGGGTGGCTCCACTACGACGACTTCCTCGACCACGACGACCTCTTCGGTCGAAGCCGCGGGGCCGCTGGCATCGAGTTCAGGCGTCGTGGCGGTGGTCACCGGCGCAGGCGACTGCGTGGTGGCCACGGCGGGTGCGGGTGCGGACTTCACGGCATCGGCAGCCGCTTGCACTTCGACGGACGCGGCCTTGCGCACGTAGTTCGCATTGACCCATCCAGTCGCGGTGCCTGGCATGCGCACCTTGTAGACCGGAAGGCCATCGACTTCGAGCGTCTCGACCACGTTGAGCGTCGTGCCCGTGGGCAGCGTGGCGATCGACTGGTACGAGTTGCGGGCTGCGCCCTGCGCGCTCGAGTTCGGCGCACGCAAAGGCGTCTCGGCAGTCAGGGACAGCGTGGTGCCGTCAGCCGAGAGCGTGCCGCCCGAGACGAACGCATGCATGCCGGCGAATGCGCCGCCACTTGTGCGCACGCGCGCCCAGCCATTGGTCTCCTCAATGACCTCGACGACATCGCCCGACTGGAGCTTGCCGAAGGGGTAGGAGTCACCGATGACCGGACCAGTCCGGACGTTGACGTTGTTGGAGGTGATGCGGCCTTGGTAAAGCGCTTGGGTGGCGTCTTGCGCAGAGGCCGAAGCTACGCATGCCATCGCGACGATCAAAGGAGTCCATTCCTTCATGGGGGCGGATAATACGGGAAGTCGCTTGCTACCATCACGCGAATGCACCGGATTCCGCCATTTTTTGCCCTAGCCCCGCTCGCGCTCGTGGCGGCTGCGTGCGAGTCGCCGCTGGGCACTCGGGACGACGAAGCAGAGTGGCGCCAAGCTGTCGACGGTGCCCTGAAGCGGCAGATCGATGCGTCGCAGCCTGCTGATCCGGCCAAGCCGGTCACGCGCGTGGCTGCTTCGGCACCCGCCAACCTGACGGCGCGGGCTCCGGAGCTCGAGGCCTTTGGTCCGATTGCGGCGGGGGCGGGCATGAAGCTCGACCTTGGCCCAGGACTCTCCGGCACCGAGCAGCCGCAAGTCGGCCTGTCCCTGCGGGATGCGCTGACGACGGCACTTCGCAACAGCCTGCCGGTGCAAGGCGCGCGCATCGACCGCGCCATCCGCACGACGGAGATCGATCAAGCCGAGGCCGCATTCGATGCGGTGCTCGTCGCGGGTGGCGGTTACCAGGGCACCGAGGATCCTCAGCCCGCGATCCAGATCAACCCGGCCGCTCCGCCGTCCAACTTTGCGTCCGTCGAGAACCGTGGCGGCAACCTGACGGCAGGGCTGCGCAAGCAGCTCGAGACCGGTGGTCAGTTCGGCCTTGATGTCGGGGTGACGAAGTCGGAGAACCTCAACGGCGTCACCTTTGTCCCCAACCCCGCCTACGAGACCTCGCTCGACCTGACCCTTGACCAGCCGCTGCTCGCTGGCGCCGGCGAGGATGTGGCGCTCGCGCAAGTGCGGATCGCCCAGGTGCGTGACCGTGCGGCCGCCGAGGAACTCCGCCGATCGATGCAGGACCTCTTGCTGTCGGTCGAGGACCAGTACTGGGAGCTCCATGTGCGCCGCCAGGAAGTGGTGGCCGCCGAGTGGCTCGTGCAGGTCGGCACTGAAGTGCGGGATGTGCTGGAAAAGCGCCAAAGGCTCGACGCCACCGTCGCCGACTACTCGGATGCGGTCGCCACGGTCGAGCAGCGCAAGTCCACGCTGATCAACGCGCGCAATGCGGCGCGCACGGCGAGCGACCGGCTCAAGCTGCTGATGAACGATGCCCAGTTCCCGGTCGGCACCGAACTGGTCGTGGCCACGACCGACGAGCCGCCGACTTCGCCGATCGACTTCAGCTTCCGCGAAAGCGTGATCACCTCGGTCGAGCGCAACCCGTCGGTGAAGCTCGCGCTGCTGACGATCGACCAGGCCGACATCAACACGACCGTCGCCAACAATGGGTTGCTCCCGCAGCTCGACCTCAACCTGGCGGTCGGCCTGAACGGCCTCGATGGCGATCTTGGCGGGGCGAGCGAGGACATCGTCGATGCCGAGTTCGTCTCGTACCTCGCGGCGCTGCAGTTCTCGCAGCCCATCGGCAATCGGCCGGCCGAGGATGCATGGCGCATCGCGCGGCTCCAGCGAAGCCGCGCCGTCACCAGCTACCAGCAGGCCGTCGAGAACGCGGTGTTCGGCGTCAAGAGTGCGCTGCGTGATGTGAGCGCGGCGTACCAGCTCATCGAACAGGCGCAGATCACGCGATTGGCCCAAGCCGAGAACCTGCGTGCGCTGTTGCTCCTGGAGAAGACCCTCGCTGCGCTCACGCCTGAGTTTCTTTCGCTGAAGTTCCAGCGACAGACGGCCTTGGCCAATGCGCACATCGAGAGCGCTCGCGCCAAGGCCCGCTACAACCAGGCGATCGCGCGTCTGCAGCAGGCTTCGGGAACGATCCTTGAGTCCAAGGGATTCACCTTCGACGAGGCCGGCAGCTGGGGTGCCCCGCGCTGAGCCATGCCGATCGTCCTGCCCTACGACAGTGAGAGCGTGAACTATGCGGCGGGTGAGCTGCGCGGCGGGGGCGTGATTGCCTTTGCGACGGAGACCGTGTACGGCCTGGGGGCTCGCACCATGGATGCGGGGGCGATCGCGAAGCTCTATGCCCTCAAGCGCAGGCCATCGGACAACCCGCTCATCGCGCATGTGCTCGATGTCGCCTCTGCGCGACCGCTGGTGCTCGACTGGACGCTCGAGGCGTCATTGCTGGCAAGTGCGTGCTGGCCAGGCCCGCTCACCATGATCCTGCGCAAGGCGGACTCGGTTCCGCTGGCTGCGACCGGCGGCCGTGACACGATCGCGATCCGGTCACCAAGGCATCCGCTCGCGCGCGCGCTGCTGCATGCGGTCGGCGCTCCCGTCAGCGCACCGAGTGCCAACCGCAGCGGCCAAGTCAGCCCGACGACCGCCGAGCATGTCGCGGAGGATTTCCTCGACGAGCCCGAACTGCTGATTCTGGACGGCGGGCCGTGCACGCTCGGCATCGAGAGCACGGTGATCGACCTGACGACGCCGGTGCCCATCGTGCGGCGACCGGGTTCGATCGCCGTCGAACGGCTGCGCGAGTTGCTCGGGCGGCTCGATGTCGAGCATGCGTCGAGCCAAGGTGCGAGCCCGGGCACGGCTGCACGCCACTACGCGCCCGAGCGACCGGCAATCCTCGTCGACGGCCACGATCTTCAGCGGGCGCTCGATGCGTCGCCTGAACCCGCAGCCGTCATCGCGTTCGAGGGTCGCGCCGTGCCATCGCCGCATCTGATGGTGCCCATGCCGCGCGATGGCGAGCAGTACGCGGCCATCCTCTACGGGGCGCTGCGGCGAGCCGACGCATCGGGCTGTGCGCGGATCGTGATCGAGCGTCCGGAACAGTCAGGCGGTGCATGGGATGCCGTCGCTGATCGCCTCGCGCGTGCCACGGCATGAGCTTCGCGGGCGTGGAGAGCAGGGCTAGACTTCGATCATGTCGACCGCTGCGCGCGTGATCCGTGCCCCTCGTGGCAACACCCTGACGTGCAAGAGCTGGGCCGCCGAGGCGGCCATGCGCATGCTCATGAACAACCTTGATCCCGAGGTGGCTGAGCGGCCGGGCGATCTCATCGTGTACGGCGGTCGCGGTCAGGCGGCCCGCTCGTGGGAAGCCTTCGATGCGATCATCGCCAGCCTCAAGTCCCTCGCTCCCGACGAGACGCTGCTCGTCCAGAGCGGCAAGCCGGTTGGCATCGTGCGTACCACGGTCGACTCGCCGCGCGTGCTCATCGCCAACTCGAATCTCGTTCCGCACTGGGCCACGCAGCAGCACTTTGATGACCTTGCTGCGCGCGGGCTCATGATGTTCGGCCAGATGACGGCGGGCAGCTGGATCTACATCGGCACGCAGGGCATCCTGCAGGGGACCTACGAGACTTTCGCTGAATGCGGCCGCCAGCACTTCGGCGGCACGCTGAAGGGCACGCTGAATGTGACGGCAGGATGCGGTGGCATGGGCGGCGCGCAGCCCTTGGCGATCACCATGAACGAGGGCACCTGCCTGATCGCGGACACCTGCCGCGAGCGGCTGGAGAAGCGCGTCCACGACCGTTACCTCGATGAACTGCATGACGACCTCGATGCCGCCATCGATCGCTCGCTCGAACTCAAGCGCGCAGGCAAGGGGATCAGCGTCGGCGTCCTCGCCAACGCGGTCGATCTGCTTGCCCGGCTCGATGCGCGCGGCATCGTGCCGGAAACGCTCACGGACCAGACCAGCGCGCATGATCCGCTCGAGGGCTATTACCCCGATGGCCTCACGCGCGAAGCCGCCGATGCGCTGCGCGAGAGCGATCCGGTGCGCTACCAGGAGCTCAGCATGGCCTCGATGGAGCGGCATGTGCGCCTGATGGTGGGTTTCCAGCGCAAGGGATCGAAGGTCTTCGACTACGGCAACAACATCCGCCAGCGCGCCTTCGACATGGGCTTCAAGGATGCGTTCGCCTTCCCGGGCTTCGTGCCTGCGTACATCCGTCCGCAGTTCTGCACCGGCCGCGGCCCATTTCGCTGGGTCGCGCTATCAGGGGACCCGGCCGACATTGCCGCAACTGATGAAGCCGTGCTCAAGCTCTTCCCCAACGACAAGGGCCTCGAACGCTGGATCCGCATGGCACAGGATCGCGTGGCGTTCCAAGGCTTGCCGGCACGCATCTGCTGGCTCGGCCTTGGCGAGCGGCACCGCGCCGGCCTGCGCTTCAACGAGATGGTGGCCAAGGGCGAGGTGAAGGCGCCGATCGTGATCGGCCGTGATCACCTTGATTGCGGCAGCGTCGCGAGTCCCAACCGCGAGACCGAAGGCATGAAGGACGGCACCGACGCGGTCAGCGACTGGGCGATCCTCAACTTCGCCGTGAACACGGCGAGCGGCGCGAGTTGGACGAGCTTCCACCACGGCGGTGGTGTGGGCATCGGCTTCAGCCAGCATGCGGGCCAAGTCATTGTTGCCGACGGTTCGTCCGAGGCGGCCAAGCGTCTTGAGCGAGTGCTCACGAACGATCCGATGATGGGCGTGTTCCGGCACGCCGACGCTGGCTACGAATTGGCACAGCAGTGCGCGGACGAGCGCGGCGTGAAGATCCCGCTTCGGCCCTGGTGAGTGCGCGTCACCCGACTGCGCTCGTCCGAAGCGTCCGAACGGTCCATCGCCGCTTCACTGCACAACGAGCAGCGCAGGGCAGCGGACGGCCGTGGTTGGCGTGGGGATTTTGGCCCACGCATCATCCGAGCCTTGCTTTGGGGGTGGATTGCATTAGGCTTTCATCGACCGGGCCAAGGCCTTCCCAGGAGACTCGTCATGATCATCATGCCAGTTCGGTCCATGCTCGGTCTCATCGCGGTGCACGCCGCCTGCATGTGCATGGCCACACAGATCAACGCTGACTGCCCCGCCGATCTCAACGGCAACGGCGTGGTCGACGGCGCCGATCTTGGGAGCCTGCTGACGGAGTGGGGCACGGCGGGTCCTGCAGCCGACCTCGACAACAATGGCACGGTCAACGGCGCGGATCTGGGACTGATGCTGACTGCTTGGGGCCCGTGCGGCCCGGTGGTCCCGTCATGGGCAACGCTGCTTCAGTCCGAGCCTGATCCAGCCATCGTGACGGACGAGTCGCTGCGTCAGGCGATCGTCGACTCGAACTGGGCATGGCGCGTGAAGGACACGGCCACGCAGATCGAGATGGTGCTCATTCCGGCCGGCTCCTTCTTCATGGGTTGCTCGCAGGTTCCGGGCTGGGGCTGCTTCCAGGATGAATTGCCCATCCATGAGGTCATCCTCACGCAGCCGTTCTACATGGGCAGGCACGAGGTGACCCAAGCCCAGTGGACCGCCGTCATGGGTTCCAACCCAAGCCACTTCAATGGATTTGCTGACTCTCCCAACCGCCCGGTGGAGCGCGTGAACTGGACCATGGCGCAGGCCTTCGTGACCGCCGCCGGCATGAAGCTGCCGACGGAGGCCCAGTGGGAATATGCGGCGCGAGCGGGCACGTTCACCGCCTTTCATGGCATCCCTTCCCAGCCTGAAGGCAGCAGCGAAGAGTCCTATCTCGTCGAGATCTCGTGGGTCGGTGCCAACTCCGGCATGCAGACGCGGCCCGTTGGCCTGAAGCCGCCAAACGGTTTCGGGCTGCATGACCTCTGCGGCAACGTGCTGGAATGGTGCAACGACTGGTACGGCCCCTATCCGGAGGGACCGGTAGTGGACCCGGTGGGTCCGTCCAGTGCCTGGGGGCGTGTCTTCCGCGGCGGATGCTGGCACCTCTTCCCAGTGCTGAGCCGCGTGGCGGTGCGCTACGAGGAGCTCGAGAACGGCGATCTCTTCAACGACACCGGCTTGCGGGTGATCCGAACGCCCTGACTCGCGCTGCCGCAGCGGTCAGTTGAGCAGACGATCGAAGGCACCGTTGCGGATCATGTCCGTGAGGGTGGCAATGTCGGCTGCGGGAGAGCGGTCACTCGTGAGCCGCGCCACCTGTCCACGAACGATCGCGTGCACACGCTCCACGCCATCACCCGAGCGCAGCGGCCGCTGGCAGTCGAGCGCCTCGGCCATCGTCTGCAGTTCAATGGCGATCACGTTCGTGGCGAGTTCGACCGACCGCCGCGCGTGGCGCGCGCTCGTCGCGCCCATGCTGTTGTAGTCCTCGATGCCCGCGCTCGTCGGCACGTTGCCGGGGCTCGCCGGGTGGGCCAGCACACCGAGCTCGTTCACGCATGCCGCAGCCGTGTACTGCGCGATCATCAGGCCACTGTCGAAGCCTGCATCCACGGCCAGGTGCGGTCGCACGCGGCTCTCGCGATCCAGGCCTGAGAGCACCCAGTAGGTCCGGCGCTCGCTGATGCCTGCAACATGGCAGAGCGCGATCTTCAGCGTGTCGAGGGCGATCGCCAGCGGCATGCCGTGGAAGTTGCCGCCGCTCACGATGGCCGTGCCGCCGAGCGTGAAGACGAGCGGATTGTCCGTGACGGCACCGAGCTCGCGCGTGACCACGCCCTCTGCCCATGCGACGGCATCGAGCGCCGCGCCGAGCACCTGAGGCGCGCAGCGCAAGCCGTACGGATCCTGCACACGCGGATCGCCCTCCTTGTGGCTGGGAAGGACCTGGCTTCCCTTCAGGAGCGCGCGCAAGCGCTGTGCCACAAGTTCCTGCCCGGGCTGGCAGCGAGCGTGGTGGATGCGTGCGTCGAGACCGCTGTCGCTCGCGCGGCAACCATCGATTGCCATGGCTGTGGCGGCGATTGCCGCACCCGCCAGCCGGCGGGTGTCATCGAGCGCGAGCGCCGCCGTGGCTGCCATCACGTGCGTGCCATTGAGCAGCGAGAGACCTTCCTTCATCTCCAGAGCAAGTGGTGCGATGTTTGCGGCGCGCTGGGCCTCGGCTGCCGCCATGACGCGGTCGCCGACCCGCACCTGGCCCTCGCCGATCAACACAAGGGCGATGTGCGAGAGGGGAGCAAGGTCACCGCTGGCACCCACGCTGCCTATCTCGGGGACCACGGGAACGATCCCTGCATTGAGGTGCGCGATGATCGAGTCGATCACGGCCGAGCGTACGCCGCTGATCCCGCGTGCAAGGCTTGCTGCCGTCAGGAGCATTGCGCCACGCACGATTTCCGTGGGCAGCGGTTCACCCACGCCGGCGGCGTGGCTGCGCACGATGTTGCGCTGCAGGTCGGCGAGCTTGTGGTCGTCCACCCGGACCTGCGCAAAGTTGCCGAAGCCTGTGTTGATGCCGTAGATCGGCTTGCCGAGGGCCACTTGCGCGAGCACTGCAGCGCGAGCTGCGTCGACGCGCGTACGCGCGCTTTGGTCGAACCGTACCCGGGCACCTTGACGGGCCACGGCGGTCACTGAGGCGATCGGAAGCGCAGATCCATCGAGCACGATGTCCAGGCTGGCCATGCGGGCAGGATATGTGGTGCTGCCCACGCGGTCCCGGGCCGCTTGCGCGGCCAGTCGCCAGCGCGTACCACACGAGCCATGAAGGACGCGGTCATACGCTTTGGCAGCATCGGCAGCGCCGTGGTGTTGGCGGTCGTGGCGGGGCTGGCGTGCGCGTCCTTCGCCGCGGATGCTCGCGGCGTGGTCCCGGTGATTCCCCAAGCCTCGGTGAGCCTCTCGGGCTGGGCCGCCGTCGCGGCGCTCTGGCTCGTGGCGTGGTTCGTGGCGCTGGGCGTGGGCAAAATGGTCAACACCGCCGTTGGCCTCTTCGCCGGCGGTTGCGTGCTCGGGGTCTACGCGATGCGCTCGGGCACCGTGCTCGATGCGGCGTTCGATGCAGCATCGCCCAGCGGCATCGCCGTGGTCTCGATCGCTTACGCCGTGCTCGCGGTCATGATCTCGTGGTCGACATTTGCCTTCGCAGGACCACTGCCCGACATGCCGGCAGACCCCGAAGAACTTCCGGAGCACGGTTTCGGCGCCTTCCGACCGCAGCAGCTCGTGGCGGCCCTTGCATCGATTGCAGCGGTCGTGGTGGTGGTCTTCATGGCCCGCACCGACTCCAAAGGCCAGGCGATCGGTGCCGTGACCTTGGGAGCCATGCTCGCCGCCATGCTCGCCCGCAGCATTCGGTCTCGCACGCAGCCAGTGGTGGTCTTCGCGGCGCCGGCGCTTGCGCTTGGCTTGGCGCAGCTGGTGCTCTCGTTTTCCTCCGGTGTGGGCTTCGATGACGACATCGTCCGCGGGACCGTGGCCCCGATCCTGCGACTGATGCCGATGGATCTTGCCGCCGGCAGCCTGTGCGGCGTGGCACTCGGCTACGGCATGACCAAGTCCGGCGGAGCCGACGAGTCCGAAGACGACTGAAGCCAGTCAACTGCCATCCGGCCGTATGCTCGGCCGCATGAGCCTTGCCGTCACCGGAACCATTGGGATCGACACCGTCTATACGCCTCGTGAACGCCGCGAAGGTGTGCTCGGAGGCAGCGCCGCGTACTTTGCTGCCGGCGCGAGCTTCCTCTCGCCCGTGCGTCTTGTTGCGGTCGTGGGCGACGATTGGCCGAGCGCGCACCGCGATGCGCTCGGGCGCTTCAAGGGGATCTGCCTAAAGGGCCTTGAGACGCGACCGGGCAGCCGCACTTTTTCCTGGGGCGGTCGCTACTTCGAGGATGTCAACCAGCGCGAGACGCTCTTCACCGAAGTCGGCGTGCTGCAGGAGGCGCCTCCGCGCGTGCCCGATGCCTACCGCGATACGCAGTTCGTGTTCCTGGGCAACACGCACCCGGCCGTGCAGGCTGACTTCATCGATCAGTTCCCGCAGCGCAAGCTCGTCGTCTGCGACACGATGGATCTCTGGATCAAGACGGCGCACGGCGAGCTGCTGTCGCTGCTCAAGCGCGTCGACGGCGTGGTGCTCAACGACACCGAGGCGCACGAACTCACGGGGATCCGCAATGCCGTGAGCGCGGCGCGTCACATCACCACGCTCGGCCCGACCTTCGCGGTCGTGAAAAAGGGCGAGCACGGCGCCGTGCTGGTCCACCGCGATGGCGTGGCGGTGCTTCCGGCGTTCCCTGCAACCGAGGACCGCGTGATCGACCCGACCGGCGCCGGTGACAGCTTCGCGGGGGGCATGATGGGTCACCTCGCGCGCCTTGGCCGCACGGATTTCAGGGCGATCCGCGATGCCCTGTCGTGGGGGACCGTGGTCGCGAGCTTCACGATCGAGTCCTTCGGGCCCGAGCGCCTGCAGGCGCTCACCGAGGCAGAGCTCAACGAGCGGCACGAACAGTTCCGCAGCGCGCTCGGAGTCGGCTCGTGACGCTGTGGCGATCACTTGCCGGCATTGCGCTCTTGGCGAGTGTGGCGGCCTCTGCCGCCGCCGACTGGATCCCATTCGAGCGCCTGCCCAACGCCGACAAGGTGCAGAAGGCGCGCCAGCAGTGGGGCAACCCTCGGGGCGCCACGCCCGAGGAGATCCGCTGGACTCCGACGACTGCGTACATGCTGCGCGATGGCGCGTGGAGCGCGATCGATCGAGCCAGCGGGAAGCGCGAGACGATCCGCGACAAGGACCTGCCCGACTCCGCCGTGCGCGGCGGACGGTCAGCGGCGAACGAGGGTCCCGGCGTGGCTCGGGGTCGCCAGCGCACGAGCGAGCCCTCGCCCGATGGGGAGCGCGTGGCGATCCACGAGGGCGGCCATGTATTCATCACGCGTGGCGCCCAGCGCGACCGCATCACGCCGGATGCCGCGCCGGGCGTGAAGTACGGCATCGCGAGCTGGGTCTATGGCGAGGAACTCGACCAGAAGTCAGCGATGTGGTGGCACCCACAGTCCTCATCGCTTGCCTACTACTCGTTCGACGAGTCGAAGGTCCCGGAGTTCCTGCTCTCGACCGAGCTGACGAAGCAGCGACCGGCGCTGGACCGCGAGCGATATCCCAAGCCTGGCGATCCGAATCCGATCGCGGGGCTTTCCATCTACAGCATCGTCACTGGGCGTACGACGCAGGTGAAGGTGGGCGACGCCGACCAGTATGTCTACGGCGTGCAGTGGACGCCCGATGGCAAGGACCTGCTCTTCCATCGGCTCAATCGCCTGCAGAACCGCCTTGAGCTCTGCCTGGCCGACCCTGCGACCGGCGATGTGCGCGCGGTGCTCGTCGAGGAGCAGCGCTGCTACCAGAACCACCTTCCCAAGCTGCGGTTCCTCGCCAAGCGGCCGCGCAGTTTCCTCTGGGAATCCGAGCGGACCGGCTACGCGCACTTCGAACTCCGCTCGCTCGATGGCGGCGACCCAGTCGTGCTGACCAAGGGTGACTTCGCGATGCGCGAGATCCACTGGATCGACGAGGACTCCGGCACGCTCTGGTGTATCGGCTACAGCGGCAAGGTCGGGATCAACCCGCACTTGTGGAGGGTGGCGCTCGATGGTTCCGGCGGCAACGAGGTAACCACCTCGGACATGCACTGGAGTTCGTTCAGCGTCGCTCCGGATGGTGGCCATACCATCGCCGTCGAGCAGTCGATCGACAGCGCACCGCGTACCGTGCTCGTGGCCAGGGATGGCACGCGCGTGGCCGTGGTGGCCGAGCGCAAGGGCGATGCGATCGCCGAGAAGGGCTGGCCGCGCCCCGAGCTCCTGCAGCTCAAGGCCGCCGACGGCACGACCACGCTCTATGGCACGCTGCACAAGCCGAAGGACTGGAAAGAGGGCGCTCGGTTGCCGGCGGTCGTGCAGGTCTACGGCGGCCCGTTCTTCCGCACGGTCGAGAACACCTATGACCCGGTCGAACCGCTGTGCGAGTTCGGCGTGCTGGTCGTGAAGGTTGACAATCGCGGCACGCCGGGCCGCGGCAAGGCCTTCGAGGATGCCACCTACCTCAATCTGGGCATCGCCGACCTGGATGACCAGGCTGCCGCGATCCGGCAACTCGTCGAGCGGGGGCTCGTCGAACCCAAGCGGGTCGGCATCACCGGGTTCTCGTACGGGGGCACCATGAGTGCGCTGGCCCTGCTGCGCTACCCCGATGAGTACGCGGTTGGGGTGGTCGGCGGCGCCGTCACCGACTGGAACAATTACGACTCGATCTATACGGAGCGCTACATGCGCACACCAGCCGAGAACCCCAAGGGCTACGAGCAGTCAAGCTGCGTGCGCCTGGCAGGGAACCTGAAGGGGCGGCTGCTGATCGTGCACGGCATGGTCGACGACAATGTGCACCCGGCGAACGCATGGCAACTCGCCGATGCGCTCCAGTCCAAGGGCAAGCCCTTTGACATGATGCTCTTCCCCAACAGCGGCCACGGCATCTGGAGCCCCTCGTACGAGTCAGTCACCTGGACCCACCTGCTGCGCGGACTGGGGCTCGCGAACTGATGCGACCTGCTGCCAAGCGCCGATGATGCAGCCCATGGCACGAGCGCTTCCACCGGATCGAAGCCATGTCGGCACCGAGCAGCGGCACCCGGGCTCCATGGAGTTCGACGCGCTCTCCGTGCAAGGCTGCATCGAGGTGCTCGCCGGCGACCAGCAGCGGGCCATCGATGCCGTGCTCGCCGCAGCACCTGCGATCGCCGCCTTCGTCGGCGACCTGATCCCGCGCATGCTTGCGGGCGGCCGCCTGCTGTATGCCGGCGCGGGCACGAGCGGACGGCTCGGCGTGCTCGATGCGAGCGAGTGCCCGCCGACCTTCCGCTCTCGACCCGACCAGATCATCGGGGTCATCGCCGGTGGCGACTCGGCGCTGCGCACCTCGAGCGAACGCATGGAAGACGACCCTCGCGGGATCGCCGCTGAGTTCGACCGGCTCGCGATCGGCGCTCATGACGCGGTGGTCGGCATCGCTGCCGGCGGCACGACGCCGTATGCCCGCGGTGCCGTGACCTTGGCCAAGGAACGCGGTGCGCTCACCGCGTTTCTCGCGTGCGCGCCCTGCGATGCCCCAGCCGGCTGCGATCACCTGCTGCTCGTCGACACCGGCCCCGAGGTGATCACCGGCTCGACGCGGCTCAAGGCGGGGACGGCCACGAAGCTCGCGCTCAATTGCATCACGACCACGCTCTTCACCAAGCTCGGCAAGGTGCACGGCAACCTGATGGTGGACCTTGCCGCCACGAATGACAAACTCGTCGACCGTGCGGTGCGGATCATGCGCACCATGCATCCGGGGCTGTCACGCGAGCAGGGGGCGGCCTTGCTTGATGCGGCGGGGGGCAGCCTCAAGATCGCGCTCGTGATGCATGCCAGCGGCCTCGATCGAGTCGCGGCCCAGGCACGCCTTGATGCTGCGCACGGTGTCTTGCGTGCGGCCATCGACCGCTGAAGTTTCGGCGCCCCAGCCGCTCCCGTTCATCCGGCACTCGTACTGCACGCCGTGGCGGTCATGATGCGCTTGGCAATGGATCGTCCGGGTGGGCCTTTGCCCCAAGGCTGCCAAAAGCGACGGACCCCGCGTTCATCACGCGGGGTCCGGTCGGTTCGCTTGCTCGCAGGCGTTGCCGCCTGGCATCATCCTGCCGCCGCGCAAGCACGGTGGCGGAACGGTGCCTTCATCAGACGATGTGCTGCGTGAAGGTCTTCAGTGCGCGCACGCGCACCTTGCGGGAAGCGGGCTTCGACTTGGTGATGTACTCCTTGCCAGTCAGCGGGTTGATCTTCTTCTCGCCGCCGCGCTTGGCCGGAGTGGTCTTGGCGACCATCTTGAAGCCGAGGAACTTGAAGGTGCCGCAGCCCTTCTTGCCGAGGTCGGCAACCATGACCTGGGTCAGGGTGTCGAACACGCTGACGACCTGCTTGCGGGTCAGGCCGGTCGAGGTCACGCACTCGGCGATGACCTGCGACTTGCTGCGGGTGGTGCTGGCGGGGGTAGCCTTGTAGGCCTTCTTCTTGGTGGCAGTAGCCATTTCTCAATCCGTTTCTGGCCCGTTTATGGGGCCCTGAGTGCGAACCGGGCGTCGTCCAAATCTCCGCTCCGGGATAATCCCTAGGATAATCGTCGGATTCGTGCACTTCAAGGGGTGCAACGGCTCAAAACCGCGGGAATCCCAAAGTTTTTGCGCGCAGTCGGCCATGTCCGACCAACGTCCCCCGGCTTCAGCCGGTCGGCCTCACGGACGAACGGTCTCGCGGCCGACGCTCGCGTACACGAAGCCGGCCTCGGTCACCTGCGCCGAGCGGTACAGGTTGCGCCCGTCGAAGATGGTGCGGCCCTTCATGCGCTGCGCCATCTGGCCGAAGTCCGGGCTGCGGAAGTCGTTCCACTCCGTGCAGATGACCAGCGCATCGGCGCCGTCGAGCGCGTGATACATGTCGCTCGCGGCTTCGGCTTGCGGGAACTCGATGGCCATGTTGGCCATGGCCACCGGATCGAAGGCGCGCACCACGGCGCCCGCCGCCACCGCGCGCTCCATCAAGGCGATCGACGGAGCCTCACGGATGTCGTCGGTTCGCGGCTTGAACGCCACGCCCCAGAAGGCGAGGCGCTTGCCCTTCACGCCGCCGAGTTCCTGCTCGATCTTGCCCCAGAAGTGCGAGCGCTGGTCTTGGTTGACCTCGTGTACCGAGGCGTTGAGCTTGCAGTCGAAGCCCACTGCGCGGCCCATGCCCACCACGGCCTGCGTGTCCTTGGGGAAGCACGATCCGCCGTAGCCCAGGCCCGGGTATAGGAACTGGTTGCCGATGCGCTTGTCGGCACACATGCCCTCGCG
>Ga0194122_10002749_pt1 | contig 18848 bp, 12 predicted proteins | sample TA2MahCa10mmetaG_FD_155487 | JGI IMG/M metagenome (GOLD analysis project Ga0194122, IMG submission 155487) | Freshwater microbial communities from Lake Tanganyika, Tanzania - TA2015021 Mahale Deep Cast 10m | ecosystem: Environmental > Aquatic > Freshwater > Lake | place: Tanzania: Lake... | reverse complement strand
ACTATGTGATTAGGGCCTAAAAGTAAATATTTTTTTAAACAAATTGACAATAATTAAAATTTGTGATTTGATTCTTTACATTATTTCGAGCATGTAATTTAATTTTTCGTGTTGTTTATTTTTTTGACGAATAAGTTGTTATTTATAAGAGCTATAAAATTGACATTCTCCTCTTCTAAAACGAGTTATAAAAACGGTAACAGCAACAAACAATTGATTTGATTCGCAAAGGTGTTTAATAAATATAAGTTGAGAAGTGCTAACAAAATGGCTATAATTGAAATATTTAAAGCAAAGTCCCTTTGCTTTCTGTATCGATCCATAAGACAAAGTAACAAAGCATATATAAACTAATCTTAAAATATAAGTAAAAAAAAATGGGGCGAAAGCCCCATTAAAACTATGAAAATGTTACTACTTGATTACTTTAATTACCTTATCGGTCGTTACCGTGGTAATTCGAATGTAGTAAGCGCCTTTAGAAAGTTCTTGAACATCTATCTCAAGTTTCTTTTCGTTAAGTTCAAATTCCATTATTAATTTACCTTCTGCAGCATACAACTGAATGCTAGCAACTTGGTCATTGTTGTTCTTCACTACCAACTTATCCATCATTGGATTCGGATAAACAACCCAACCTGACTCCTGCGAAGCAACTCCCAAACATGGATCAGAAGTTACAATAACTGAATCTGTTGCTTGACAACCGTTTTGTGCGGTAGTAGTTACTGAATAAGTACCTCCTGTTGTAACAGAAGTGAATGGAGTTGTGGCTCCGTTGCTCCAAAGTAAGGTAGCTCCATTTCCTGTTGCATTTAAGGTAACAGGAAAGTCATATTCACATACCGTAATATCATTTCCTGCATTAACATTTGGCGCAGTTAATACTTGAACTTGAACAGCATCCGCAGATTCACAACCATTAGAATTAATTACCGTTACGGAATATGTACCTGCTTGAGACACTTGAATTTGTTGTGTTGTAGCCGTTGTTGACCATAAATAAGTTAAGTTATTATTCAAAGATTGGGCGGTCAAAGTTGTTGGGAGTTCATTAGAACAAACTGAGATATTATTTCCTAAATCCACATTTGGCAGCTCATTGATTGTCATTAGCAAGGAGTCTATTTTATTACATCCAAAAGCATCTGTTGCTGTCACAATATACAATCCAGTAGCAGTTGCATTAATTGTTTGAGCAGATTCTCCTGTATTCCATGAATATGTTAAACCTGCTTGTGAGCTTGTTGCGGTTATACTGTACGGAGCTTGATTTGCACATATAGAAACATCATTTCCAAGATTTATCTGTGGGTTTGGTAAAACTGTAATCGTTACTTGGTCAGTTCCCGAACAACCATTTGTACTACCTGTAGCAGTGTATGTTTGTGTAACTTGAGGAGTAAATGTAATTCCATTTAAAACACTATTACTCCAAGAAATGGTTTGCGCTCCAGTTGCAGACAAAGAAATTTCCTCTCCCTCGCATATTATCATATCTTGGCCTGCATTGACTTGAGGGAGGACAACTACATTTACTAGAACCTCATCCGTATTTGAACAGCCATTCTGATCCGTTCCTGTTAACATGAAATTCTGGGTTGACTGAGGAGTAAAGGCGAATCCATTTTGAACACCGTTTGACCATGTTAACGTTTGAGCACCAGAACCAGTTAGAGTTACTGTTGTCCCCTGACAAACAGATTGGTCATTTCCTGCTGAAACTGACGGTAGACTATTGACGGTAACTATTACTTGCGCAGTATTACTACAACCATCATTGTTTGTTCCTGTTACTGTGTAAGTCTGAGTTGAATTTGGATAAAATAAAACGCCATTTTGAACTCCATTATCCCATGAGAAGGTGGCCGCACCGGAACCATTTAAAGTAATTGAAGAACCTAGACAGATTTCTTGATTTGTTCCTGCTGACACTGTTGGATTATTCAAAGCGGTAACGGAAATCGCATCTGATTTTGAACAACCATTGGTATCTGTGCCAGTTACGGTGTAAACAGCAGATTGAGTTAAAGAGAAACTTTGACCATTTTGAATGTTATTTGACCATACGTATGAAACTCCTCCTGTTGCCGTTAAGGTTACTTGTTGATTCAAACAAGCAGAAAAGTCTGCGCCTGCATTAATAGCAGGTAATGCGTTAACTGTAACTAGTACCGTATCTTTGTTAGAACAACCTGTTGTTGCATCTGTTCCAGTTACTATGTAATTCGAAATCCCACCTGATGTTGGTGTATTGAGCGTTAAATTTGATGAACTAACTCCGTTATTCCAAACATAACTCGTTGCTCCACTCGCTGTTAAAGTAACGGTTGCTCCTCCACAAACGGTTTGGTCTAGGCCTGCTGAAACATTTGGTGCAGCAACAGAGGTAACAATTGCGATAGCTGTTGTATCGATACAACCAAGTGCTGAATTTGTTACTTTAACCGTATAATTACCCGTTTGACTTGTGGTAAGAACATTATTTGTTGCATTTGGAACTGTAACACCATTTTTTAACCATTGGTAAGTAACATTAGCAGTATTTGAAACAGACAATTGCGTTGACTGACCAGGACATAAACTCAAATCATTTGATGTAATTGACCCACCAGATAAATCTGCACAAGTATTAATCTGATAAATTGATAATGTTGAGCTTACCTCATTTGCTAAGATTAGCAAGGGTTTATTGTTTGGAGAATCAGTTCCTGAGATGAAGAGAATTCCCTCTGCTCCTAAATCAGGTCCGCTTAAAGTTGTTGAACGGTTATTAGCGTATCCAATAAATACAGGTGAACTTGGGATATCCACGTTAAACATCATCACTCCGCCAATTCTTTCTAAACTCACAAAAGCATAAGTCGATCCATTAAATGTGGCAACAGTAACTCCTTCAGGCTCTGGACCTTTATCGTCGCTTCTGTTTTTTTGCGCTGGCACTCCCGTTGCATTTGAAGCATTGAATATAGCTCCAAAAGTTGGGTGATTTGCAGTAATTTGTTCGATCAAATCTTTTGAATCATAAATTAAAGCTCCAGTTTGCGCATTCCAAATGGAATATGAACGACCCCCCATTACATGTAATTCATCGTAATCTCCATCTCCATCTGTATCTCCTGAATACTTCAATGCACTCAATCGACCTAAAAACTTGTTGTTTCTTAGAATAGATTGATCAGGAAAAGCGGTTGCATCTAATACATTATTAAACGTTGATGAAGAAATTCTGTTTGCATCAATTACACTTCCAAATTCTCTTGAATCACCTTCGTTTGCAGTAAATAATAATCCTTGTCCGTTGATTGATTTAAAAACCATTGCATCTGGCATATAAGCTCCTTTGATTGGTAAATTTCCGGTAATTAATACCGCACCACTTTGATCGGATGCATCTAATGCATTTCCTGAAGCTCCGGAATAAGAAGAATAACCAAGTGCTGTTAATGAAACTATTGTATTTGTTGTCAAATCAATTGTAACCAAAGCATTATTTTCTTGAAGAGAAACGTATGCTTTCGAGTTATCCTCTGAAACTGCGATGTATTCTGGTTCAAAATCTTGAGCAACTGAGGCTGATGTTGAGAAAACACGAATTCCTTGTGCACGTAACGCAACTTCTTGACCATTGTAGGCTGTAAATCCAACATTCGTAACATTTGCATTTGTAAGAGCTACATAACCAGGAGTTAAATCAATAATAGAAACCGAACCAACCGGATCACTTGCATACGTTGCATCTGGCTCTCCTTCATTTGCAGTTAATAACTTTGTATATGTTTTATTAAACGTAATCATATCTGGCATTGCACCAACTTCAACTTGGTTAATATAAACACCATTTGCGTCAAAAAATACAACTTTACCATTATTTTGAGCTGGTACCGATTCGATTGCACAAGCAACAACCCCGTTATAAGCAACAACTGAATTAATTCCTCCATAAACCGAAATATCAATTGAAGAAATAGCAACCGGTGCTACTGGGTTAGCAAAATTCACGATATCCAATTTTCCGGCAATACTGTTAGCGATGTATAAACGATCAACGGTAGGGTCGAATGCAATAATTTCTGCTGAATTTGTTCCGGAAGTTCCGTTTGAGTACGAACTTAATAAACTCAAATTCAATTCATTCGTTGGCGTTGGCGCAACATAGTCATTATCCTTAATGAAAATAATTTGATAATTGTTTGTTGCTGAAATGTTTGCATTTACACCTGATAAAATTTTAACAACTATTCTTTCTGCTTTCTCCGCAATTACATCGTCAATTATGGTAATAGGAAGATTAGTTACTCCATTCGTATTTGCAGGGATTGTTAATGTGTTTGTCCAAGTATAATCTACATTTTCAGTAGCATCAGAATAAACAGATAAACCAAATGTTAAATTAATTGCTGCTGCATTTGCATTACTGACTGTAATCGGAACATTTATTGATCCGATATTCTCGCTGTATTGAGCAAAGTTACTGGCAGAGGCAATAGAAACATCAGCCAAACCTTGAAAAGAAACATTGTCAAAACGCCAAGTACCGGCAGTGGCAATCAACGTGGCATTCGAAGTTTGTCTAAATTCAGTGGTTGTTTGGTAATGAGCTGCTAGGATTCGAACTCCAAAATGGGCATTGTTATTTGCTCCGGTAATAGCTGAAAAATTCACTGAAATTCTTCTATACTGATCACCAACTCCATTATTTTGGAAACGACCATTGTCTATTGTCCCGAGACAAGATGTTGTATTGGCACTTGTCATCGTAAAATTTGTCCAAGTCGTACCGTCTAAAGTATATTGAACACGTACTGTATTTGTTGCAGTATTTGACCATCGCTGATCCCACGTAAATAGAACATTTTGATATCCAACCGTTGACACATTGTATTGCACACCGCTACTTTCATTTGTTGCGCCAGGATTTGCCGTAAGAGACCAAGCCCCTGGATTTGTACCATTTTGAGCGCCACATCCGTTATTGATAATTGGATCCATTCCTGAAGCAGCTGTGGCTACAACCAAAGAACCAACGGCTTGGGATGTCCCTGTCCCTAAATCAGCTGCTGGACTAGTAGGTGCACCTGTTATTGTATTGTAATTCCACAATGCAATGGTGTTTTGGGACATAACAAAAGTTAAGCACAACGAAAAGAGCAAACTAAATAAATGTTTCATATTGATATTTTTCTAACGCAAATATCTAATACACATGTGAGAAAATCATTTAGTTAATATCAATATTGGGTTACCAATAATTAAAGCATATATTAAATCATTAACTATATTTTAAAACAAAATGTTAGAAAAATTAATTTAACGTGTTCATCACACATCAAATAAAAAAATGTGAAAACTAATCTGCCTCTCCAAGCATACCTTTCTCTATTGTGCCTAAGTCCAATCATAAGTTATCTTGCTCAACATAAAGAATTATCTCTCGGAGGATCTTACTATTCGTGAAATTCGAACTCTTGAACCATTCGACACTTACCTAAATGCGGGACATGGATTCACATTTTCTCGAAAATTAAAGGAAATTAGAAAAGCACTGAAGCCGAATCTTTAAAGACGGCTAATACTTAATATATTACAAAAGCGCTTCAATTATCTTATCTATGGAATATCCTTCCGCTTCTGCACGGTAATTTCGAACTAATCGATGTCGTAATATCGGTTTTGCAATTGCTTTTACGTCATCTATATCAGGCGAAAACTTTCCTTGAAGCGCTGCGTGGGTTTTCGCCCCTAAAATCAAAAATTGTGAAGCCCGCGGACCGGCCCCCCAAGTCAAATAATCTTTTGTTATTTTAGGAGAAATTGGGTCGTTTAAACGAGTTTTAGCCACTAATTTAACGGCATATTCTAAAACATTATCTGCCACAGGAATTCTTCGAATTAGTTGTTGATAGGCGACAATTTCTTCACCAGTTATTAATGAATTTATGACAGAATTTTGGTTCGATGTGGTTGCTTTAACAATCGCCATTTCTTCAGCAAATGTTGGATAATCTACCCAAATATTGAACATAAATCGATCAAGTTGTGCTTCTGGTAAAGGATAAGTTCCCTCTTGCTCAATGGGGTTTTGGGTTGCAAGAACAAAAAATGGACTTGGTAATGTGTAATTTATCCCCCCGGTAGTAATTGTCTTTTCTTGCATTGCTTCAAGCAGGGCCGATTGAGTTTTAGGGGGCGTTCTGTTTATTTCATCAGCTAGAATTACGTTAGAAAATAAAGGCCCTTTAATGAATTTGAAATTACGTGTTTCATCTAAAATTTCAGATCCAATAATGTCAGAGGGCATTAAATCTGGCGTAAATTGTATTCGATTAAAAGAAAGCCCAAGGGTCTTTGATATGGTATTTACCAGTAGCGTTTTAGCAAGACCGGGTACACCAACAAGAAGGCAGTGACCGTTTGAAAAAATAGAAATCAATACTTGGCTGACAACATCATCCTGTCCAACAATAATTTTGTGAATTTCTGCTTGAAGATCTTGGTATTGTTTTACCAAATTTTGAATGGCTTGTGTATCTGACATAATTTAGTTTGTTTGTATTGTCCATTTGTAGTCAAAACTACAATCTTTAAAAGAGTCGTCAAGTCGAATATAAACAGTATTTATTTTTGAGTCCACCCATTTTTTAATTGTTTTTTGCATTTTATCATTTTCAGAAGCACCTTTTATTAATACATAGTCGTCTGTTAGATTAGCAACATGTGGAGGAAAACGCTTTATTAATCGGACGATTCGGAAGCCTTGTTTTCTTGATATAATATCAAAATATACTCCAGGTTGCGTATATTTATTTTCTTCCAAAGCATCAGTTAAAACATATATGTCGCGGTCAATTTCATTCAAATCTTTCATATCCCAACTTTGTTCGCCGGTTCTTGGGTTGGTAATAATACCGTTATTTTGCTTCGTATTGTCATCATCTGAAAAACGCAACACAGCTTCTTCCCAAGACAGTTTTTTTTCTTCTAAAAGAGTATAGCAAGAATCAATTTTGGTGGCGGCGTCATTTAAAGACTCTTCACTGGGTTTGATGGTAAAGAGAATGTGTTGACATGTGTAATCTTCTCCTAACCGTGAGTTTAATTTTACAAGGTGATACCCGAATTCAGATTCAAACACTTCAGAAATTTCATTTGGTTTTAGCGAGAACACTGCCGCCTCAAATGCTGGAACCATCATTCCTTTAGAACCTGTTATTTTTCCTCCTTTAGATGCGGATCCTGGATCTTCAGATTTTGTCCGCGCAAAGTATTCAAATGATTTTTCACCGGAAATTATTTTTGAGCGGATGTCACGAAGATCGGCATAAATTTTATTTTTATCTTCTTGTGTAATCAGTGGAAAACAAGCGATTTGTTGAAAGGATAGTTTCATGTTAATATAGGGCAAACTGTCTTTAGGAATGGCGTTAAAATAAACAGCAACCTCTTTTGGAGTAACTGAAACAGATGAGGTTAATTTTTGCTGCATGTCTCGAGCGAGAATTTGATTGCGAATTACTATTTTAAAATCATCTTTTATTTGAGTTATGGTTTTTCCGTAAAACTTTTCAAATTGTTCTTTTCCGCCAGGCATTGTGTTAATGATATAACGGATTCTATTTTCCATTTCTGAGTCAACTTGTTCATCAGATATAGGTAAACTGTCAATTTTTGCTTGATTCAGAAGAAGATTTTGATACATTAAGTCTTCTAATAATGCACAATCAGAAAACGAGGACAAGGCAGTGATATCACTGGTTTTATCTTGTATTTGTTGTAGTTTGAGCGCTTGTATATTAGATAATAATATAATTTCATCTCCAATTTGTGCTACAATCTTATCAATAGTTTGAGCATTGTTTTTTTGTGAGAGAAGATAAAAACACGAAAATAGTAAGATCGGTATTTTCATCTTATTTATCTAGATTGTAAAGTAAATCGAAATTAAATGACACGGTATGTTTCTTTTCCAATTCTTCTAACCAAGATTTTTCGAGGTAGTTTTGATAATCGGAGATAACTAGACCCTTTACTTCGGAAAGTTCTTTATTCATAACAGGAAGAATTTTATTTACATGGACGACATAGTATTTTCCTTCAAATTCGTATGGTTGATTTCGCCCATCAGCAAATTTTCTATCTTTTAGATAAGTTGTTTGTTCGGGTACAAACTTATTTGCTTTAACACGTAAGGATAATTCTGATTGTTTGTTTACTTTGGCAATAATTTTTTCTGATGTGTTTTTCTTGTTTTTAAGCATCTTGTATACGAGCGCGGCATTTTTTTCGGAGTTACATTCATAAATGGTAGCGTCTATTCTTGGGGGCCACAAATAAGTAGATCTTCGGTTGTCAAAAAAGATTTTTAATCCCGAGGTGTCTTTAATCCCTTTATTCCAGACTTTATCTGACATAATTTCATAGAGCAATATTCCATCATGATATTCTTTTAGAAGCGCTTTGTAAGCAGGGTATTTTGCTTCAAGTTTCGATTCTTCGTATTCAAGAACTGTTGCCTTGACCCAATTTTTAAATACACCATCAACAACTTTTTTATTATCCTCTTTTTTAATGCCCCGATATGATTTCTCTAAATATGAGGCGAATTGTTTTTGGGTGTATGGTTTTCCGTCGAGATTGAACACCTCGAAATTTGTTTTTAAATTATCCGCTTTCCATTTTCCTAAGTAAAAGGTTGAGTCAAGATTTGCGACAAACCAGTCTAGCCCATTATTTTTTGGTATTTTGAAATTGTACAATTTTTTAAGTTTCTCTACAAATGAATCTTGCGTAGTTTTCGCTCTATCGTCTTTGTTTACTTTAGATTGAATCTCCTTTTTCATTTCACTGTATGGACGAACAGGTTTTTTTTCAATTCGCTTTATTATATGAAACCCAAAGTCAGTTTGAATAGGTTCACTGATATCTCCGTCATTTTGAAGTGCAAAAGCTGCCTCTTCAAAAGCAGGAATCATTCGTTGATTGGTGCCCGAACCAAATGTAGGTAGTTCACCCCCTTTCTGGTTTGAACTTGGGTCATCTGAATACATTTTAACTAAATCTTCCCATTTTTCACCCGAAGTGAGTTTAGCTTTAATTTCTTTCGCTTTTTTCTCTGCATTAGCTTTTTCAGAATCTGTTGCTGATTTTCCGGCAGAAATAAGTAAATGAGCCACTTTGATAGATCCTCGCGAAGGCCTTTCACCTGTCGTTTTCAAAATATGATAACCAAAGCGAGTTTGGAAAATATCAGAGGTTTTACCAATAGGTGTTTTGAAAGCACGATCTTCAAAATCATAGATCATCTGAAAAGCAGTAAAATAACCTAAATCACCGCCATTATTTACAACGGAAGGATCTTCTGAGCCATTCTTAGATTTAGCAACCTTTTCAAAATCTTCTCCTGTATCTAAGCGTTTTTTAATTTCATTGATTTTGTTCCATGCAATTAATGTGTCTTGAGGCTTGGCGTTTTGATCAACACGGATTAAAATATGGGAAGCACGAATTTCATTTATAATACGGTTATATGCCTCTTTAACTAAAGCTTCATTTTGCGCAGAGTCTATTAAGTATGGGTTTGCCAACTGTTTTCTGTAGCCGTCTAATTCTTTTTTTAATTTAGGAATTGTATCGTATCCTAATGACTCTGCCTCACATACTTTTAATTTAAACTTTTTAAATAATTCTAAATATTCATCTATGGATGCTTTGTCGAATTTAGGGTTATTATTATTTTTTAGATAAATCTGTAAAAATTCACTTTTTGTAACTCCTTTGCCATTTATTTCCATAACAAAAGGATCATTGGTATTTTGCGAGTTGTAATTAAAAGAAATAAAAAGTAGACTAAGAAGTAAGATTTTTATCTTCATGGGTGTTTTGTATTTATTGAATTATTTTAAACTGTAGTTTGGTGCTTCTCGCGTAATTGTAACATGATGGGGGTGAGATTCTTTAACGCCGGCCGAGGTAATTCTGACAAACTTGGAACCTTTTAGTTTTTGGATATTTTCAGCTCCACAATAACCCATGCCCGCTCTCAAGCCGCCAATAATCTGAAACATTACTTCAAGTAAATTCCCTTTGTATGGTACGCGCCCGGAGATTCCCTCCGGAACAAGCTTTTTAATATCGTCTTCTGCATCTTGAAAATAACGGTCCTTCGAACCTTGTTGCATGGCTTCAATTGAGCCCATTCCGCGATATGACTTAAATTTTCTTCCTTCGTAAATGATGGTTTCACCAGGAGATTCTTCCACGCCGGCAAACATAGAACCTAACATTACTGTGTCGGCTCCCGCAGCAATTGCTTTTACAATATCGCCCGTGTATCTGATACCTCCATCTGCAATAACAGGAACTCCTGAGCCCTCAATAGCCTTGGCAACATCATATACCGCTGAAAGTTGCGGAACTCCAACTCCTGCAATAACTCTGGTTGTGCAAATTGATCCAGGCCCAATACCAACTTTTACTGCATCGGCCCCAGCGGCCACTAAATATTTTGCCGCTTCACCGGTTGCTATGTTTCCAACAACAACTTCAAGTTTTGGATATGCTTTTTTAACTTCTTTTAATTGATCAACAACGCCCTTGGTGTGCCCATGTGCTGTATCAATAACAATTGCATCAACGCCAGCTTCAACCAGTGCTTTTACGCGCTCCAAGGTATCGTTTGTTACACCAACAGCGGCAGCAACACGCAATCTCCCTAAATGATCTTTGCACGAATAGGGATGCTCTTTAACTTTAATAATGTCTCGGTATGTAATCAAACCAATCAATCGATTTTTATCATCGACAACGGGAAGTTTCTCAATTTTATTTTCTTGTAAAATACCTTCTGCTGTTTGTAAATCTGTTCCGTCAACTGTCGTAATAATATTTTCAGAAGTCATGATTTCATTGACAGGTTTTTCCAAGTTTTTCTCAAAGCGCAAATCGCGATTTGTAAGAATTCCCTTCAATGTTTTATTTTCGTCAATTACAGGAATTCCACCAATTCCATATTCACGCATAACATCTAGGGCGTCTTTTACCAAGGCGTCTTCGGATAAAGTAATGGGATCTATGATCATGCCGCTTTCAGAGCGCTTCACTTTGCGTACATGGGTGGCTTGAAGTTCTATGCTCATGTTTTTATGAATCACACCAATTCCTCCTTGTTGGGCAATGGCAATTGCTAATTTTGCCTCAGTAACGGTGTCCATCGCTGCAGAAATAATCGGAGTGTTAACTTGAATATTTCGTGTAAAGGGACTTATTAATTGAACATCTTTGGGAAGTATTTCCGAATAGGAGGGGACTAAAAGAACATCGTCGAAAGTTAACCCTTCTGATACTTGAATTAAATTTTGCGAAGACATTAGAATCTATTTAAAATAAATTCTTACAAAGGTACAAAATCCAATCAAGTTTTTAAAATACTTAAAATTTGATTAACGTGTCTTGTTTTTATTTTACTTTGTATCAAATTACTCGTTAGATTTACAGAAAAAAAGATGAATAAAACTATTCCTATCGGAAGTGATCACGCAGGATTTGAACTTAAAAAACAAGTAATCGACTGGTTGGTTGAAAAAGGGTTTAAACCACAAGATAAAGGATGTTTTTCTGCTGAGAGCGTTGACTATCCAGATTTTGGACATGCGGTTGCAAATGTAGTAGAATCAGGATTAGCAGAACTAGGAATTGTAATTTGTGGCAGTGGAAACGGAATAAATATGTCGGTGAATAAACACGATAATATTCGTGGTGCCCTGTGTTGGGAAGTTGAAATTGCCTCTTTGGCGCGCCAACATAATAACGCAAATATTTTGGCGCTTCCTGCTCGATTCATCTCTGAAGAAAAGGCGCTTCAAATAGTTTCAGCATTTTTAACGACGGAATTCGAGGGCGGCAGACATCAAAAACGCATCGAAAAAATCACCGTTTTTTGATTGAATTCGTTGGAAAGAATCGAAAATAAATTTGTGAGTAGATGAAAATACTCGTTGTTCGTTTTAGCTCCATCGGAGACATCGTTTTAACTTCGTCAGTTGTTCGATGTCTGAAAAACCAAGTTCAAAACGGACAAATACACGTGCTTACAAAAGAGCAATTTACACCGCTTTACGACGCTAATCCACATTTGGATAAGATTTATAGTTTAACTGATAATTGGGGGAAATTAATTTCTGAATTAAAAGCTGAAAATTACGATTGTATCATTGATTTACACAATAATTTACGGACAAAACGATTAAAATTAGCATTAGGAAAACAGAGTTATTCTTTTCCAAAAAGAAATATAAAGAAGTATTTACTTGCGAGATTTAAATGGAATTTACTTTCAGAAAAGGAACATGTTGTTAATAGATACTTTAAAGCGGTCGAAAAAATAGGTGTTATTAATGACAATCAACCTAACGAATTTTTCATTAACGAGGAGAATGAAATAGACTTATCCAGTACAAGCATTGTTTCGAAAAATTACCTAGCCTTTGCAATTGGGGCTCAATTTGCAACAAAAAAACTTCCTTTTGAAAAGCTAATTGCCATTTGTGATAGAGTTCAATTTCCAATTGTTTTATTGGGAGATAAAAAAGATGCATTAGTTGCCGATGAACTCATTTCAAAATCTACTAATAAAGCGCTTTATTCGTTTTGCGGAAAATTCAACATTCAACAATCTGCTTCTATTCTAAAACAGGCGAAAGTTGTTCTTTCGCACGACACCGGGTTGATGCATATTGCAGCCTGTTTTTCAGCTCCGATAGTAACAATATGGGGGAATACAACCCCTATTTTTGGAATGTCGGCCTACACACCAATTCAACTAAATCAGTCAGTGAATGTCGAAGTTGAAGATATTTCTTGCCGGCCTTGCTCAAAAATAGGTTATACTTCCTGTCCGAAGAATCATTTTAATTGCATGAATTTACAAGACGTGGAGAAAATAAATAATATAATTGCTGTTAAAATGTCAGAAGTTGATTAAACAAGCCCCTCGTAGAACGTTACCAATTCTTTAGTAATTTTTTGATTGTCTAAGTGTTCTTCTGCAAAACTTCTAGCTCCAGCTTCAATTTTTGACAATAAAACGTCATCTGATAAAAGATTCGTTATTTTATCCACGAATACTTTCGGTTCATTTACTAAAAAAATATTTTCATTGGATTGAATAGGAATGCCTTCAGCACCAAGATCAGTTGAAACAATTGCTTTTCCATGTGCCAACCCCTCTACTATTTTAATTCTTAACCCGCTACCAGATTGTAAAGGAACAAGCATAATGTTGTAGTTCGAGTAAATCTCTTTCGCTTCTGCAATATTTTCTTTGATTATAATTTGCTTATTCTGTAATTGTTTTATGTGACGCGGAATGTTTCTTCCAGCGATAATGAAATTGCATTCGGGAACTTCTTTAAGAGTTAATTCCCAACAGTTATGGAGAAACCAATATACGGCTTGTTGGTTTGGAAGCCAATCCATTGAACCAAAGAAAAACACACTGTTTTTAATAAAATTTGGATCTTTTTGCGTTGAATAATCAGACAAGTTAATTCCCGTTAAAATTGTTTTGCAAAGCGAATTTGGAACTGCTCGTTTAATCCATTTTTCATCTACCGAAGTAATAGGAATAATTCCGTCCACATTCTTAAAAGCTCGAATTTCAGAATTTTTTAAGCGGGCTTTTTGCAAACTCAAGTATGCTTTTTTGAGTGGGTTTTTCTCTGCGCTAATGTGTCTTTCCCAGATTAAATGTTCGATGTTGTGTGCTCTAAGGACAATTTTAGCATTTGAATTTTTGCGAATAGTTTCAATATAACACACCATAAACAAACCCTCCAACTGAATTACATCAAAAGAGGTTTCTTGTAGTTTTTTAATGAGTGCTGTTTCAAATTCTGGGAAATAAAACCGAGATTCAAAATATGATTTTGGTGAAAATAAATTACGTATTAATCCAAAAAAGCTTGTGTTTGTATTTTTAAATACTGCTTGATAGTTTGATTTTTTAACGAAATCTTTAGGGGTTTCCTTTATTGATTTAAAATGTTTTTTAGTATTAATAGTTAAAAGGTGAAGCTCAACCTGATTTGCTAAAAGTCCCTGTGCCATGTTGTAAATGGCAATACTACTTCCGTCATTAGCTGGATAAGGCGCTTTATTACAAAGTTGAAGGACTCTCACTTTTTAAAATTGATGTTGAGTCTTTTCCAAAAAGAAAACCTTTCTTTCAAGTCAATATCATAAGACGCTGAATAAGAAAGAAATAATGCGATGGGGGTCAATATAAGCCCGGCAAACCACATTCCGACAAAAGGCGATACAACATCGGTTTTGGCTAAGTTTTCTCCGATTGATATTAAAACAAAATAAACCATGAATAAAATTGCGGCAATTACTACGGGTGCGCCAAAACCACCCTTTTTTACAATTGCTCCCAATGGAGCGCCTATGAAAAATAAAACAAGTATGGCGTACGTTAAGGCAAATTTTCTATGAAATTCAATCCAGTATCTATCAATGTCTTTATTCATTCCTTTAAAGAACTCTCCTTGATTCTGCAGCTCGGTTTTTTTTCTCCGAATTTTTGTTTGAGAGAGTGAAATGGCTTGTTGTTTCTCCTGAGGGGATAATTTAGAAAACACGATTGGTATCTTTGGCGCCTTTTTGGTTTTTATTCCGCTTGTATTCTGGGGCACATTGTGAAGGGGTTTTTTAAGAAAGAATGCATTTTCCTTTTTTGTGGAATTTAGAAATGATTTCATTATTTGTTCTCCACGATAATTTATCGAATCAACAGCATCAGAGATTTGAAAAACATTCAACATTTCGTGCTTATCAGCAAAAGTTTTTTCATCAGACCTTCTTAAGTTAAAGCCGGTTAAATCCATTTTATATGTGGCTTTTCGAAATGTAGACCTACGACAGGGCCTACTGCTTTTTGCAAAAGTGCGCAATTTACCTGTTTGTTCGAAAACAGGATTGTCAATTTCCAATTCCTCCATGATATAGCCATTTTTCAGTTCAAAAAATAAATACTTTCCATTGACAGATTTGTACAGGTTTCCTTTTTCAGCCCGGATGGTTTTAAGTTCGTTTGATTGTGAATGATCGTGAATAATAATACCCTCAAAAAAACTGTCTTTTCCTTTGTCAACTTTGATTGCGTAGCCTTCAATTCCTTTGCTGTAAACTCCAGGGGTTAGGATAGCAGAAATTTTTGTGTTTTGAATATCAAAAATTAAAGAATGCCATTTTAAATTAGCTACAGGAATTACGTAATTAGCAAAATAAAAGGTAAAAGCAGTAATGATTAGTATTACAACAGTTAGGGGCCTAAGAATTTTAAAAAGGGACATTCCCGCAGATTTAAATGCATTTAATTCGTTGTTTTCGGCCATATTTCCAATTGTCATAATCGAAGAAAGTAAAATTGATAAAGGAAGGGCCAGGGGGATTAAACTCGCTGAAACGTAAAAAAGTAATTCTAAAATTATACTGATTTCTATACCCTTTCCAATTAGGTCGTCAATATATACCCAAAAAAACTGCATAATTAACATTACCATCGAAATAACTAAGGTTACGATGAACGGCCCAATGAAGGATCGAATGCTAAATAAATATAATGTTTTCAAGAAAAAATTACAAAAACAAAAGTAGAAAATTAAACTATGTTATAACGCCGAAATGAATGAATTATTTATTAAACTTGTAAAGCCCCGTTTTAAATTAGTAATGATGTAAATAACGATACGTTTATTTACAAAAGTTTTTTAATCGGGGAATTTGAACAAGACAAAAAAGAACTTGTTACATTGGTGATGGAAAATCAATCTGTGTTACACGTTAAAAATCTTTCGAAAAAATTTGGAAGTTTTGAGGCAGTGAAAGACGTTTCCTTTTCTGTGAATAAAGGAGATGTTTTTGGTTTTCTAGGTCCAAATGGCGCTGGTAAAAGTACAACCATACGATGTTTACTTTCACTTATCAAGCCCAATTCTGGGAAAATTGAATTGTTTGGAAAATCATTGGCAACAGATCGTGCTGAGATTTTGCAGAACATAGGAAGTATTATTGAAAAACCAGACTTCTACAAATATTTATCTGCTCAGAAAAACCTAGAAATTTTTGCGCGAATTTCTGGGGCTACGGTTACGCAAAGAGAAATTGCTGAAATGCTCGATTTTGTTGGATTGGGTAATCGAGCAAAAGATCGTGTAAAAGGATTTTCTCATGGCATGAAACAACGCTTGGGAATTGCTCAAACACTACTACATAAGCCGGACTTAATTGTTTTGGACGAACCGACTACTGGACTAGATCCACAAGGAATTATTGAAATTCGAAATTTAATTCTGCGATTAAAAGCAGAACAAAATAAAACAATTCTTCTTTCTTCTCATCAATTGTCTGAAATTGAATTAATAGCCAATAGAATGGTGATTATTAATCAAGGATGCTCAATCGTTGAGGGAAATGTACAAGAATTACTAAACAATGAGGAAACCGTGGTTCGTGTAGAAATTGATTCATCCGATAAAGCCATCGAATTGATTAACAGTAATCTTCAAATTTCAACCGTTGATCGAATTTCAGCCACTATTTTTGAAGTGGTGATGGTAAAAAGTCGCGTTCCAGAGTTGTCAAAACTTCTTGTGGAATCAGGATTACAGATTCAAGCGATTGAACCGAAGCGTAAACTGGAAGATTATTTCATTAAAATTATTCAATCGTAATGTTGCTTCGAAATACATACAATGAATTTATAAAAATCGTTTCCAAACCCCGAAGTTTTTTAGGTTTTGGCGCGCTAACCATTTTGATTTCGCTTATCATTTTTGCCATGAAAATGGACGGCGAAACGATTGTTTCTTTTATTACTGCAAGTTTTGAACAAACACTTTCATTTAATGGAAAAATTGTAAACGGAAACTTGATCGCCTTTATTATTTTACAAATGTTGGTCGTGCACATTCCTTTATTAGTGGCATTGGTTACAGGCGATTTAATTTCAGGTGAGGCAGCGATGGGAACGATTCGCATGTTGGCGAGTAAGCCCATTTCACGGACGAAAATTGTGTTTTCAAAATTTTTAGCTGGTGCAATCTACACGCTGTTACTAACCATTTGGCTCGGGATTTTATCATTGGTTGTTTCTCATTTAGTATTTGGTTCGGGAGATTTAATCGTGTTAAACAGCGATGGTTTGGTGATTTTACAAGAAGCCGATATTCTGTGGCGCTTTGGACTCGGTTTTTGTGTGGCTTTTCTTGCGCTTTTAACCGTGGCAACGCTTTCTATTTGTTTTTCGGCATTTGCAGAAAACTCCATCGGACCCATCGTTGCAACAATGGCGGTAATCATTGTCTTTACTATAATTGGAAGTTTAGACGTGACTGTCTTTGACTCAATAAAGCCGTATTTATTCACCACCCACATGGCTTCGTGGCGTAGTTTTTTTGAGGATCCAATTCCCTTTGAATCCATTTATCAGTCTATCATTGTGTTAATTATTCACATTGTTTTATTAGTATTAATTACGATTTTTAAATTTAACAAAAAAGACATAACCTCGTGATGAAAAAACTAGTTGTTCAACTCTTGATCTTTACGTCTGTTAGTGTATCAGCGCAAACAGCTAATGCCGTTATTGATAATATTAACTCGAAATACAATGCAGTAAAAGATTATACGGTAAATGCCAATATTAAAGCGGATATCCCGATGATCAAAATTTTGCCAAACAACGTAAAAATCTATTTCAAACAAAAAGACAAATTCAAAATTGAATCAAAAGGAATCGTAATTGTTCCCAAGCAAGGATTCACGGAATTGAATAATTTCATCTCCAACAAATCGAAATACACAGCTGTTTTTGGAGAATATTTGACAATTGGAAATGTTAAAACTAGATTGATAAACATTATTCCGAATGAAAGTTCAGGAGACATTGTTCTTGCTAAAATTTGGGTGGATATGGCCAAAATGGTCATTATGAAATCTCAAATAACAACCGTAAGTAATGGAACTGTTAATGTGGATTACACTTACGGAGATCAGGTTTCAAGAGGGCTTCCTAGTGTGATGAAGTTTGAAATTGATGTTAAAAAATTTAAAGTGCCCAAAAGTGTTGCCGCAGACATCAATAAAAGCTCTGCCTCTAAAAAGAAAAACACAAAAACGAAAGGAACAATTACTATTTCTCTTTCAGGATATAAAATAAATTCGGGCTTGAATGACAAAATCTTCACAAAAAAAAATTAAACAATATTTAGTTAAAAGCATTTGCATCGCTGGGCTAATTTTTTAGTAAAAAAAAAGGACCAATTACGGTCCTTTTTTTGTAAAAAGAGAAAAGGAATTTAATAACCTGATACAACTAAACGCACTGTTTCCGTTGTTTGAATGGATTTAAAGTTTACAAGGTAAGTACCATTTGGCAATCCGTCAATGCTAACGCTTATTTTTCCAGTTTCTGTTTGAAAAGACTTTAATAACTTTCCATTTAAATCAGTTATTTCTACGTTGCCCGGAACACTTGTTTCAATTATGAAATTAGCGTTTGTTGGATTCGGGTAGATATTCATGTGTAGTGCAATTTCATCTATTCCAGCTACTTCAAATTCAACGCAATTTCCTGGGGTAAAACAAAAGGTAGTTGGATCGAGAGATACATAGGTGTATAAACCAGTGGTTGTTGGTGTATATTGGGCAGGCATAGGCGGATTGCCTACTGGTTGTTGTGAAATACAATCTACCCAAACACCCAAATAATTTGGATCTGCAGTTGCTACTAACTCGTTGCCATTATTTACCACCTCAGGAGCAGTAGGAACAGGATTTATGGTAAGGTC
>Ga0194122_10002715_pt1 | contig 18971 bp, 16 predicted proteins | sample TA2MahCa10mmetaG_FD_155487 | JGI IMG/M metagenome (GOLD analysis project Ga0194122, IMG submission 155487) | Freshwater microbial communities from Lake Tanganyika, Tanzania - TA2015021 Mahale Deep Cast 10m | ecosystem: Environmental > Aquatic > Freshwater > Lake | place: Tanzania: Lake... | reverse complement strand
CCCTTCAGTGGGCTCGTCCAGCAGCAGCAACTTTGCTCCGGTACGCAAGATGCGCGCGATTGCCAGCATCTGCTGTTCGCCGCCGGACAGTTTCGAGCCCTGGTTGTTGCGCCGCTCGAGAAGGTTCGGAAACAGCTCGAACAGTTCGTCGAGCGTGAAGCCGCCCTGAGCCACCACGGGCGGCAGTTTCAGGTTCTCGAACACCGTGAGGCCGGAGTAGATTCCGCGCTCTTCCGGGCAGTAGGTAATGCCAAGGCGTGCAATGGATTCGGGATTGAGCGACAAAAGCGATCGCCCTTTGAACTCGATTGCGCCGCTGCGCCGCGGCACCAGGCCCATGATCGATTTCAGCGTGGTGGTTTTGCCCGCGCCGTTTCGCCCGATCAGCGCAACGACCTCGCCCGCCTGCACGTTGAGATCGACACCATGCAGGCTTTGCGACTGTCCGTACCACGCGCACACGCCGCGAAGCGCGAGCTCAGGGGAGCTTTGGTTCATGCGTGCGCCTGAATCGGTTCGCTGCCAATGTAGGCGGACAGTACATCGGCGTTACCGCTGATCTCGGCAAAGCTGCCTTCAGCGATCTTGCGACCTCGCGCCAGCACGGTGATGGTGTCGGAAATGGATGAGACCACCGATAGATTGTGCTCAACCATGAGCACGGTTTTCTTGCGCTTGAGCGCTCCGATCAGTGCGGTGATTCGCATCACGTCTTCAGTACCGAGCCCCGAGGTGGGTTCGTCGAGCAGCAGGACGTCTGGCTCGAGTGCCAGCGTGGTGGCAATTTCAAGCGCTCTGCGCTTGCCGTAGGACACACCGCTTGCCAACTGGTCGGCGTCAGCGCTCAGGCCAACCTGGGCCAATAACTCGTCGATTCGACGCGCGGTCTGGTCGGCGACCTTCGTCGTCCGCCAAAATACCCGACAGCTTTGATCACGTCGTTGCAGGGCAACCAGAAGATTTTCGCGTAGCGTCAGACTGGGAAAAACCGCCGAAATCTGAAATGAACGAACCAGACCCATGCCCGCAACCCGAGCGGCGGCCACGCGGGTGATGTCCTGTCCTCGAAACAGGATGCTGCCCGCGGTAGGCGCCAGAAAGCGGGTAAGCAGGTTGAAGGTGGTGGTCTTGCCGGCGCCATTGGGACCGATGAGCGCGTGGATGGTGCCTTCGCGCACCTGAAGATCGACCCCGTCGACCGCCACGAAGCCGGCAAACTCCTTCCTGAGGCCTCGGGCCTCAAGGACAGGAGCTTGCACGGCCTGCGGTGCCGCTTGGTGTGGCGTGGTCAAGGGCTTACTTGCTCTTGACCAGCGAACACGCCGGATTCATTGGCGCGAATGCATCTTTTGCGCTGACCTGACCGATGATTTCGTACAAATCGCCCGGATACTTGGACGCCGACGGCGCCTTGACGCGGGTGAGGTACATGGGGCGCACCAGCTTGTTGTCTTCACGGATCTGGGCGTCTTTCACCGAAAACACGTCGATGGGCATCGAGCGCATCATCGGGACGACTTTCTGCGCGTCGTCCGTGCCAGCGGCGCGTACTGCTCGCAGGTAGTGAAGCGTGCCCTCGTAGTCAGCCATGTGGCCCCAGCTTGGCGGCTTGCCCGCCAGCTTTTCGAAGCGTTGCGCCCAGGCCTTCGACTGGTCGTTCATGTCGTTGTACGCAGGCATGACGAAGGTGATTCCCGCGGCGCTCTCCTGGCCGATTGCCAGCAGATCGGTACTGAAGAACACCAGGGCAGCGATTCGCGTGCCGGCCTTCTGCAGCCCGAACTGATGAGAGGCTTTCACGATATTGACAAGGTCGTTGCCGCCGAACCCGACGCCCAGCACCTGCGCGCGAGAGGACTGTGCCTGCAGCACAAATGACGACACGTCGCCGGCATTGAACGGAACACGGACGTCACCGAGAATCTTGCCGCCTGCCGCCGACACACCGGCCGTAGCAGCAGCCCGCGCCGGGGGGCCTGCAGCGGTGTCCTGCACCATCAGGAACCAGTTTTTGCCGCCCTGTTCGGTGATGTTACGGGTGACCGCTGATGCGAGCGCGAATGAATCGGGGGCCCAGTGTACGGCGTTGGGCAGGCAGGACTTGCCGCTCAGCTCGCTGCTAAGCGGGATGGTGTGCAGAAGCGTGCGATTGGGGCGGTCTTTGGCGATGGCGTTGGCAGCCAATGCCACCGAGGATCCCGCCAGACTTACCACCACCGACACGCCATCACGATCAAACCACTGTGTGATCAGCGGGCCACCCACGCTTGGCTTCATCTGATGGTCGGCCACGAGCAGCTCGATTTTTCGGCCGAGGACGTTACCGCCGAAGTCATCGATTGCCATTTGCACCGCAATAGCCGAGCCCTTGCCGGTGATGTCGCTGTACGCCGAGGACATGTCGGTGGCCATGCCGATTTTGAACGGGGCATTGCCTTGCGCGGACGCTGATGTGCTCACGCCAAGCAGCGCTGCCGTGGCAGCCAGCGAAATGAACGCGCGCCGATGCCGGCCCAATCGTGGGTGGGTCATGATATCTCCCTGAGGTGACGCACATGGCGTCTTGGTGTTGTGAGTGTTGCGCGTCTTCGAGATGCTCTGCGCGCGTTCGTCCAATATGCTTCACACTCGCCGCTCTCGTTAATCAATCGTCTCGGGGGTCGCGATGGAACTCGGGTTGCGCGATAAACAGGTCATGGTCACCGGCGCGTCAGAAGGAATTGGCCGATCGATCGCAGCGCTGTTCGCTGCCGAAGGTGCCCGACTTGTCCTTGTCGCCCGAGGACGCGAACGGCTCGAGGAGCTCGCACGGGCGCTGCACGAAAAGCACGGGAGCCAGGTCCAGATCGCGCCGGAAGATTTATCTGACGATGCCGCAGCGGGCCGTCTGACAGCGGCCTACCCTGAGGTCGACGTGGTGGTCAATAATGCAGGCGCGATTCCGGGGGGCCCGCTTGAGCAGGTGTCGCAGGACACCTGGCGCAAGGCCTGGGATCTGAAAGTGTTTGGCTACATATCAATGATGCGCGAGTTTTATACGCGCATGGTCGCCCGGCAATCCGGCGTGATCGTCAATGTGATCGGAGCGTCGGCCACCGGACTCGATCCCAGCTATGCGGCGGGCAGCACGGGCAACGCGGCACTTGAGGCCTTGACGCGCACACTGGGCAGCAAGGGGCCCGATCATGGGGTTCGGGTCGTGGGCGTAAGCCCAGGGATGGTGCTAACCGGCCGGCTTGAGGCGCTGCTGAAGGTTCGCGCGCGCGAACGCTTTGGCGATGAGTCGCGTTGGGCTGAACTGGGCGCGCATGCGGCCTTTCGCAGGCCGGCTCAGGTTGAAGAAATTGCAGCCTCGGTGGTGTTTCTGGCGTCTGATCGCTCCAGCTACACTTCAGGCGCCGTTCTTGAAATTGATGGCGGTTTTTCGCGCCGTCACAACTGGTGGGGCTGACGAACAGCGGTGACGCCTATCGATACAGCGCCGTATTCGACAGGTGTTTGATACGCCACCGGTCGCCCTGACGTTCAAATTCGGCCTTCCATGAAATAAGCATGTCAGGCCGCTCTGCGGGCAGCGGAATCTTCGGCGGGCTGTCGAATTCCTTGCGAAACACGCTCATGTAGGCAAAGCCGCTCATGCGCATGTCGTCAATGGGGTCGCACACCACATCATGCAGAATGTGCTGTACGAACAGATGCCTGGGGCGCAGGTGCAGCGCGGCAATGATGTCCGCATGGCTCTTGAGCACCTTGCCTTGTCGATGCCATTCGCACGACTGCGAAAACTGTTCGGCTACGCCAGGATAGTCAAAGCTGTCGAGCCGCTGGAACAGGCGCCCCAGGACTTGGGCGCAGGCGAGTTGATCGAGGGTTGTGGAACTCATGGGATCGTGCAGGTTTGGGTGTACTAAACCGTTGGCGCCTCAACCGGTACAGTTCCCATTCGGTCTGCAGGCAGATGCACTTCCAGGACTTCATAGTCCATCGACATGGCAGTTTCGTTATGAATGAGGCCGCCTGGGATGTAGCAGGAGTGGCCCTCTTCGAGGTGCAGCTTTTCGCCACCTTCAAATTCGAGATCAACCCAGCCCTTGAGGATGTAAACAAACTGGCCATCGCAGGTGTGGTAATGCCAACCGGTCGGCTCGCCCAGCCCTTTTTTGGTTTGATGAACCTGCGCCTTCATGACGCCGCCCGAGGCCTCAGCGACCCCAAGGTCACGGTACGTAAAGAAGGCGCGCCGACCCTGAACGACCGGGGCTTTGTTGACGTCAGTATGGGCAAGCTTGCCTTTAACCGTTCGGGTGGGGGTGTTGGCCATTGTGTTTTACCTATCCCCGATATCGGGTGTTTGATGGTTCTCAGGCCAGTGTACGCCCCCCTTTGCGAATTTTGTAAAGCACTTCATCGCCCGGTGAAACGGTCAGTTCGGTTGCACCCCGGCGCGTATCAGCAGCGGCACGAGCGTATCGATCTCGCGGCGAAGGTGGGCACGTAATGCCTCGGGTGTGGCCTGATCGACCGGCACGGCCGCAACACCCATCTGCTCCAGCCTTGCCTGGGTATCGGGGTCGGTGACGGACTTCTTCATGGCATCCACCAGCTTGTCGATGACGGGCTTAGGCGTTCCTTTGGGCGCGTACAGTCCAAACGAGATATTGATGTCGAGGCCGTCAACACCCGCTTCAGCGATGGCCGGGACATCAGGCAGCTGGGGCAGACGATTTTTTCCAGCGGCTGCGATAGCGCGGATTCGCCCTGACCGCACCTGCGGCACGGTGCCGGAAGTTTGGTCGCACAGCACATCAACCTGTCCGCCCATCAGGTCGGCGAGCGCCGGTGCGGTGCCCTTGTAGGGCACTTCGTTGAGCTTGACTTTGAGCGCACTCATCATCATCAGTGCACACAGGTGTGAGGCAGAGCCCACGCCCGCATGCGCGAGGCTGATCTTGTCGGCATTGGCGCGCACGAATTGAATGAACTCTGGCACCGTGGTGGCAGGGAAACCCTGGCGCGCAACAATCACCATGGGGCCACTGGTGCCACGGGCCACCGGCTCGAAGTCGTCCACCGGGTTATACGGCAGGCTTTTGAACATGGCGCCGTTGGTGGCATGGCTTACATGGATCATCAGTAGCGTGTAGCCGTCTGGTTTTGAACGCGCGACCTTGGCCGTACCAATCGTGCCAGAGGCGCCTGCAGGGTTGTCGACCACCACCTGCTGGCCTAAAAATTTCTGCAAGGACGTTGCGAATACACGCGTGATCGCGTCACCCGGGCCGCCGGGCGCATAGGGCATCGTGAGCGTAAGGGGACGGTTGGGGAAGTCTTGCGCGACGCTGAGTGCGGGCGCAGCAAGAAGCCCAAGCGCAGTCGCGAAAGCGGCAAAGTGTGTGCGGAGGGCTCGAAACACAGAAAGCGCTGCCATGTTGAACTCCTGACGGAAAAGCGAAAGCAAATTGATCAGTCTGCAGTCTGACGCAGCGGGCCCTGTAAAGCCTTTAAGTCCCCTGGTTTTGCTGGACGACTCGGTGGGCAGTTTCCCGTTCGAACCCGGTAGGTGATAATCCGCGGCGTTGTCACCGCGGGCCTGCCCTGGAGTCTTATGCCCTCAACGCCCATTCACGATCCCTCTGCGCCACCGGTGCCCGGCGCTGCCACCGAGATCCGAACGACCACCTGCTACATGTGCGCCTGCCGCTGCGGCATCCGCGTGCATCTTCGAGACGGGCAGGTGCGCTACATCGATGGCAATCCCGATCATCCGCTGAACAAGGGGGTGATCTGCGCGAAGGGATCGGCAGGCATCATGAAGCAGTACTCGCCTGCGCGCCTGACGCTGCCGCTTCGTCGTAAACCAGGGTCTGAGCGCGGCGCCGGCGAGTTCGAGGAAATCACCTGGGACGAGGCGTTTGCGACGCTTGAATCGCGCCTGCGGCATTTGCGTGCAACCGACCCGAAAAAGTTTGCACTGTTCACGGGGCGCGATCAGATGCAGGCGCTTACCGGCCTCTTCGCGCGTCAGTTTGGAACGCCCAATTACGCGGCTCATGGCGGCTTCTGCTCGGTGAACATGGCCGCGGGCATGATCTACACAATAGGGGGATCGTTCTGGGAGTTTGGCGGGCCGGATCTGGAGCGCGCCCGCGTGTTCGTGATGATTGGCACCGCCGAAGATCATCACAGCAACCCGATGAAGGTGGCACTCTCGAAGTTCAAGCGGGCAGGCGGCCGCTTCATTGCGATCAATCCGATCCGAACCGGCTACGCGGCCATCGCTGACCAGTGGATACCGATCCGACCGGGGTCCGACGGCGCGCTGCTGCTTGCATTGATTCATGAACTCATCCGACTCGACCTGGTTGATCACGAGTTCCTTGCGCGATACACCAATGCGAGCCAGTTGGTGAACCTGGATTCCGAGAGCGATGACTACGGTCTGATGCTGCGTAATCCGCAAGGTGATGTGGTCAACCCGCTACGGCCACATAACTTCTTCTGGTGGGACCAGGCCACCAACGCACCTGTGAGCGACCACGCGGAGGGCGCTTCACCCGCACTCACGGGTCGCTTCACGATGCCAGATGGCACGCCCGCAGCGCCCGCGTTTGAGCTGTTGAAGGCACGGGTGGCCGATTGCACGCCAGAGTGGGCGTCGGCCATCACTGGCATATCGGCTGACACCATTCGCAGCCTCGCGCACGAGCTTGGCACGGCAGCGCGCGATCAGAAGATCTCGTTACCCATTGCATGGACCGACAGCTGGGGTAAGCGCCATGAGTCGGTGACCGGTAGCCCGGTGGCGTTTCACGCGATGCGCGGGCTGGCCGCCCACAGCAATGGGTTTCAGACCATCCGCGCGCTCGCCATTCTGATGAGCCTGCTGGGCACCATTGATCGGCCCGGCGGGTTTCGGCATAAATCGCCGTATCCGAAAGCGGTGCCTCCGAACGCGAGGCCGCCGAAGGGCCCCGACGCGGTGAAACCGGATACCCCCCTGAACGGCGCGCCGCTCGGTTGGCCTGAGGGGCCCGACGATCTGTTTGTCGATGCGGCCGGCGAGCCGGTGCGAATCGACAAGGGCTTCAGCTGGGAGCACCCGCTGTCGGCCCACGGTCTGATGCACAACGTGATCACCAACGCCTGGCGCGGCGATCCGTATCCCATCGATACGCTGATGCTGTTCATGGCCAATATGGCCTGGAACTCGACGATGAACACGTCCGAGGTCCGCAAGATGCTCTGCGACCGCACCGTAACCGGCGAGTACAAGATTCCCTTCCTGGTGGTGTGCGATGCGTTTCATTCGGAAACGACGGCCTATGCGGACCTGCTGCTGCCGGATACCACTTATCTCGAACGACACGACTGCATGTCGTTACTCGATCGGCCGATCAGTGAGTTTGACGGGCCGGTGGATTCAGTGCGGATACCGGTGCTCCCGCCTACCGGTCAGTGCAAGCCGTTTCAGGAAGTGCTGGTTGAGCTGGCCTCGCGCCTTGGGTTTCCTGTGTTCGTGAATCCGGACGGGTCGCGAAAATATCGCGACTATCCTGATTTTGTCGTTCGTTATGAAACCGCACCGGGCTCCGGCATTGGCTTTCTGTCCGGGTGGCGCGGCGAAAACGGCGACAAGGCCTTGCGTGGCGAGCCCAATCCGCGGCAATGGGACATGTACGCGCAGAACAACTGCGTGTTCCACTACCGCCTTCCTGTTGAGCACCAGTACATGCGCAACTGGAATCAGGGCTATCTTGACTGGGCACAGTCGGCGGGGTTGCGTCGCGACCGCGATCCGATCGTCATTCATGTGTACTCTGAGTTTCTGCAGCGTTTTCGCCTGGCCGCGCAGGGCCGGCATCCGGGCAAGCAGCCTCCTGAGCGACTTCGCGAACGCGTCGAGCGCTTCTTCGATCCCTTGCCGTTCTTTTACGAGCCCCTCGAATGGCAGGCGACCGATACCGACAGTTTCCCTTTGCATGCGGTCACCCAGCGGCCGATGGCGATGTACCACTCGTGGGATTCACAAAATGCCTGGCTTCGGCAGATTCACACCTACAACTTTCTGTACGTGAACACGCGAACCGCGTTGGACGCCGGCATCGGGGACGGCGCATGGATGTGGGTGGAGTCTCGCTGGGGCAAGGTGCGATGCCTGTGTCGCCATAGCGAGGCCGTGGAACCCGGCACCGTCTGGACCTGGAATGCAATTGGCAAACAGCGCGGCGCCTGGAGCCTGGATGCAGACGCGAACGAGTCGCAGCAGGGGTTTTTACTGAACCATCTGATTCGCGAGGAACTTCCCGATGGCGAGGCGGGCGGTCGAATTTCCAATTCCGACCCGATTACCGGGCAGGCGGGCTGGTATGACGTTCGAGTGCGCATCCGTCCGGCCGAGGCGGGCGAGCCCGCCGAAAGCTGGCCGCAATTTGATGCGATGAAGCCCGTCAGCGGGATGCCGGCGAAAGCGCCGCGCAGGCAGGGTTGGATGGCGGGCCTGATGAAGGTGATTCGATGACACAACTGGCTTTGGTGATTGATCTGAATGTTTGCGTGGGCTGCCATGCCTGCGTCACCAGCTGCAAACAGTGGAACACCTCGGGATCGGCTGGGCCGCTGACCGATGACAACCCGTACGGCGCTGACCCGATTGGAAGCTTCTTTAACCGCGTACAGACCTTTGAGGTGGGGGAGTACCCGGCCACGCAAACCGTGCACTTCCCCAAGAGCTGCCTGCATTGCGAAGACCCGCCCTGTGTGCCGGTCTGCCCGACGGGCGCAAGCTACAAGCGCAAGGAGGACGGCATCGTGCTGGTCGATTACGACAAGTGCATCGGGTGCAAGTACTGCAGCTGGGCCTGCCCGTATGGCGCGCGCGAAATCGACGAGGCTCGCCAGGTCATGACCAAGTGCACGCTGTGCGTGGACCGCATCACCGATACGAGTCTTCCGGAAGCCGAGCGCAAGCCCGCCTGCGTGATGGCCTGCCCGACCAATGCACGCCTGTTTGGTGATGTTCACGACCCCAAGTCCGAGGTGTCGCAGGCAATTCGTGAACGCGATGGCTATGAGCTGATGCCGGAGTGGGGCACACGGCCTGCCAACCGCTACCTTCCGCGTCGACAGGCCGACTGATGCAGCCCGCTTTCTCAGTCATCTTTCTCACGGTGCTGATCGGGGCTGGGCAGGGCCTGTTTCTCGCGCTGTTTGCCTGCGAGCTCAGCGGGTTTGGCACGGGGCAGGGCGAACGCCTGGCGTTGGCTCAGGGTGGGGGACTGGCGATTCTGCTCAGCGCGCTCGGATTGGTCGCTTCGTTCTTTCACCTGGGCCGACCCGAGCGTGCCTGGCGCGCAGCGGCCATGTGGCGCACCTCATGGTTGTCGCGTGAGGTGATCGTGCTGCCGATGTTCATGGCGATATGCGCGGGCTGGGCGCTGGCCCATGCGGCGGGGTGGGCTGGCACGCGCCTGATCGGTGTGCTTGCGGTGGTCGTGTGCCTGGCACTGTTCGTGTGCACTGCAATGATTTACGCATCGCTCAAGTTTTTGCAGGAATGGGCCAGCAAGCTCACGCTGCTCAACTACCTTCTGATCGGAACCGCATCGGGCACCACCCTTGCCGCGGCATTCGCGAGCTTTACGGCGCCAAGGCTGGTTCCTGCGCTGGCCCTCGCAGCCTGCTTGCTGACGTTGGTTGCACTGGCTGGGCGGGCTGCGTCCCTGGTGCGCAATGCCCGGCTCAAGCCCCGCTCCACGATTCAAAGCGCAATCGGTGTCCGTAACCCGGTGGTGCGGCAGCGCTCGCAGGGATTCATGGGCGGCTCCTACAACACGCGCGAGTTTTTCCACGGGCGAAGCGCGCAGGCGCTGCGTAGCATCAAGTGGTTTTTTCTGGCTGCAGGTTTCGTGTTGCCGGCTGTGCTGCTCGCGAGCCTGGACCCTACGCGCGGGGTACTGCTACTGAGTGTGGTCGTACAGTTTGCGGGATTGATTGCCGAGCGCTGGTTCTTTTTCGCGCAGGCCAATCACCCGCAAAATCTGTACTACCAGGCGGTGTCCTGACTGCGGTTGCCTCAACGACCGAAACTGGCCGGGCTGCTGATTCCTGGCTCACCCGCGTCGGGGTATTTTGTGATGGCTTCTCTGCGCAGCGCCGTCATGCAGTCAATGAAACTTGGGTTGCCAACCCAATGCGTCCCGCAGGCCTCTTCCCGGTATTTGGCGACGTGGGCCTCTATCAGTCGATTTCGCTGATCGAGCGTGTCGGTAGGCATTGAACCAGTACAACCAAATGTAAAAATGGTTGACACTATAAGCGAATAAAAATGCGGGATTCTCATCGTTTACCGAGGCGAATTGAAATTCGGATCGTGGTTGGTTGAATCATCTTGTTTTTTACAAAACCCGATGTTAGCGTCCCCGTCAGATCTGACGGGGGCAGAGCCCACGAATCGATCAACCGAGCACACATCAAAATTACACAAGCGCTCAGGGCATCCGTGTCGAACCGGTGTTCAAATCAAGGAGACAGTCATGGCGATCATGGTCACGCGTCGGTCGGTGCTTGCAGCAGGTAGTGCAGCGCTCGCAGGTCTTTCGCTTCCAGCATTTGCGCAGCAACCCAGAGTTCGGAAATTTGCTGTGATGGTTCCCGAGCGCGGAACCGATATGGGTTGGAACCAACAGGGGGTCACCAGTGCCAGAGCCGCTGCCAAGAAACTTGGCATTCAGGTGGAAGTCGCAGAAGGGCTAGGCTACGGAGACATTCGTCCCATCATGCGGGAACTGGTCGGTAACGGCGCCAACTTCATCATTGCCCACGCCAGTGGTTACAACACAACTGCGTTTGAAGTTGGCGTTGAGCGTAATGTTCCTGTGGCGGTGGTCGACACACCTCGCAAGGTTGTGCGCCCGGGGCTTGTCGTGGGCTATGCCCTGTCCGGGCATGAAGGCGCGTATCTGGCTGGAATTCTTGCGGCTCGTACAACTCGCACGGGTACGCTGGGTATCGTTGTGTCGGGCGAGCCGCCCTCATGGAACTCTCAGTCTGCCGCGTTTGCGCAAGGCGCGCGTTCAGTTCGAAGCGATATCCCAATCCGTTATGCGGTCATCGGGCCTGCAGCGTTCTCGGATGCTCCCGGCGGTCGCCGGGTTGCCGAAGCAGTCATTGCCGCAGGTGCTGACACCATCTTTGGTCAGGGCAACGGTGCGACGATGGGGATGCTGCAGGGCATCACCACCTCCAAGGCAACGGATGGCGGGCCTGTGAACCTGATCGATGTCATTGGCGACAAAACCAATGTGGCCCAGGGCCGTCTGCTTTCCTCTGTGCTTTGGGACCCGACCGAAACCTTCGTCAGCATGATCCAGGACGTCAACGCCGGCACCTTCGGCTCTCGTCCTTACACCATCGGTCTCGCGAATGGATCGGTTCGGCTGATGAAAACGCCTGGAATCTCCGATGCGCTTTGGGGCGAACTTGAGAAAAACCGTGAGCGTATTCTGAAGGGTGACCTCAAGCTCGTACCGATCGTCGATGCGGCGCAGGTCCGTGCGCTCATGACAGCCGTCGCGGCACCAGGCGCATGACCCTGTCGGTCGGGTATCCCGCGACGCGTGATTCAAAGCGCTAACCGGGCGACTACGCGATGCATCAGCACGTTCACGCCGGGGCGCCAGCCGCCCCGGTGGTGTCTTTATCCGGAATCACCAAGCGTTTCGGACCAGTGCTCGCCAACAGTGACGTTTCGCTCCAACTGTACGCGGGCGAAGTCCATGCGCTGCTTGGTGAAAACGGCGCAGGTAAATCCACGCTGATTGGTATTTTGTCCGGGCTGCTTCAGCCGGATGCAGGCTCGATCGTGGTTCGCGGTCAAACGGTATCGATCGCTGCTCCGCGCGAGGCGATCGCACTCGGAATAGGCACTGTATTTCAGCACGCCACGCTGGTGCCCACGCTTACGGTTGTCGAAAACCTGTTGCTCGGGCAGCCCTGGTGGGTGCGACTGCGCCGTACCCAGACACTTGAGCGGCTCGCTGAGCTTTCCAGACTGCTGGGGGTTTCAATCGACCCGGATGCCACCGCAGGCGAGTTATCGCTGGGCGAACAGCAGCAGATCGAAATCATCAAGGCTTTATGGCGCGGCGAGCGCGTTCTGATTCTTGACGAGCCCACCTCCATGCTCACGCCGCAGGGGGTGCGCGAGCTGGGCGTTGTGCTGAATCGATTGCGGTCCGAGGGTATGGCCATTGTTCTGATCACCCATAAATTGCACGAGGTGCTCGAGTTCGGTGACCGGCTGACGGTCCTGAAGCTGGGTCAGGTTGTTGGTGCGCTTGAGCCACAGCGGTTTCAAGAGATGACCGAGGATCAGGCGCGTCGCTTCATCGTGTCAACCATGTTTGGCCGCAAGGAAGACTCCGTCGACTCTGCCGCGTCGGCCCGCGCGCCAGTGGCTGCCGCAAAGCGCCAGACGTCCGTGCTGCAGCAGCCTGCGCTACTTGAATCACGCGGCATCTGCACCGTACGCCGACAGCGCGAGGTGGCCCTCGACGGCGTATCGTTTACGGTGCATTCCGGCGAGATTTTTGGCGTGGCGGGGGTGGACGGCAACGGTCAGAAACAGCTGGCTGAGGTGATCGCCGGACAGATGCAGGCAAGTTCCGGACAGGTATTTTTCGACGCGCATGATCTCTCGTCGGCGTCGGTCGCTCAACGCCAGGCACTGGGCTTACGGTACCTGACTGATGACCGGCTCGGGGAGGGTACGGTTGGGAGCTTTTCAGTAGCTCTCAACTCAGTGCTCAAGCGCGTTGGAGAGGCACCATTCTGGCAACGTGGCTGGACCCGCGACGCGCAGATCACATCCTACGCAAGCGAGCTGATTGCGACCTACGATGTTCGAACGCCCGGGCCCGATGCACCGATTGGGACGCTGTCAGGGGGAAACATCCAGAAGCTCCTTTTTGGACGCGAACTGACCCGAGTCCCCAAACTGGTGGTTTACAACAAGCCAACCTATGGCCTTGATGTTGCCAATATCCAGGCGGCCCGCGATCGGATTCGCGCGCAGGCGCAGCAGGGCGTGGCTGCGGTCATTATTTCCACCGAGCTAGAAGAATTGGTTGAACTCTGCGATCGCGTTGCTGTCATGTCGCGCGGCCGAATGGTCGGAATCATCGAGGCTTGCGACGATTACGCGGAGGCAATCGGCGGTCTGATGGTGGGCGGGGATTCCAGATGAACCGCGGTCTTGCGCTAAAGCTGCTCGGATGGTTGCGCCCCATTGCTCCGATCATTCTTGCCCTGCTGATTGGTGCTCTGATCCTGGCAGCGCTGGGTCGTGATCCGTCTGCCTTTTATCTACAGATTCTGCGGCGAACGGTGTTGAGTCCGAGCGGCGCTCAGGAGGTTCTGGTGCTGATGGCACCGCTGCTCTGTCTCGCGGCCAGCCTTATCGTGTGTTTCCGCGCTGGGCTGTGGAATCTTGGTGTGGATGGCCAGTACATGCTGGGTGGCGTGTTTACATCGGCTTTCGCAGCCGCAGCAACGGCGTCAATGCCCTATTGGCTCGCCATACCCTGTCTGGTTGCCATCGGAATTGCGGTGGGTGTCGTGTGGTCGATGGTGCCGGCTCTGCTGCGCGCCTACCAGGGCGTCAATGAAATCATCTCAACTTTGATGATGACTTTTCTAGCGCTGAGCACCGGAGCTTTCCTTATCAAGACGGTGTTTGACGATCCAGAAAGCCCCGTTCCTCAGACCATCTTTCTTCCCATCGAGGATCGGTTACCGCGGCTCTTCGACAGTCTGGTTCATGTCGGCGTGATTGCAGCGGTGGTCATTGTGCTGGCGGTACACGTCATCATGACGCGCACTGCTTTCGGTCTCAAGTTGCAGATTGTTGGGCACAACCCTCGTGCAGCCGAGCATGCCGGGCTTAACGTCAAGCGCCTCACCCTGGCTGTGTTTGCGATCAGTGCAGGGCTTGCCGCGCTGGGTGGTGCAATTGACGTTTTGGGCGTGCGAGGGGTGGTTCGGGCTGATTGGCATCCGTCCTTCGGTCTGCTGGTGGTACCGCTGGTATTTCTGGCCCGCTTTCACGGCGTAGCGGTCATTGCGTTTGTCGCGTTCTTTGCGGTGTTGACAATTGGCGGTGAGTCGGCGTCCCGCCGTGCTGACCTACCGCACGATTTTCTGCTCATCATGATGTCGTTGATTCTCCTCATCCTTGCCCTCACTGATCATTTGATCAGCCGACTGAAGGGACGCTGACTTGGACACCCTATTTACTCAGGCCTTCGCAACTGCATTCATTGCGGGCGCAATCACTGCCGGTGTACCGCTGTGGCTCGCTGGCCTGGGCGAGCAGATTTCTGAAAAATCAGGCGTGCTGAATCTGGGCCTGGAAGGGATGATGCTCGCGGGCGCCTTTGTGGGTTTTTCCGTAGCGCTCGCCACCGGTTCGTTTGCGCTTGGTTTTTTGGCAGGCGCGTTGGGCGGCGCTTTGGTGGCGCTGCTCATGGTCTTGCTGTGTGTTGTCATCCATCTCAACCAGATCGTGGTGGGGATCGCCATTACATTGGCCATGCAGGGCGCAACCAGTCTTGCCCATCACGTCATGTATGCGCGTGATTTCCCGCGTTTACCGCGCCAGAATGAATGGGCGATTCCGTTTCTGTCCGACATACCTGTGATCGGCAAGGCGATCTTCACGCATCATCCGGTGATATTCATGGCGGTGCTTCTTGTGCCGCTGCTGGCCTGGGTGTTTCGTTCAACCCATATCGGACTCAACCTGTCTGCCGCCGGCGAGAAGCCGGCTGCGCTCGACATTGCAGGGGTCAGTGTCGGTTGGACCCGCGGCCTGGCTGTGGTGGCTACCGGCTTATTGGGAGGTTTAGGTGGCGCGGTCATGTCCAACATCGGTGCCGGTCTGTTTGTGCCTTTTATTACGGGTGGCGCTGGCTTCATGGCGATCGTGCTCGCAATGCTGGCGAGGGGGCGGCCAACCTGGGTGCTCGGAAGCGCTTTAATCGTGGGGCTTGCCATGTCGGTCACCACTGCCCTTCAGGTAGGCGGGCTTCAGATTCCAACCGACGTCGTTCAGATGCTGCCCTTCACGCTTATCATCGTTGTGCTGGCATTGTTTGGCCGCCGCGCCGGTTTGCCAGCGTCCTTAGGCTTGCCCTATCAGCGCGGTGCGCGCTGATTCACAACCCCGCAAAAGGAGGCCTCATGTCTGACACCAAAGTTTATCTGCTTGATGGCGGAAGTCTGGTCATCGATCGATTTCATATGATGTGGAATCATGGTCCTGCGGGAGAGGTGCGGTTTCCGTGTTACAGCGTGCTGGTCGATCATCCTGAGGGTAAATTCATCTTTGACACGGGTTATGACTACGAGCACGTGATGAAAGTGCTCCCGTTTGAGAAGCCGCTGCAGACGCCGCAGCAAACGATTCCGGGCGCGCTGGCGGCAATTGGGCTACGACCCTCCGACATCACGCACGTTATCAACAGCCACTATCACTTTGATCATTGTGGCGGCAATCGCTACATGACCAAGGCGACAACGCTTTGTCACAAGCTTGAATTTGAAGCGTGCACCTGTCCGCAACCGTTTGAAAAGCTGGGTTATTCAGACATCAGTTTTTCGCCCGAGGTGCAGCAGGCGTGTGCAGCGCAGGGTGGGCTCACGGTTCAGCAACCCGACCCCAAAGCCGATATCTACACCCCACGCTTTGAGCTTCTCAAGGGTGATCAGGAGGTGGCCAAGGGGGTGTATCTTTTTGAAACGCCTGGACACACCGCAGGTCATTACTCCATGCTGGTGAAGCTTGCTAACCGCAGGCCAATGCTGTTTACGGGCGATGCCTGCTACACCAAGGAAAACATGGACAAGATGGTTATCGCAAGCTTCCACCTTGACCCGGTAGCGTCACTTGCCTCGATGCGGCGGCTGAAGGAACTCGCGGAGCAGTTCGACGCCGAGATTTTTTATTCCCACGACGCCGACAGCTACAAGGGCTACAAACTCGCTCCGCATTACTACAGCTGATCAGACCTACCAGCGCACCATACCGCCATCCACGTTCACGGTGGAGCCGGTAATCCAGTGAGCTTCTTCTGAGGCAAGAAACGCCACGGCAGGGACAATGTCTTCGGGCTTGCCGTGGCCCTTGATTGCCTGCAGCATTTCAACGAAACCAAATGCCTCTTTATGCGGGCTTGCCATGACACCGTCCGACGCGGTGAGGCCCGGGCAGATTCCATTGACGGTTATGTTTGAGCTGCCCAGCTCGGTCGCAAGCGCTCTCGTGAAACCGAATACGCCGCCTTTGGCTGCTATGTAGGCCGCCATATTGGGAGTACCGGCAAAGATGGTGTTCGAAATGATGTTGACGATACGGCCGTAACCGGCCTTGCGCATGATGTCTGAGGACGCCCGCGTCATCAGGAACACGCCATCGAGGTTGACGCGCATGATTTCGCGCCAATGTTTGAAATCGACTTTATCCCATGGCTGAAAGGGGACGATGGCGGCGTTGTTAACCAGTACATCAATTCGGCCTGTACGCTTCATGACCTTCGAATGGAGGGCTTTGACTTCGTCGGGATCGCCCACGTCGCAGGCGATTGCGAAAGAAGCTTTGCCACAGGCTTTGGCAATTTTTTCGGCGCCGCGCTTGTTGATGTCTGCCACGACCACATTCGCGCCCTCGCTCGCCAGGCGCTGTGCGATTGCCGCACCGATTCCCTGGGCTGCGCCGGTGACGATTGCGGTCCGGCCTTCAAAACGCTGGATCGTTGCGCTCATGAGTTGTCTCCGGGTTGGGGCGTTTAGCCGCTCTGAACTGGGCGTCTGATTTCAGCGCCGGGTGTCATGAGTATTCCGCAAGGCGCTGTCGACTTCAATCTCAAGAACATGGTGCGAGCAGGGTTGGAGGCCTATGAGGCTTACGACAGGCGCAGCAGTCGCTTGGCATTACCTTCGTAGATCGCCGACCTGTCTTTCGAGGCAATATCGAGCGAGTCGATTGCACGAATCGTGCCGCCGATAAGGTGGTGGCCGCCGCGTGAGTCAAAGGGCGCATCCGTGGCAAAGAGGCAACGGTCGGCGCCAAAAAAATCCAGTCCGCAGCGCGCTGCGGACGCCGAGCCGTTGGTGGACGTGTCGGCATACAGCATGCGGTAGTAGTCGCCATGAAGCACACCGCGAGCAAAGGCAGTTTGGCAGGCTCAAAAATGGTGTAGACGTAGCCCATCTCGGCAACGCCATTGCTCACGGCATCAAGTTCGCCGCCCACTTTCGCCAAGGTGCCGCTGAATGCCTTGTTCCAGACGATGTTGTGCTTGCTGCCGGCTTCTTTGAGCCGCTTGTCCACTTCAGGCATGTAGAAGTTTTCGATCATGCCGATCCAGGGCAGCTGGGAGCCGTGCGCTGCGCTGAAGGTAACTTTGAAGGTTTCTGCCTGTGTGGCAGGGGCGAATGCGCTGACTAGCGCAACTGCGCCCGCGGCGAGCGCGGACTTGAAGCGGAATGCCATCAGTGTATCTCCGGTTTGGTTAACGGCTCGTGCCCTGTCAGCGCGAGTGGCTGCAGGACCCGCGGCTTCAGCCGCGATGCGGGGCGATAAATTGCATGTTTTAGGTCAGCCGGCCACGAAGCTGCGTCGCGATTGGAAGACCGCGTGGTGTGGGTTGCTGAGGGGCGTTGATGAGGCAGCGTCAGCGCTGCGCGCCCCAGCCGCCACCGCCTGCGGTGTTCAACTCAAGCAAATCGCCAGCATTGAGCCGGTGGGGGCCGCTCTTTGCGCCAAGTTCAACCACATGTTCGCCTCGGATGAGCCGAAACTGCGCGCAGGCGCCGTCGCCTGCGCCTGCCGCGCCGCGCGCGGGCGTGTCGGTACGCTCGCCAAGCACCGAGGCCTGTACGCCATCCGCAAGCGACACGAACGATTTGCGTACGCCGCAGCCGCCCGCATGCTGGCCTGCGCCGCCGGACTCGCGAAGGATGGTGTATTCGAGAAAGCGCACTGGAATCTGCGCCTCGACGTTCTCGATCGGCAGGTTCATGGTGTTGCCCATATGAACCCGAATGCCGTGTGCGCCGGGTGCTGCGGCGGTTGCACCGCCACCACCGCCGATTGTTTCGTAGTGCACAAAGCGTCTGTTCGAGCGCGGGTCGATGCCGCCCAGGGTGTAAACGCAGGCCGAGCCATAGCTGCCGCCCGGCACTACCTCGGGCCAGGCTTTGGCCAGCGCGGTAAACAGAATGTCGACCAGTCGGTTGGAGGTTTCGGTGTTGGCTGCCACCACCGGTGCGGGATAGCTGGCGTTCACGATTGAACCCGCAGGTGCTGTGATGCGCACGTCGGCATACACCCCGGCGTTGGGCGCAATATCGCCGCCCAGAAAGCTCAGCACGGTGTAGTAAACCGCAGCGCAGGTTACCGGATAGGGCGCATTGATGGGGCCCGCTACACAAGGCGAGGATCCGGTGAAATCAAAGTGCAGAGAGCCCGCGGCCTTGGTGATGGTGGCCTTTATGAGCGGGCGGCAGTGCGGGTCAATGCCATCGCCATCGAGTCGCTCTTCATGCTCGACCACGGCATCGGCAAGCCTGGACAGTCGATCTTTGACCAGCCGCGCGCTGTAGACCTGCGTTTGTGCCATCACGGCGCGCACGACCGCGGCGCCGTAGCGGGCACACAATTCGGCCACGCGATCGGTGGCGCGGACGTGTCCCGCCTGCGCCGCACGAAAGTCGCCCAGCCTGTCTTGCGGAATTCGAACGTTGGCCAGAATGAGTTGCAGGAGGTCGTTGCGCGTGTGGCCTCGCTCAACGATGCGCACGGGCGGCACCCTAAGGCCTTCCTTGATGATTTCGTCGCACACGCTGGAGCTTCCCGCTGCAATGCCACCAACGTCAGGCCAGTGAAGGCGGCTGATTGCAAAGCCGAGCAGCGC
>Ga0194122_10002705_pt1 | contig 19000 bp, 20 predicted proteins | sample TA2MahCa10mmetaG_FD_155487 | JGI IMG/M metagenome (GOLD analysis project Ga0194122, IMG submission 155487) | Freshwater microbial communities from Lake Tanganyika, Tanzania - TA2015021 Mahale Deep Cast 10m | ecosystem: Environmental > Aquatic > Freshwater > Lake | place: Tanzania: Lake... | reverse complement strand
AATGGGTTGAGGGAAAGTATGTCGGTCCACCAGGTTCAATCAAATGGGCTTCCGCCGACACAGCCGACCGAGATTTTCCGTGGACTAAAAATGTGGTAAACACCTACAGACGGATTGTGAGAGAGTTTGTCGCACCGACAATAGAGGAGGAGTCATGAAAGATAAACAGCGATTGACCCCAGAGGAACTAGATGCAAGACTTAAATTTGTTGTTGGCTGCATCTTGGGCGGGGTTTTAACAATTACAACAATCGGTGTTCTGTATGCACTCGTATTCGTCACCCAGCCAATTGGCGCACAGGCTGAAAATGATAAAATGTTCTTTAGCGTTTTGTCGTCGGTTGCCACGTTCATTACTGGCACATTGGCCGGTTTGATGATCTCAACTGGTCGAACTCGAGAAAACAAAGAAACAGATACGGAGAATGATGATGTCTAAAGTGGCTTGGGATTACGTTGTTCCGGTTAAATTGCCGGATGACTTGAAGGGTGTGAAGCCCGGTAAATTGCCAGAGTCGCTACTTCGACCAGCTGCTGGTGGTGGCAAATTGCATTGGATTGCCGCGGCGGCGTGGGCTGCAATGGTGGAAAAGGCAAAGGCCGATGGTGTTGAACTAAAGCCAGTTTCAGCCGGAGATACTTACCGAACATACGAGTCACAGCTTGCGGCGTTCAAACAACGTTATACCAAAGAGCCCAACGGCAACGCAACGAGAACATTTGAAGGTGTCAAATGGTACAAAAAAGATCCTAAACTAGCCAGCCTTGCTGCGCCGGGCTCCTCTCAACATAATTTGGGAATTGCTGTTGATGTGCATACTGCTGCTGAACCAAAGCGTTTGAAATGGCTTATTGACAACGTTGCCAGTTTTGGATTTAGTTGGGAAGTTGTTCCAGAAGAACCCTGGCATTTGCGCTATGTAAAAGGATCAACTCCTCCACCAGCTGTTGCTGAATATATGAATAAAAACAGCATCACGCCCCCATCCCCGGGCGCTGCGCTTGAGGGACAGTCAGATGATGATGAAAAGTTGAGCAAAGGTGACAAGGGTCCAAGGGTTAAGGAACTTCAGGACAAACTAAAAGAAAAAGGTTTCTACAATTACGACTCCGACGGGGATTACGGCTTAAGAACGGTCGAGGCAGTAAACGCTTTTAAAAAGTCTGTCGGATTACAGGAAAATGGAATTTGCAATAACAAGGTTTGGAAGGCGCTTGGGTAGTTGACATACTACCCCTGATGGGGTAGAGTTGATTACGTGAGCACCGACGACCTCAAACTCATCATCTATTTCTTACGCAAAGTTTATCCAGGATCGGTTGATGAAGAAAATCTTTTCTTACTCATCACTCGACTTGAGAAAGAGCTAGCAGACAAACGCACAAAGAAAAAGAAGAGCCATGCCTAAGAGCTCTTTACTTTCTGATCTACAAGCGGCCCCAAAACTTTTGCATCGTGACTGCAAGTTTGTAAAAGTTGTAAACGCTGTGGAAGACAAAAATGAACAAAAAGCATTGCATGATGCCATTTTGTTAATTAGACAAGACACGGGAAGCGGTCACGGAAAAACGTATAGTTCTGTGTGGTTGACTCGCATAATGCGAAAAAATGGAATAAACATTAGTGTTTCCGCAATTCAACGCCATGTAAACAAGGAGTGCTCTTGTGTCGAACATAATTAATGAAATTTCTAAAACTCAGCAAAAAGAAAAAATGTTAGGAAAAATTGCTGAGCTGCTGGAACGAAAGAACATTTCACTTGAAGACATTGGAGACATTAAGCAAGTTTCCTTATATCAACAAATGTTTAAGAACGATCAAAATGAAGCAGAAGTACAAGACCTTGCTGCAATTCAGTTTTCGCCAAAATGGGAACAGGGTCCTGAATGGCCTGTAATCCAACGCGGTCCGGTTCAAATTATTGAAAAGAAAAAGGCATTAAAAAAGACAAAGAGTTCTTTTCAAAAAGATGTAATTGTTCCAGATGCTCAGATTGGTTACTACCGTGGTAAGGATGGACAACTTCATGCAACACATGATGAAAAAGCCATTGCCGTAGTGATGGCCGCTATTGAAATGATTCAACCAGAAACTGTTGTTTGTGTGGGTGACAACCTTGATTTGCCTGAAATGGGTAAGTATTTGACTACCCCGGCATATCAACAGACCACGCAGGCAGCAATTGACAGAGCAACTACTTTCTGCGCTCAGATGCGAGCAGCTGCTCCAAAAGCCAAGATTGTGTGGCTTGCTGGCAACCATGAGGAACGCATGCCAAAATATCTGTTGACAAATGCGGCAGCCGCCTACGGACTTCGAAAAGGTAACATTCCCGATTCGTGGCCGGTGCTTACTGTTCCGTACTTGTGCAGAATGGAGGAGTATGGCGTTGAATACCGACCAGGTTACCCAGCGTCAGACTATTGGATTAACGAAAAACTTCGTGTTATTCACGGAGACCGCGTAAAGTCTTCTGGATCTACTGCCCACGTATACCTAAACAACGAAAAGACGAGCGTCATCTATGGACATATCCACCGCATTGAAACTGCGTTTAAAACTCGTGAGGATTTTTCTGGACCTCGCACTATCATGGCTGCTTCTCCAGGTTGTCTTGCTCGGATTGACGGTGCAGTACCATCTACTAAAGGTGGTGTGGATCTTGACGGACGTCCTCTCACTCGTTACGAGAACTGGCAACAGGGTTTTGGTGTGGTTACTTACGAGACAAGTGACGAGCACAGATTCCGATACGAAGTAGTTCCAATCTACAGCGGTTGGGCAATGTACGAAAATGTAGAACTAGATGCAAAGGTCATTGAGACAAAGAAGAAAAAATGACAACTATTGTTGGAATTCAAGGTGATGGGTTTGCGCTTATTTGCACTGATTCACAAGTAACCGATTTTGTAGATGACGGTTACGCAACCCAGCTGGTAACGCTAAAAGAGAACGCCGGTAAAGTGGCGGTAAACGGTAAATACTTGCTTGGGGCTGCCGGGGATGTGCGGGCAATTAACCTGCTACATCATGCTTTTCAACCCCCTGCCCCACCACCTCGAACACGCGGTAGAAAACTTGACCAGTTTACTACGACCAAATTTATCCCGGCCCTTCGTGAGTGCTTTGAATCTCATGGCTATGCAGCACCGGACAATGACGAAAAAGAACACATTGCCGAACATGGGTCATCAATTATTATTGCGGTAAATGGAACTATTTACACCATTGAAGGCGACTACTCATGGTATTCAGATCTTAACGGTGTTTATGCTCTTGGGACTGGGGCCCAGTACGCGATGGGGGCTCTACACGCCCTACAAACAAAAACAAAAATATCATTGGGGTTGGCCAAAAAGCATGCAATGAAGGCATTAGCCGCAGCTGCTAAATTTGATCCGTACACAGGTGCGCCCTATCACACTTATGTGCAAGAATCAGATATTCCCAAAAAACCTACCAAACCTGTATAATTTAAGAACCGTTAGGAGATCATATGAATAATTTGAAAAAGTCACATCAAGATGCTGCCCTCAAGGGCGCTGTTCTCGGTGTTCTTACCTACGTTGCCATTAAGGCAAACGTGTCCACTGAGCTGGTTGCTCTGGCGCTTCCAGTGGTTGCCGCTGGTCTGTCGTTCCTGTCATCCAAGATTGGTGACAAGAACACTGCCCTTTTGGTGAAACTTGCAGTTGCTGCTGTTGAGCAGGATAAAAAGAATAGCGAAGCACCTAAGAAAGCCCCTGCAAAAAAGAAGAAGTAATCGATTCTTAATCGAGGTTAATTAATGCCTATTGACTTTTGGTCACCGTCTTATCGGGCGGCATCTAGCGACTTAACTGTTGCCATCAGCCCACTGGGTCTGGTGGAACTTGCTGATGAAGAGTTTGAGGTTCATGGCCCACGTTTAAACCGCTATTCGTCTGCGTGGGCATGGTATCTTGGACACCATTGGTCATACCGTCGTGAGATGGGTGACAACAACGTAACGATGAATTACGTTCGTACAATGTCGGACTTTATTACCAACTTTTGTTTTGGTAAAGGTGTTCAGTTTAAAGTTCCGGAACAAAACCAAGCAATCGTTCCAAGATTGTTGCATGAGGTGTGGGATAACCACAACAATAAACATTATTTGCTTTGGCAAATGGGGCAACTTGCATCGGTAACCGGTGACTGCTTTGTCAAAGTTGCTTATGACGAACCGTATGTTGATGCTTCTGGAATGCCACGTGCTGGTCGTATTCGAATTCTTCCGCTTAACCCAGCGCATTGTTTTCCTGAATACCACCCGCATGACCGTGAGCGTCTAATCCGTTTTAAACTTAAATATCGTTTCTGGGGTACATCTCCAGAAGGAACTCGTCAGGTATATACATTTACCGAAATCCTTACTGATGGATCTGTTCAGCAGTACATTAACGATGAGTTAATTGACGAATACCCAAATGCTTTGGGAATGGTTCCTATTGTGCACATCCCCAACGTAACAATTACTTCATCGCCTTGGGGGCAGTCAGACATTTGGGACATTATTCAACTTAACCGCGAACTTAATGAAAAGATGACGGAAGTATCTGACATCATTAACTATCACGCGGCTCCAGTCACCATTATTACCGGTGCTAAGGCAAGTCAACTTGAGCGTGGTCCTAAGAAAGTTTGGGCAGGTTTGCCCAAAGACGCACAGGTATTCAATCTTGAATCTCGAGGAGAAATGTCTGGTGCTTTGGAATACATTCAGCTGATAAAACGAGCAATGCACGAAATTACTGGCGTTCCTGAAACTGCGTTGGGACAATTCCAGCCTGTATCAAACACCAGCGGTGTGGCTTTGGCGATTCAATACCAGCCGTTAATGAATCGTTATCAAATGAAGAAGACCCACTTTACACAGGGTCTTGAGCGTCTTAACGAAATTATTATTCGTACTGCTGCAATTTTTGAGCCTCAATTATTGATCTATGACCCAACGCAATCAGCTGAACCAGAGTCGGACCAATTGCCACAACTGGATCCGGCTGACCCCAACACATACAAGACAACAATTCATTGGCCAGACCCGTTGCCTGTAGATGCCCTTATCAAACTCAATGAAGTTCAGTCTAAAATGGCTCTTGGTTTGGAATCTAAGAAGGGGGCGTTGAAAGCACTTGGTGAAGAATTCCCGAACGAAAAGATGATTGAAATCTTTGACGAGCTTATGGATGACGCTGTTGATCAAGGAGCACTTGACCTTGTACGTGCGCAAATTGGTCAGGCGGTGATGCTTGCTACTGGTTTGTTGCCTGAAGCTTCTGGAATGCAAACGACCTCCGCCGGAGGTGCTAATGTTAATAGTGCAGGAAATCCCCAAGGTGGGGGTGTTCTGCCGGGCGCTGGGGTTAACCCCATCGAACTGGATTTGATGAACAAGATAACTAGCAGGGCATACGGCGCAAGGTTCGCCCAACGTCGTGTACCTGATGAAGACAAATAAAACGTAAATTAATATCAGTCAGTAATCGCTTAACAACACATAGGAGAAATTATGAGCAAGCGAGAAACGGATGAAATTGTTGTCCCCGTAGAGACAACAGAAACTTTCCATGCAGAGGCCTCTGAGGTCACTGGAAAAAAGCAGCGCGTCTTTTCTGAAGAAGACGTTGAGCTGATTCGTAAGCAGGAAAAGGACAAGCTGTACAAGCGTATTGAAGAGGCCGATGGTCGAACCAAGGCGCTTGAAGAACAGATTTCCCTACTTGCTCGTGACCGTGAAAATGCCATCAAACAGGCTCAAGAAACGGCACGTAAAGAAGAAGAAGAGCGCCGAAAGCGTGAATTTGAGGAGTTGAGCGCCAAAGAGCTTCTGTCCAAGAAAGAGGATGAGTTCAACGCCAAAATCCAAAACATTGACGCAGAGTGGCAGAACCGTTTTGCTCAAATTGAGCAGGAACGTCAAGCTCAGCAGGCACTGCTCGAAAAAGAACGCTCCCTGCGGGATTTGGAGACCTACCGCCAACGTCGTATGCATGAGGAGCAGGAAGCAATCATTCCGGAACTCATTGACCTTGTTGCTGGTAACAGCCCTGAAGAGATCGACGCATCAGTTGATATATTGAGGCAGAGAAGCGCTGCTATACTTGCTAGTGTTCAACAGGCGACCACGCCCCGCGTTGTAAAAGGCGCGACGGTTTCGGCCCCACCGGTTGGACCTATGGAAACTCAAACGGAATACCAGACGCTTACTGCGGACGACATCCGCAACATGTCAATGGATCAGTATGTTAAAATGAGAGACAGGTTACTTAATTCTCGATCCTCAAAAGGTCGGTTTTAATAAAACATCCATTAACTTTCGGAGGAATCTAACATGGCACTTCCAGGCCCAGTAGGCGGCGCGATTACAGGCGCGGGACTCTCGTCGGTAACGACGACGGGCTACTCGTCAGACGCAACGCTTTCACCAGCAATCCAGCAAATTTGGAGCAAGGAAATCTTGTTCCAGGCGATGCCCGTTCTGCGCTTTGAGCAGTTCGCAGTGAAGAAGACGGAACTCGGTGTTATGCCGGGTCTCACGATCAACTTCATGCGTTACACGAACCTGAGCGTCAACGAGTCCACCGGCGCGACCCTCACTGAAGGTGTTCGTCTCGAGCCGGTTGCTCTCTCGGCTTCGCAAATCCAAATCACCGTTTCGGAACACGGTCAGGCCGTTGCAGTTACTGAACTGCTCCTGAACGCAGCATTCGATGACGTGATGGCATCGGCTTCGCGCCTCCTTGGTCGTCACATGGCACAGTCCATGGACATCCAGGCTCGCAACACGCTTTACCAGAACGCGGTGCCGTTCGGTGGCGGTTCGGCTGTTCCTCCGTCAGTGGTCTTTGGTCGCAACGCAGCTAGCACACGCGATGCTCTGTCGCCGTACAACTCCGGTTCACTTGGTACCGCTGCAAGCCCTGGCTATCTCTCGCCTGCAACCATCAAGGATTCAGTTGAGATCTTGGCTGGTCAGAACATCCCGCGTCTGGGCGACACCTACGTGTGCTTCGTCCACCCGTCGCAGAGCCGTGCGCTCCGTGACTGGCCGGAATTCATTGAAGTTACCAAGTACGCTGCCCCGGGCAACTTCATGCTCGGTGAAATTGGCCGCTTGTACGACGTTGTCTTCATTGAGACCACGCAGGTCAAGCAGGGCGGTGGCCCGGCTGACGTTGACAGCTCAACGGCTGGTACGCAGGCTCCCGCAGCCGCTTCGTACAGCGCCTTGATGATCGGTGACAACGCCTTCGGTCACGCCATTGCCCTCCCGGTTGAACTCCGTGACGGTGGTGTCATTGACTTCGGTCGTGAGCACGGTCTGGCTTGGTACGCAATCTGGGGCTTCGGCATGATCACGCACGAGTCACGTGTTGTCATCAACACCAAGGGCGGCGCAATCGCCTGATTCGGTTTGTGTTAGGGTGGGTGGGTGAATCCATCCACCCTACACACCTCACTAAAAGGACACAATATGTCACGTAAGAAAGTAATCAAAGAATTTGTAGAACAAGACGAATCAGAACCTAATGATGTTGAAATTGTTGAACCGACAGTTGTTATTGACGACGAGGCGGAAGAAACAATCTCAGCACGTGTAAAGGGAACTTGGGTGATGTTTTGGGGACGCGCATCTTGGGATTTTAAAGATGGCACTCGATACAAGCTCCCTCGTGGTTTGTACGACTATCTGAAAAGCACGGGGAATATTTACGACACTCTTTGAGGTTTAAATGTCTGGATTTACAGTACCCAATGCAAATAGCTTCGGGGCCCAAATCCAGAGCCTTGATCAAGCAGAACCGGATTCGCTTGACTTTACCGTATTAGGAAATAACAAATACGGTGTCTTTAATGGTTTTGATGCCGCTTACTCATCGTCTGGTGACGGGTCAGTAACCCTTACGAACGGTGAGGTTCTCATTAACGGTGAGTACGCTGCGGTTCCTGGCGGTACGTTAACACTGACTGCAACTGCTGTCGACCCTCGTTTTGATTTAATAGTTGCAGAGAAAAGTGGTTCCTCATTTGTTTTGAATGTTATTGCTGGGACCGCCAATGCCACCAATCCGGTATTTCCAAATTTGACCGTGTCTCAACTGCCCCTGTATGCGCTCTATCGTAAATCGGGTGAACTGTTTGGGGCAACCAGTTCTGTAGACAAGCGTAAATTTATTGGAACCGTTATTCGAAGCGGGACAAGTGCTCCGGGAAGCGTTGGAACATCTGGAGATCTTTATGTTCAAACTTCTTTTTCTCCGGCCACGGGACAGTCTTCTTTGTATGTCAAACAAGGAGCCTTTTGGGAAAATTTAGCCACCTATACAGGTCAAGGTCCTGATGAGCCTTTGCAACCGTTCTTTTTGGCTGGGCTGTGAGAGACAAAGATCTACTTCCAACCCCGTCTGGATCTGTCCAAGACATTACAAAAGTACGTCGATTTACCTTTCCCCGATTTAGAGAACAGCAACCAGCAATTGGTCAACAATTGCAAGACACTGTTCCCGGCGCAGGCTCTGGCGACCAACCTTCTAGTTAAAGTAAACTTAATACATGGCACATGAAGACCTAAACATCAATAGGTTTGACAAAAACGTTGTTGATAGAGTTATTAATATCGCACGTAACTTTTTGCGCGATTTTCCTAAATTCTTTCAAGTGTCTTTTGATACCGTAGGCAGAACATATGAGTTGGGCAGCCCAAACATTGATGCCGATAGTCTTTGGGTAGCCACATACACAACCGGATCTCCAGTAACTATTACCGCTGATAAAACGGCAAATGCTTATTATTCGCTGGATCAACGCAATGGAATTATCCGTTTTAACACAAGTTTTTCTTCTACAACAAAAATCCTTGTGGAAGGGTATTACTACGAATGGGTTTTGCCTAGTGACTTAAAGTTCTATGCAACACATTCTATCGAACAACATGTTTATAATTTGCCAATTCCTTTGGAAAACATGTCCGACATTGTCATTGACACTATTGGAATGGGAGCAGTCGTTGAGGCTCTTTGGGGTTTGTTGACTGAATATAGCCGCGACATTGACGTAATGACCTCAGAGTCTGTGCATATCCCGGCAAGCCAACGTTACCGAATGGTTCAAAGTCTGTTGGAGTACTGGTCTAAAGCCTATGAAAAACAGGCTAAGTCTCTGAACATTGGTCTAGATCGTATTGAAATAATGAACCTTCGTCGCGTGTCTAGAACTACCAACCGTCTTGTTCCGTTGTATAAAGCTCGGGAACTTGGGGAAGTTGGACCAATTGAAAGGATATTCCCAGAAGTCAGTGATGGGATTATTGGTATTGAGCAATCAGATGACGAACTTCTTGAAAACGTTTTTGTTGACACCCCGCCGGGAATAGGTACCAACACCTCTGCTATTTACGGTATTTAGTCATGGATACGCGGCGGGAATTATCGCTTATTCGAAAACAGTATCGGGAGTATCACAAGAAAACGGGTGAGTTCATTACATGGTTTTCATTTGTTGCATTTGGAGCTGGCGGCAGCACCTACGACGATGTATACGACGAAGGGCCAGCTGGATCTGGCGGTAAAAGGTACCAAAAGGGAATTCCAATACCGGTTATTCAAATAACAGAAACTGAAGATACTAAGCGAGCGATCCCAGAAGGTCGCCAACCGGTGCAGGTGGTTAACGTTGTTTTGTCAGTAGACGACATGCGAGATGCTGGCGTTCCAGATGTCTTTGAGTATCAACGCCACCTAAATGACCTGTTCTTTTATGACGCTCGGTACTACCAAGTAACAATGTACCGAGTTCGAGGTAGGGCTAAAGACGACTTGCTGGTCGTAATTGAAGGTATTGAAATTTACGTTGATGACGAAATGCCCAACGATCCGGGGCCGGAACCCATGGTCATAAGCAATTTTCCGTGGCCTGCTTCGCTGCCAACTGTTTCCTGATAAACTTAAATTGTGCAACGCGCTGTTGCACGTTACAACTGCCTAGAACTAAGGAGCGCCATGGGGGCTATCTATGACTACGCCTAACAGTTCTACGCAATATATTTCAGGAGTTCCCTCCCCACTTTTGTATCTTGGGGACATTGTCCTAAACATGGATCAGTATTTAAAATCTGCTGTTGAACCCGCTATGGTTGACGAAATTTCCCGGATTCAACATGAACTTCCTCAAAAGGAAGCTGAGTACGGAGATATTGCCAAGGACTTTACAATTGAATGGGATGCCAAGGACTTGGCGTTTTCTTACAAAATTAAAGGCAATTCCTCATCTAAAAAGGCGCAACAACTTGAATACGGCCCCCCAGCCAGGTCTTTGATTAGGCATGAAGTTGTCACAGCAAATCAAAATCTTGGTAAAAAGATAACCCAGAACCTTAATAAACTAATAGGTAAACCGCAATGAGAACTGGATTCCTACTTGCTGAAGACGAGGCCATTAAAGTTAGGTTTTCAAACATTAAGCTTTCAGATGACCGTAACAATGCCCGCCCAGTAAAGGTGTTCTTTCGTTACCCGGAATCGGAAACAGAGCGCGATTACCCATTTATTACTATTGAATTAATTGACGTTCTTCACGCTACAGACCGACAACATTCGGATTTGTGGATCTACTCAGGCGGGGCGGGAAACTGGGAAAATAACCCGGCGTATTTTGATTATTGGCCTAGCGAAACTGCCAGCGTATCGGGATCTTCCCAAACAACCTTTAAGCAAACCCAGGACTTTATTCCCATGGACCTGTTGTATCAGGTTTCTACCTACACCCGAACGGCCCTGCACGATAGGCAGCTTACCTCGGGCATTTTAAGAAAAACTACCCCCCTACGCTATAATTCCATCCGCATACCAGCCGATGGAACCACTAGAAGGTTTGACTTACTGGACTGGACCAATGCCGACTTGCTCGACATGGAATCTGGCTTTCGTAAGCGTATTTTCCGTAAGGTTCTTACCCTACGGATGTCTGCGGAAATGACATACGAAGACTATGAATACCTGTCTTCTACAAAATCCGTGTCTACAATTAATAGTACAATTAAACACCAGTTATCAGTCTTTAATTCGTGATCTTTCCACTTTAAAACAACGTCATAGGAGTTATCATGGCATACGAGCGCCCAGGGGTATACGTCAAGGAAGCGGCGTTTACTACCAACATCAATGCAAACACGGGAGTCACCCCGGCCGCCTTCCTTGGTACGGCAGAGCGTGGACCAACAACTCCAGCTGTTGTCACGTCGTGGAATCAATATCGCCAACTGTTTGGAGAATTGAAAAACGATTACGATCTTGGGTTTGCGGTCTATCACTATTTTGCAAATGGTGGTCAAACTGCGTATGTAACTCGAGTCGCAGATTCAACTGCTGTTAAAGCAACGTCGGCTTTGCAGGGAACACCGGTTCCTGCTGGAACCGCAGCCAATTTGTGGACACTGGAGGCAAAGTCCGCTGGGGCGTGGGCAAACTCTCTTACGGTGGATTACACGTTTGATGACTCAACGCTTGTTGACCCCCTGGTCACGCCTAAGTTCACAGCTAATACTGCGTTTACCATTACAGTTAAACTCAATGGAGATGAAATTGAAAACTGGTCTGGTTTGTCAATTTCACCATCAAGTACTCGCTACATTGGAACAGTGCTTGATTTATACTCTTCGTACATCACAACGTCGAGTGTTGCTACAGTTGCTGCTGGTGCACAGTTAACTATTGCTGGAATTGGCCCCAATGACTACGTAACCTCGGGTTCTTTTAGTGGTGGCTCTGATGGAGTTGGCGCGATTGATGCAACTGAGTGGGCTGCTTCTCTTGATAGTTATGACACCATCACACAAGGGTTGTTGTTTAACCTTGTTGGGCAAACTAACTCAACCATTGTCAACGACGGTCTGGACAAGATGGTAGAGCGCGGTAACTCGTTCATGATCATCGACACACCAAAAAATGCTACAACTAAGTCAGCGTTGGAATCTGTGGTTTCAACGTTCACGCAATCAAGCTATGGTGCGGTCTATGGACCAGCGCTTAAAATGTTTGATCCAACGAAGACTGGCGCTGCTGCAATCCGAACCACGTTTGCGGGCGGTGCTGTTGCTGGTGCGTATGTGCGATCAGAAATTGCACGTGGGGTTTCTAAGGCCCCGGCTGGTTATGGTTTGGACATCCGCAACGTCTTTGGCCTGGTTACAACTTTGACTGAGGCTGAGCAGGGCGCGTTGTACAAGAGCCAACAATTAAACATGTTTACGATTGTTCCGGGTGTTGGTGTCATCATTAATGGTGCGCGTACTCTTGCCCGAAACACCTCTGACAAGTTCATTACTGTCCGACGTTCGCTGAACTTCCTCAAGCAGACGCTTAAGGACAGCACGGCGTTTGCGTTGTTTGAACCGAACGATGCCCGTCTGTGGGAAGGACTTACGGTTCGTATTTCTGCCTTGCTTACGGCTTTCTGGGCAACCGGTGGTCTTAAGGGATCCACTGCAACAGAAGCGTTTTACGTGGTTTGCAGTTCACTTAACAATACGCCAACTACAGTAGAAGACGGTCAGGTCAACATTGAAGTGGGAGTTGCTTTGCAAAATCCTGCTGAATTCATTGTCATCAACATCAGCCAATGGGCTGGTGGATCAACGGCCACTACTAATATCTAGGAGATATCATGGCAGCTAAAACACAACGTACCGACCCGCTCCGTAACTTTAAGTTCACGGTGAGCTTCAAGCCGATGGATACTGAATTGGGCACTCTTCTTACGGGAATTGGTGATTTAGGCTTTGCTCAAATGGGCGGTCTGTCGGTACAGAATGAACTCATTGCTTACCGTGAAGGTGGAATGAATACACACCCACACAAAATGGTGGGTCAGTCTGACTTCCCGGCTATTTCGTTTGCTCGAGGAGCGTTTGCTTCGCAAGACCAACTGTGGAAGTGGCAAAAATTCATGCACTCATGGATTAACGGCGGCACTGGTGGTTTTGCTGGCGGAGCACAAGGTGATGCAACAAATTACCGTTGCAACATTTTGGTAAAGGTGTTTGACCACCCATACACAAGTGGTGATGCTCGTTACGCGTGGGATAGCGATGATCAACCCACTAACCTAAAGCCTGGAAATGCAAAACTTGGATTTAAGCTTTTTAATTGCTGGCCGGGCGCTTACGGTTTGAGCGACTTGAACGCTGGCGATAACGGCATTATGATTCAACAGTTGAACATTCACCACGAAGGGTTCTACGTTGCTTGGACTCAAGCAGAAATTGATGCATTAGCAAGCACAAATTAATTTACAATTTAGGAGCATAATATGGGAACACAATCGGAAGCTCTTGCTATTCAGGCTGCCATCGCAGATCCTGTGCCAAAAATTGCCAGCACACCAGACACCACAGTTGAACTTTTTCGTGGTGTTTTAAACTCAGAAACAAAGGAGTGGGAAACCACTGCAACCGTTCGGGAGTTGACAGGCGAAGACGAGGAGGCATTGGCAGCACTTGATGCCGACGGTGACCTTTTGTACGCTCAATACATGGCAGCATTGCTCAAACGCAGTGTTGTGTCTATTGGAAACGTTCAAATTGAAAAGCGACCCGAAGTAATTGATACTTTAATTATTGGTGATCGAGACACTTTGTTTTTGACCACGGTTCGAGCAACCTATGGTGAAACTCGTGAGTATCAAATTAACTGCCCGCATTGTGGTAAATCCAACGACGTACTTATTGAAATGTCTGAATTTCCAATTAAACAACCCAAAGGAAACCCGCAAGAATCTATTGCAATCACATTACGGAATGGCACTATTCAAAAGTTCCGTTTGGTAAATGGTAGCGATAGCCAATTGGTAAGTAAAAAAGCAACCAGTATTCCTGAACAAAACACTATCTTGATTGCTCGTTGCGCTGAATGGGCAGAGGGACAAAAACCTAAAGATGTGGATAAGTGGGCAAAAAGTTTAGGCATGAAAGATCGTGCTCATATCATTTCTAAACTATTGGAAGCTCAACCCGGGCCAGAAATCAGGGAGGTGGAAGCCCACTGTGCCCATTGTGAAAAGCCCTTTCCCATAATGTTGAATTGGGCCTCCCTTTTATTCGGCTAATCTAGTAGGTACATATTGGGATTACGATTCGATTGCTTCTGTCTACAAAGGCTTTTCGCTAAAAGATATTAAAACGATGACCGTGCGTCAACGTGTTTACTGGGCGGCCATGAGTCGCTGGCATAGGCAGGAGTAACAATGGCAAAGAATGAACCAAGCGTTGCGGGGAATCCCTCGCAAGCTGGAGGCCGTGGTAAGGCCATGGGCGATCTTCGTGCCAAATTCAATGTTGATACTAAAGCCATTGAGAAACTTGCTGGATCAATTAATCAAATCCGCAAGGACTTTGAGTACCTTAATAGAACCCTGCCCAACATCAACACTAAATTAAACAAGACCTTGCAGTTGATGCAAGGCATTCAAAGAACCCAGGGCGGTGGCACTAGCTCGCAAAATCCTACTGGTGCTGGTGTTGCACTGCCGATGGGCCCTCCGTCAGCGGGTGTTTCACAAAGTGGGGCTGTAACCAACATACAGCAAGTCATACTTGGCGGTGGTGCTACTCCTGGTGGTGGGGCACCGGCTGGTGGGGCCGCGATTGGACGCGCAGGTGCTGCGGGTTTTCAGGCTTTAAATTTAGGTATCCAAGCTCTTGATTCACGCATTGATAACAACTACATGCGTTCGTTGTCTGTTGACAAACTTGCTGTTTACTATCAGCAAAACAAGGGCATTTCAAACATGCAATACATCGAACAAATGCGCGACCCAATGCGCAAAGACCGACTTGGTTACGGTGGCATAAACACACTTCTTTCGCTACAAGCATCTACTGGTATTAACGCTCAATTGAATGCAAGTGGTATTGCCGGACTTCGTGCCTTGTCTGGGTATTCTTACGACACTGGGCAAATGGCCCAAATGGCAGGAACATTAGGAAGCGCTGCTGTCAACAACCGCATGACCATGATGATGGGCACTGGCTTGTACGGCATGGGTGGGCAACAAAGGTCAATGGACAATGTTATTAAACAAATTGTCCAACGAACTGGATTAACTAATGCTGATCGTCTAGCAGGGGCTCGCCAACAAGGATCAAATACTCGAGCACTGCTTGAAGCATCTGGCGTTCCGCCAGACATGATCGATCTTGTCTTGGATTACGCAGAAGCTAATCAGTCTTACCAAAAAAAGACTGGTAGTAAAACAATGTACGATCCAGCCAACCAAAAACACCGTTCGGCAATGGGCATTGAACAAAACTTTGCTACGCAGGCTGAGGAAACTATTACTGTTAAAGAAGGCCGTGACGAACAGCTTTACAAACGGCAGGCCGATAATTACGCCGACATGGAGCGAAACCTTCAAAACGTAAACAAGGCACTGGAACGGTTTGAAGACAAACTTTCAGGAATTGTTGGAACTGGTGTATCTACAAAAGGAAGTATTGCTCGTAAAGTACTGGGCGGTGCTTTGATGGCGGGTAGTGTTGTTGCAGGAGCATCAGGAGTTGGGGCACCTGCTGCATTTGGAATGGCCGCAGCTGGAGCAACACTACTGTCCGGCGACCCTGTTCCGACAGCTAAAACCGGTAATCCGCAACTAACAAAAGTACCGATGGGCTACAACACTCCAGCAAAACGCGTGACTCTTGGTGAACTAGCCAATAGTCCATCATTCTCAAAACTTAATTCTCGATTCCGTGATCGACTGCTTCGCATGTTCGCTGCCAATCCAAACGTTGGTCTTGGTACAGGTCATCGATCTGAGTCTGAGCAAGCAAGGATGTTTAGAGACCGTTATCGCCCTGTTCAAGGAAATGAAAAAGCAGACTTGACTTGGGATGGAAAAGGATGGAAACACGTATCCGGTGCCCCCGCCGCACCTCCGGGGCGTTCAATGCACGAAATTGGTTTGGCAGCCGACCTCGTTGGTGATCTTGACTGGGTTGTTAAGAACGCTGAAAAGTATGGTCTAAAAACATTTGCCAAGAATCTCAACGAACCTTGGCACGTTCAGCCAGCAGAGCTTCCCGACTCTCGTTATGAATATGAAAAACAGGGTTCTCCGTGGGGTCAGCCAGCCGGTACAAGTCGTGATTCTGCAAACGTGGAAGTAGATGCACGTGGAAAGCCAACTAATGGAGCAGTGGTTGGTGACAAAGTAATTGGAGCCCCCGGCGCACTTGGCTCCAGTTACGAGACATTTAGCCAACTAAGTATTGCTTCTATCCTTGGGGAGCCGTTCTCAGCAACCGCTGCTCGGATGGATGGCGTTGGCGAATCTGCAACAGTTCGACGAGTAGCAAATCAGATTGGGGCTACCAACTATTCAAGTCTCACCGGATCTAAACAACCAATGGATCCATACGACGTAGCCCGACTTTTGTACAAAAAGGGATTCCGTGGCAAGGATATAACCAACATGCTTGCCATTTCTTGGAGAGAATCCCGTTGGATTCCGGGAGCTATGGCAGACGATAGCGACGATTTGTCATACGGATTATTCCAAGTAAACATGCTGGGCAAAATGGGACCGGCTAGGCGTGGGTATTTTAAAATTAGTAAAAACGAAGAATTGTACGACCCAGAAACAAACGTACGAGCTGCTCGCATACTGTTCGGTGGTGGTAACTATGCACCGTGGAACATTGATGGAAATCCACTTGCCAAAACAGAATCCATCATGCCAAAAGCCCAAGCAATTACAAAAGAACTTGGCTTTGGTGGAGGAGACCCAATTGGCAATGTGCCTACTCCCCAGGGTTCTGGAATAGTTGTACAAGGTGGAACAAGTGTTAACATTGCTCCAAACATTTACGTTACCTCTACTGGTAATAATGCACAAGATGCTCAACGTATAGCGCAAGAAATTTCTAGGATCTTGCAACGGGAAGTCAAGCGAGAATTGTTGAGGACAACGTAATGACTGCAGACGCAATAGAACGAAGGGTAAACCAACACAAAAAAGAAATTGCCGCAAACAATGCTGCCATTATTAAAAATGCAACATCTGGATCAGCAGACACGCGAGAAGCACAATTAAAAACCAAATCTGTATACTCAAAGCTTCAATCTCAAGGATTTAATTTTTATATAACGCCGTTAACTCCTCCAAGCGGTGCTCAAGATAACCCACTGTTTATTTATCCAGGGGACACTTTTGTAAACCTTGGATCTAAAAAACGTGTTCCTGAGCGAGTCAAAATGCAGCGGGGGTATATTCGTCGCTTAACTGAGTTTTACGCAAAAATGGAAAATGCCCCCACAATCTATAATCGTCGTTGTAATTTTCAATTTCAACCAGACACTATTGTTCGGTCTGTTGCTGCTAATGCTTATGATACTCAGTTCTTTTTTAACCAGGAACCGGCGCAGCTATCGGTGCCAATTCCGGGTCAAGCCTCTTACGGTTTTAAACTTTTGTTTAATCGAGAAGCTGAACTTGTCTCAAAGAAATTTAGGACCGGTACTGGATTAAGGGATGTCAATGTTAAAACGCTTTCAAATTATTTAAACAATGATCCTGAATACTTTATTGACAGCAACTATGACCCCAGTTGGGTGTGTGGCCTTGGTGTACTTGCCGACATTATGGTGTTAGACGCAGTAGTTGGTCAAGGGTTTAACCAAGAAATGTTGAACATAGTTAAACAAACATTAAACGCTCGGGCCGCGAATCCACCAGCTGCTGACCCCAGTACGTCTGACGACGAGGATAAAGAAGATACAGAAACAGTAACTACTCCCTGGTCTGAAAATTCTTTAAATCCAAACTTGGGTAATACGGCGTTTATTACTCCAGTGCCAATTCGCGTTGTTCTTTCTAAATGGATGATTGTTGAAGGATTCATTACGTCAATGAACGTAAACTTTCACAAGTTTACAAGGGACTACATACCATCCCAGGCCAGTGTTGAAGTTCAAATGCAGGCTCTTTACATTGGGTTTGAGAAAAAACAAACAATGCTTACTGCACCGATTCCGGTATCTGGAACACCAGCCTCTGGAACTGCTGACCCAGTTGGCCCAACGGAAAAAAACCAAAACGTTTTGCAACAAACTCAGCAAGGCATTGATTCATTTTTTAAGTTCGCAGAGGATCAATCCGGTTTGTTTGGTTTTAATGATAGGGACAGCTTAAATGACATTGTGTTTGCAAACTCAACACAAAACTTTGCCTTTAAAATGGACCTTGGTGAAACAGACTCAGGAAAAGATTTTAGAAAACAATACGAAGGAGATGGTAATTCATCGGGTGGTGAAGTTACATTTTTTTACGAGGGCGTGATTAAAATGTATTGGCATAAATATGCCAAGGGCGCTGATCAAAACGACCCTGACAAAGCTCGAACAGTAACTAAAGGTAGAAGCTCCCCGTCTGGAAGTACTATAGAAAAAATTGACTACACCAAACCATTTCCTTCAGAATTAGAATATCTAAAAGGTTGGGGTACAAAAAAAGATCCATTTGTCATTACAACTAGTGGGGAAATACGACGAGCAGATATTAAGTTTGAAGAAGACAAATGGGTTACTGACAATCAAGGATGGACTTTTGTTCGGCCACGAAGTCAGGGGCAAGTAATTATTCCGTATGAAAATGAAGAATTTATCGTTGAACTAACTATGCGGATTCAAGCACGTAGGTTCGAAGCTGGGTATAAATCAAAGCAAGTAATTAAAGGTAATTGGACATTACGGCTTGACGAAGACAAATTGTTTGAAAATTTATCTGTCTCAAATAGCGGATTCCCGGATAAACTTTAATGTTGTACACACTTTCTAGATACACCTACGGAGAAAACTCAACAGTTGATGGGAAGTTAACTGCTGTAAGAAAACCAAACTATTCAGTTGGTGTACAAACATATATGGTTGGTCCCGGGGATACGTTTGAAAACATTGCTGCCCGCCTGTACGGCGATAGCTCACAGTA
>Ga0194122_10002697_pt1 | contig 19035 bp, 30 predicted proteins | sample TA2MahCa10mmetaG_FD_155487 | JGI IMG/M metagenome (GOLD analysis project Ga0194122, IMG submission 155487) | Freshwater microbial communities from Lake Tanganyika, Tanzania - TA2015021 Mahale Deep Cast 10m | ecosystem: Environmental > Aquatic > Freshwater > Lake | place: Tanzania: Lake... | reverse complement strand
CTGTTAACTGAAAGAATTCATTTTTTGAATGAATTGTTGTTTTTGTTTCAGGGGCAGTGCTGAAATCTGCAACTTTGTGCAGACTTTGCATGAAAGTACTAGTATACTCATTCATTTCGTCATTGACTTCTTCAATCTCTAACTTTAAATGCAGCACTGCGTATTCAAGACTTCGAATCTTTCTGCAGATGTTTTGACATTTCACGTTTTGTTTTCCTTATAGACGGCGAGTAGATTGTTGTCCCAGACCCAACCCGCGGCGCCTCGGCTTAGCAAAACTTTATAGAGTTTTTTTCTGTCGAAGGGCATTTCAAACACTTCGACTACAATTGCCACCTCTCGAGAGTCCCAAATGTAAAAACCCAATTCAGGTGAAAAAACAGAACCGTCAGCCGAGCCCTTGAACAGCGAAGAGAATAATTGTGTGGGAACTCTAGGTAAGACTAGAGAGCCCACTGATAAATTTTCTATGTTCACTTCTAAATTATGCTGTGATCAGCATTTTAGGCTGACTTCACGTGCTTCTTGATAGCACCCTTGGTGATGCGTTGCTCGGGCGGTACAAAATTCATTTCAAGAAGATCGAAGAAGTCTTGTTCTTCAGGGACCCAAAGCTGTTCACCAGTCGGCATCGTCGGCATAGCATCAGTCATGCGGCCACCGCCCGACACCTTCTTCCAACGCTGAAAGACTGCTGGCACAAAACCATGGAATGGATTACCATCCGGCGAAGCACCGCTGCCCGTGCGCATCATGAAGAGACCGCCCCAGTTTTGAGGTGATGCCAAGAATACGTCGAGGTTCATGCCTTCCTCGAGACGGACTCTGAGATATTTGGCAGCAGTCTTCGGTTCCCACGGTACCACCCCAGGAACTCCAGGTTTAATGTGCTGTCCAACATCACCTAGCAATTTAATGAGTTTTTCTCGGTCGTCTGGGATGCCACAGATCTCGATATCACCAACGATTTCTTTTCGTCGACGAATTGAGCCAGCAACCTCGACCCGATCCATCACCGGTGAGATGTGCTTACGGACTTTGTTCGCGATTGTTTCTGCCTCGATGAGGTCGATCTTGCCGATGCCCATGGCTTTAATTTATCATGGATAGATGCGAAATTGCACAGAATTAGTCAGCTCTACCAATAATTCTTCCTCTTGCGTCTCTCGAATAAACTTGGCGAGCCATCGCAGCATTCTGCTTCATTTGCTCAGTTTCTTCACCAAACTCCTTGTTGAGTTCCACGACTTTGACCACGTCATCAAATGAAGAAACCACCACTCCATGCATCGGTAATCTGTCTCGATGCTTGACAAGGTAAACAAGATCCCTCGCGTGTCCAAGAGTCTTAGCATTCAAGCCCTCTTTCATTTTGTCACGTACGTATCTTTCAAAACTTCCGGAAAGAGACTTATCCCAATTTGCCAGCAAATCTTCAAATACTTCAATGAAATCAGGAATTTGATTTGCTCTTTCGTAGACTGATACCAGATCTCTGTACATGAGATACGGGCTCTTTAAGCCATTGCTGAGTACAGCCTCAAGATCTTTAGGATCTTCAGGAAGTTGAATTTTTTGATTTTCCATCAAAGTTCTAGAAATCTCTTCTTTGATGATTCTGCGAAGTTGATTGATTGTGATTTTCATCAAAACTCCAATTAAATTCTTTAAAGGCTGTTGTGGTTTAAAAGTTTTATTTGTGCGTCACCATTGCCTAACTTCTTCGAATCAAATTCAACATCTTCGTCAGTCTCAAAGGGATTAGGCACGGCTAGCATGACAATGGGCACAGCGTCTTCTTCGGCTGCATGTGCAACAGTCAAAAGACCTGCAACAGGAGAATTAGATATAATTAACCTCTGTGCTGTACCCGTGTCAAATCTGGTGGGGACATAAGTTTCTGTTGGCGGAGTTTGACCGTCAATTTCTATCTTAAGAGAATTCCCGGACTTGTCTCCTGCCTGAGGGTTCCAATAAGAATCAACGATCACTCTCATGGTCTTTCCTGACTCTCCTTTGAGAATGACAGCAAAGCCATCGGGTCCTGGGCCCTCTGAGTCAGAGGCCGTCCCCGACTTTAAGGTAAACTCGTACTCAAGAGCCCAAGGACGTTCTTTAACAATTCTCGTAGAATTTATTGCTTCTCTTATTAGAGACTTCAACGCAGAGACAACTATCTTCATGTGACATAATTATAGTCATCACACAACTTTATCGGTTGCCAGTCTAATTTTAGCAATTTGACCGTCTGGGAGCACGACTGTATCCTCTTCGTGGTCGCCGTGCTCTACATAAGACACGCTGGGCTCTTCAATCTGCTTGATCATACTAGCAATAGCTAAATTAGTCCGATCCTGTGACTCCTCAATTTGAGAATACCAGGATTTTGCTTTTTTCTCGGCGCTTGAGACGAGGGCATTGATCTGCGAGGATACACGTGCAATGAGTGTCTTTCTAGCTTCCTCAGCAGACACAAAGACTTCCCCTTCTAACTGGTCAAGCATAATTTTTGTTGCTTTGTCGGAACCTGCCTGTAGGCAATATTTGACCTCTTCGCCCTTTAAAGTCTTTTTGGTGACAGTCTCAATTACTTGCATGGGGAATATCTGTTGCTTATTTGTGAGCACAACAAATAAAACTTGACCAATCTCATACATGTTTATTCATCCTCAGAATTATCAGCAGAAGAAGATGCAGTCTGTTCTTTTAGAAATGGCAATTTTGTCTGTTGATCTTCATCTTGACCCAACATAAAAATGCTCATCGGTGCATGTCCGATTGGAATGACGGCATAATCAGGTGCTTCATCGTCAATTGGAACACCAGCATCTACACACAGAGTAGCAATCTTTTTCCATAGTGTGCTTTCTTCAAATGTCCTCTGCTCAGAAGCGGCAAGTGCTTGACTCACTGTTTTTTCATCTGTAGATGGGAAAAGAATACTAAGCATATCTCTTAAATGGATCAATTCAGTCCTAGAGATGCTAAGCTCAAAAAGCTTAGTCTTCTTGATCTTTTCTTTCTCTTTTTCTTTCTCTTTTTCTTTCTCTTTTTCTTTCTTCTTAGATTTTGTTTTCAAGATGCCTCATTCCCTTCGTTTAATGCTTCAAGAAATAGATCAAACGTGTCTCTATGCGCAACTTCATTTTGAATTTTAGTAACTTTTAATGCTGCTTGAAGAGTCTTCATGTCAAGCTTGTCAGTATATTCTTCAATAATTTCTTTCCTGTCGCCTTTAAGAAGCTCAATCTCATTGTCAACAGAATTGATCTTAGTTACAAATTCTTTTACGAGATTGCGAAGTGCGCCGATCTCGTCAGGTTGCATAATTGCAATATTGTAATTCTTTGGTTGTTTCTTTGGCATGATTATGCATCATACACCAAAGACATAAATTTGTTTAGCTAGACTTTAGATTTGAGAGAGCTTCGTCATACATTTTTCTTTGTGGAGAATTTTTTGGGAAATTAGCAGCACGAGCACTAAGTTGTGCCATAAAAGTTTCTTTAGTTGCAGATTTTATGTTATTGAGCAGTGCTTCTTGTGCTTTCTTGTCAGACTTTTTAACTTTGTCGAGTGCCGATTTTGCTTTTGGATCATTGACAATTGCTTGAAGGTCATCCAGTGTATTTGCTCTTTTTAAAATTTTATTTGCGAGTTCTTCAGATTCTTTTAAAGTTGCTTCTTCAACTTTCGTCATCTCAGAATATAAGGTTTGTAGTTTCTTATTTTCTTTGATCATATTAGAAAATATTTTTAAAATTCTGGGGTTTGCAAACATTTGTTTCAAGAATTCTTGGTCTTCTTTTGAATTGTCACTAACTTGTTTCTCTTTGACTTCTCTTAGAATCAAAGCCCTGCGATAATTTGTGCTCTCAGAAACTCGCCTACCTTCAATATCGTCAGCAAGTTGATCCCAAAATTCTTTTTGTCTTCTTCTAAAAGCTGCTTTATACTTGTCTTTGTCTTTGTCTTTATACTTTTCCCCTGCAAGACGCTTATCACTAAATTTTTTCCACTTGCTTTTTGCTGCATCTAAAATGTCATCAGAAATACCACCTGTAGAGATAGATAACAAAGATTTTGTTGCAGCAGGAGCCTTAGAGGCAGCAGCACCACCCAAAAATAATCCTGGGTTAAACATGAAGGCAAACAGCTTGGCTTCACCACTGCCTAATGTTTCATCAGTTCTCTTGAAAACATCAGCATACTCATCTCTTATTTTTTTTATCTTCTCGTCTCTTTTTTCAAAGATGTCATCGTATCTTGTGCCTATAAAGGGCAAAAAAGTAGAAATTACAGCTCTAAAGGAAACATGGAGTAGAGTCTTGACATCAGTTGTTATCTCTTTTGCTCCTGCAACTGCAGTTTTAAAAACATCAGTGAATGGTTGGACAAAAGTATCCATCAATCCACCGGGGCTAATTTCGGCGGCTGATCTAAAACTTCCGTATGAAGCTCCGTAATAGTTTCCTAATTCTGGAATACCACCCACGTCACCTTCCATCTCATTGATGGATTTTAAAGATGACTTAATAAATTCTCTTAAAAGATAGTGGCTTCTTAATTTCATACAGCATTAAATATAAACAAAATACGATTAAGATCATCTAATAAACACGAGCGCAGCGTCAATAATAGGTTGCTGGTAATTGCATATGGGTGGTAATTCATCAATACCGAACCATTTTACGTCGTGTACTTCGCTATTTTCATCATCACATCTGGGTCTTGAATTGCAGATCTGCACTGCGAGGTAAGGTATTACGGTTTTTTTGAACTTCTTTTTCTTTAAAATAACGTGGGGCAGTCGACTTATAATTTGTATCTTTACGCCCGTTTCTTCTCTCACTTCTCTACATGCCGTTTCAACAAAAGTTTCACCCTGCTCCATGTGCCCCTTCGGGATCCCCCAGAGATCATCGTATCTATTCTGCTTGATGAGCAGAATTTGCGGCGTAGGATTGAGTCTATAGACAACAGCACCGCACGAAATTACGCCATTCATAAATTTATCTTACAACCTCTATAAGATAAATATAGGCATATGAAAATTGGTCTCGTTCCAGGCAGCTTCAAACCTTACCATGCTGGTCACGATGCGCTGGTTAGACTCGCTGCTGCAGAAAATGAAGTCGTGCTCGTCTTTAGTTCAACTGCTGATAGAACCAGAAAGGGGGAGCTTCCTCTTTTCGGAGTTGACATGCAGAAGGTGATTGATAAATTTATTAGATCAGAACTACCTAAGAATGTGCAGATAATAGACGTGGGCGTGCCTGTCTCTGCTGTATGGGACGAATTAAAGAGAGCAGAATCTGAGGGGTCAGTTGATGTATACACTGTCTATTCAGACAGCGAAGACATAAAAAAATTCAATGATACTTCTTTGTCAAAGTATGTTCCATTGTTGCTAAAAAGCGGTCGGGTGAGAGTCCGAGGCGTGCAAAGAGGATCAGAAACACCCGACATCAGCGGAACTAAGATGAGAGCATATCTCGCCGCGGGCGATATTGAAAATTTCTCTAAAATGCTACCGCCTAGTGTAAGAAAATACGATAGAGAAATAGCAGACTTACTGCTAAGAAAAAACGAGTCATTGATAAGAAGTTTTATTAGAAGCTTTCTATTAAGTTAGTAACGGATCAAACCAAGAATCTGATTGACAGCGCTGAAAGATCCTGTAAATTTATAGACGCAGCCCTTGTAGACAAAGACTACGCCCTCGATCGGTGAATTAATCTTGTCGATAGACTGAAGGTTGTCAAGGTGCTCATTGAGCAATTTAGTGGTCTGCTCGTCGCCCAATGCAGTCACTTCGTCGATTTTTTCTCTCACTGCATGCTTGATTCTAGCGACTTCACGCTCACCATCAGAAACTAGAGATGACTGTAGACTCTCTAGCATCTCAATAGCTAGCTTATTGATAGAATGCTTAATTGGTCGAAGGTGCTCTTTGAACAAGGCAGGACAATTATCTACAAATTGTTTAACTGCAACATATTGTTCTTTTTCTGTGAGTTTTTTAATATCATTCAGCGTGGGTGAGAAAGGATCTGACATACAGCGCGAAACTACCATCTCTGTTAGCTTCGGTGACAGCATCAGATCAGACGCATTCTCTTGTAACATCGATCGAAGGTAGTCGCCCAAGGTATTGGCATTAGTCACACCCGCTCTTAGCATCGCAGAATTAATACCCTCAATCGATTCGCGCAGACAAGAACCATCCGACAGTCTCTTCAGCTTCAAAACAATTGGCCCCGAAACTCTCCAGGAAGTCTGAGAGACTGACTTCTGCATTTTTTCGACGTTTTTCACCAGGGCAGTGACGGCAGCGGGTGCTTCAATGACGACGACTCTATCGGCTGACACTGTCTTGACAGGCCAACTGTGAAGAGTCAAAGCGTTGCAGTCGTAATTGACGACATTTGGATTTTCTGCGTAGATGATCTCAGCTGAATACCACCTGTTCTTGTTCGTTCCGAAGATGTTCTTCTTCTCTTGGGTCGAAAGTGCGCTGAGGGATCCTCTCAAAACTTTGTAAGCGCTGTTGAATGACTCTGAGATCTGACCCCGACCTCTGAATTTTTCTGACAACTGCTTTGCGTTCATGCCGCCGCGCTTTATGTCGCTGTCTGATCGGGAAACACGCAAAGAGTTTGAAGTCAAATCCCAGCTGAACATGATGTTCATGCCGTCAAATTTCTCTGTTACTTCTTCAAGTTTTCCGCTTGAAGCATCAATCAAGATCTGTTTGAGATCTTGAAAAGTGAGATCCCTGTCTTCGTACAAGTGCTGAAGATGTCCGGCGGCGCCGCCCATTTATTCCTCGTCTTTTTCGTGTAGCTGTCTTTGCTGTGCCGTCTTCTTTGCAGATTTTAGTTCTTCTTTGAGCTGGCGCAAAACAGTCCCCCAGTGGTATCTTTTTACAGATCCTCGCGGATGTTTGTTCCACCAATATTCAGTGGCAGTGACTCTCTGCTCAAGATCATTGATGTGATCTTGACATCCCCAAGGAACTTTTCTATCGCCAGAAATCTCTGCTTCACGAAGTTTGCCTTCCGACAGTACAAGCTCAATATACTCTTTTAGGGCGCGAGTTTGCATCACAACTTCTCCAAGGCATTTTGCATTGATTTTGCTAGAAAGTATTTGACTTGAGACGCAGTGGGCCTCTGTGACTCATTTAGGTTGTAAGCTTCTCGAATTCTCTTGAGGAGTTCAGGCGACATCTCAACTGTCGCGATATCGCCTGATTTGAGGACGATGTCGATCGAATCTACTACTTCCATCGGGTGTCAGCCTTTCTTTTTAGCTACAATTGGAACGGGTCCCTTTGTGTCTTCTGCGGGCGTCTTTTCTTCTTTATCTTCTTCGGGAGCCTCGGGCTTTTTGATCACTATCGGTTTAATAGTTCGCTTTTTAACTGCGGGCTCTTTTTCCATCTTGACATCGACGGGTTTTTCTGATGGCCTCACAACATCTTTGACTGCAATCTCTCCTGTTACAATTTGAGCTAATGCTTTTAAAAATGCCAAAAGAGCTGTTTTCTCTGCATCCTTAAGGCCATCGACGTACTCTGTAAGCTTGGTGAAGATTTCATCATCTTTATATGATTTGCCGGATCTAATTGCATTTAACTTTTCAATAATATCATCAACGTTGATGTCGCCTTTTTCAAGTTTTTCTTTCTCTTTTTCGTCGTCAACAACGTTAGAATCTTTGACTTGTTCATCTTCTGCAGCGTCATCAAAAAGATTAGCTTCATCTGCTTCAAAAAGATTCTGAGATTTCTTTTTAGCCGAACGAATACTTTGATTTATAATGTTTTCTAGAATATCAGATAAAGACCGTTTTTTGTTAGAAGGCTGCATTAAACTTTTCCTCTGTTGTAATTATTGCTTAGTTTCAATAAGTTCAATGCCCACAGTGCACTGATTTTTTTCGTAGTTAAAATTTATTATTTTTCTAATAGACGTTTTAAATGGACCAGCAAAACTTATACTTTTGCATAGATGTTCAATGTTGTATTCCAGGCAAATACAATTTCTGCCATTTATTAGATTTAGTAATTCATGTGCATCCTGAACGCTTGATTTAAACTGAAAATTATGCGCACGTTTAGAAGAGATTTCAATGTCGGTAATTGGACCGCCAAAACTAAATTTATTATCTTCAGTCTGTAAAACCAGATCTAGATTTAAAAAGTTATTCTGTCCAATTCTTGTTTCAACAGAATCATTGTCTGTTATAGAAAGTCTATCTTTGAGAGCTTCGCTTATTAATAATCGCGCTGTGTCTTGATCTATCATAGATTACGCTGGTATGAGTACTATATCTTTATACACTGCATCCGCGTATTTGGCATACTCTTTGTCTAATTCTGTAATTTTTTCAATGTCTTTTGTTTGAAGCATTAAAACAACAATGCCTTCATTGATAATCATTTTGGCATTATGCCCAACTTCATCTTCATAATCAAGAAGAATTTTAATAAAGCTGTTTCGATGAATTTGAGTTCTAAATTCAAATTTTTTCACATAAGTCTCTTGTGACTTCTTCCAAGTGTTCATCGCAACAATTGGAAGAAATTCTTCTTTAGCCTGCACAGGTAATGAACCTTTGATCATGGGCTCTCGTGCCTTGTTGATAAAAGTTTCATGAAGATTAGCAAGAGATCGAATCATAAAATGACATAACCTCCTACGACAGCTGATTCATTGAAAGAAGATCCATGTGTATAGACTTTTTTATTTCTGTCAACTACGCACGAACCGCCTTTGTATTTCATGTCTCGCTCTTTTCCAACTCGGTTTGAAACGATCACGTTCGCGCAAGTCTCTTCAGCTAACTCTACCCAAGAAGAGTCTGGATAACCATAGTCGGCGCCCCAGTTGGTCAATAACGCGATTGTATCAACTGACCCTTTCTTGTAGTACCTGTGATTCTCTTTAAAGAATTTATAGGTGTCTCTGTCGTTATTCATTGCGTCTCGACAAATAAGCGCGCCCAAGCGTCCTGCGCGGGTGACAACAACGGGCATTAAACTGTCAGCAGACTCTGCCCAAAGAAAGTCGCTACCCCACAGATTGTGTTTTTGGCAAGTCGCGACAAGACCGCCGGGGCCCACAACTGCAGCAGAATTATAGAGCTTGCCTTCCTTGAGCTCAACGAATCCAAACACGATGTGAGCATTGTATTTTTTAGCAATCGGTATGAAGGCTTCTGTCTGATATCCTTTGGCAGTCTGGGCGCAACTTGCAGCTTCACGCTTATCTCTTAACACATAGCCGCTTATGCTGAGTTCAGGTAAAACTACAACAGCGGCACCTTTTGCAGCTGCTTCAAATGCAAGCTGTTGACCGACACTCAAGTTGTGGTACACATCCAAAATTTTTGGATTGTACTGCACAGCAGCTACTATTTGTATTTGCCCGTCTTTCATAACATTTGCTCATTGATTGAATCGGTCAGTCACTGATGGGCTTAGCTCCCCTGAAGTCTCACCGCCCATTTCTTTCTTAAGTTCTTTCTTGAGCACTGCAAGTCCGGACTCTAAAGCACCTGCTCTGAGGCCGCTATCTTGAGGACTTTCAATGAAATCATCGATGTCAAGACCGTCAAGATAACCGTTCAAAAACACTCTAAAGATTGGTAATTCAGCAGCAATCGCAGGATTTTGCTTGAATACTTCGATGTCTTCATCGCTATAAAGATCAGCGCCAGGAATGACTTTCAAAAAGTCTTTTAACGCATACATCACAGCAATTTCAACAGACTCACTCAATTCAGCATCAGACACGCTTGCTTCTGGAGATATTCTATCTTTAAATTTTCTAAATGCAACGTTTTCTATGTCGCGAACATTTGTGCCGTACTTGACGCCCACGCCCTTTGCAATCTCATCTCGAGATACATCTCCCGTCTTTGCTTCTTTACCTTTAGGGACGAGTTTAGGCTCCGCCTCAATTACTGCTAACATTTTAGAAGCAAATTCTGGATTCTGTTCTTTGACAATTTCGATCACTGACATAAGATTTTGACCAATGTCGCCTGCGACGTTGTCTTTGAGCCATCTCGCCGTCTTCTTAACTGAATTAACTGGATCTTCTGACTTCTTGATGATTCTATAAGCTGCTACAGTGATAGCTCCGTCGACTTCTTTTTTGGCGCCCTTCTCTGTGTCATCAAAAGACATTGTTTTCAGAGTTGCTCTAAGCGATTCAACGTCCTTTTGCCAAGAAGGATCACCGGGGCCGTAAGCAGAAGACTTGCCGGTGGCAAGCTTTGTCACATCATGTGTGCTGAGATATTCATCTCTTGCAGCAGCATTAAGAGGATCTAAGATCTTGTCTATTACTTGTCCTGCAACGAACGCAACGTCTACTTTCAGACCTTTGCTTTTAAGCTTTCTCTCGACTTGTTGCTGTAAATTGGCCAACTTCTTCTTTTTTTGCGATGCGTCTTTGTCCTTGAGCGCACTTGGCATGAATTTCACAACGAGCCCTATGATTTCTTGATCGTCTGCATATTTGTCGATCATTAGAGATCTAGGAGCCGAAACCATAGGCGACTCTTTCAATAATTTTCTAATTACATGTCGAATTACAGCTTCATCGACAGAGCTCATATTTTTCATTTTTTGTTCCTCGCGCATTTTGTCAATAGACTTTTTAATTAACTGATACGTTCTTGGTATTTCTAAATCATCAATATCCGACAGCATAGTTTGCACAGCCATCTTTAACTCGTCTCTGTTGGACGGCATGAATTTCTCATTATTCGGATCAACTGCAGTAGCGGAGGGATCGACAACCCCTGAAGGTTCAATGGGCTTGTCATCCTCGGGTACGTAAGGAGGATGATTAAATCTGCTGTCCCTGACTGAAGCACCCGACTTTCTCATCGCTTCCATCTTAGTCTTCTTTCTTTGAAGATTTCTCTGTCCAGCGGCGGCCAAAGTAAAGAGAGAGAATTGGAACCATATAAGCACCGCAAGCAGCGACATCGAATGGTCTAAACTTTAATTCACCATAACCTTCAACAATTGATGCAACGTAAGCAGCTGTTGTTGACAAGAACGCAATTGTTGCAAATGTTGCGCTTACTGAAGCTTTACCATCAGTACCAATGATCCATAATTTTGAAACTTCTTTTTTCTGCTTTGGTTTTGTTTGTGCTTCTTCGCTCATAATTCAGAACTCCGCACACTAAATAGGCTGCAAATCTTTATTTAGAAGCCTGGTTTACCGCAAAAGTTATCAATATAGCTGTTACTGCTCCTACTGCAACGCCTATGCCGGCCCAGACTAGTCTGCTCGGAGAATTTGATAAGGCGTTTTGTGCAATCTGTAGGTCTTCTGTTAATTTTGTTATTTGCTTTGTTTTAGAGTTGATATCAGCCTGAAGAATTGTTTTTTCTGTAGTACATTTTGAACTGATTTCATTAATCTCAAACTGCTTTTTTGAGTTTATATCACTTACAGCCTTGTCAACTTCAATTTTCATTCTTTCGTCAAATGATTCAAATTCAGCGACAATAGTTGCAGTTGCTTTTGGAGAGAATAGAATGCCTGAAAAGGGAGCAATGTCACCTTGCCTCATAGGTGAAATTCTAGAAATTAATTCTTGCGGATCAGGTTCGGGAGAGGGAATCTCAGCATGCACTGTCGTCGATGAAATAAACAAACAACTGCAAATACTCCAAGAAATAAATTTCTTTAAATTCATCTTTTTGTCTCCGGCATGACTATTTCAAATCCAGTAATAGATTGTACTTTTTTAGCTAGCTCTACAGGATCTTTTCCGTATTTTTTTATAATCACGCCAATGTTTGCCTTTTTTTTGTTTTCAAGTTCTTGAATTGCTCGATCGTATCTGTCTTGTGAAACCTTTAGGTCTTCTTCTAGCTTTTTTACATTCTTGTCATGTCGTTGTCGTTCATCATCAAACGCCTTCTTTACAGCGTCAATTTCCTCGGAGTGAATTTTTTTCATGTCCTCCATCTGCTTCAAAAGATTATTTTCGCGATTAGCAAAGAAAGCACGCAACTGCCAAAAAATTACTAATGTAGCAGTTATGATAATAATTGTTTGCCAATGACTCTTGGCATAACCCCAGATTTTTAATAAAAATAAACTCATGGAAACCTAATTGGGTTTTTCTGTTTTTTTCTTATCGCGATTACTGACATCGACTGTCGCAGTTGTCGTGGCATTAGTTTTTAAAAGCTTTAAAATAGAGGTCTGTATAGCATATAATTCTTCGATCATAGCAGAATGATCATTGACTGCTTTGATTGTTGTTGTTAAAGAAAGAGCAATCTTAGTAACTTCACCTATACACTTAGACAGGGTCTGCGTAAGAATTGTTACAGACTGCTCCACGGTAAGATTTTCAAGATTTTTATGAAGCTGCTCAGGTTCAAGATCAACTTGTTTTGATTCCGCGTGCTTGTTCAGCCAGTTAATTAATTGACTCACTATAGAATCATTATCTTGTTTGCCTGTCGTCATCAAATTCTTGTCCTTCTTCGATCAGATTATACAGAGTCTCTGCATCAAATTCATCCATGGGACGTCGATTGCGAATATTTTTCTTTGGTCCCTCAAACTGTTCTTTAATTTTCTTCTTTATGATGCTCTGTATTAATCTATCTGCACGAGAATTGTCTGATAAAACTAGATCAGCTAGTTCTTCAAACACATCTTGCATTGTTAGACCAAATCTAAAAAGTTTCTCACGCAAAGCAGCATGTGATTCTTTGCTTAGCTTTATATGTATGCTTTTTCTATCTTGAAAAATGTCGTGTCTCAACCGCCACCCCCGCCTGGTCCGGCTGCTCCGGCTCTTGGTGCTGGATAATAGTCGTCTTCAATATCTTTCTTAGAAGTACCAATTTTTACACCGTAAATTTCAAAGATTGTATCTTCAAAAGACTGTTGCGCGTCTTTCTTATAGTTCTTGGTAATAAAATTCAACGCTCTCTTTAAAATTGTGTCTCTAATCTCAAGCAAGCTATCATAATTTTCTACCAAGCGCATTACATTATTGACAAATGATTCCATGTCCAAATCTTCGACGGGTAATTTTTCCGGTGAAGATTTGTCTCTATCTGAGTCTTCTTCAGCTTCTGTCAACATCAATCTCATTGAGTCTCTAAAGTTGAATGATTCTTTCTTAACTACTTTTGAATCTTTTTCATAGGAAATTAAAAATTTGTCAACTTGAGCGTCAAGAGAATCTTCTGATTCTATTTTCTTGTCGTTTTTATCAGCCTCTAATAATAGCGCTGCTACAAGACTCTTAAGAGTAGCACTTTTCATTTCAGCACCTGGGCAATAGATTCAGCCTTTTTGAATCTCTCTTCAACAACTGTCCAATTTAATTCTTTCATCTGTGCAATCAAATAGGACTTCTTATCTGTCAAATAATCTCTGAAATATGCGTGCTCCCACATATCAACAACAATTACAGGATAGAGTCCCATATGAATATCACCGCTATGGTGACTGACGATTGTATTGACGTACTTCTTTAAGAACATATTAAATCCTGTAACAACCCAACCATTACCAGCACTTAGACCTGCTGCAATAAAGTCTCTTTGCCAATCTTCAAATGTTCCAAAATCTCTCTGTAAGCGCAAGTACGACAACGAGTCCATTACTATTTCAGAATGAGGATCAAAGCCATTAGAGAAATGAAGCTCATGTAGCCAAGTTCCATTTAAATTGTATGCTTCATCTAATTTTAAGGATCGATAATCAGCATGTCTAGAATTAGCATCAGACCTGTTGACTGAGTCCAATTTAGCTGAAACTTTGTTAAAAGATTCAATATAGCCCTTATAGAGATCAATATGCGCGGCCTTTGCTTTCTCAGACAAGAATTCAGTGACTTGCTTGAACTGCTTAGGTTCATGCACAAAAGCTTCATCAAGTGCTTGCTGCAAGCTAGCGTCTGAAGACTTTGACTGTTCTCTAAAAGTATTTTTTATGATGCTATTGACATCAATTCCAAGAATTTCATCACTTTTCTTAATCGAGCTCATAGTTTTTCTCCAGCGTATCTTTGTCAACAAAGAAGTCTTTAGATCCGTCTTCAGGACCCTCTGGTGGTCTTAGATCGACACCTCTTATACTAACAGCTGCTACTTTATAAAGAACTTGTTCATCTTTGCTTCTTATTTTTAGACCTTTGCTGATAATCGGCTTATTACTATCATCAACTTTAGCACTAAACATAAGATCAACTTCTTCTTGAAGAGCTGATATTTTTGCATTCCACTCTTCACGCATAAGTCTAATAAAGTCGTTGTCTTTTTTCTTCATTGCACAGTCTCTCAAGATCTAATTATCAGGTCACCCAGTCTATTTACATGAATGCCTGAATTTGTAAGTATCTGTAAACCTAAAAGATCCCTGTACTCCATGTCATAAATTACGCTAGAAATATCAGCATTAACAATCAATTTAGCACATGATACACAGGGAGAATGAGTTAGATACATGATCTTTTTTCTATTAAAATTATAGTCACATTTAATTAGTGCATTCACCTCTGCGTGAATCATGCCACTCTGCCCGGGAATATCACTCTCTGGTTCATTAGGACCACCACGATAATTTCCATTATAACCTAAGGAAAGTAACCGGGTGTTGTCATCAGAAACAATTATGGCTCCAACTTTTAAACGCGGATCATAAGATCTATCAGATATATTCCAGGCAATTTTCATCCATGTTTCAGGCCAAGCAGGTCTATTCATGTTAATCAGACAGCCTCTTGTCAACATGCAGGTGATGTAAAAAACATCTTGGTTCATAAAGTTCTGAACCGCCAACTTCGATCTCTTCACCACCAGACTGCTTTTTGTGTGTATAATGAGCATCTCTACCGCAGACAGTGCAGACTGCTGTACATTTTTCAACTCTTGTTGCCCAAATCATCATCTTTTCAATTTCATGAAAAACTGTGCCCGTAGCTGATAAATCCAGAGAAGATACAACAACTGTGTAACCATTTCTATACAGCCAAACTAGAGTATCTGCAACACCTGCAATCATAAACGCTTCATCGACTGCGATGACGTGTGGATTCTCATTCAGGGTTGCTAAATGTTCAATTATATCAGCTCCTGACTTTACACAAAATGCCGGCATTTTAAGACCGCCATGCGTAACAACTTCAGAAATACTATATCTGTCATCAATTTCAGGCTTGTAAAGAGCAATTCTTTTATGCTGATATTTGTATCTTTCAAGAGAAGAAAGGAGGCTTGATGTTTTTGATGAAAACATCGGACCTGTATAAACAATAAACTCAGGTACAATAGTCATAAGCAACCTCACATATTCTTAAGCCAATCCCAATTTTCCTCAAACCAGTTGATAGTTTTGTCTAGCCCCTGCCATATGTTTATTTTTGGTTCGTAACCAACGAGCCTTTTTGCCTTTGTTACGTCAGATTTAGTATGCATAACATCACCCAGTCTCCATGGCGCATTGTGAGAAACAGCTTGAGGATATTTCTTTTTAAGATAAGCGAGAATTTCTGCATTAGAAACACTCTCGCCAACGCCAACATTTAAAATTTCAGCATTCAGATTCTTGTCGGCGACAGCAGATTTGATCAAGCAATCAACTACATTGTCAACATAACACATATCACGAGTCTGCGAACCATCACCGTCAGATCTCATTGATTTGCCTCTCTTAATCGCTGTCAGCCATGCACAAATTGCCGTAGAGTACGGTGAATCCCCTAACTGATTTGGTCCGAATACATTGAAAAATCTAAGGCAGGCAGAGTCTAAACTGTAGAGTTTATTATAAAGTTTTAAATATTTTTCAATAATTGATTTCTGAAGTGCGTAAGGTGACTTTGGATTATCGGGACACTCTTCAGTTGTCGGCAACACATCAGCATTTCCATAAGTAGCCGATGAAGCTGCAAAAATCAAACGTCTAACATTTCCCTTACATGCTTCTAAGAGCATCAAAGTTTTGAGAACGTTAATTTCGTGAGTTTCGACAGGATTTTCAATAGAATAAGTAACTCTTGGATTAGCTGCTAAATGAAAGACGTAATCATACTCTTTATTGCTAATTTTTTTAAGTACTTCATAGGCAGCGAAGTCTTCAACCCAAAGCCTCTCTGATCTTAGATCGACATTAAGAAATTCTATGTGACCATTAGACATATTGTCAACAATGTCAATATCCCAGCCCATCTTATGCAGAGTATTACATAGATTACTTCCAATAAATCCCGCCCCACCTGTGATAAGCGCCTTAGTCATTTCTGTCCTCCTTATGCACAGGCATATTACCTCTTCTTCCAGTAAGAGTACATTCCCTTTTCTATTTCATAATCCATTAATTTGACAGGTCTTTGAGGCTGCTCTTTCGCCCATGCAATCATTTTATTGACTAGATTTTCAAATCGAGTGTCATCTTTAAAACCTAGCTGATTCTTTGCTTTTGAGTGATCACAATAGGCAAAAATTACTTCATCACGGGGTTCAAGATGAATGATCGAAGTGTCAAGACCGTTAAGCTTTGCAACAGACTGAAATCTGCTTGCAGCTTCGGAAATAGAAATGTAGCTATCAGCACCAATGTTGTAAGTCTCGCCATCTCCTAGCTCCAATAATTTTTCGAAAGGATCTATGTAAAATTCTATGTCTGAAAAAGATCTCATCTGCTTGCCCTCACCGTAGATTGTCAAGGGTTGACCAGATAAACTCTGTCTAATCCAGACGCCTATTACATTCCGGTATTTGTCCCAAATATTCTGGTATACTCCAAAGACGTTGTGTGGTCTAACTATCGTGTAGCGAAGCCCAAACAGACGACCTGCGGCGTGCAAGTCTTGCTCAATTGCATATTTTGCTATACCGTAAGGATCTTCAGGCTGTGGTCTTTGAGATTCAACAAATGGTGGTTCTTGCGCACCATAAACGTCCATCGAACTTGTGAATATAATTTTCTTGATGTCGTGATTTACGCATGCATTGATCACGTTTGCAGATGCTACAACATTGTTCGTGTAGTTATATTTTCTTATAAAGGGACTTAATCCTACAGCTGCATAAGCAGCAAAATGAAAAACATAATCGGGTTTTTCAGATAAAAATACATATTCAACTTTCTTATCATCGACTAGATTGCATTCATAAAGATGAACCCGAGAATCTACTAAGTCTCTGTAGCCTCCACTAAAATCATCTATGCCTACAACCCTATGACCCTTGTCAATCAAATGCCTTGACAAGTTATTTCCAAGTAGGCCTGCAACGCCTGTAATTAAAATTTTTGACATGAAACAATTATAGCATTAAATTAAATCTTGTCTCACGTGTGCGCTGTTAAAATTGATGTAGAGGTGAATATTCTCGACAGGCCATTTGAAATTTTTTGCAACATACGAGGATAAATGTGCCAAGAACCTTGTGTCAATTGAACCATTCTTCATAACGTCAGTGCTACGAAGCGCGCATAGAACTTTCAAGTCACCATCGCGAGGCATAAAATGAATAGAAGATATGCAGGAATCACTTGAAAAATAGAAGCGCCGCGAGGCAAGATCTTGCGGCTTGCCATACGGATTCTTGCCACTCAATTCATCGTCGATGATTGTGCAGCATTTACTCATGATGTCCTTATAATACTCGCCCTCGAGATGATTATCTAAAATGTCAGAGTCAGAGTAGTCAGGTCTGATGCACATCTTAAATTTTAGTTGCGCTTCTGTGTGCTTCACGCCGTTAACCCACGTAGAAGTCATGGCACCGACTTCGCTGGGATTGGACCTTTCATATGAACGAAGTCGATGACCGATGTACTCAGCAAGCTGCTCAGCAGAAGCAATATTTCTGATCACAAGCACGTTAGGCATGTGCTGAATCTTATCAACTTCTTCTTCAAACAACTTTCTAAGAGTCACGACTGAAGAAGCGTTCTGAAATTCATCTCCTCGAAATGCGAGGCGGTCTAAGAGAACCTCTTCTGAGGGCAATAAAATGACAAAGAAGTTGTTTAGATCAGACAGCTCTTCACGCAAGAATTGCTTTTGCGTCTCAATGTCTCGGCTGTATTGCTTGGCATAGCACAGCATAGAGAGACAGGAACGATCCTGAATATTATAGTAAAAACCCGTTGCCTTGTGCAATTGTCTAATAAAGGTAGTTTTACCAGACAGATCAGGACCTTCTACGATCACATAACGAATAGGTAATTGTGTTGTCATGTATTGTCTCAGCCGACCAGCTCTCTCATCTTGTAAACAGAAGTTGAAAATCCCCAATTTGCGTCGTGCTGCACCTGTGCAACCCACAACGTATATGGCCGAATCTCTTCCTTGGGAGTGCCCCAAGCTCGAAGCCATGCCGAACGATGCTCGTCGTCTGTCGCTTTAATTCTATAGAAGATCTTGCCGTTCTTGGTCTTCTTGACCTGCACTTCAGACACACAGAACCAACCTATGCCTTCAGCGCCAGCTGGTACATCATGGAGTTTCGAAACATTCTTTTCAGTGATCTTTTCCATCACAGCCGGCGGGAACAAGAGGTCAGTGTCCACAGACTGTGTCAAATCCTGGCACATCTCGATCTTCTCCTCACGAGACCAGTCTTCAACCTCGGACAGATCAGCGAGAGTCAAATCCAAGAAAGCTTCGATCTTCTCTCCTGCCTTGGCCTTCTTCTTCAACTGCGATGCAGTGAGTCCGTACAAACCGCGTCGAAGAGTCTCGTAGTTCTTGTCGTCAGTCAGTGCCATGAGAAGCTGCTTGTGGTTGTTTACGCTGCCCGTTCTAAAGTCGTCAAGTGAAGTCAGCGCATCAATCTTGCACAGAGCAGTGAGAGCCGTCTTGTTCATCTTGCTGTGACGCCAGTTGCCTTCGTTATCGTACAGCATCTCTTGCAGGTTCTTGTAAGGACGCAGTTGCATGATCTCTTCGACTGCAGTTGAACCAATACCCTTGACAGAACTGAGAGGCGGAACGAAAGCTCCTGCTTCTTCAGAGTACTGC